>TARA_B100000674_G_scaffold498863_1_pt1 | contig 41326 bp, 37 predicted proteins | sample TARA_B100000674 | Tara Oceans TARA_B100000674 (sample SAMEA2622759) | marine metagenome | biome: marine biome (ENVO:00000447); feature: surface water layer (ENVO:00002042); material: "saline water (ENVO:00002010), including plankton (ENVO:xxxxxxxx)" | depth 5 m | reverse complement strand
CTCTGGCATATCTCTGATAGGCCTGTCAGCCTTCGACATGGCAGGTGAACAAATCGGTTCGGGAGGAGAGGTCAGGCCGATTCCCACGCTGGTGTTCGAGTCACTGGAGCGCGATGGGATAGAGGGTGAAATCATGAATGACAACGGTTTCATCGACACATCCCTGCTTGCAGGCAGGATCATGATAATCGACATGATGGCCCATGACTGCGCGAACTGCCACGCCATCCAGTATCACCTTGAGGAAAGGATGGAGTATTGGGAGTCTCTGGTCGAGGACAGGGAACTGGCAATTATCGCATACGGGTCATGGTACGATGAGTCGATCGAGTACCTCAATCAATCCGATAATGACTACACCGTCCCAGAGTACCCTACAGGACTCGGATCCACCGAAGCGGCAATCTTCGAAAACGGGACGGTCGGGGATCCTGTGAGGTACCTCACTTCGGGTGGAACCGGAGCTATTCCGGTCGTGCTTCTGGTCGATCACGAGGGTTACATCATCGCAAGAGAGTTCACAGGGACCCCTCTCGATGGCTGGTCATCATTCGACTCCTCAGTCGAGGCGGCCCTTACTGGTACGGATGAGGAAATAGTTGCAATGAGGGGCATCGGCGTCCCCGAGGTCAACACCTCACTCCCATCCCTCTTCCTACTCGGAGCCATGCTCTCCATCCTCGTTTTCTTTTCTCCTTGTGCCTTCCCAGTGCTTCCGAGCTTCATCGGATTTCAAATGTCGATGGCAGCCTCGATGGAGGATTCAGTCAGGAGCGACGGATCTACTGCTAGGCCACCGTTGCCCCCGCTACTGGGCCTAGCCTCCGGGATGGGAATGGTCATCTTCTTTGCCTGCCTGGGTGTTATTGCAGCAACCATGGGCGCGGCATTCGCTGCGAGCGGCTTGATCAGGTGGATAGCCCTAGTCATAGCTGGGAGCCTCGTGATCCTAGGAATCCTAAATTTACTCGGTTGGTCGAGTAAGTTGTTCAACGCCTTCCAAAGGGGGCTTGACAGAAGGATGGGCGTAAAGGGCGCGTCCGACGCACCAAGGCCGATGAGGGACATGTTCCTCTACGGTGCGGGATACGCTGCTGCCAGCATCGACTGCACCGCGATCGCAGTGATCCCATTCGTAGTCTACCTAGGAAGCATGGGGCTCAACTCTGTCTTGGCAGGCCTAATTGGATTGACCTTGGGTTTGTTGCTGTTGATGGTATTCATAGTGTCAATGGTTGGGTATGGCAGAGGGGCATTCGCCACACGAATCAACAGACACACCAACACAATAAAGCTCGTAGGCGCATGGATGATGATCTACGCAGGGATCGTCTTGACAGTTTATCTAAGACGTCCGGACATCATACAATCTGTCTTTGCATCCTAGTGTTCCAATGGACGGCAAAGTCCAATCATATCAGAGACTCCAACAAACTCGAGGCCCCTATCCTCAACCTTCCTGAACTGATGATGCTCGGATCCACCGACCTTACCGCGTCCAGCAGGACGCTGAGACCATGCAGGTCCCTTATACCACCGGAAAGCTTCAGCCCAGCTTTCTCTCCAGTCGTGATCTGGTGCCTCCGAATCTCTTCTGATACCCACCTTGCTGCATCCTCGCTGCACAAACCTCGCTTTCCAGTGCAGGTCTTGACATAATTTGCCCCTGACATTAAAGCCATCCTAGCCGCGCCACGTAATGCTCTCTCATCCAAAATCGAGGTTTCGATGATTATCTTCAGAGTTCGTCCCTTGGTCGCCAGGCGAACTCCATTTAAGACCAACATCGAAGCCTCAACTCCGATGTCTGGCTCCAGCACCAAATCGATCTCATCGGCCCCCCAAGCAATGGCATCCTCAATGGAATGAAGATATTGATCTAAATCTGCAGAGCCCTCTGGAAAAGGGTCCACCACAGCCGCAATTCTGGTCTCAGGTCGGGCTATCTCCCTTGCAAGGCCAACATGTTCGGAGAATACGCACGCGGCAGCAACACCGTGTTTGGCTGCGAGATTGACAATCTGCCGAATATCATGTTCCGTAGCGCCCCTGTCAAGAAGTGTAAGGTCCAAAATGGCTAACAGGTCAGGACGGCTCACGACATCTCGGGTCGGCCTCACCGTATCAATGGGTTCTCAGGAGTGCCTCTTTTCGAAGTCGCCCATAAATTGGACGAGGCTCTCAACACTACTCAACTCAAGTCCGTTATACATGCTTGCTCGGATTCCACCTACAATCCTATGCCCTCTCAATCCTTTGAAACCCAGCTCTTCTGCCTCGGCAATGAAAGGCTCCATTAGCGACTCATCGCTGATTCTGAATGTAGCGTTCATGATTGATCTAGACTCCTTCTCTGCGTAGGGGGACCAGAATGCGGTTGAGTCGATCGCCTCGTAAATCATCTCAGCCTTGCGCTTGTTCCTCTCGTAAGCAGCCTCAACCCCTCCATTACGACCAATCCACCTCAGCACCTCTCTGAGTACGAAAATTCCGTAAGTATTTGGGGTGTTGAACATGCTTCCCTTAGCCTTCTGAGTTCTGTAAGACAACATCGACGGGAGATTGGAATTTGCCTTTTCAATAGCCCAGGGGGATAGAATGCATACTGTGACTCCACTCGGCCCGAGGTTCTTTTGAGCCCCTGCATAGATCAAGTCGTGAGAGCTGACATCAATGGGGACTCCGCAGATGTCTGAGCTAGCATCCACCACCAGCGGCTTGCTTCGGCTATCGGGGCGTTCCTTGAACTGAGTGCCGTAGATTGTATTGTTGGAGGTGTAATGAAGATACTTGGAATCCTGACTGACGGAGTATTCGCTTGAGATCGGAATCCTTCTGAAATCACCTTCGGATCCATCCCAAACTGGAGCTCCGTTTCTTATTTTTCGCATTTCTATTAGTGTATTTTGGGACCATTTTCCCGTTACCAGGACATCTGCAAACTCTCCCTCAGATAGCAGGTTGAGGGGAGCCATATGAAACTGGAGTGAAGCCCCGCCTTGAAGCAGCAGGACCGTGTAATCCTCTGGAATCTTGAGTAACTCTCGCAGCTCAAGGATAGCCTCGTCTATTATCGACTGAAAAGTCTTGCTTCTATGGGAGGTCTCCATCAGCCCGAGACCAGTAGTTCCCAACTCTGCTAAGTTTTGTTTGCAGCTCTCAACCACTTCCAGGGGCAAAACTGCCGGACCCGCCCCGAAGTTGTGAACCCGGACCATGACTCACGCTGTGAAGACCTGTCTTTGAGAGCATCGGAACCAGGTGAGTCGCGGTGAGGTTCATGTTCTCTTCCCATTCCCACCTCACATGCCCAACATAGGGATAGTCATGTTGCAGGGCTCACGAGAGGCCCATGCACAAGCCCTGTATCAAGCATCCAAATTACTGAAAATCAACGTCGTTATCAAAGAGCTCCGTACCGTTGGAGACTTGAATGATTCTGATTTGGCCGCTGTAGTGATCCCAGGAGGCGAGTCAACAACAATGCGAAAGGTAGGCGGTCATGAAGGAACCAAGATATTGCCGGAAATATACAAAATTATACGAAAAAAACCTTTTTTTCCAGTATTGGCTACCTGCGCTGGCGCAATTTTGCTGGCTGATCCGCAGGACGGAGGAGAACCCCTTTTGCAAGCAAAGGTTGAGAGGAACGCGTTCGGAAGGCAAGTGGATTCTTTTTTTGGTGAGGTACAAGTAGCAGGTAGCAATGAATCAGCTAACTGCGCATTCATCAGGGCGCCTAGGTTTACTGCAGTATCCGAAAATTCAGGTATAGCGTTCCTAAAAGGGGAACCTGTTGGAATAAGGGAAAAAAATCTGATAGCACTGACATTTCACCCGGAATTATCTGAAACAAGTATTTTTCACGAAATGCTACTTAGTTCAGCAATCAGCAATACAGGCGGGGATCAGATATGACGGTCAGCTTCAGACCCTCAGCGGCAACAAAAATTTTCGATGCACCAGTATCAGATGAAGCCGAAGGTTGCATTCAATGTCAAATGGGTTCGAAATTAGTCTTGTTCATCACTGGAAAATGCCATTGGAAATGCGATTATTGCCCCTTGTCGGAAAATCGAAGAGAGGCAGAATTAATGTTCGCAAATGAGAGGCCCTGCACCACATTCGATGAAGTGATCGAAGAGGCTCGTGCAATGAATGCGACCGGCGCAGGGATTACAGGGGGAGACCCTCTGATGGATCGAGAACACACGATTGAGGGGATTAAAAGGCTAAGAAGTGCATTCGGGCCTGATTTTCACATCCACATGTACACAAGTATCCCATTCAGAGAGGAATATGCCCGCTGCTTCGCAGATGCGGGTCTGGACGAGATAAGGTTCCACCTTCTAGATCTGGATGCTAGTAGGTATGCAAACGTTCTGGCAGCCTGCAACAAAGTAGGCATTGAAGCTGGAATTGAAATTCCATGTGAACCTGACAAGGAGGCTTATCTTTTCGACCTGCTGGAGAAATTAAGGGGCCTCAGCGTGCAATTTCTGAACCTCAACGAATTGGAAATAACGGTTGGCAATCATGGAAACATGGAAACCCGAGGATTCAACCTATCAGATGAAATCACTGCAGGCGCTGCTGGATCCTCAGATCTGGCCGTTAAGTTACGAGATCGTGTAATGGCCGCGTCACTCGGAATACCCGACCCGCATGACGGTCAGATAAGGGCGCCATACGGATTCCATCTCAAATTCTGCACCGCGGTGTACAAAGACGCTGGGCAACTAAGAAGCAGATTCCTCCGACGGGGCGAGGCTACAATTGCCCCCCATGAGGTACTTACGGAGGACGGGACACTAATTTTTGGGATAGTCGAATGCGAACCTGAAGTTTCTGAGGATTACTTGAGAGAGATTAGTGAAGAAACTGGCCTTCCTGAGAGGTTTCTGTATTACGATAAAATCAGAAAGAGGATTGAGCTGCCACTCTCTACCGCGGAGGATATATCTGGGTCGGTCGATGCACCTGTTGCTTTCGTTGAAGTCCACCCCACTTACGAGAGGCTTGAGATGACCATCGTTTACCTCAACGAAAAGAGATTACAAACCTAGCATCATTATCCCAAGCGAGGCCCGCTTATGCCCGTTCAAAAATCCGGATCGGGAATTGACTCGAATGTTGATCCATACCGACGTTTGTCAGCCTCTCAGGTAATCGCTCACAATTCATGCCCTAGATATTGGTTCTACGGATGGGAAAGGCGTATGAAGTCCCCTCTGCCACCTCAGATAATACGGGGAAATGCAGCTGAATCCTGTATTTGCAGGATTCTCAGGGATTCTCCTGTTTTGGTTGAACGAGATGCAGACGACCAGATGAAAAGTCCGTTGGACCAGAACGGGGCCCCTAGATGGGATGTGGAAGCAGATTGGCCCGCCCCAGGCCTTCAAACACTGGAAAAATCATCATGGCCAGTAAGTATTGATTCATTGAGGGAGTGGGCGCATTCCAGAGCAAGAATTCATTTTCCGGGATGCTGGGATGAAGCTGTTTCTAATTGGTTGAAAAATCCCAACAGGAAGGGGTCCATCGAAGATGTAGATCCTGAGGAATGCTATGAAATGATTCTGCAAGGAATTGATTTCCATCTGAGGGAGGTGGCAGAATGCATGGAGTCAACACCTCCGGAGTTGGAAGAATGGAGGAAGGGCCGTTCTAGGCCTGAGTGGCCATCTCCCGACGGCTTTCCGAGAAATTGGATACTGCCTCACCCTGCATCACAGGCGTCTGGTGAAGAGATTCATGTTGTTGAGGCATGGGAGATTACAAGGCCGTGGTTCGTCGACCCGGATGCAGCAGCCTTTACTCAGACCGCCACTCATCCCGAAGGATGGTTCCAAGGCGAGTATGACATGGTTTACAGATGGGGCGGCAGGATTCGAATTATAGATTTGAAGGCAAGTCTCGGAAGCAGCGACAGATCCCATGGTTATGTCGATCAGCTGAAGATGTACGCTTGGCTTTGGTACAAAACCCATAGGAACCAAGACCTCGTTAAGGAGTTGGAAATATGGTACTTAGGCGCCTTTGAACCAAAAAAAGTGGATTTGCCGAGTATTGAGGACATGGAGAAAATGGACGTCGTTTTACATGACCTATACTCTAAGATTAGAAGGAACAGGCCCTCAATCGAAGAATGCCCGCCCAAACCATCCCCCCTAAGGAGATTTTTGCCCGGTGGTGTGCCAGTCGACGATGGCCAAACCAGAAACCCTAAGTCCCGCTGTAAAAGGTGTGATTACGCAGGAATATGCGAGGGGTCAGGAGCCGAATCAACAACTGTCAGATTTGAAAAAATCGAACGATTTGGGCACAAATGGCCAATCACGCCGATTGGGGAGATCAAATCTAGGTTCCGCGCTATCGGCCAAGTTTCGAAGTTAATTCCGCCGAAATTGAACGAAGACGGATCGATCGACATCCGATTCACATTGGTAGACGGATGGGACCGAGCAGTGGTAAGATCGCACCGAAGCGGGGGGCCAAGTAATGTAACTAGATCCATATCCGAGGGGACACGAATCGCGGTGGAGAGTGCAATGCCATCTCTCTGGAAAGGCCAACTGAATCTCGATTTAGACTCTCAATCATCCATAAAAATCGCCGATGTCTCTGAGGAATCAGCAATTGTGGAAATTGAGACCAGACTATCGGTTGCCGGCCGAGTGTGGTCAATTGACGCTTTTCCGGATGGCCATGGGGTTAACCGATGGTCAATCACATTGGTTGACTCATCCGGTAGCGCCTCAGCTGTCGCTTTTCGGCAATTCATACCGACATTAGCGCCGTCTATCTCCCGGGGTGATGTAATAGCTGTACTGAACGGTGAGGTCGGAGAATGGGGAGGCAGGCCTCAAATCAAGATGGGCCCCGGCACCAGAGTGGTAGTGATTGACGAGTGATGGTGAAAATAAAGCCTTTATTTGTGCGATACCACAAGAATCTTGTTGGCGCCGAGAGAGGGATTTGAACCCCCGCGTCCAAGGGACAGTGGATTTCGAATCCACCGCAATACCGGGCTATGCGATCTCGGCAACAGCTAACGGACCGTCGAATCAGACATAAGCCTGTTTGGAGTCCGGACGGTCATGAAGGTCACTGTAACACATGAAAATCAGGAGCATGTCGTGGAATTAGCTGGGCCTTCATCGATTTCTGATGTGTTGAATCGCTTAGGGATCCACCCGTCAACGGTTCTGGCGGTTTACCAAGACAGTATAGTGCCCCACACCTCCAAAATTGAAGGCGATATCAAATTGGAACTCATCACCGTCTCTTCAGGGGGCTGACTCCAAAATCTGAAGTTGCCCGTTGAAAATAACTCCGTCATAGAAATCCAATGTCTGGCCATCCGGATAGAATCCCGCCGCTCTTCCAATCAACGTTCCTGCGACCCCATCCCACCTGACATAGGAACCTTCCCACATGCCTAGTACAGGGGTGTCGTGGATACGATGATATTCCAAGATCCTTTGTCGTCGAGATTCTCCAAAGTGCGGGTGTTCTTTTCCCTGGTATTTGAAGAAAATTTTTCCCGGGTAGTAATGAGGGTTTATCTGGAAAGGAACAATTCCGAGGGAGTCATAACTATCTGGCCTCACTATCGGCATGTCGTTGGTGGTCATCATAGTTGGACAGGCAACATTGCTGCCTGCACTGACGCCTAGATATGGCACGCCTGCGCCAACAGCATCCTGGATTTGTTGAATTATCCCTATCCTGTGAAGCTCTTTTACCAACAAAAATGAGTTCCCACCAGCAATATATATGCCGTCCGCCTCTTCGATTTGGCGGCGCTCTTTCCCCTCGTTGAGGAGATTAAATTTCCATCCTTGATCCCCCATTATCTCCCTAATCCGTTCAATCCCTGCGAAATGATTGGCTGATGCAAGCGGAATGTAGACTACATTTTTGCTCTTCTTGAAGTGATCACTTACCAGACTCTTGAACAAATCTAGGCGCTCAGGGGTCGCTACCCCTCCACTACCCAACAGTACCTTCATAGAATACCTCAAACATACAAATTTCCATGACTATGTTCCCCGGTTATTTCGGCTATAGCAGACTTGGATACGCCCACTGAGTCCAACAAATTCGCAGCTATGGACTGTGTCCTGTCCAAACTCATTCCAACCTTGTGCCCAAATTTCTCTTCAAGAAACATTGACAGCCTCTCTGCAGCAGACGCGTCAATTGCACCGCCTATTGTCTCAGCAACCAACCCGATAGTATCGACTGAGTACATGGGTGCTAGGGAGACAAGCAGTCCTGCCAAACCAATCATACCCGATTCTGGCTGACCAGTCATCGACTCCAAGCCCCGCGACTCCAAGTGCCTCTTCATTTTGACATCCGAGCAGACAACGTGAATGTTTTGTGACTCCGGAGGCATTCGAAGGCCCGCAAGAACATAGAGCGTCGAGCCGCTAAAATTGTCGATTATTTGAAGGATCTTCTCTGCGACCTCAAATTGGCCTGAAGCAGTCATCGGCTGGGCATCAGAACCGATACAAATTATATTTTCATCACCGATATTCACTGAGTTGATTGCGATGTGCGAGGGTTTGAGGATGCCTTGAGAATCAAGTGTTGCATGAGGCGGCATGTCGGGGTGGAGTATCATTCCAATTAACTCAGATTCATTTGTCGAAACTAGCCCGTCAACCACGAGTTTTCCAACATTGCCTATTCCAGGTACTGCTTCTATCACAGCTGTATGTTCTGGAAAGTCACTTAGCCAGTGGACTCTGCATCGATTCATTCCTCCTCTCCCTCCGATTTCCTTGGGGTTGGGAGGCTATCTAACCACTCACTTGTACCCCATTTTTCGCGCATCCTTCGTCTCTCTCCCTGTGGGTCTTCAGGAGAGTATTTTAGAGGAGATACTGCGACACGTAATCCCCCACATTCACACTCTCTTTTGAATCCGTATGAATGACAGGATCGGCACCTCTGCAATTTGGTTCTCGGCATGTATGCAACAACTACTGATGCAAGTGGTTCATGAAGTAATACGGTAACTAAACGCGTTCGGCAACGAATTTCCCGTTGAAATCGGACATTTCGTTTTTCGCTGCATTTATGCATGATTCCCAAGCATATTCCGCGGACTCGTAATCAGGGCCTTCAATCTCCACGCGATAATTTGGCGCACCGTCATAATGGCAACTAAGTTTGACCCCCTCCATACCCTTGACGCTCTCCTCCGCTTTTGTTAGAACTTGCATTATAGCCTCAACTCCTTCACTTGACCATATTTCTACGTGGAGACTTCCTTTTAGTTTGACAGACTCGGGGACTATGTTCTCGACGGCTAATTCCTGAACAGTGGCGGTCCAGTCGCCTTCAAAACCAGCAACACTCAGAGCCTGTGTATCTGAGGCCGCTTCTTCAAGTGCACCGTAGAGTGAGCCGAACGCTTCGACGAGTCTGTCAGAGTTTGAGTCCAACTCCTCTTCGCTCCATTGTACTCGCTCGGCTGCAACCCGCATTATCTGTCCAGCTCTTTGTTCATTCTTCCAGAATTGCATGGTGTCACGTCTGCGCTCCTCAGAAACAGATTTTATGGATAGGTCTACACGACCTCTGTCTTGTTTAACACCAATCGCTCTTGCGACGACTCTTTGCCCCTCTCTTAGATGAGAGCGAACTGATTTTACCCAACCCGCGGCGACCTCTCCGATGAAAACGAATCCTTCAACTCCGTCCAGTCCATCTATTTCCAGATATGCTCCTTTGTCACTCACAGATTTAACGACACAAACGAGGAGGTCACCTTCTTCAGGCCACACTTGCTTCCTCGCCACGGTGGCTCCCCCTTACTCAAGGATTTCAACTACGCTACTTCCAACGAGATCCGCCTTTCCGCCTTTGGGCTTTGCAAGGGTGCTCCCACAAACGGAGCATGAAATGACAGATGAGGCACGACTGAAAATGATAGTTTCATTACCGCAGTCTTTGCAGTTCACCTTTAGGAATTTGGCGCTTGTCATCGAATTTCACCTGTCCACTAGTTCGAATTTTTTTGCTCTCTTTGCAGCCGGCTGGTGTGCCTTTCCAGTTTCAGTGCACCTGTAGAGTAGGTTGACTCGCTTGGTGGGCTTTTCTCCGGAGGGTTTCGGTCTTGGGAAACCTCGGTATCCTGCAGTTACCCTACGGAACCTTCTCTGCCCCCACTTTAGCTCGCTGGCACGCCTTTTCTTCACCCGTTCCACCGTGTGTTCGGTGTGCTTTCCAGCAAACGGACTGTAGCGCATAACTTTCCGCGGCCGCTTTACCATCTGTATCACCAGCGAGCCGTCCACCGACGGTTCCTATATGAGTCTGGCGATAAGCAATGTTTTCCCAAAGCTGGTAAAATCCCCGGCTGATTCAAGCCTCACACCTCCTCCGGAGGCCCATGGAGGGTCAGCTGCTTGCGGTTCTGGGGGCAGTGTTTTGCACGGTTTCGATATCCTGGAACAGAATGGGGCCAGCATACCAAAGACACAGAATGGCCTGGCCACTGTTTCTCGCAGGTTCTGGCGCTATTTTGTCATGGGATCTAAACTACAACCTCAGTAATGATTTGCTTTGTGGGCTTTACAATTCTTGCGAACAGGCGAATTTACCCGCGAACATCAGGCATCTAGCACTATGGTCCGTAATCTTCTATTTTGGATCTGTAATTTCAATAACAAATTCCGGGGCATATGGTAAATCAAAAACCGTGTATCAAATTCTGGGTTGGTCGTTAATAATTTCCTCTTTGCTGTTGGCTGTTTATTATCGCCCCAATCCCGAGATATCATACGATCTATTCGGAGACCTACTTTCTGTAATCGCAGGAATGTTTGTGGGAATGTTGTTCGTGGCGATGATAGTAACTGTGTCAGAGATTTTTGATCGAGATGCCCCGCCTAGCAGAGCCCTTTCGGGACAGGAAAAAGATAGGATTATCGCCATAATTACCGACAATTTAGGGAGGGGGGAGAAATGACAACCTCGCTTCTTGACGGTTTTTTGTTGGGGTACTCTGCAGTCGCATTCATTTTCTCAATCCACCTAATATCGACATACAGGACTGGATTAACCTCCCCGAAATTAATCGTCGGGTCATTTCTAAACACTGGTTTTAGTTTGCTTTTGATTCAGGATATCTCAAATTCCGTGGCTGTCAACAACATCAACTCCCTTGTGGCTTCTGTGCCGATTATCGGATTGCTGCTATCGTTCATAATCGCGAGAATTTCACTTAGAAATTAGAGATTTCTTGAAGGGTTAGACTGTAAGATGAAGCAACAAGCCTCATAAAATGCAGGCAAGTCGCGCGGACATCGAGGAGGGCATGGCATGTCAAAGGGAACACCCAGCATGGGAAAGAGACAGAAACAAACCCACATCCGTTGCAGGCGTTGCGGTAAGCACTCCTATCACAAATCCAAGGCGATTTGCGCATCTTGCGGCTTTGGAAAAACAGCCCGCATGCGTGGCTACAGGTGGGCAAAGAAGAACAGAAGAATGACAGATTGAAAAAAACCATGTTGGGGAATGCCTAAGTCCCGGGATCTACAGTGAGTTCTGTTAACGATGTGTGGGATCATCGGACTTGTCGGACTCGAGGGGACCAGAATATCTCCCACGCTATATGACGGGTTGCTAGTCTTACAACATAGGGGGCAGGACGCTGCAGGCATCCTAACAAGTACGGAATCGCGGGTTTTTCACCGCAGAGCAAATGGGCTTGTCAGAGATGTCTTCCAAATGAAACATATTGAACTTCTTCAAGGTTCGATGGGACTAGGTCACGTGCGTTACCCGACCGCTGGCGGAAGTTCCGCAGCAGAAGCACAACCATTCTACACAAACTCCCCATTCGGTCTGAGTATCGCTCATAATGGAAATTTGACAAACTCCGAGGAATTAATCAACGATCTGCATAGGAAAGACCACAGAAGAATCAACACTGACTCCGATTCGGAAGCCCTACTAAATTTACTGGCGGCAGAGCTTCAGCGTGTTGCTTCCGGGAGAAAGGGTATATCGGAATCCCTAGATGAGGATACCGTATTTCAGGCAATTGAACGCTTACATGAACGTGCCGTGGGGTCTTATTCGCTTTTGGCGATGATTACCGGATGGGGACTGATCGCAGTACGAGACATCCATGGGATACGGCCGCTCTGTATGGGATCTCGTTACAATGACGGACAAAAAGAATATCTTTTCGCCTCCGAGAGCGTTGCTCTTGATGTTTTGGAGTTCCAAATGGAGAGAGACATAGAGCCAGGTGAAGCAGTAATTGTCAGATCTAACGGAAAAGTATCCTCCAGAATGTGCGCTCCCGCCGCCGAACATAGGCCGTGTATTTTCGAGCACGTGTACTTCTCAAGGCCTGATTCCACAATAGACGGTATCTCAGTCCATGAGGCGAGATTGGAGATGGGACGAGTCTTGGGACAGAGGATATTGGAAGAGAGACCAGACCTTCAGATTGATGTAGTCGTTCCAGTCCCAGACAGTGGAAGGATCGCCGCATTGGAATTGGCCACGACACTGGGCGTCCAGTACAGAGAAGGATTCGTCAAAAACAGGTACATAGGAAGAACGTTTATCATGCCGGGTCAGAGTGTCAGAAAGGATTCAGTGAGGAAGAAATTGAATACTATTTCCAACGAGTTCAACGGCAAAAACGTTCTGATAGTTGATGACAGTATCGTCCGCGGAAACACTTCGAAGAGAATCGTTCAGATGGCCAGATCTGCCGGAGCAGAGAAGGTGTTTTTCGCAAGTTGCGCACCGCCTGTCATCCATCCAAATGTCTACGGAATTGACATGCCTGCAAGACACGAATACATTGCCTATAATCGATCTATCGATGAAATAAGATCGGAGATAGGGGCAGACTGGCTGATATATCAAAACCTGGAGGACCTCGTGTCTGCCTGCACGCTCGGAGGGAATCAAAAAATGACCTTTGACTGCTCATGTTTTAATGGGGAATATGTCGCTGGCAACATTGACTCAGCCTATCTGGAGAAACTTGAGTCCAAGAGGAAAGATGGGTCGAAATATCGTCAGCAGGCCATGACTTAACAGTCTAAGGATTATGTATCAATTGCTCCGGTAAACTTCCGTGATCCCCCTTCTGACCGATGTTTCTCGTGTCTTCGGGCCCGCAAATGCAGTACTATTTCAGAGACTTGCATCAAGTGGATTTGGGATAATGGCCCCTGATTTCGGGCTGATCACGGTATCCTCAGAAGGTAGTAACTCGTTCAGCAATCCCGCTTTAGGAGGGAGTAATACCGTATTTGCAATGGGCGATGAAACCTGTTTGGTGGGTCGGGACGACGGAAATGTGTACATGGTAACTGAATCAGACTTCAAATTACTCTTAAGGATCGATTCCCATGTTGTGAAAATAGTCCTTGGGAAGAACTGTGCATGGGCATTAAACGAGGAGGGGTCCATCACTTGGTTTGACTACCAAGGCAACTTTGGCACAGTCGGCCGTGTTGAAGAAGTCAATGACATACAATCGCATGGCGACATCTTAGTCGCATTGGGGGCTTTTGGAGGGTTGTACATGATAAGGAAAAACAAGGTAATCCAATCGTCCGAGCCAGACAAAGATAGGGTAGAATCTATTGGCCCAATTGAATTTAGAGGATCAGGTGTGTTAGTGGCTTTTAGAAGATCACTTGGAGGTTTATCAGATATTCATCCCGAAAACAGAGTCGAATGCTGGGATATCGATAGGGGCCTAATACACATCTCGGAAGTAGATCATGCCGTCACTTGCATGAAGTCTACATCTCAGGGGATATATCTTGGCGGTGCAAGTGGCAGACTGACATTCTTAGCTGAAGGAGGAGAGGAAAATCGAAAATTCTTTGTTGATAGTCAGGAAATTAAACAAATCCATGTCTTCAACAACACGCTCATAATCGGATCATGGTTCCATATTTATGGTGTCGAATCAGGGGAAATATCTTGGAAATTCGAGATGGATGGCATTGCCACAAACTTCTCTGATACACCAGATAAGAGGGTTCTGGCAGCCTGCCGAGACCCACAAAGCGATAAAATATCGATATATTCTTTTGATCCAAATGGGGTTACACGAGATGACAATCATGAAAATTACGATGTAATAGTGACCGAGGAACACGAAAGCCAAGATCTTGAAATCGAAGGAAGATTTGAGCACGAACCTGGAGAAAAATCTGCCATTTTGTCTGAAATGAATGAAGAGGTCGTCAGTATTGAATTAGAAGAAGAGAAAATTGACCTGTTGGTTGAGCTTTCTACAGCGGCAAAGAAAATCAATCTCCCTCCAGTAGCTGAGGCTGGTGATGATATGACAATAAAGTCTGATGAGGACGGAGTGGCCGTTGTGGTTTTGGATGGAGCCTCTTCATACGATCCGGATGGACGGATCAGTAAGTGGGAATGGATAGACGCCAATGAGCGGGTTGTTGGTAAAACAGCGTCGATAAGAGTCAAGATTGGTGTCGGTACACACCCATTCCGATTGAGAGTTACCGATGACAAAGGATCATCAGCAGAAGCAATGATCACAGTTAGAGTGACGTGATTGATTATGCCAACATGGACACATCAATACGGCCGAACGGTCAATAACCCGTCTTCACCGGCAACAACAAGGTAGATGTCATGTCAGGCTCAATGATGGGACTAGACGGAAAGACTGCGCTGATATTCGGCGTTGCATCCGAAGAAAGCATCGCCTATGCGATCTGTAAAAAGTTATCAGAAGCAGGTTGCAACCTAGTTCTCGGGTTCCAACCTAGGTTCAGAAGTAGAATTCAACAACTCCTCCCCACTCTGCCGGACGACACTAAAATCTATCCAATCGATGTGGATAAGGAAGGCTCAATTTCGCAATTCTTTGACTCATGGCAAAAGGAATCGCCAAATTCCAAGGCGAATGTTTTGGTCCATGCGATCGGATTCGCACCCCGCGAGGCTTTCGACAGGAATCTGTTGTTTGTAGACCCCGATGCCATAGAAACAGCCTTGAGAATAAGTTCTCATAGCCTACAATCAATTGTCAGGAAGGCGTTACCACATCTTGCACAGAACTCATCAACAATCACACTCACTTACGCAGCCAGCACCAGATATGTTCCAAGTTACGGCCTGATGAGCATCGCCAAAGCTGCTTTGGAAACATGGATGCGGGAAATAGCAGCAAGGCTAGGTCCAGAAGGCCACAGGGTAAATGCAATCAGCGCTGGCCCAATCAAAACCCTAGCAGCATCAGGCATCCCCGGTTTCGAGGGGATTTTGAGTCATGTTGAAAGGAATTCACCTCTGAGAAGGAACGTCGACCAAACGGACGTCGCCGGAACAGCCACCTGGCTTGCAAGCCCACTTTCCTCTGGAGTGACCGCTCAGGTAATCCATGTGGACGCAGGCTTCAGCTCAACCATGGTGCCTGAGGACGTCAATGGGTGATTATGGCAATGGCTGACATTACCGATAACATTGGGACATTCGAGCCAATCGCTATCGTGGGCGTAGGTGCAATACTGCCGGATGCCCCGGATGTTATTGCCTTCTGGAATAACGTCATTTCGGGCAAATCCTCCATCCGCGTGGTGCCGGAAAACAGGTGGAGACCAGGAGATCACTGGGTAGAGGGAGGACCGAAGAACGTCCCTGAAGGGAAAACGTACAGCAAAATCGGAGCATGGGTAGAGGGCTACGAGTTCGATTGGAGAAAGTGGAAGATCCCCCCAGGATCCCTTCCTCAGATTGATACAAGCCAACAATGGGCGGTAAGCGTCTCGTACGCCGCGCTGGAAGACGCCGGATATCTTGGGGATAATGCGGTGTCTGAACTTCCAAGAGAATCCACGGGCGTAGTATTTGCAAACGCACTGGGAGGAGAGAACCGTACAAGGTCGACCGAGAGGGTCCTCATAGACAGGTATGAGAGGCATGCGAGAGAAGTCGGCATCTCCGATGAGGATTTTACAAATTTCAAAACCGCAATATTGCGGGACGCCCCCCGGGTCAATGAGGATACAATGCCTGGCGAATTGGCAAATGTCGTCGCGGGAAGAGTCGCAAATATCCTCGATCTGAACGGCCCTAACTACACGACAGATGCAGCGTGCGCCTCGGCAATGGCGGCTGTCATGGATGCCTGCCATCTCCTCCACAGCAGGCAGGTGAGTATGATGATTGCCGGAGCTTCGGACCGGTCGATGGACCCCGCTACTTATGCCAAATTCAGTGCAATTGGCGCCCTTTCCGCCAATCACTCTGTCCCATTCGACAGCAGAGCTGATGGTTTCGTGATGGGAGAGGGTGCTGGTGCGCTCGTGCTCAAAAGGCTGGACGACGCAATCGCAGATGGAGACAAGATTTACTCGGTCATAAGAGGTATCGGCGCAAGTAGCGATGGGCGGGGGAAGGGTATCACCGCCCCCAGTCAAAATGGCCAGGTCAGAGCCATTAGCAGAGCATATGACCAGGCCGGATACCAGTCCACCACAGTCGAATTGATTGAAGCGCATGGAACCAGTACCTCTGTCGGAGATGCAACAGAACTATCTTCACTGTCCGAAATATACGGAACCTCCCTCCAACCCGGCAGCGTTGCTGTGGGCTCGATAAAATCTCAGATCGGGCACCTCAAAGCTGCAGCGGGCTTAGCAGGCCTACTCAAGGCCTCCCTCTCATTGTTTAATCGAACAATTCCGCCATCATCAGGTTTCGTCCATCCAAACCAGACCGTCCCATGGTCAGAAGTCCCATTCTATGTCCCCACAAAAGCTTCTGAATGGCCCGATCCTGAATTTAACCCTCGACGCGCAGGGGTAAGTGCCTTTGGGTTCGGTGGCACGAATTTCCACATTGCCCTTGAACAGTATCACCCCGAAATCCACTCTAAATTAATCAACTCATGGAATTCAAGATTGAATCCCGAGCTGGTCAAAAAACCAAAGCCAGCGCTCAGTTGGGAGCACCTCAAGGCGCTAGAGGGTGGAGTGTTACTCCTCAATGCCGAAACAGAGGAGGCGCTGATCGAGAAGCTCAGAAAGACCTCCGCATCATTGATTGATGGGAGTCCAAATTTTGACGAGAGCCCAACAGGAAAGAGACTGTCAAAATCACTCCCCAATGCTTCAAAACACTACACTGCTAAAGGCATCAGACTTGCTATTGTTGCAACTTCATGGGCCCAGCTTGAGAAGAGAATTGCACTTGCAGAGCAAGGAATTACGAATGCAGGAAGCCGAGACTTTCTCGCGAGTCAACAAATTCTGATCAGAGAAAATCCAGTGGATGAAGGCTCAAAATTAGCACACATGTACCCAGGTCAGGGCAGTCAATATCTCGGCATGACCCTGGATTTGGCCCAAAGATATCCTGTCGTAGCCTCAACCTGGAAGGAAGCGGATGAAATCATGACCCACATTATCGAGGAACCCCTGTCAAGGATTGTTTTCAACAGCAGCCCAAGCGGCGGTGAACAGCATGCTGCCCAGATAAAATTGACACAGACAGAGTTCACTCAACCGGCAATGTTAACCGCTGATCTGGCCATTAACCGTCTATTATCTGTACATGGAATTCAACCCGATATGGTCGCCGGTCACAGTCTTGGTGAGTACGCGGCATTGATGGTTTCTGGGATATTGAGTTTCGAGGATGCCATGAGAGCTGCAGCCGCCAGAGGGACAGAAATGGGGGCAGTGGATGTACCAGACAAAGGTTTGATGGCTGCTGTTGGGGCCCCAGCAGAAACGGTTGAGAAATTACTAGGCACAGTTGACGGGTATGTTATCGCAGCCAACAGGAACAGTCCAAAATCGACTGTCATTGCCGGGGAAACTAAGGCAGTTCAAGATGCAATGAAGATATTGTCAGAAGAAGGTGCATCGGTAATTCAACTCCAAACCAGTCATGCTTTCCACACTGATATCGTTTCTCCAGCTAACGAACCACTGAAACGATTCCTAAATTCAATTGAGTTGTCACAGCCAAAAATTCCGATAACAGCGAATGTGGACGGCTCATTTTACCCAATGGATTCCGAGAACCCACAACAATCCGTCCTCGAAAAACTAGCCCCTCAGATGTCTTCACCCGTAAACTGGATCGATCAAATAGAGACGATGCGCGGCTCAGGTGCCAAGATATTCTTGGAAGTCGGCCCCAAGCGTGCTCTAACCACCACAATAAAAGACATTCTGGGAGACGATGTGGAAACCTCGGCCACCAATCATCCCAAAACCGGAGGAATTGCAACCTTCCTGGGATCAATCGCGTTCTTGGCAATAAATGGGAAAAAGCCGATTATCGATGAATGGAACAGCGGTATGCTCTCTGCGGAATTCACTTCCATGCCTTCGGATATTGACCTCAGAAAAGAAACTCTGAGACTTGAGCAGTTGAGAACTAGGTCAAGACCCCTTCCAAAGGGTGTGAGTCATTCCGCAAACGAACTCGAACGCAAACACGAAATTGTAAAACCATCGAGTTCGGAAAATCAAACCTCCCAGTATCTAGCCGAGATCACTGGTTACCCGGCTTCTGTGTTATCCGGAAGAATTGCGCTTGAAGAGTTGGGGGTTGGAATGTCAGACATTGATTCTATTATTGAAAAAATTGGAGGAAACAGGCGTTTTGATGAGCAAGATCGCAGATCGATGAAAACTGTGGAAGACCTCGCTTCATTTTTGGATCCCGACCCATCACTCGATATTACAGAGGAGGTAAAACTCACTCCTCCAGTGGTATCAGGCGTCTCGTTGGGCGTCCCGGGAATGGAGGAGGTATTCGATGAAAATGTCTGGGAAGCAATATTCGAGGGAAGGAACCTCATTTCAGAAATACCCGACGAGATGAAAAAGAAACTCGTTGATCAGAAGATAGTCAGGTTGGTCAAAAGCGAGGATGGGACTTCTAGGTTGGTTCCCGCCAACAGCTTCGAAACGGTTCCACAGCTCGCGGGCGTTGGTGGAAGATTCGACCTTGCAGATCAATACGGCGTAGACAAAAAATTAGTCGAAGCGTTCGACATCGCGACATCACTTGCCTTTGCCTCCGGAATCGAAGCTCTGAGGGACGCAGGGCTTCCTTTGTTCCCCGTGGAACAAAAAAACAGCAGCGGACTAAGGGTGATCCGTGGCTGGAATCTACCTGAAAGAGAGAAAGACAGGACCGGTGTTATCTTCGCATCTGTATTTCCAGGCCTAGAGAAGGCCATAGAACACGCATTTGCCCGGCAATCGTCTGAATACACCCAATTTGATAGAAAATATCTTCTCCAAGTACTATCAATGGGACACAGCCAATTCGCATCTTGGATCGGAGCCAGAGGTCCAAATTTAGCCATCAACAACGCATGTGCCTCCACTCCTGCCGCATTCGCGATAGCAGAAGACTGGATGGCCAGAGGGAGGTGCGACCGGGTGATAATAGTCAGCGGAGATGATTCCACCTCGGACAGTTTGATGCCCTGGATAGGCGCTGGATTTGCCAGCGCAGGAGCTCACGCTATGGGTAATAGCGTCGAGGATGTCGCACTGCCGTTCGATGCCCGAAGACATGGAATGTTGCTCGGAATGGGCGGGGCTGGCTTCGTTCTGGAGCGGATGGAGGACGCCATTGATCGTGGAGTCGTACCCTACGTCGAGGTTCTAGGAGCCGAGATAGCAAATAGCGCATACCACCCAACCCGGCTAGACACGGAACATGCTGCGTCGGTCATGGATTCATTCATAACTAAGATGGAACGGAAATGGTCCCTTGACAGGGAAAAAATGGCCAACAGAATGACATTCATGTCACATGAGCCTTACACTCCCCCCAGAGGAGGATCGGCGTCCGCTGAGGTCACTGCCCTGAGACAAGTCTTCGGCAAAAAAGCATCTAAGATTCTGATAACAAATGCCAAGGGGTACACTGGACACCCAATGGGGGTCGGACTGGAGGACGCAGTTGTTATCCGATGCTTGTCAGCAGGCGTATTTCCGCCTGTGGCCAACTACCGCGTGGAAGATCCCACATTAGGGGAGCTGAATATCTCTAAAGGCGGCCCTCAGGATCTAGACCTGGCCCTGAGGCACGGAGCAGGTTTCGGAAGTCAAATAGCCCTGACATTGCTGAGGCGCGTCTCTACCTCCGACAAGCACAGGTTTGAGCCTGAAAAAATATCAAAATGGTCTCTTAGATCAGTATCTGGAAATAAAGTCGAACTCCGAGTCCTGAAGAGAAAGCTGGTGGCATATGTTGATGTCGATGACGATTTGGTTGGAGGCATATCAGGCGATTTATATGATCCACCGCCCATAAAAAAGAAGAGTCCTAGCAGTCCCAAAGAAAACTTGAAAGAAGAACCTGCAAAAGTCCAAGAGAATAGAACAAACTTGACTTCCAACGATAAAAATGAAACTCAAGCTACAGCCATCTCGACACCCGCCAATGACACCATTCGGGATGTAAATACTACGATTCTATCCATTGTCTCAGCGGCCACGGGGTATCCTAAAGAATTCATAGAAACTGATGCAGATATGGAGGGAGAGCTTGGCATAGATTCAATCAAGCAAGCAGAGATCATGGCTGAGATACGTGAAGTATTTGGGTTGCCCGAGGACGAGTCCTTCCAACTCATGGATTACCCAACCATCTCTCATGTTGAAAAATACATCAGATCGTTCACCGGGGAGACTCACTCCAGCAAGAAAGAGATCCTTCTGGACGACCGATCGGAGACGATAGATGAATCCAACACTCTGGCCGAAGATTTTTCGAAAACCTCTGACAGTTCGGCAGCACTCAAGGACATCCTTCCAATTGTTGCGGCACACACTGGTTACCCGGAGGAATTCCTGGAGGCCGATGCCGATATGGAGGGGGAACTGGGAATAGACTCAATTAAACAGGCAGAGATTATGACCGAGATACGGAGCATCTTCAATCTGGAATTGGATGAGGAATTCCAAATAAGGGACTACCCGACGCTTGGACAAGTTGCTAATTACGTGGCCGGATACCAGAAATCCACTAATGCCCCTGAAACTGTCAACCCAGCCGATGAGGCCGTTGGCTCCGAAGACGTCACTATCCACAGACACACGATCTCCACTGAAATAATGGGCCCTCTGAAAATGGGGGAGATCCCGCCTGTCGTCTTTTTGACGCAGGATGAACATGGGATATCAGGCGTCATAGCAGAGAAATTAACCAATCTCGGATCCAAACCTGAGGTTATTGATGAGAATTATCTTTTTGAAGCCAAGCACAAAGATGCATGCGTCATCTACCTCTCAGGTGTCTCAAGTACTAACGATCTTCAATCCGACCCTGATCCCCTTTCATGGACTGTAGAAACCTACAGGTTACTGAAGAAATTGGATGCCCTGCCCTCTGGATCAATCAAGAAAATAGTCACAGTGACATCAATGGATGGAGCGCATGGTTTCAACGGAGGGACCTACAACTCATCCGTCGCAGGGATCCATGGCGCAGTAATGAGTTACGGAAGGGAGAGGAATAACGTGGATATTCGGGCGATAGATGTAGACCCGACACTGTTAGGGAACATGGATGAATTGGCAGAATCAATATTGCGAGAAGTCACAAGAATATCCGGGCCGATCGAGGTCGGGATATCATCTGAGTTTGAAAGGCGAAGAATCACACTTGAGAGAAAACAATCTCCAGAAACCATCAGAGATTTGAGTGACGAAGGCGCGTGGCTTGTCAGTGGAGGCGCAGCAGGGGTAACGTCCGAGTGTGTAATCCAACTCGCCCAAGCCAACCAAAAATCTTCACCCACGTTCGTACTTCTGGGACGCACTCCACTAGACCCCGATCTCGAGCCCCTGGTGAGAGCTTCTGACGAAGAGTTGGAACAAGAGAAGATCAAAATTAAACAATTCATGGATGAGCAACACGAGAATGGCCGGGTTAGCCTGAAAGAGTGGAATGCCGCATGGGAAAATCGTAAACGCGGGATTGGAATTCACAAAACCCTTGCTAGAATAAAATCCACGGGGGCAGAATGTGATTACATCTCAGTGGACGTAACATCGGAGTCTGAGGTTGAAGAAATGGTGTCCAAAGTAATCCAAAGGTATGGGAAGATAACCGGGTTAATTCACGGGGCCGGAATCGAGGACTCGACTCCCTTCGAATCAAAAAGTGAGGAAGTCGTAAATCGAGTGTTAGATGTGAAAGTGGGCGGTTTCCGAAACCTTCAAAGATACATATCAAAAATGAAACAATCGCTAAATCTGGCGTGTTCCTTTACCTCAGTGGCAGGCCGACTTGGAAATGCAACTCAACTGGATTATTGCGCAGCAAACAGAATTTTGGATGCCGAACATTCTAGGATCCGCAACGGCGAAATTGCTTCCTTCTCGATCGCATGGGCGCCGTGGTCTGGTATAGGGATGGCAACAAAGGGGTCTCTTGAGACTGTTTTCGCCCGGTCTGGGGTCGACATGATCCCATTAGACGTAGGCGCATCTATGTTCGTGCAAGAGGTGATGGGTTCCGGAGAAGACTCGACTTTAATATCCGGGAAGCTGGGTATCTTGGACAACAGAAGCTCTGTTCGAATGCCCGGAATCACACTTTCAACCCCATTCTCGTCTGATTTCGGCACACCTGGATACTATCCAATGATAGACAATATCACCTCCTGTCAGCTTGGGCATCGTGCCACGACGTCCGTGGTTCTCTCCACTGATAGGCACTCATATCTTCTAGACCACTCAATCTCAGGGATACCGTATCTCCCTGGCGTCATGGCTCTTGAAATGATGGCTGAGACGGTACTTGCGTGTGAGAACGAGCCATTTTCAATCCATTCTTTTGATGATGTAAATTTCCTGATCCCTGTAAAATTAACGCGGTCTGAAAAGGAGATAATTTGTACAGTTGAACGATTGGAAAACTCCGATGAACATATTTACGCCTGCCGCATAGAGTCAATATCGCCAATTGGGAAAGGGGAGGTCTTGCTCCATCACTCAGCGATCATCACCCTGCGTGACTCTAATTCAAAGTCGATTGTTGAAGACATCATTCCGACTGATGAGGATGGGTCCCGTGTTCTTGGCTCAGGAGAAATATACCATAGAATGTTCCACGGTCCAATGTTTCAACCGCTCATGGGGGTCGTGGCCTCTATCCAAAACCGTAATGGAAAGGGAATTGAAGCACGAGTCCACGCGCTGAAAAACCTCCCGAACCCGTACCTTTTCAACATCCATGGCGAAGGAGTGATCCCCACGATGAAATCGCATCCTTTGTTGGTAGAATCGTGTTTTCAGGCCGCAGGACTGACATCAATGGACCTTGATCTGACAGATTCCCTCCCTGTGGGAGCGGATAGAATTACAATCTCGGACGATGATATATCCGGGTCTATTACCGTGGCCTCCCTCAGATTAGAGGCGAAAGATACCACTTCCTACCATGAAACTGTTGTCAGAGTGGATGGATCGCCCGTCATAAGAATTGAGGGATTAAGAATGAGAGCGATGGGGGAGATTAGCTCGGGGCAGCGACCAAATTTGATCGATCGTGATGAGTTATGAATGAGAGACAGACAGGAAACCCTCTCCTCTTCGGTTACGATATTGCGTATACTGAGCACTCACACACAAGTAAGTCAACCGATGATCTGCTACTTTTGGATGCAGAAAGGTACCGGAAAATGAATGAGAAAAGAAAACTCCATCATCGCTCCGGAGTGACGGCTTTGGAGATGATATTCGACCCTGATTTTGGAGATAAAGCAATTATTCTCGAGGGCAGGGGGGGTTGCATAACCCGGGGCGAGGATGTGATATCGTGTTGGAGCATATCACACACTGATTATGGTGCTGTGGCTGTTCTCTCGGCATCCGATTCTCAGATAGGAGTGGACATGGAACCAAGGGGCCGCGAAGTTTCGGATGGCGCTTTGCATGAAATCACAGGTTACAATCCTGGTTGGAGTCCACCATACAGGTCAAATCTGAGAACTTGGATGGCAATTGAAGCGATTTCCAAGGCACTCGGCTACGGGTTGAGGATCTCGAAGGACGTGGTTTACTCCAATGGGAGATGGCGATACGGGGAATTGCAATGGAACCTTGATTTCTTGGATACGGTGTTAGGGGAGGTGCCACATATTGTGTCGGTTGCCAGTGTGATCAAGGAAGGGCCTTGATAGCATCGTGCATTGCAGGGAGGGCATCTTCCCATGAAGCCACAATACCATAGTCTGCGACTGCGAATATTGGTGCATCGGGGTCTTTGTTTATTGCTACAATGTATCTGCTAGATCGCATCCCTGCTAGGTGTTGAATAGCCCCGGATATCCCCACTGCGATGTACAGTGCAGGCGTAACTGTCTTTCCAGTCTGTCCAACTTGCATGCTGTGTGGCAGGCCCCATTCGTCGACTACCGCACGACTCGCACCGACAGCTGCACCCAACGTTGATGCAACCTCCTCTAGTTTTTCAAAATTAGAGGCATCACCTAGCCCCCTACCTCCTGAGATGATGATATCGGCTTCCGAGACGTCGATTTTCTCGCTTGCCTTAGCTATGGCTTCCAAAACAGCCAATCTGATGCTCTCTGTTGAGTCTTGGCTTGTGATTTCCGCTGAACCGCCCATCTCAGCCGCTTCGATTGAATTGGGGCGGATTGTTATCACACAATTTTCTGATGTTGTCAAATTTTCAATTGCTTTACCGGAATAAACCGGACGTTCCAGTTTGATACCAGGAGAAATTGACGTCACATCTTGAATTACCGATATCCCAAGTTCTGCTGCAATGCTGGCTCCGAGTTCTCGGCCAGCTGGAGTGGCCGCAAGTAGCACAGTACCTTCTATCGAATTTTTCATGGAGGAGGACCAAGACTGGGAATCAAATGAGGAGAAACATTCGCCTGTCATCTTCATAACTTTGTCAACACCACTTATGTTGGATGCTTCCTGTTCTCCTGAACCTCCTGGAATGATAACTTTGCAGGTTCCACCAAGTCCTTTCGCGGCACTCACCATTTGGGCGAGAGTTGGATGCGTTCCTTCTTGTTGTTGTTCGGCTATTATTGTCACTGTCATATCATACCCTCCTCAAATTACATTGGCTTCGTCTCTAAGTCTGGATACTACTTCTGGAGCCGATGAAGCACCCTCAAACTTCTGACCAGGGGGTTTCTGTGGCGGGTAGGTAACGGATGACTCTGTGATGCCTCCGTTAGAAGCGTCGACTTCTAGATCCGCCATTGTGTGTTTTTGTACTGGTTTCTTCTTCGCCATCATAATGCCCCTCACATTCGGAATCCTCAATTTATCCTCTCCTTTGTCGAAGGCAAAGACGCAGGGGGATGACACCGATACCCTCTCCAATCCGGCGACTGTAGACCTCGTTGCTTCAAATTCGCCTTCTGAGGCATCGATTTTGGAGACAAGTCCCACGCAGGGCCAGTTCAATATCTTGGCCACGCCGGACGCTGTGGAGCCAGCATTTGTGTCTGCAGCCTGTTTGCCTGCTAGAACGACATCGGCCCCGACCCTCTTTACAGCCTCGGCAAGCGCTGTTTGGAGTGCAAAGGAGCCGATAGCCCCCTCATGAGAAATGTGTACTAGTTCGTCAGCCCCCACAGCAGCAGCATCAACCAAGGATTTGCTAGCTCGATCTGGGCCTAGGGTTATTGCGACTACAGTAGCCCCTACGTCTTTTTGCATCTGTAGTGCGGATTCGAGGGCATATTCGTCATAGGGGCTGATTGACCACTTTGCGATGCCAGATTCATCGACCTCTCCTCCTGAAATATCAATTTTGGCTGTGGTATCTGGAACTTGCTTGATCAGGACGGCTGCCTTCATGCGATCACGTTACAACCCCGCGGTTGCAGACCTATGAAGTCAACGGATACTTCACGCCTCTCGGGTGAAAGCCTGTATGCCGGTTATGTGGCGACCGAGAATCAGGTTGTGTATGTCATGAGTTCCCTCGTAGGTCTTTACAGATTCAAGATTAGCCATGTGACGCATGACTGGGTACTCGTCCAAAATACCATTGGCCCCGTGGATATCCCTCGAGACTCTGGCTATCTCGAGTGCTATGTCCACATTGTTCATCTTGGCAAGTGATATGTGTTCCGGTATCCACGTCCCGGAGTCCTTCTTCTCTCCTAAGTGATAGGCCAGGAGTTGTGCTTTAGTTATCTCACGAAGCATCCAAGCCAGTTTATTTTGAATGAGTTGATATGCCGCAATGGGGTGGTCGAACTGTATCCTACTCATTGCATAGGATCTTGCTGAGTCGTAGCACGCCTGTGCGGATCCGACGGCCCCCCAAGAGATTCCGTACCTCGCGTTGTTCAGGCAGGAAAATGGTCCGCGCAAACCTTTGACCCCCGGAAGTATCCTGTCCTTGGGGATCCTGCAATCCTGAAACACAAGCTCAGAGGTGACGCTTGCCTTCAGGGAATGCTTCCCCTTCATCTCGGGTGCCGAAAAGCCGGGATCGTCCTTCTCAACTATGAAGCCCCTGATGACGCCATCCAGCTTTGCCCAAACTATTGCCAGATCGGCGATCGTACCGTTGGTTATCCACATCTTGGCACCATTCAATACGAATCCGTCTCCGTCTTCAACGGCTTTGGTGACCATGTCGCCGGGATTTGAACCGTAATCCGGTTCAGTCAGGCCGAAACACCCAATCAACTCCCCCGTGGCCATTTTCGGCAGGTAGCGCTCTTTTTGCTCTTCACTTCCGAAATCCCATATGGGGTACATAGCCAGAGACCCCTGAACACTGGCAAAGGATCGGATGCCGCTGTCGCCTCTCTCCAATTCTCTGCAGATGACCCCGTAGGCGGTGTACGATAGCCCCGGACAGCCATATCCTTTCAGAGGAGCTCCCAGTATGCCCATGCTTCCTATTTCTTGCCGCCATTCGTCCAAGAATACACCTTCTCGGCAAGCATTTTCTATTTTTGGTATAACCGATGAGTCAACCCAATCGCGCACAACGTCACGAATCATGCGTTCTTCATCTGTGAGTAGTGAGTCAACATCGTAGAAGTCTAGCGCCTCGTATCCCATTATATCGATACACCCGCTGAGGTAGAGTCCCTTCAAGGTTCGCACTTCAATTTGGTCTACTCCGCCTTGTTGACCAGATCCCCAAGAGCATTAATCCCATTGCTCCCAATGCCAACACAGAAGCAACCCTTGCCAGTCCCTGAGCCTCTCCAACGCTAACGGGGACAAGTAGTGCCACAGTGCCATCCCGGGTAATTATCCAGTGATCTTGAGCCTCACCTCCCCAGTGGCCTGTAATCGTAGAGCCAGCTACCCCAAATGACTGATCAAGCACATCCTCCTTGGTCAGGTATGTGTAAGTTAAACCATCAGACGTCCTATGTTCTAAAATCTCCGCAGGCGTCGATACGATCAGAATGAGATCCCCATCCGTAGAACCGATGGATGTTGGCATTCCACTGTAATCCACCAATTTTTTCTGATTCACGATCGGAATACCCGTGTCAAACGTAACCTCCGCGATTTGCCTGTCCGTTGCGATGGCAACACAGACCGGTCTACCACTTGATACACAAGTGATATCCGTCCATGACGATCCGCTTCCCCCGACCCAAGACAAGACATGGTCCCTGTCAATGATCCCAATGCCCTCGTCCTGAGATGCAACAATACACACCAGAGGATCGGGTAGGCAATCCAATGCGTTGATGGATGAACCGCCCGTACCAGGTATTGGGAGAACCTCCGCACCTCCATCTGCCGAAGTCCTCATACGAAATAGGCTGCCTTCTGCAGTCCCCAAATATGCCCACTGACCATTTGCATTCCACGATATTGCTTGAACAGTGTCATATCCCAAATCCTGTTGGCTCGCAGCGACCTCCAGAGTTTGCCCAGAACTTGAGTATCTTAGGGCGGTCCCATTCTTTCCGACTACCAATGCTGTGTTTCCCCCCGGATGATAGTCGGAATCCAACAGATCTTCCTTGGTTACCGCCGCGAGGGGTATCATGGTGCTGGGAGAATTCTTGTCCATCACTATTGCATAACCGGACGCCCCGGCGACCACAACCCACTCCGATGAATCATGGTTACTAACCGATTCTATTCCTGGGTCATAATCCATGAGTGTGAAGGAGTGATCTATTTTCACGACTGAGTTCGTGTTAGCGGTGCCTGTTGGTACGATGAGGATTAACAACACGACCAGCGCGCACCTTCGCATCATGACCCTCGGTGAGGCCCATCCCGCTTAGCCACTGCGATCCGGGGCCCACAGAGGCCATCACACGGACAGCCTTCAAATCACACAAGAGTTTCCAAGGGTCCATGGAACGCTTCGATGTTAAGAGAGGGCTGGTAAAAAAAGTAAGCAAAGATGGGGGATTGGCTGCTCTTGCAGGAAGGTATTTTGAAAAGGTTCAATCTGACGGGGAACAATCTTTCTCAGCCTCGCACGGCATCATGACTTCGATTGAGGGCAGATACAACGAGTCTGGCGCTTTGATAGTCGATGTCACCAATATCCCTCCCAACTTCGATGATCCAGACGCCGTGAAGGCCGCTATGGATGCCCGGAAGAGATGGACTCAATTTCTAGATGAGGCGACAGGCTACAACTCAAAACAGAGGGGAGACAAAGCCAAGGAATGGGCAAAGAAAGCCTCCAAGGCCAAATCTGGCATATCCTCTGCTAAGCACTTCATGGGCATGGCGACAAACCTGTCTCAGGACATCAAAGAACAGGCAGAGGAAATCATCGAAGAGATAGAGGAAGCTCTCAAACAAGGCGACAACACCCGTGCTGCCGGCCGAGCCGAAAAACTCGGAAAACTTCTGAATCCATGAGGCACTGTCATGACTGACGAAAACACCCTCAGCCAAACCACACGCCTCTCCATGGAGAGGATTTTTCTAAATGTGGAGGAGGTCGTCGGTGGAGACCATTTGTCCTCAGTTTTGGAAGGGAAGCCGAGTGCGGGCGGAGATGACATCATACGAGGCTACGTCGGGTTAGAGCCCAGTGGAAAGGCTCATATCGGTTGGATTTTGCTAGCCGACTGCATAAGAAATATGCTAGATGAAAAAATAAATATCACAATCCTACTTGCTGATTGGCATGCTTGGGTCAATGACAAATTCGGCCGAGACCTGAGTAAAATCTCAATCGCTGCAGATTACATGTCCGAGGTTTTCCGAGTACTCTTGAATTTCCCTCCAGAGGGGGATGCACCTGGCGAGTTGAGATTCCTAAGAGCCAGTGAATTGATGGATAGCGGAGACTACTGGGAGAAGGTGTTGAAGTGTTCGAAGGGAATGAGCCTAGCTAGGGCCCGAAGGACCTTTAGCATAATGGGACGCACAGAGGACTCCTCAGATGACGACCTTTCGGCTTTCTTCTACCCTCCCATGCAAGCAGCGGACATCTTCCATCTGAAGGTTGACATCGCATTGGGCGGCATGGATCAGCGTAAGGCCCACATGTACATGAGGGACGTCGCCGATAGGAACGGCTGGACCAAGGCAACATGCATCCACACCCCCATGATTTCAGGGTTGAAAGGTCGCAGAGGCGGTCGAATGGAAGTGTTTGATCACAAGATGTCGAAGTCCGACCCCGCGAATGCAATTATCTTACACGACTCACACCAGACCCTGAAGAAGAAGATGAGGAAAGCATATCTGGATCAACAAGACCGTGATTCACCAGTCTATCAAATAGTCGAAAATATTCTATTGCCTAGGAACAAGGTGATCAAAATCGAGCCTAAACCAGAGTTTGGCGAACCATCGGACTGGAACAACATCGATGAATTGGCAAATGCAGTATCCACCGGAGTAGTTCATCCCTTCGATTTGAAGATGGGCGTGGCAGATGGCCTTGCCAATATGCTTGCCCCGTTGAGAGCCCATTTCGACCAAAATAAGGATCTCTTAGACAATATGATCCAGATATCCGGTTAGTACTAAACACGACATACATCGCCTCCAAAGTTGGTTGATTGGGGATTTCGCTAAATATCAAGTCACGACGTCATAGCACGATGGCTGACTCAGTTGGCATAGATGACATCGCGATTCACATTCCTCGTCTCTACTTCGATATCAAAGATTTTGCAGAATACAGGGGGGCGGACTATGGCAAGCTCAACCGCGGTTTGGGTTTGTCCGCGATGGCTATTCCTGATGTTCATGAGGACACTGCGACAATGGGGGCGAATGCAGTTGCAAGAATTATTGACAGAAATAAAATATCCCCGGAAAAAATCGGCCGAATATATCTCGGAACCGAGTCTGCACTGGATGGATCCAAGCCAACTGCCACTTACATCATGGACATGCTAGAACAAAGGTACTCCAAAAAGCACGGCTCAGAGTGCTTTAGGAATTGCGACGTAGTGGACATGACCTTCGCATGCATCGGGGCTGTGGATGCCATGCACAACACTCTGGACTGGGTTGCCAGAGGCGGGCCGGAACAAGATAGAATTGGGGTTGTAGTTTTCGCCGACAACGCAAAATACGATCTTGGTTCCTCTGGGGAGTACACCCAGGGAGCAGGCGGCGGGGCTATCCTCGTTAGACATAACCCACGTTTATTGGAGATCCCTGACATTTGGGGCGTGTCAACAATGCCCGTCCATGACTTCTTCAAACCGAGGAGGGAGATTTCTAGGCGGTCTATCGTTGAAACCGTTCTGGAACTCGCCACGGATGCAGGGGAGAAGTTTCGCAAGAACCTCTCAGAGAGAATAATGAGGATCATCGATAAAACAGACAAAAAGGATCACACACTGTTTGAATCCGAGACGCTCAAAGTTCACAAAGATACGCCAGTATTCGACGGTGCCTTTTCGAATAGATGCTACTCCGAGTCTGTTAAACAGGCCTTCATAAATTTCAGGTCTAAAGCAATCGAGAACGGACGCTTCAATCCAGATGAAGATCAGATTTTAACCGAACAATGGTCAAGAATTATAGTTCATTTGCCATATGCATTCCAGGCAAAAAGGATGTTTCCAGATGTTTTTAGGCACGATAGGAGGAATCTTTCAACGTGGTTGGATATAGAAAAAGAAATCGGGCCTGAGCCACTCAGGGAAAACTACTCTGAGGGAGAAGATGGGGATACTGATTTCGAAAGGGCGAACGACTCCTATCGAAGAATGATTTCCAAGACAGATGAATTCAGGTCGTTCGTACATGAAAGAATCGAGAAAACTCAGCGTGCATCATCTATGGTCGGGAATCAATATACAGGCTCTATATTCCTGGCCCTGATGTCCGCATTGGAATCTGACCTAAATGAGAATGAAGACATGAAAGGACACAAAGTCGGACTTTGTGGATATGGATCGGGTGCCAAGGCGAAAGTATTCGAGGGTGTAATCCAAGATGATTGGAAGCATATCGTCTCAAGATTCTCTCTTTTTGCCAGGATAGACCAAAGACAGGCAATAGACAAGTCCACCTATGAGGCACTGCACCGCGGTTCCAAAGGGTCTTCAGTTATTTCACCATCTGGGGAATTCGCCTTGGTATCAATAGGGGCAGAGGGACATCTGGAAGGCGAAAGAAGATATTCATGGGTCAGTTAGGGAAATGTTATGACGATGAGGAATCGATGTTAATCGTCCATGCTGGATCATCATTTTCGTAGTTCTTCAGAATGTCACGGAACACGTCTGACGTGTGGTTGACCTACCTTCTCTCTCTGGATATGGCCCTGTTGATTACTATCCTTTGCACTTCCTGAGTCCCCTCATATATCTGGGTGATTTTTGCATCTCTGAAGAATCGCTCGGCTGGGAAATCAGTGGTGTAACCATAGCCTCCAAGAACTTGGACGGCCCTTTCTGAGACCCACATTGCAGTATCACCAGCTAGAAGTTTGGCCATGGAAGCTTCTGTTGTGTGTCTCGGCCCTCCGGAGTGATAGTGCTGTTGCTTGGCCCACGATGCTTGGTAAACTACTAATCGTGCAGCAGAAATCTTTGTTGCCATGTCTGCTAGATAGTTCCCGATAGACTGATGATGTGAAATTGGTTTTCCGAAAGTGGTCCTTTGCTGAGAGTAGTCTAGTGCGGTCTCGTAGGCGCCCTGAGCGATTCCAAGCGCCTGGGCAGCGATTCCTATTCTGGAATTGTCCAAGGCATTCATTGCGATCGGGAAGCCCTCTCCGGGTTTCTTGAGGACATTCTCTATTGGCACCTTGCAATCTTTGAGGATGAGTGAGCAAGTGTCGGATGACCTAATTCCTAGTTTGTCCTCCTTCTTTCCAATGCTGAATCCTTCGAAACCCTTCTCGATGATGAATGCAGTCGTACCCCCGTGACTTCTTTTGCCAAATTCAGGGTGATCGACATCCTTTGCGAAGAGAACATAGATCCCTGCACTAGTGCCGTTTGTAACCCACATCTTCTCACCGTTCAGGATGTAGTGGGAGCCGTCTTGACTCAGCTTGGCGGTACAGCTCATTGCTGCGGCATCCGTCCCGGATCCTGCTTCAGATAACGAATATGCCCCAATTTCACCAGCGGCCAGCCTCGGTAGGTACTTGGATTTCTGGCTCTCATTCCCGTGTATGGCGACTGTGGCAGCGCAAAGGCCCACATGAACGCAAAACATGACGGAAAAAGAGGGGTCCACTCGGGCCAGTTCCTCAACTACAATGGCCTCTGAAATATCGTCAATTGGATTACCTCCATATTCCTCGGGAACCGTCATCGACTGCAATCCAAGGTCACAGAAGGACTTCCACTCAGCCAGTGGAGGTAGTTGCTCTTTGTCTCTTTGAGACACCGTCGGAGACAGCACCTCTTCGGCAAAGTCCCTCACGAGTTGTCTAATCATTGATTGCTCATCAGTCTCAGCGAAGTCCATGTCTACCCTGTATGTTTGAATCAGGGGACGGTTGTTAACCCATCGAAATCCAGTCCGCTCTCCAAGCCGAAACGATCGAATGATTCAAGTCAGATCGGTGCAGCGCGCGGTCCGGATCAACATGGCAGAAGACGGAGATATCGAATTCAGTGTCGCAGAGGATAGAAGATACACAAAGGAACATCTATGGCTCCAAGTCATAGACAAAGAAGAGGACGAAGATGGAAATGTGCAGACCTCGGTAAAGGTCGGAGTCAGCGAGTATATCGCAGCTGTGTGGGGCGAATTCATCCGGGTTACACTTCCAAACTTACAGGCCCTGGATGGTTTTGATGATTCATCTGAGAAACCAACTGAGAAACCGACAGGGTTTGAAGGTGAACTGGCCGCAAAGGATATCCTAGTGACCCTGAGATCCGGGGATGACGTCGTCTTGGTAGACAGCCCGTTTCCATGCGGCATCCTTGAATTGAACGGCGAGGTAGAGGATTCCCCTGACCTTGTGAACTCTGAGGCCTACGGGGACGGGTGGTTGATGATAGTCCGCCCCCACGATTACGATGAAGATCAATTCCTCTCGCCTGAGGAGTACATTGAGTTCCTCGCAGATGGACTTTGACTCAAGGCCACGCCAACTCAGGCCAACACAGGTGGTCCTCACCTGACCAGTCAATTGCGTCCAATTCCAACAGGACCTCCTCTGTGTTAGCAAGGTCCTTTTCGACCTGTAACCTGTGCAGGTAACTCTTCAGTTTCCCAAGCCTCTGGCCCGGCCCGACTCCCGTAATTTCTGACAACATGTGGCCATCCAAGAGAGGTGCTGACCCCGCTTTCGGAAAATCAACTTCGCTCACCGCACCCCGTCTGTTGAAACCCAGTTTCTGTAAGTAAACGAGAACCATCTCTCTATCTGTTGTATTGAGAGAAACTTGAAACCTTCTGATCTCCTCATTGCTATTTAGCAAATCACAAGGGGCAAGGCCTAGCAATAGCGTGAGGGTCTTGACCTCTTGCTTTGTTGGTGCAAGCCCATTCTCAAAAGAGAGTATGGCATCATCACGAGAGCCATTCCCCTGGTGGAACATAAGGGACAAATCCACTGCGAACTGGCCCGAGGAAGAGAAATCCTCTGCAACCCTTGCACCGGGTACGATCTTTTCGAGCACTCCGTGGTCTTGCATCTTCAACAAAGAGGCTCTGTGGGAAGGCAGTTCCAATATCTTCCTGAATTCCGAGCCAATTCTTTCTGGAGATATCCTACTTAGCATTCCGATGCAGTTCTGAATGGCCAATTCAGCCCCTGGATCGAGGATCCAGTCATCGGACAATGCCAAGAATCGATATGCTCTGATAATTCTCAGGCCATCCTCGGAAAAGCGTTCTTCAGCCAGCCCAACAGTCTTCAAAATTTTGTTTGATAAATCTCTGGCCCCGTTGTACGGGTCCAGTAGTTCTCCGCTCGGGTAGGATACAGCCATTGAGTTGACAGTGAAATCCCTTCTTGACAGGTCTTCCTGTATATCCGTTCCAAACACAACATTCTCCGGTCTCCGGCCATCATTGTAGTTCGTTTCCGTCCTGAGTGTCGTAACATCCCACGATGAATCGCTGTGAGGGAGTCTCACAACCACAGTCCCATACCTCGAACCGTGAGTTAGGGAGTCGGGAAAAAGTGAAACTACCTCGTGTGGAAGCAGATCCGTGGCTATGTCCAATTCTCCCCCATTGCCCTGGGACAAGATATCTCGAATCCAACCGCCAACAATCCAGGCTCCACCTCGCGATGTCAGCCTGTCAAGTACCAATCGATCCTCACTCCCGAGGGAGGATACCAATGGGAAATGGTTGTCCACGTGGGTCCATGGGCGACCTCCGTTTGATAGTGCCGTTCAGACAGTGCTAAACACGATGGCCCCCATTGAATGCTGTGAAAGTCCAATTGGTTCCGGTTGAAGTCCTGCGCCCGCATGAAGAGGTAATACCGAAGAACGTCGATCAATTAGAAAGAATGACTCTGAAATGGGATGCCTACACAAAACCCCTTTTGGTTGACAGGTCAACTGGTACTATTCTTGATGGACACCACAGATATGAGATAGCGAAGAGGCTGGAATTGAAATGCCTACCATGTGTGTTAGTGGATTACTTGAGTGACGAATCGATAAAAATCATTCTTTGGCCCAATAGCAAATGGACTTCAATCGATAAAAGAGATGTCATCGAGGCTGCTCTAAACGGCAACTTGATGCCCCCAAAAACGAGTAGGCACCTTTTATCCGAAGATCTGCCGCCGATCTCTGTCTCTCTTTCACGTCTTCTGTCCCCTGCCTCTGATGCCTGATTGGTCATCAACCAGCATTGAAACTGCAGACCCAAGCTCACCCTCAGTCTCGATGCCCAGGGACAATATAGATTCCACGAACTTTGCACTGGGCCTCCTGCCGATCCTGTCAAGCACGATGCGAGTTTTACAGGAGGCGGACCTCCTACTGTCTTTCAGAACCCTCAGGCAAGCAGACTCAATCTTCTCGCCTCGACCCTTTCTAAGTATTCTTTCAAGGAGTCTGTCCGACGCCAACCTCATCACAGTCTCCACCGCTTCTTCATGATCAAGCCATTCACTTTCTCGTATACCTGGGGCCAGAGCTGTCAGTTGTTTCGGATTCTCGCTGGACAGGTAATCCTGTATCCAGGGGGTCTGAAGTGCTATCAGAGCTGACTCCCTGATTGCCTGGGATGCATCTGCAGCCTTCATTTCCGAGAGGCCAGATTCTGTGTAAATCCTCTTCAAATTGTCACTATCAGGTTTCATAGATATGATCTTTGAAATCGACAACCTGACTGAGGAGGACGGGTCTGACATCAGACGTGCAAGTAGCAATTCATCCACATTCCCCGATCCGAAAAGGGACTCAACACCGATTCTCCTGACAGCGGTGTCTTTAGATTCAATAGCACGGAATGCCTCATCAGGGTCAAATTTTACCAGATTCGTCCATGCAGCGATCCTAACTTTTAGATCGGCGTCTTCAGTCAACCGCGCAAGCATTTTTTTGGGGGATTCCATCCTGATTGCAACCCTTGCCGCTAGAAGTCGGCGGTCTTCTTTTTCGCTGTTGGATAGAGATTCTGGTATATTGGGGTCCAACCCGTCGTACCAACGTTCTATGGCCAACATGGCTCTGTTGACAAACCATTCGTCAGAGTCATTTAGGAATGGGATGAAATGCGGTAGAGCGCCGGGATCCCCATCTTCAAACAGCCTTCTCACTGCTTTACGCCTCTGCCTCACGTCCCGGTCCCTCAGGCGGGTCACCTCCTTTGTGAGCATGGTAGTTTGGACAGGGGGTCCCGCTTGAACGTAATCGAACGACCATGTTGTTGAATACTAGGACCTCCTCTGGTAAGCGGGGTCCGTGGTCTAGGGGTTATGACGTCGCTCTTACAAAGCGAAGATCGCAGGTTCAATTCCTGCCGGACCCACCACCAATGCAAATAGGGCCCACCTCCTACCGCGTAGCATGGTCGAAGAGATTGCAGGCCTAGCCTCGAGGATTGGTAGGCGATTAAAAAAGCGAAATTGGTCAATCTCTGTGGCAGAATCCTGCACTGGAGGTCTAATCTGCTCTACCTTTACGGACATATCAGGAAGTTCCGCTTGGTTCAAACAAGGATGGGTAGTTTACACAAACGAGTCAAAGATTTCTGAGGTCAATGTTTCTCCATCCGCGTTTGATATTGGTTCGGAGGGGGCAGTATCCCACAAAGTTGCCCTGCAAATGGCGCAGGGAGCAAGACATCATGCTGGAACCGAAGTTGGACTATCAATTACCGGAATAGCGGGCCCAACGGGAGGCACGGATACAAAGGAGGTTGGATTGGTTTATGTGGCCGTTACAGTTTCTGATGGGAGGTTCCTAGTAAGAAGGAACGATTTTGGCTCGAACGATAGAATTGAGAATAAACGCTCGTTTGTGCAATTCGCTCTGAGAATGGTGCTAGAAATGCTAGATCACACAGACGAACGGGAAGATAGACGTGCAAGGGCGGAACGAAGACGAGCGAGTGAAGACGAGGTCCCGCCCGGACAAAAAGATGAGTGGGAAGGGGCTGAGAAATGGGAACCACAGGAGCTTGGCCGAGTTGGCCCGTCCTCTGTGGATTTCGCGTTTGAAACCGACTGGAATGGAACCCATTCAGAGGAATGAGGGAGATACTCAGTCCCCGATAGCATGATGAGCGACCTTCACGCTATCGCACTACATGACGGGGGGCGACGATGCGGAACTGAGCCGCAAACTGATGTCCCATGGACTCCTGGTCAAACGCTCCGCTCTACCGCTGATTGAATCTGTAGAAGATCTTGATGATCTCATACAAAAGGCACTTGAAAAATCAATTAGACTCCTTGACAATGATGTCGTCAAATCACTGATTCAACCCGCCAACAACTCCAATGAAAAGATCGAAACCATGAATACTGCCCTTCAAACCAAAGCTTCTCCTCAGACTCCAAAACCTGAATCTGCTACAAACTTCACCCCTGGAGGTAGGGTAATTGCTCCGGTGAAAGTAGAGCACGAACATACAAGGCCGACCGTCGGCATGATTGACCATTACTCTCTATCAGACTTCCCGATGAATGCCAAAGACGTGGAGCCAGAGATTGAGATACATTTCGATATTACGGGTAATTCGACCACAGAGGGCCGTTTATCAGACATGCAATCATGTTTTATGGATAGGCTTTCAAAGATAAGGAGAATGATAACTTCGAGCGGAAACCTTCCTCGAAGGCCCATCCGCATCTCTGATGCATGGCGTGATCGTAAATCCCGTAATTCATCAGAGATGGAGGTCTCGGTTATCGGACTGGTCGAATTCAAGAGATTTGGTAGAAACGGGGACATTCAATTCGCATTGGAGGATGAGACTGGTTCAATCGAATGTGTTTTGTACGGCAATCCAGAATGGACGAAAACCCACCCCGTCAATGATGGCCTTCTAGACGACGATGTGATAGGAGTGACAGGTTATTTCACCGAGAGTGGAAGGCTACGCGCCTCCGACCTACACAGACCTTTGCTGGAGCATCACGAACGAGCTACGTCGGGCCCTGACGCAGCAGTCTCTGTTGCCTTTCTTTCAGATGTACATGTCGGCAGTAAGACATTCCTGGCTCCACAGTGGGAGAAAATGATTCAATGGTTCAAGGAGGACCCCCTCGCGAAAACCATCAGATACTTTGTAATGACCGGGGATGGGGTGGACGGAGTTGGAATTTACCCGGGTCAAGAGAGGCATCTTTCAATCAAAGATCTGTTCAAGCAGTATAGTGAGCTAGCTAGAATGTTGGAGCAGCTCCCTGACTGGGTGGACTGCATAATACTGCCTGGAAATCATGATGCTGTAAGGCCGGCAGAGCCGCAACCTGCACTGGATCCAGATGTGCAACAAGACTACTCAGGTGCTACATTCGCAGGTAACCCGTCAGATTTCAGCATCCATGGTGTGAGGATATTGGCGTACCATGGTGTCAGCATCTCCGATTTTGTCTCGAGCCTTCGATCAGTAAGTTTCGATCACCCAGAGAGGGCGATGATGGCAATGTTGGAAAGGAGGCATTTGGCTCCTTCTTGGGGCGGTAAAACACCATTATCGCCAGAACCAGAAGACTCCATGGTGATAGGGACAATACCCGATATTTTTGTCACTGGGCATGTTCATGGCCACCATGCAAGCCAATACAAAGGGACACACATCATTCACAGCTCAACTTGGCAAAATCAAACAGATTATCAGAGGATGCTCGGGTTCCAACCGAGGCCATGCATACTAACTGTTGTGAATCTCGAGACTCACGCCGTCGCGTCGATACCATTTGTGTAAGTCAGAACTGTTCGCCATCCATGAGAATGGGCCATATTTCCCTTAAGTCAAATGAGTTAACAACAGGAACACCAGCGTCTTCGAACGCCTCTCTCGACCAAGAATTACTTGGATTAAATCCAATGAAACTCGAACCATGTATTCTCATCGAAAGATCTGAACCAGAGTCTCCGACGGAGGTTATTTCCTCTGAGTTCAGATCATTTATTCTACGGAACTTCTCGACAGCCAATCCCTTTTCAAACGAAAGCACTCTCGGGCGAAGCGGCCCTATCATCCAGCCTTCATCATCCCAATCGAACCCATTGGCAATCCAATCATCAACCTTCAACATTGAAGCCACCATGCCGACGAAAATATCTACGCCAGATGAAACTATAGCCACGAGAACGCCATTGTCTTGGAGTCGCTTCACGACGTCTCTAGCTCCGTCCATGAGCTTCACTCCCGAATAACATCTGGCTATGTCGTCCTTGTGAATCCGACCTTTTTTGGCGATCCATTTTGAAACATCATCGGCAGAGAACTCTTCTTCGTCAATTTCCCTTGCTATGAATTTAGCATACATCGCTTTGTTCTCAGTCCCAAAGTTCTGATGTATCGATTGCCACGATGATCCATTTTTTGCCAGCACCCCGTCGCAATCGAATGCAACAGCCAACGGTATAGCCATGATCAACCGGAGACGTGTTGGTTAATGCTTGTTCCGTCATGGGATTTTTGACGTGTGGCCTCCCGCACAGACCATGGGCGAGATCATGGCTGTGAAGGTCTCACTGGTGCTATTTGGTAATCTGAAGGACACTATCGGAGCTTCAAATATAGATGTGACTTTGCCGGTCGGATCGACTGCGTTTGATCTTCTCTCAAGGTTCGAGCTGGTAAAAAACCTGGAAAATGGGGCAAGGGTTGCAATCAACGGACAAATCGGATCTCCGATCGATACCAAATTAGAAGACGGATCGGAGGTGGCACTTCTGCCTCCATCTTCCGGTGGTTGAAGAGGATTGAGCGAAGGGTTTGAGATGTAGAGCACTTCTAGCAGATCATGGCGGGAACCCTCGGCGTGACAGAGTTAGCGATACTTGCTTTCATTGGGATCCTTTTTTTTGGGTCCCAAAGGATACCTGCTTTGTTCAGAAGCATGGGCCGCGCCAAGGGCGAGTTCCAACAGGGCCTCAGAGAGGGGCTCGTAGGCCCAACAGAGACTGAAGAGGATCTAGATAGAGGCGGTAGGACCAAATCTCAAGCCGAGGAATGATCATTTCTTTAACAGCCGAACATCCGAGCCGCACACGTCACAGACACCGCCGTCAAGGATTCCCTGTCCTTTGCTCCACTCCTTCTTACAACCTTGACAAATATACCTCCACAACCAGGTCTTGGAAATTCCAGCACCACTTACTGGCATCCAGTTAATTCCGTTCGCAGAGGCGACATTTTGCATTCGGTGGTCGTCGGTTGCAATTTCACAGTCCATTTGATGCCCCAATGCGAGAACCTCAAGATCCACTTTTGACAAACCCCCCAGATCTCCTGTGGTCGAGGCCATCCTGAGGACTGCATCCAGACTGTCGGGTTCCGGTGACTTCACTCTAACGTCTAATTGGTCCAATAGCACAAAATTATTCGGCGCATGTTTCTCTATTTCAGGCAATTGTAGAACGGATATGATGCAGCCTCTAAGACGATCGTGAGGCCAATGAATGAAGCCTGCTGTGTCAATTACGATATCGTCCATGAGGCATCCCGGTACGAAGCACTGTATGATTACATTGCAAAACTAACCCGGGTAACGTTGATTCAACCATGTGATGTCCGAGCGGCATGGTCAGCATCATACCGAGGTCTTGGATAGACTGGACGGTGGATACTGCAGAATCTTTTGGATTGATCGGTCTGTTCATAGTCTCCGCAACTGAAGCAGCCCTACAGCCCGTGCCACCGGATTTACTAACTTGGCCAATGTCATTGGGAGCCTCAAGTGCCTCTGAAGTTATGGCCATCGTCATAATCGCAACCGTGGGGTCTGTGTTGGGTTCTCTAGCGGGTTACTGGATCGGATCTGCAGCCGGAGATATGGTTTTGGCCCGCTATGTGAGCGAAACAACAATGTCGCGTTTGGAATCGATGGTGAACAAACATGGAGAATTGGGCGTTTTTTTTGCTGCATTGGGACCAGTCCCCTTCAAGGCACTAGCATGGACAGCCGGCGCAGGATCAATGCCATTGAGGTCCTTTGTGTTCTCAGGAACAGTGGGTAGATTCCTAAGATTCGCCATCCCTGCATTTGCTATCTGGCACTATGGGGACGCAGCTCTTGATTGGTTCACACCATTCAGATTCTTGATCATCTCTTTGATCGGGGTGATACTGATGGCTCCGGTTGTGAAATGGCTTCGTGCAGATGATAACTTTTGAGATCGCTGTTTGCGAACCGGTTAAACCCGGGAGGCACGGCCGAGTGCCAGCGCTCGTGTGGTGTAGTTCGGTCCATCATGCCGCCCTTTCGAGGC
>TARA_B100000674_G_scaffold148600_3_pt1 | contig 41354 bp, 40 predicted proteins | sample TARA_B100000674 | Tara Oceans TARA_B100000674 (sample SAMEA2622759) | marine metagenome | biome: marine biome (ENVO:00000447); feature: surface water layer (ENVO:00002042); material: "saline water (ENVO:00002010), including plankton (ENVO:xxxxxxxx)" | depth 5 m | reverse complement strand
CCATATTAAAAGTTAACAATCAAAAAATATGGTAAATATATTAATAAGGAGGTTTTTTTGAAAAATTTATTAATTATTTATTTATTACTAACTGGTCTTTTACTGACTAAAACATCTTTTTCAAACGAAGATGGAAAAGCAAATATTGATGAAGGTTCATCAGTTCAAAAGCTAAGTGATACTTTGGGCACTAATCTAAATAAAAAAGCTAAAGATTTTAACATCAGTTGGAAAGCTGGAAAGGGTTTAAGTTTTGAGTCCCCAGGTGAATTCAAACTTTCAATTGGAGCGAGAATTCAAGCACGTTATGACACATGGGTGAAAAGTGATGACCCTCAGGACGGTAGAGGTAATGAATTTGGAACTAGAAGATTACAAATGACATTTGACGGCTATGCTTACAGCCCGAATATCTTTTATAAATATGTTTTTAATACAGATAAAAATGGTGAGGAGATTGCAGGTGGAACAAAAGATGCGGGCTTAGGAGTTGAAGACGCTTTTTTTGGATATAAAAAAGGAATGTTCAAAATTACTTTTGGTCAAATGAAAATTCCATTTGATATTGAGGAACTTGCTTCATCAAGTGGTCTTGAATTTGTTGATAGATCATCTAAAAGACATGTCTGGGAGAGAGATCATGGAATTAAGTTTGATTTTAGTCCGGTTAAAAATAAAATTAATATAGCTTATTATCTTGGTACCGGAACAGGGGGAAATAATTCAGAATCTTATTTTAAACAAAATGGAAATACTGATGATCATATTCATGCTTATAGAATTGATATAACTCCTCTTGGGCAATACAAATATAGTCAAGGAGATTTAAAAGGAAGTGACTTAAAAGTAGGCTTTGGTGCGGCATATGTTCAATGGAACAATTTAACTGTTAATGCTGCCTATGAAATTCTAAATGATGCAGGTGACGATTTCGTCAAAGGCAAGCTCGATGATATTCTTGATAAATTAGAAATAGCTTTTGATAATTCTGGTCAAACAACAGCGGCTTCAACTGACTTTGATGTTAGCGCCATGACATATGACTTTAGAGCTAAAATGAGTGGATTTGCTTTTGAATATAACTATTCAATTTTAACTGGTAAAGACCAGGAAAATTCAGCAGTTGGAAGAGCATCAACAGATTTTCATCGATATCAATTATCTTATACGACACCAAGTGGTTGGATGATTGGTTACAGATACTCTATTATGGATGAATCAACAGGTGATAATTCAACAAATTCAAAAGGGGATAATCATGAAGAAATTTCTTATGGATTTGGTAAATACTTTGCTGGACATAATCTTAAATTACAAGCTACCTATTCAGAGCTAACAGAAGAAAAAACAGGTGACGATGCAAAAGATGAAATCTGGATGTTCCAAGCACAAATGAAATTTTAGATAAAATATTATTGGAGGGCATAATCTGCCCTCTAATAATCTATTTCCATTTCTTATAAAATGTTTTATATTCATTTCGAAGGAGTTTACTTTATGAAATTTATCAAATTATTTATTCTTACTGCAATTTTTGCCGCTTCACTTCAAAGTTGTTCATGGGTCTCACAAAAGTGGGATGAAAGACCATCTTGGATGGGTGGAGATAAAGAAGAAGCAAAACAAGTTCCAGGTGAATAAACTATTATCTAAATTATATTTTTTTTAGGTATATAATATTCATCATGAATGATGAAGTATTCCGTCTTTTTGAAGATATTTTGGGTAAAAGAATTTCAGTTGCTGAAGTTGTTAGATCAAATTATTCAAAAGGTGAAGATGTTTTTGACCCAATTTTACCCAGTGCCGTTTTATTTCCTGATTCAACAGAAGAAGTTTCTTCAATATTAAAAATTTGTAATAAATATAAAATACCAGTTGTTCCGTTTGGTGCAGGCACGTCACTTGAAGGGCAAGTTGTTGGAATTGAGAATGGAATCTCAATTAGTATGGAAAATATGAATCAAATTTTATCTGTTAATCCAAATGATTTTGACTGTAAGGTTCAAGCATACGTTACACGTTTGAAGTTGAATGAATATTTAAAAGATCAAGGAGTTTTTTTTCCAATTGACCCAGGGGCTGATGCAACAATAGGGGGAATGTGTTCTACATCTGCTTCGGGAACTATGGCTGTAAAATATGGAACCATGAAAACTTCCGTAATAGGTTTAAAGGTTGTTTTACCTAACGGAGAGATAGTATCGACTGGCAGTAGAGCAAAAAAAACTTCAGCCGGATATAATTTAACAAATTTATTTATTGGCTCTGAAGGAACTTTAGGAATTATTACTGAAATTGATTTAAGGCTTCATCCAATTCCTGAAAATATATTAAGCGGCCTATGTCATTTTAATAATTTGGAAGATGCTGTTAATACGGTAAAAGAGTTAGTCCAACTTGGGATTCAAGTTGCAAGAGTTGAATTGCTAAATAAAGATCAAATGGAAATTAGTATAAATTTTTCAAAATTAGAAAATTTAAAAATTAAACCGACTCTATTTTTTGAATTTCATGGTAGCGAAACAAATAACTTAGATACTGTAAAATTGGTTTCTGAGATCTGTAAAAATAATAGTGGTGAAGATTTACTTTATTCCTCTGATTTAAAAAAACGAAATGAGCTTTGGAAAGCAAGACATGATGTATATTGGTCAGTTAAATCTTTAAAACCTAATGCGAGAGTTTACGCAACTGATGCATGTGTACCTATAACAAATCTTGTTGAATGTATTAAATTTGCCGAGGATGAAATTAGAAATTATGGATTGAAAGCTCCTATTGTGGGCCATGTTGGAGATGGTAATTTTCATGTAACAATACTTTATGACCCAGAAAATAAAGATGATTTAGTTAAAATAAGAGACTTTAGTGATAAATTAGTAGAAAAATCTTTAGAGTTAGGCGGAACTTCAACTGGTGAGCATGGAATTGGTCTAAATAAGAAAAAATATCTCGAAAATGAACATAAAAGTGGTCTTTTTCTGATGAAAACGCTTAAAAAAGCGATAGATCCTAACAATATTATGAATCCTGGAAAAATATTTGATTTGTAAAAAAAAGAAGCTTTTTTTAGTTAAATTTTGATTAGAAAAAAAAATTCTTCAAAACTTAACAAAACCCTTGACTTTACTTGCCGAAATGCGATATTGTTAGATTAATCTTACACATAGGAGGTAAGGATATATGCGTATTACAAAATATGTATTAGCATTGGTTTTTTCACTTGGACTAGCAATTCCTTCATTTGCTGTTGAATTAAGTCTTGGTGGATTTCCAAGTTTTATGCGTTTTCGTTGGAGAACGTATACAAACGCTACTCCGCACTCAGTAACTAACCGTGGTACTGTTTCTAATTTGACTGCATCTGATGGTGAAACTATTCACTTTGCAGATATGACACTTAGACTTACTCCACAATTAGTTTTAAGTGACAACGTAACAATTAGAGCATCTGTTGATGTTTTAAGTAACGCTGTTGCTGGTGGTGCGACTGGCGGACTTTTTGGTGCTACCACAAATAATGCTGGTGGTGTTGTCATGTCCGATATCAGTACATCTGACAGATTTAATGGTACTTTACTATACGGTACAGATGCAATTGATGAAGATCATGGCGAGTTTAAAGTCAAGTATCTTATGGCCGATATTAATTTAGGTGAATATGGATTCTTAAGAGTCGGTAGACAACCTTTTGATTTTGGTCTAGGAATTTATGCTAATGGTGGTCATAACCCATATGATGATCAAGGTTTCCAACTTGATCGTGTTTTATGGTTAAAAGGCTATGATACAGCGCTAGGTGCTACTACTTTAGTATTAGTATCTGACTACATCGGCGGTGGTGGTAACAATAATGATGCCACAACTGACGAACCTATTTCTCTGTTTGAAGGTCAAGGTCAAACTGTAGACTATCTTGCTGCAGCTTTAATTGTTGCTAATGGACAAAGTGTTTATGGTGTTTACTACTTCCCTAAAATTAGACAGAAAAACTTAGGTGGTGCAAGTGCTGAAGCTAACCTAGATATGAACTTTACACTATATGAAGCATATTATACTTATACAGGTTCTGATGTATTCTTCGGTCTTGATTGGGCTGGAGGTTTTGGTACTTTAAAACCTGAATCTAGCTCAGGTAAAGCTGACACTTTAAATGTTGATAAAAGTAACTACGTTTTCGTAGCACAACTTCGTTTCAATAATTTAGGTGGCGCTGTTTCTGATGTAGGTTTTGAGTATGGTAGATCACCTGGTGATGAATATACTTCTGGCACAAATGACTATCAAGGTGCTGTTATTAGAGGTAACTCATCATATGAAGTTGATAACTTATTATTCAAACACGTTATACCTAGTTTGTATGGCTTAGAAGGTAGTATCATCAACGCTGAATATTTCAAAGTTGATGCTAATATGCCAATGGGTGCAAATTCAAATATGAATTTAAAAGTAGTCATGGCATGGGCTGAACAAACTAATGACCAAGCTTTTGCTGGAGATATCACTGGCGGTACTGCTACTATTCAAGATATTGGCGGTTACTGGGGTACAGTTTACGAAGCAATTTATAGCCACAACTTAGTTGATGGTGTTGAGCTTTCATTAATCGGTACATACATTGATGCTGGTAATGGTCTTAAAGATGCAATGTCTGACGCTGCTGATGGTACAGCGGTTAGAGCAGATGCTGATGGATCAATATATGGTTTCCAAACAAGATTGTTAATCTTTATTGACGACTTCTTTAAAGCTCCTGCAGCTTCAAAATAATTAATTTAATCAATTAATTACAGGGAGTCTTAGAAATAAGACTCCCTTTTTTTTTATAATCTGATAAATTATTAATATGAAAAACTTTTTTTTTATTAGTTTTTTACTTTTTTCGATAAATGTATATTCTATAGATTTAGATTCTGCTATTAATTATTCTTTGTTGAACAATAAGAATATCAAAATCAGCTCATTACAGATTGACGATGCCCTAGGTTCTTTGAGATCTGAAAAGGGAATATATGACATTAATTTTAATGTATCTTATGAATATGAGGACATGAAAAACCCTTCAACTTCAGCTTTTGCTAGTAATGATAAAATCAATGAAACTATTACAACTTATGCATTCGGACTTGATGGCTATCTTCCTACAGGAACATCATACTTTATTAATCCTTTCACTTTGAGAAAAACAGAATCAGATTTGGGAACTAATGCTATGAGCCCTAGTTGGGAATCTTTTTTTCAGGTAGGCCTTTCACAAAATATATTTAAAGATTTTGGATCTGAAGTTAATAATTCAGTAATCATTGTGTCGAAAAATAATAGTAAAATTACCAAATTAGAATTTGAAAAAATTATTTCTTCTACTATTTTGGATGTGAAAAAGAAATTCTATTTAGCATTATTAGCTAAGAAAAATATTGAACTTGCTAGCTCCTCACTTTTTTTAGCAAAAGATTTAGTTCAAAAAAATTCATATGAAGTTGAATCAGGAACATTACCTAAAATTTCCTTATTACAAGCAAAAGCTGCTGTTGCTTTTAGACAAGTTGAATTAATAAAGGCGGAAAATGAATATGATTTAGCTTTAGACAAACTTAAAATTTCTATGTCCATGCCTTTAGATGAAGAAATAAATATTGAAGGAAGTATTGATAAGAATGATTTTAATATTTTGGATTTATCCGAAGTTTCTATAATTGCTTTTAATAATAGGCCAGAGGTTAGACAAAAAAAAATAAAGATTAAAAGTTCAAAGCAAATGATTAAGTATTACAAAAACCAACTTTTACCCGATTTCAACCTTGAAGCTTCTCTAGGTTATGCCGGTTTAGGTGGTAGCAAGAATAGTAAATATTCTAGTGCAATACTCGGACCACCACAAATAGATTCAAAATATGATAGTGGCCTTAGAGATTCTATTGATAATCTAAAATCGCAAGATAATTTGAGTTGGAAAATAGGCGCATCAATTAATATTCCATTAGGAAATGATAAAGCAAAAGGAAAGCTCAAATCAGCAAAATCAAAAATGCAAATGGACGTTATAAAACTTGAGCAGTTATTAGATCAAGTCAGTCTTGAAGCTAGATCTTCTTGGAGAGACGTAATAACAAATATGAAAAATATTGAAGCAGCAAAAATTGGTCTTGATTTACAAAAAGAAATTTTATCAAATGAACAAGAAAGATTTGAAATAGGTTTATCTAAAACCGTGGATGTTTTAGAAGCTCAAAATGACCTAATTGAGGCTGAATTAAATTATAATAAGTCATTAGCAGAATATAATATCTCAGTAAATCAGCACAAGTTTTCTTTGGGAACACTTTTAGAAAATAAAAAAATTATACTTAATAATTAGTGTTTAAAGTGTCTAACACCTACAAAAATCATAGCTATACCATGCTCGTCACATGCTTCAATTACTTCATCATCTCTAATAGAGCCACCTGGTTGAACTATTGCTTTTACACCTGCTTTTGCGGCCTCATCAATACCATCTCTAAAAGGAAAAAAAGCATCTGAGGCTAAAACAGAACCCTCAGTTCCAAAATGTTCTTTAGATTTTATAGTTGCGAGTTGCACAGAATTAACTCTATTCATTTGTCCTGCACCTATACCAACCGTTTTGTTGTCTCTCGCAAATACTATTGCATTTGATTTAACATTTTTGCATATTTTCCAAGCTAGTTTTAGAGTTTGAATATCTTCATCGGAAGGTTTTACTTTTGTAGCGACTTTAAAATCATCAAAATCTTCATCTGAAGTGTTATCAGAATCTTGATATAATACGCCTCCAACAACTTTTTTAATATCTTTTAAAATAGATTTTGATTTTTTAAGCTCTGGTGATTGTAATACTCTTAAGTTTTGTTTAGAAGATAAAATTTCTAATGCAGAATCTTCATAACTGGGGGCTATTAGAACTTCAATAAATGTTTTGGATATTTCTTCAGCAACTTCTTTGGTGACTTTTTTATTAAAAGCTACAATTCCACCAAAAGCACTTACGGGGTCACAGTCCCTTGCATCTATATAAGCTTGTAATTGATTCTCATGAGTCGCTGCACCACATGGATTATTGTGTTTAACAATAACACACGCATTTTCACTAAATTCCTTCACTGTTTCATAACATGAATCTGCATCATATATATTATTTAAAGAAAGCTCTTTGCCCTGTAGTTGTTTTGAATTTGCAACACATGCATCATCTATATTATTTTGAACAAAGAAAGAAGCACTTTGATGTGGATTCTCACCATATCTTAAATCATAGGCTTTAGTATAATGAAGTGTTAATGTATCAGGCATAGATTTTTTTGAATTATCAATATTTAAAATTCCTAAGTGATTTGAAATAGATGCGTCATAATTTGATACATATGAGAAGGCTTTTTTAGCTAATTCATAGTTTAGTTGGGGATCAACTTGAATTTGATTATTTTTTATTTTAGATATTAACAAACTATAATCTTCTGTATCAACTATTACAGTTACATCTTGAAAATTTTTTGCGGCAGCTCGAACTATAGTAGGTCCACCTATATCAATATTTTCTATTGTTTCTTGAAATGATACATTTTCTTTTTTTATTGTTTCTTCAAATGGATAAAAGTTAACTATTACCAAATCAATAGATTCAATATTATTATTTTTTAAGTCTTCAATATGAGAATTATTATCTCTAATTGCTAATATGCCACCATGAATTTTTGGGTGTAAAGTTTTTACTCTTCCATCTAACATTTCTGGAAATTCCGTAATTTCTGAGACATCTTTTACTTCAAGACCTGAATTTCTAAGAAACTTTGCGGTTCCACCACTTGAAATAATTTCAATTCCACACTCGGAGAGTTGTTTAGCTAATAAATCTAAACCTGTTTTATCCCATACACTTATTAAAGCTCGTTTAATTTGTTTCATTTGATTCATTATATTTTATTCTAATTAAATTTTTTTTCAAAGATAACATTATAAATCTTGCTATAATACCGAAATTATATTAAAAATTACAATATATGAATGTTAAATACGATAAATTAGTAACAGAAAAAATTAATAAAAAGAGTAATTTATTAAATCAAAATAACTTTATTGATATCTTTCTTGAGGATCATAATTTCATTTTTAATACTTTGAAAAAAAACAAAAGAAAAATCTTTAATGCAACAAAGCTCTTTTATAATACCTATATTTCAAATAATAAAATTTTCTTTCTGGGTGCAGGCACAAGCGGAAGACTTGGAGTAATAGAAGCTACAGAAATGAAGCCAACTTTTGGAGTCAGAAATAATTCAATTATTGGGCTGATGGCTGGAGGCAATAAAGCATTATCTAAATCAATAGAAGGTGCTGAAGATGATGAAAAAAAATCAAAGGCCGAATTAAAAAAAAATAAAATTTCAAAAGGTGATCTGGTCATTGGAATTTCAGCAAGTGGAACATCAAAATATGTTTTGAGTGCCATAAACTATTGTAAGTTAAAAAAAATTAAATCAATTTTTTTAACTTGTAATGCTCAGAAGAAGAAGATCTCTGATATAGATATTATAATGAATGTGGGTTCTGAAATATTAGCAGGTTCAACCAGATTAAAATCAGGAACAGTTACTAAAATCGCACTTAATATGATTACTACATCTGCTATGCTGATGGCCGGAAAGTCATTAGATGGTCTTATGCTAGATATTAGGCCTACAACTGATAAGTTAAAGGCTAGATGTATAAATAATCTTTCATTAATTTTAAAGGTTAATAAAAAACAATCAGAAAAATTTTTGATTGAATCAAAGTGGAATCTTCGAATTGCTATAATAATGTATAAAAAGAAAATCTCATATTACCAGGCAAAAAAAAATATAAACAACTATCTTATTGAGGATTTAATTTAAATGAAGAAATCAATGAAAATTTTAGGTGTAAATTCTGGTACTTCTATAGACTCTCTTGATATAGCTCTATTTGATGTTGATGATAAGAATATTGACATAATTAAAGGATATGAATATAAATATCCAAATATTTTTTTAAAAAAAATAAAGGAACTTGGACCAACATCATCAATTTTAGAAGTTGAAAATGCATCAATAAATCTGGGAAAATTTGTTGGTCAAAAAATTAACACTTTTTTAAAACCTTTAAAATTAAAACCAAAACTTATTGGTATGCATGGACAAACTATTCATCATTCCAACAATATAAAAAATACTACTACTATTCAAATTACTGAACCAGATATTGTATCAAACATGACTGGAATTGATGTTGTATCTGATTTTAGAAAAAAAGATGTGATAAACGGAGGCTCAGGCGCACCTTTTGTCCCTATATTAGATCATTTTTTATTTAAAAAAGTTAAAAGACCTTTTATAGCTCAAAACTTAGGTGGAATTGCAAATACCACTTTAGTTCATAAAGATTTTAATAAATCTATAGGATATGATTCAGGACCGGCAAATTCATTAGTAGATAAAGTTATATCAATTTATACAGATAATAAGCTTAAATTTGATAAAAATGGAAACTATTCTAGGAAAGGTAAAATAGATAAAAAATTATTTAATAAAATACTCTCGAATCCCTTTTTTAAGCGTAAACCACCTAAATCAACTGGTAATAGAGAATTTGGAATACAATATGCATTAGATTTATTATCATATAGTAAAAAAAATAATTTAATAATTGAAGATATTTTAGCCACCTTAACAGAAGTTACTGTAGAATCCATAGCTAGATCTTACGAAGATTTTATTTTTAAAAATCATAAAATTAAAAATATTATCCTTTCAGGTGGTGGCGTTAAAAATTCTTTTATGATTGAAAGGTTGCAAGCAAGACTACCCGAAATAGTTTTTTTAAATTCCGATGATATTGGTATGCCATCAAAGTTTAAGGAATGTGCATTATTTGCTCTTTTAGCATATATGAGATTTCATAATTTAAAAATCAATTTAAAAAATATTACAGGTGCAAAGACCGATTCTGTATTAGGTAAATTATCCTCAAAATAATGAATATTTTATCAAATTTAATAATTCCGAGAGTTAATTTAAATTCACAAGATTCGATAAATTATGCTCTTAAATTATCATCTAAATATGGATTTGATTCATTCATTTTATTTTCAACAGATGTAGTCGAATTTGGTAAAAAGGAACCATTTCCTATTTCAGCTTTAGAAAACTTTAAAAAAGAAATAAAAAAAAATATTCAAGAATATTACTTTTTCATAGATGCTGAAAAGGGCCTTGGCCATAGATGTAAAGAGGGATATCTTTTATCAGATCAATATATAAGAAAAGATATTAAAGATTTATACTCAATTTATAATAAAATTAATAAAGAATTAAAAGAAAATAATATCTTTTGTAATTTGGCTCCTGTTGTTGATAACAATTCTAATAATCTTGATATTCTTAAAAATAGAGTATTAGGTGTTGATACTAGTGAAATAATAGAAGTTGCTAATATTTTTATTCAATCATGTAGAGAAAATAAAATAGAACCTTGTTTGAAACATTTTCCTGGACATGGATGTTTAAATGGCGATACGCATAAAGATATTTTTAGTTCAAATTTATCTTTAGATGAACTTAAAAAAAATCACATATCAATATTTATTAATTTATTATCTAAAGTTAAATTGATAATGACTGCCCATGGATGGTATAAAGCTTTTGATACAAAAAAACTTCCTGCTACTCTTTCAAATAATATTTTAAACAAATTTTTAAGAGAAAAATTAAATTATAAAGGTCTATTAATGAGTGATTCAATGAGAATGAATTCTTTAACAAAAAATTATGATGATATATTTATAACTAAATCTTTTTTTGAATCAGGTGGAGACCTTTTATTAGATCCTGTTGATCCTTTAAAAACATTAAAAATTTTAGAAAATTTAAATTTTAATAATCATGAATTTTATGAAAATAAAATTTCTAAAGTTCTAAAATTTAAAAAGTCTAGGTTAAGCTAATAATAATGCATCCATATGATATTTTAATTATTTCAATTTATTTAATCTTTACAATTTCACTAAGTATATATGTAAGTAAGGAATCTTCGTCCAGTATTGATTCGTATTTTTTATCCAGAAGAAGTAGCTCTTGGTGGCTCTTAGGAACCTCAATGGTTGCTACAACTTTATCTATAGATACGCCTCTTGTAATCATTGGATGGATTTATACAGCAGGAACATGGAAAAACTGGTTTTGGTGGTCTTTTCTTTTTACTCATTGTCTTATAATTTTCTATTTCTCAAAATATTGGAAAAGAATAGGAGTTCTAACTGATAATGAGTTAATAGACTATAGATATTCTGGTAATGCGTCTAGAATTTTAAAATTATTTAAAGCTTTTTATTTTTCAGTTTTTTTCAATTTAATTATTTCTGCTTGGATTATAAGTGCATTCATAAAAATATTCACTGTAATTATTGGTGATAATACCTTTATTTTATTACTTATCTCTACATTAACAGCCATGTTTTATACAACTTTGGGTGGTATTAGAGGTGTTATGATTAATGACTTTATTCAGTATTTTATTGCTTTTGCTGGGTCAATAATATTAGCCTTTTTTATAATAAATTCTGATCAAATCGGGGGTTTTGGTAATTATTTTGAAATTGTAAAATCTTTACCATCTGATAAAACATCTTTTATACCTAATATTTTCAATTATGATGATTTTTTAACATTTATAGCTTATATAACAGTAGTTTGGTGGACTTCTCACAATGCAGATGGAGGAGGCTACATAATTCAAAGGCTATGTTCAGCAAAAACCGAAAGAGATGGAGCTTTAGGAACAGTCTGGTTTATATTGAATCATTATGTTCTAAGATTAATGCCATGGTTATTTATTGGCTTTGCATCATTAGTAATATTTCAGACATCTACCATATCTGACTCAGAAAAAATTTTTCCAATAATGATAAAAAATTATTTAACACCTGGCTTTAAGGGCTTAATCTTAATTGCATTAATTTCTGCATACATGTCAACGATAAGCACACAAGTTAACTGGGGTTCATCATATATTGTTAATGATATATGTAAATATTTTTTAAAAGTTAAAAGTGAAAAAAAATTAGTAACTATTGGAAGAATCTTTAGTGTAGTTTTTTTAACTATTGCATTAATAATAGGTTTATCAATCGATAATATAGGTAGAGTATGGATTTTTCTTTGGAGTGTTAGCTCTGGACTTGGATTTTTTCTTTTAGCGAGATGGTTTTACTGGAGAATAAATGCATGGTCTGAGATTGTTTCAATTTTGACATCTATATTTATTACATTAATTTTCTTTTTTTTAGATTATGTAGGAGTCCTTGAAGCTACTTTCTTCAAAAAATTACTAATTATTCCTATTTCAATCTTAATGGGATTATTAGCTACTTTCTATACCAAACCAACAGATCTTGATCAACTAAAAGATTTTTATTTTAAAGTAAAGCCAGATGGAAACTGGAGTATTTTTGAAAAAAAAGAAACATCATTGAGTTTTAAAAATATAGGAAATTCATTTCTTTTTTCTTTTGGAATCATATTAATGATTTATTCTATTATAAACATTTCATTAGGAATGTTCTATATCGCAACTATATATGGTTTAATTGGAATCGGGATAGTTTTGTATTTAATTAAAATCAAACTGTGAAGGATGATCCACAGCCACATTGTGCTGTAGCATTAGGATTTTCTATACCAAATCCTGTACCATTAAGACCATCAGAAAAATTTAATGTACCACCATCTACATGACCATAACTAAATTTATCTATAACAACCTTAACACTGTTTTTTTCGAATACTTGATCAGTATCACCAATTTCATTATCAAAACCCATTTCATAAGAAAAACCAGAGCAACCACCAGGGACAACTTTTATTCTAAGAAACATGGTATTGTCGTCTTCTTCATTTAATAGTCTAGAAATTTCTGAAACCGCTTTTTCACTAATATTAAACATATTAATATTTTAAAGTATTTTTTTTGCATATCAACCATAATCATTGGAAGGTTTATGATATATTAGCTTTATGGCTAAAATGAAACTGATTTATGATAATACCAATAATTCTCAAGATTTATTTTATATTTCAAAATTTAAAGCTCCTGACCCTGTCATCTTCTTTGAAATAAAGAATAAAAAATACTTGGTATTAAACGATCTTGAATATGAACGTGGTTGTATTGAAGCAAATGTAGATTATGTATTAAAAATTAATGATTTCATAAATAAAAATAAAAAATTTTCAATAATCACTATTTTGAATAATATTTTGGATAAATTTAAAGTTAAGGTGCTAGAATTGCCATATAATTTCCCATCATATATTTATATAAATCTTAAAAAAAATATTAAAAAAAATATTTCAGAAAACTCTATTTTTTATTTAGATAGGTTGAAAAAAAATGATCAAGAAATAAAGATGATTAAAAAAGTTATGATTGATACAGAAAAAGTTATGAAAGAAATTATAAATATAATTAAATATTCAAAATTGAAAAATAATAGGTTAATTCATAATTCTAAAACCCTAACATCAGAATTTTTAATATCCTTTTGCCAAAAAGAATTAGCAAAATATTCCTTAACTTGTCCTGATTGTATAATTGCTAGTGGTTACCAATCATCACTACCTCATCACCATGGATCTGGACCAATAAAACCATTTACACCCATTGTTATTGATATATTCCCTAAAAGTCTTATATCAGGATATTATGGTGATATTACAAGAACCGTTTGTAAAGGTAAGCCAAATAATAATTTATTAGAAATGTATAATATAGTTTTAAAAGGACAAAATTTAGGTTTAAAAATTTTGAAACCTAAAATAAGTGGCTCAAAAGTTCATAATGAGATTTTGAATCTTTTTACAAAAAATGGATTTAAAACAAATTTCGATGGTGACATACCAAATGGGTTTATTCATTCAACGGGTCACGGACTTGGTCTAGATATTCATGAACCACCTCGTATCTCTAAAGTTAGTGAGAAGATGAAGCAGGGTTATGTAGTGACCGTTGAGCCAGGTTTATACTATTCAAAAATTGGAGGAATTAGAATTGAGGATACGGTTGCATTGACTGAAAATGGAATTAAAAATTTAACTAAATTTCCTAAATTTTTTAGCATCTAGATGAAAAATTTTGATGAACTTGTAGAAATTGTAAAGAGGTTAAGAAGTGAAGATGGGTGTCCCTGGGATAAAGAGCAAACCCTTAATAGCTTAAGAGGCCATATATTAGAAGAAGCTTATGAGTTAATTGATGCCATAGATAATAATGATGTTGATAACATAAAAGAAGAGGCTGGTGATCTTTTATTACAAGTATTATTCATTGCAAATATATCTGAAGAAAAGGAATTGTTTAACTTAAAAAATATTATTGGTTCACTAATATTTAAACTTATTGAAAGGCACCCACATGTCTTTGGTAATGAAAATGCTTCAACTCCTGAAGAGGCAAAAAAAATTTGGGACAATCAAAAAAATATCAATAAAAAAGTTTATAATTATGACGAAATTGAATCATCATCCAAAAGAGCTTTAAAAGTTTCATCATCATATGCTAAAAAAGGCTTAGAATTTCAATCTAAACAAGAATTAATTAATAAACTAAAAGAAGAAATTGAAGAATATGAAACTGCATTGGTAAAAGGTTCCATAAATGATATTGAAAATGAAGTAGGAGATATTTTATTTACTTGTATAAATATTTGTAGATTTGAAAGACTAAACCCTGATATCGCTCTTAACTCTAGTACAAAAAAATTTATTAAAAGAGCAAATAAATTTTTAGATATAAAAAAAAGTGAAAATATTAATGATGATGAAGCCTGGAATAAGGCAAAATTAGATACCAAATAATTTATTTATTAATTTATATCCATCATGAATCACATTATCTAAATTATCAACAATTTTCTCTGTAAATCTTTTTTGATTATGATTATTTAAGTTTGTTTTGTTATCAAATATTAGATACGGGACATACTCATAACTATGTGTGCGTAGTTCAATTGGAGTTGGATGATCCGATACAATACATAATTTAAAATTATCATATTTTGATTCTAAGCCATCCAATAAAGGTTTAATAACTTTTGAATCTAAATCTTCAATTGCCTTAATTTTTTTTACATAATCACCTTCATGTCCTGTTTCATCAGGAGCTTCAATATGTAACATTAAGAAATCATTATTTTCTAAAGATTTAATTCCCATTTCGACTTTACCTTTATAATTTGTATCTAAATATCCTGTAGCTCCAGGAACATCAATAATTTTTAAATTTGCACATTTACCTATTCCTTTTACTAAATCTACAGCTGAAATGACTGATCCACTCTTACCAGTCATTTCTGTAAAATTTGGGAGAATAGTTTTTTTTCCTTCACCCCATAGCCATACATCTGTTACTTTTTCATTTTTAATTATAGAATTTTCATTTCTAAGATCTTGTATTTTGCTTGAACATTCTTTAATAATGCTTCTGAGATTTTCGCTTCCATTTCCTGATGGTAAATAAGAAGAAATATCTTTTTCTAGAATATCATGAGGAGGTGTAGTATTAATATCACTAATGTCATTTTTATAAACTAAAATATGTCTATAACTTACTCCTGGATACAAAGCACAAATATCATTATCAACAAATTTTTTTAAATAGTTTATAAATACATGAGATTTATCTGTACTAATATGACCCGCAGAATAATCTTCCATTACATTATTTTGAATATTTACCAGATTACATCTTAAGGTTGTATCAAATTCATCTAATTCTATTCCCATGCTTTCAGCTTCAAGTGGCGATCTACCTGTAAAATATTTTTTAGGATCATATCCAAGAACACTGAGATTCCCAACATCACTTCCAGACTTATATCCTTTAGGAATATGATTTACTGACCCCAGTTCTGAATTTTGAACAATAGAATCTAAGCAAGGAGTATTTGCGGCTTCTAATGGTGTAAGATTTTCCAATGCTTTAATAGGTCGATCTGGCATACCATCAGCCTGAAGCATAATAAATTTCATATTGCTGAATCTTCTTTTTCTTTAAGTTGTAGTAATTGTTTTTCAGCTCTATAAGAACTTCTAACCATGGGCCCACAATCTGCTATTTTAATTCTGGTGTAATTCTCAGCATAAAATTTAAAATTTTCAAATTCTTCCAAAGAATAGTACTTACTGACATTGATATGTTCTGGAGTTGGCTGTAGATATTGACCTATATTAATAATTTTACATCCCGAATTTGATAAATCATTTATACATTCAATAACTTCATCTTTTTCTTCACTAAGTCCAATCATTATTCCAGATTTGGTTACAATAGATGAATTAAGAGAGAAATATTTTAAAAGTTTTAAAGACCTTTCATAATTTGCTTGTGGTCGAACTGCCCTCTTTTTTTCTGTTCCTGTATTTTGTCTGTGTTTGTATAATCTTTTAACAGTTTCAATATTATGATTTAAAACATTTGGTGCTGAATCAATAATATAATCATATGCATCAGTGCTACCCAAGAAGTCAGGAATTAAGGCTTCTACATTAATATCAAGATTTAACTTTTTTATTTCTTTAATTGAATTAGAAAATATCTTGGCACTATCTATATTTTTATCATCTCTGTTTACAGATGTTATAACAACATGTTCGATATTATTATTGTTCATTTTTAAATTTTCGATTCCTCTAGCTAATCTTTTAGGTTCTAATTGGTCTATCTGTCCACCAAAACCTGTTTTTACTGCACAAAATCCGCAGCTTCTAGTACAAGTATCTCCCAATATCATAAAAGTTAATGTTCCTGCACTCCAGCATTCGCCAAGATTTGGGCATTTTGCTTCTTCACACACGGTATGAAGATTATTTTTTTTTGTTAATTTTTTTAGATTTAAATAGTTATCACCCTTAGGTATTTTTGATTTAATCCACTTAGGTTTTTGATTTAATTTATTTTTCTTCATTTTCATTTTTAACACTAGTCAACGATATTTTCTTTTTAAGGTTTGCAATTTCTCTACTTTTTTTAATTGTTCCAAGGCCAATTGAAACAAGTGTAATTAAAGCACCAATTAAAAAAGAACTTACAATTAGTACAGCATTATTAAGAATTCTTTCCTCAAAACTAAATACAAAGAAATCTAATGAAATATTAAATTCTGAAAGAAAAACACTTTGATTCTGGAAAATAAATACTAAAGAAAGAATGAAAATAAAAGAAATTATAATTGCTCTTATCATTATTATTGAGTTTAACACATTTAATTATTAGGGGGTATATAAGAAGAAAATTTTTTTAAAAATTATACTTGAAACATTTTTGAAGTTTATATTTTCGGGTAATACTTGGTCCAAAAGTCTCTCTTTTTTCTTTGGGAAATATTCAAATTTTAAGTCAATAAGGTTTACTTTATTTTCAATATATTTTTTAGCTAACAGTATTCCACCAAGATCATCAACAAGCTTATATTGTTTTGCTTGAAATCCCGTAAAAATTTGCCCTTTTGATACAAAATCTAGCTGATCTGCAGTTAAATTTCTCTCTTTTTTGACTAAATTTTTAAATTGATTGTGAATATCCTCTAAGACGGACTTTAGCATTTTCTTTTCATTCTCATTTAGTGGTCTAGTAGGTGAAGTTGAATCTTTGAATTCTCCACTTTTCAGAACCTCAATATTTAGTCCAAGATCGCTAAGAAGTTTTGATGCATCGTAATATTGACTAATAACTCCTATGCTTCCTGTTATAGAACCAGGATTGGCTATTATATGCTCTGCACTACAAGCTATGAGGTACCCACCCGATGCTCCAATATCAACAATGCTAGCTACTACAGGAATCTTTTTTCGTATTTCTTTAATAAAAGAATAAATTTCCTGAGAAGATCCGACTGTTCCGCCAGGTGAATCAATTCTAACAATAAGACCTTTATAAATTTCATTATTTTTAATATCAGCTAATGAGTTTATAATTTTTTTTGGATTTTCAATAACACCCTTTATCTCTAAAACAGCAATCTTATCAGATTCAAATAATTTGCTAAGACTGCCAAATCCAAATAATAAAAGTACGCTAATAATTAGTATATATCTTATTTTCATTTTAATTCTATTTTGATTAAATCACCTAATTTAGTTTCATAATCTCCTTGTTTTTGTTTAAATAATTTAATTTCATTATCACTATTTACTCTTTCATAATCTAAATTGTTTAATATAATTCTATTATTTTTTTCATTTATTTTATTTACTATTCCTGAAATTAGCCCTTCTTCCCTAGCTCTAAGAAGAGAGCTTTCACTAACAAGTTTCAATGGAAAAATTGCTTTATTATTTTCTTCAATATCTATGATTATTTCATCCTTATTTATCTCTATTATTTTATTATCTTGCATTATATTTTTTATTTTATATTTTTCTTTAAATTTAATCCAAGGATTTTCATTGAGTTGTTTAACTCCAACACTTAAAGAATCTTTTCTTTTAGATAGTCCATTTATTTTACATTTAATGTTTTTATCCATATCTATAGTACATTTCTCTGGGTTCCATGAAATATCATTTTTAAACATTATACAATTCAAACCATCAACAGTTTTACCCAAAAAAAGCTTTTCTAATTCTTTTGTAAATGATACTTCAACTATTTTTTCAGATTTATTTAAATAAAAAATTTCTTCAGGACTAGGCTCACATCTCTTGATTGAACCTTTTATATTCTTATTTTTAATGTCTACTTCTAATATTTTAAAATTTATTTTTTTGTTTATTATAAATTCATTTTTTTTATATTTATTCCATGAACATTCATTTGAAGATATAAAAATATTAAAAACGTTTTCATATCCTATAAAAATTCCAAAATCTTTAATATTTATTATTTGCCCAGTCAATATTTCATTGTTTTTTTGCAATTTTATAATGCTATCCCAATTAGTATTTGATTTTTGAATATACTCTAGCTCTATAATGTTTTTTTCTTTACTGATTTTTATTATTTTAAATTTGTAGTAGTAATGTTTTTTAAATATTTTTTTTATATTTTTATCAATATTCCAAGTTAAGTATTTATTGTTTATTGATTTAATTAAACCATCAAAAATAAATAAGACACTATCATCACTAATATTTAGAACTTCTCCTTCAATATCTTCATTTATTTTATAATCTGTTTTTTCGAAAAAGAGTTTTTCATCCATACAATGAGCTTCACTTATTGAAAATAAACAATTTTTCAAATCGTCATTTATTGCTATACATATTATTTCTTCGTTTGTTTTATAAAATTTATCCCATAGATATTGAGGAATTTCTGACATATAAATTTTTCCACTAATTTTAAAGTATTCACCAACGTTAACTATTAAGTGATCTTTTTTCTTAGCGGTAAACTTAACTTTTAATTTTTCTTTATTTTTAATTTTTTTTATTAAAGATTCTTTCTCATTTATTAATTTAATTCTTTTTATTGATAAGATTGGGAACGAAAAAGAATCATCAATGAATTCTGCTTCAAAATTACTATCTTTAATATTTTTTATATCTTCTGCTGAGAATTCACTAATTTTTATTCTTCCTTCTGATTTAAATCCAAATTCAATGTAAATAAAATCGGAATCTTTTCTAGAATACTTACATAGAATTTTTTTACCTATCTCAGGAATATTTATATTTATATCTTTTAATTTTGGTTGAATCATTATTTTGCCATCATTAATTTATCAATAGTCTCTTTAATTATCCACGGAGGTGTTGACGCACCAGCACTAATACCTACAGTTTTATTCTTAAGGTTTAAATTTAATTCTTTAAGTTGTTTAAAAGTTTCAATTTGATATGTTGAATTATTTATCTCTTTACACAGTTTTGCGATTTCTTTTGTATTCGAGCTGTTTCTTCCTCCGATTACGAGCATTATATCAACATCTTTTGCTATTTCTTTAGCCTCTAATTGTTTATTATGAATATCATCACACAGAGTATCTATAACTTTTATATCTAATTCTTTATTTTTTTTAAATTCATTAACAACTTCCCAAAAGTTCTCAACAGGTATTGTGGTTTGAGCAACTATTCCTATTTTTTTGGTTGTAATTCTTAACTTCTTAATATCTTCAATAGATTGGATAACCGAGACATTATTGTTCCCATAGCTTTTAGCTCCTATTATTTCTGGATGATTATAATCACCAACTATAATGACATGATAGCTTTCTTCAGTCAGTGCCTTAACCGCAAATTGTAATCTTTTTACAATTGGACATGTCATATCAACTACTTTTGACTCATTAGAATTTAATTTAGATTCTTCATCAATTGTTATTCCGTGAGCTCTGATAATTATTGTTCCTTTTTGATTGTTAATTTCATTAATAACATTCAAACCCTGTTTCTCTAATTTTTCAATGCTCTGAGGATTATGGATAAGTGGCCCATAAGATGAAACATGCTTGCTCGTTTTTAATTCTGATTCCGCGGAGGAAACCGCTTTTTCAACTCCAAAACAAACACCAGCACTATCAGCAAGTATGATTTTTATAGCCAATTATTTAACCTTCTTATAAATTTCATCAACAACCTCATTAACATTTAGGTTGCTTGTATCAATTATTATAGCATCTTCAGCAGGATGAAGAGGGCAAAGTTCTCTGGTTTTATCTAAATTATCCCTTTCGTTAATTTCATTTAAGATTTTTTCTATATTAAATTTAATTCCTAACATTTCTTTAAGTTGAAGAGCTCTTCTTTCAGCTCTAATATAAGGATCAGCATCTAAATAAAACTTAAAATTTGCCTCCGGAAATACATATGTACCCATGTCCCTGCCTTCCGCCACATAATCTTTATTTCTAATCATTCTTTTTTGCATTTCTCTAAGTATTCCCCTAACAATTTCAATTGATGCATATTTTGATGCTAATTTTGAAATTTCGTTAGTTCTAATTTCATCTGTTACATCATCGGTATTTAATAAAACTTTATCTTCTCCATCTTCGTTTTTAATAAATTGAATATGTATATCTATTAATAATTTCTTTAATTTTTCAGTATCATCTTCTTTGATATTGTTTAAATCTGCATAAAGAGCTAATGCCCTATACATCGCACCAGAATCTAAGTATTTAATATTTAATTTTTCTGCAATGATTCTTGCCACTGTTCCTTTACCCACACCTGATGGGCCATCAATCGTAATTAACATGCTAATTAATCCTTTTTAAATTTTGTAAAACTTTCAAAAAAGTTAGGATATGAAATATCTACACAATTATAATTTGAAATTTTAACATCATTTTTACATCTTGTAGAAGCTATAGCAATCATCATTGCAATCCTGTGATCATTAAAACTATCACAAAGCCCACCTTTAAACTCTTCTACACCTGATATTTCAATATCATCACCAATATTTTTAATATTAGCGCCTAAAATACTTAATTGACTTACTATTGAAGTTATTCTGTCAGATTCTTTAAACCTTAATTCGTTTAATCCTTCTATTTTAGAGCCGCCTTGGGCAAGTGACATAGCAAGAGCAATAACAGGAATTTCATCTATTAATTTGGGTATATCATTTTTATTAATGTTAATTCCCTTTAAGGAACTACTTTTGACAATAATATCTGCAACAGGTTCTCCTGAAAGTATTCCTTTATTTTCAAAAGAGATATCGCCACCCATTTCTTTTAAAATATCAATAAATTTAACCCTCGAAGGATTAATGCAAACTTGGCTAAGAATTAAATGTGAATTTACATTTAGCAATGCTCCAATAATAAAAAATGCAGCACTTGATGGATCATTTGGGACGTCAATTGTATCGTTTATTATTTTAGGGTCAGGAGTGATTAAAATTTTATTACCATTTATCTTTATATTTTCAGTGAAATTATTCAACATGATTTCAGTATGATTTCTTGTTTCAATTTCAAGTTCTATGTTAAGTTCAGAATCCCCTGTAAGACCAGCTAAAATAACAGCCGATTTGACTTGAGCGGAGGGACTAGTGATTTTAATATTTCCACCATTAATTTTTGAGGGATTTATTGTAATAGGCATATTTCCATTATTAGTAGAAATATTTGCACCAATTTTTTCAAGAGGTTCTTTGACTCTATCCATAGGTCTCAATCTTAATGATTTATCACCATCTAAAACCGATTTAAAATTTTGTCCTGATAATAGTCCGGTTAAAAGCCTTGCAGTTGTCCCCGAATTTCCACAATCGATAGTTTCGGGTGATTCTAAATATTCTCTAATTCCTGTCCCTCTGGTAAAAATTTTACCGTTATTTTCTGCAAACATAACACCTATGGATCCAACAGCATACATAGTGCTTTTAACATCATCTGATAATAGCAGGTTGGTTATTTTAGTCATGTCTTTATTAAATGTTGATAAAATTACAGCTCTATGTGAAATCGACTTATCTCCAGGCACTTTTAATTCACCAGAAAAAATATATTTGGATTTTTCTATTAAATATTCCGACATATTACAACCTCAATTAGATATAATAACCACATAATCAGCTATGAGTAAAATAATAAAAAAAGCTCTTATTATTGGTATTGGTGGGGGAGCCGATATTATTGGGACTATTCCATCAAAAATATATTTTGAAAATCTTGGTATTGAATGCATCCTTGGGGGCTTGCCTTGGGAAAGATATTCAATTGATCCTTATCCAGGCCCAAGACCATTCGAACAAATAATAAATAAAAAAATAATTAATGATAGTCTATGTTGGACTTCAAAAAAAACACGAACTTTTGATAATCTAATATTTAGTGAAGTTAAAACATTAAAATATGTCAAAAACAAAATATTATTGGTTAATATTTTTAATTCCTCAGATAAAATAGCAGATGATATAAATTCTTTTTGTAATTCAAAAAAAATTGATATGGTTATAGGTATTGATGTTGGCGGTGATATTCTTGCAAATGGTAGTGAAAGTAAATTGGCAAGCCCTTTAGCAGATTCAATTATGTTGAACGTATTGTGTAAGTTATCTAAAACTATAGTCACTAAAATTGGCGTTTTAGGATATGGTAGCGATGGAGAGTTAACACAAGATGAAATTAATAAAAGTTTATCAATAATTTTAAGTAAAAAAGGATTATTTTCTACTATTGGTATTAATAGAATTTCTCATAAAATAATGAAGAAATTAATTAATAATATCGAGACTGATGCAAGTAGGCTTCCAATTATGGCATACGAAGGTAAGTTTGGACCAACTAAAATTAGAAGGGGTAGATTAGAGGTCGGTGTTCATCCTATGTCTCAAATAACTTTTATGTTAAACCCCTTTGTAATATTAAAAAATATATCTAAGACATCAAAGTTAATATATAATTCTGAAGGACTTTTGGATTCAAGTAACCTATTAATATCGAATGGTTATCCTTCAGAATTGAATTATGAAATAAATAAACATATAAAAATTAAAGAAGTAAATAATATAAAATAAATGGAATTGTAAAAAGCGACATAACAGTCGATACAAATACTATAGAGGCAACTCTTTCTGGATTCATATCATATTTATCTGCAAGTATAAAATTAAATACAGCAGATGGCATCGAATATTGAATTATAAAAACTTTAATAAGCAAACTATCGATATTAAATAAATTACAAATAATAATACTAATTAAAAAACCATAAATTAATCTAATTGAGCTTATTATTATATCTCCTTTTATATTTAGAATACGAGTTTCTGATAATTTATGGCCTAAGCTAAACATCATGAGTGGAATGCAGGTTGTTCCTATTAATTCTAGAGATTGATTGATTGGTTTGTATACTTCAATATCATATCTATTTAATAACAATGCTAAAAGGACTGTATATATTAATGGTATCTTAAATACTTCCTTAACATTTTTAAATCCATTTATAAAAACTATACCTATTGAGCAATGAAGGAAGAAAACTATTGTAGTAAATAAAATTGCATAATCAAATGCAACCTCACCAAAAGCAAATAATACAATTGGTAATCCCAAATTTGCAGTATTTGGAAAAATTATTGTATTTAAAAAAACTTTTGAATCCTTTTTTAAAATTTTTAAAAAACCATAGACAATTGGTACACCAATTAAAACAATAAGGGTTCCTATACTAACAATATCTAATATTTCGCTAATTTTTACTTTATCTTCTACAAGAGATGTAAAAATTAAGCATGGAGTAGAAATATAAAGTAATAAAATATTTACAGGTTTTAAATTAACATTAGTAATCTTTCCGAAAATAAATCCTGTAGCAACCACCAATATAACAGGAAATATTACTTCAAATACTTTAATCCATAAATCCATGATATATATTAAACAAAATTAGATTGATTAAGAAATACCTTTTGTTATAATCAATTCATGTGGATTTTTAAAACAACTTCTACATGGGCGTCATTGCTACCCAGATTAATTTTAGCTATTACATTTATACCCGCAGGTTGGACTAAATTAACAGATTTTCAATCTAAGGCTTTGTCCTGGCAATTAAATTTCGGTTTTGAATATTGGCAAACCGGTGTAGCAGTTTTTGTTGAATTTTTTGGGGGTATTGCGCTCTTACTAGGATTATTAACAAAACTTTCAGCATTTGGCGTTATTGTCGTAATGTTTGTTGGTATCTGGGTTGCTCATCTTGATAATGGTTTCTATCCCACATATGATACGTATGGTTATCAATTATGTTTAATAGGTTTAGCATATGTCTTGATTTTTACAGGTGGTGGAAATTTATCACTTGATAAAAGATTTTTAAATTGATTTTAGTCTTTTTTTAATAAGCTCTACACCTGGTTGATCAAATGGGTTAATATTTAGTTTTGGACCTAGCAAAGATATTGAAATTTGAAACAAAAGAAAAAGGGCACCCAAAGATTCTTCATTTATATTATTGATTGTTATCTCTATATTCGGAACGTTTCTTTCGTTTAGAGCACCTGCAGTAGCTTTTTGATGTTCTAATATTAAGTCGGAAAAAAAATCTTTTTTATCTTCACTGCTAATTAGAAATAATAGTGTTTTATCAGGAGGACCATCTAAAAGAAGTTGCATTTGTGAGTGTTCATCTTTAGGGCCAGAGTATTTAACTGGTGTTATTCCTAATGGATATCCACCTAAATTTTTTTTACCTGTACTCTCGCCAATTAGTTGCATCATCCATTCTGCAAGTGAATTTAAATTTGAATGATAGGGCATAATACAAGTTATATTTCTTCCATTTCTATAATTATTTAGATAAAAATTTAATAAAGAGGATGTTATATTGAAATTATTATTCTCTTCCGAGCTCAAAAAATTAATTGCACCATCTTGAATTTTTTTCCAATTATAGTTTGCAAAGCCAAGGGGTAAAAATGTCGAAGGACTTATTACAGAAAATCTGCCTCCTAAATTTTCATTAACATTAAATACTTTAATATTTTTTTCTATTGATATTTGATTTAATATTGAATCTTTTTCTTGTGTTATGAAAAAAAAATTTTTTGTTTCTTTTAAAGTCTTTGAGAAAAAATTAAATATACTTAAAACTTCATTTGTGTTTCCAGATTTGCTAATAAAAAGATATAAAGATTTTTCTTTAATAAAATTTTTTATTTTATTATTTAATTCATCGATAAAATATATATTTAAATAATCTTTATTCTTGGGAAGGGCATCATATATTGCTTTTGTTCCTAGGCTTGAACCACCAAAACCAATTAAAACAATTGATTCGTATTCGTTTGCTTTAATTTCATCTATTATAGTTTGTATATCTTTAAAATTTTTCTTTAGCTCGTTTATAAATTCTGTATTTATTAAAAAATTAATTTCATCATCATTAAGTGCTTGGTAAGTTTCTAACGGTATATTGAATGTAAGATTTTTAAAATTTACCATTTTACTACAGCGGATCCCCATGCAAAACCTGCACCAAAGACTGAAAATAAAATATTGTCACCTTTTTTAATTTTTGATTCCTTAACAGCCTCATGTAATGCCAAAAGAACTGATGCAGAGGAAGTATTTCCATATTTATCGATATTCACAAAACATTTTTCAAGTGGTAAATCTAATCTCTCTCTTGCGGCTTCAATTATTCTCATGTTAGCTTGATGTGGTATGAAAAGGTCAATTTCATTAGTTTCTATATTTGCAGCATTTATAGCTTCTAATGAATTAGATTGAATAACTTTTACTGCTTCTTTAAAAACCTCTTTACCCTCCATTTTTAAAAATCTATATCCTGTTGGATCCTTTGAACCACCACCTGGGATGTAAAGTAATTCTGCTTCTTTACCACTTGCGCCTAAGCAAACTGATAAAATTCCTGGCTCTTTGGATGACTCTATAACAACAGCTCCTGCACCATCTCCAAAAAGTATACAAGTTCCTCTATCTTTATAGTCTACTATGCTTGATAAATGTTCAGATCCAACAACTAATAGCTTTTTTGCTTGATTATTTTCTATCATTGCTTTTGCAACACTTAAGCAATAGATAAAACCGGAACACCCAGCTGAAAGATCAAATGCAAAAATTTTTCTAGTTTTCAATTTTTCTTGTAATAAGCATGCAACGGAGGGCGTAATATAATCAGGCGTTACTGTTGCAACAATTATTCCATCAATATCATCGGGAGATGTATTAGAATTTTTAAGTGCCTCTTGGCAAGCATGAAGACACATATCTGAATTATTTCTTTTTTCATCCAGTAGTCTTCTTTCAGATATTCCCGTTCTAGCTTTAATCCAATCATCAGAAGTCTCTACTAATTTTTCGAGGTCTTCGTTTGTTAGGCGCTTTTCAGGAATAAATACACCAGTTCCAGTTATTTTAGCAAAACTCAAAATCAATTTATCCTATTCAGAGTTATTATTTTAAATTATCTTTACAATGTCAATTATTAAAGTATTTAATTTGTTCAATGAAATCATTCATGAATAAATTTTCTAAGTTGAAACTATACTGTTTTTTTTCGGTAAATGAATAGACAATAATTGATAAAATATCATTATTCATATATTTTTTAACATCACTTATTTCTTTTTCATTATTCATAGAAATTAAATGAGATAATTCTTCAATTTTAAATTCATTTATTAATATATTTATTTTAATTTCAATTGTTGGGAACTCGCCTTGCATCACAGAATTAAATACAACATTAAAATTTAATTTGTGAAGATTATCATTGTTTATAGAGGAAAGTTTTTTTTTGAAAACTAATATTAAATTATTCCTTAAATCAAGTAATTTAGAACCTTCATCTATTAGTTCAAATTTTTCATCAATAATTTTTTCATCTATTTTTAAACTTGATTTTTTTCCTATCATTAATGTACAATTGTATAAGTTACACTTTCGTATATCAAGGAGGAGTGTTAATGACAGCTATAGCAATCGCATTAGGTATGATTTCTTTATTTTGGATTGCATCTACTAATTTTGGTGCAGATTCAGCAGGAGCAGAAGCAGCTGCAAGTGGTGAAGCTCCACAAAGATCAGCTGAGGATTCACTAACAGATGGTACACCACCATCTGGTGAAGGTTCAACAGATCAGTCAGAGTTTAAATCTGCTAAAGGTTAAATCAACCAGAGAAAGACTCAAAATGTATGAAATTATGCAGGTTTATTACTGAATCTGGTATGGTTTCGTATGTAAATATAGATGGTTGTAAAGTTTTTGCTAGTATTTTAATTCCTTCGAGTAGTCTGGTTGAAGGTCTTGTAAAATATGAATCAGCATCCACTATATAAACTTGACCATTTTTAAAAGCTGGAATTTTATTTAATTCTTTGTTTGATAAAATAGTATCTATCTCATTTAGTGTTCTTTCCACATTATATCCGCAGGGCATCACAAAAATGTAATTTGGTGCATATTCTATTAATTTAGAAAAGTTAATTTTTTTTGATTTTTCACCGCTTTTACTTAATTTAGATATTCCACCCGAAACCTCAATCATATCAGGAACCCAATGACCTGCTGTATATATTGGATCTAACCATTCCATTGCAAAAACTCTAGGTTTATCAAAATTTGATGATGTTTTTTCTTTTATTAAATTTATGGAATCAAGAAAATTTTTTCTGATTTCATTTCCTGCATCTTTGACTCCTAAAATATTTGATACATTAAAAATCATTTCCGGCACATCATGTAAAGTTTTTGGAGAATAGTCTATGATTTTCTTTTTTATATCAATTTTTTTGATTTCATTTTTTGAAACTGCACAAACATTACATAATTCTTGTGTGATTATAAAATCAGGATTAATTTCATTGATTTTATCCTCATCAACTATATATGGTGATTCACCATTTTTGACCATATTAAGTATCTCGTTTTCTATTTCAATGTTTTTGAGATTTTTCAAATCGATTTTAATATTACAAACAATATTTTTATCATGAACATTGCTTGGGTAATTACATTCATCTGTAATACCATAAATATTATCCGCAAGGCCAAGATCATAAAGAACCTCGGTTGCAGCAGGAATTAGAGATATGATTTTCATTGAATCAGTTTAATTTATTTATTTCGATGTGTCATATCTTAAGCCAATCATTGCGGTTCTACCTGGAGATGTAAAGTTTAAAATTTCTTCTCTTTTATCATTAAATAAGTTAGATACTTGAATAAAAACCTTACTTTGATATAAATCATCAGAACTAAACAGATAATCTCCATATAAACCAAAATCCCAAAAAGATTCATTATATAGTCTTGTCGATGAATTTTGATAATCCCATCTACCACCGGTATAACTTGCATCAGCTGAAACATACAAATTATTATGTCTTTTACTAATAATTAATCCCCCAGATGTTTTAGGCCTTCTTAAAAGTGCTTCATCATCTTGCCAATTCGCATAGTTATAAGAATTCTGTTGAACAGTATTGTTTACATTGACTGCTTTAGTTTCTAAATAAGTTAACCAATATTTTATTGATAATTCATTTTGAAGTTTAAACAAACCACTTACTTCTATACCTTTTGACCTTGCTTCATCTAAGTTTCTATAGCTTGGGCTACCACTACTTCTGTAAGCAATCATGTTATCAGTTTTACTTTTGAATAATGTTAATGATAAGGCATACAAAGTGTTTTCATAGTCCATACCAATTTCATAAGATTCGCTTTCTTCTGGATCTAATGATGTTGCACTATATGTTTCATAAATTCCTGGATACTTAATTCCTCGACTATATCCACCTCTTAATTTTAATTCAGATGACATATACCTTGATAAAAACACAGTTGGATTATATTTTGAACCATGATATTCATGATCATCTTTTCTTATTCCTATATCCGCAAAAGCTGAATCATTAAAGTTAAGTGAAATCATAGAGTATATAGAATCAATATAGGTATTATGTCCATAATCAGTTGCAAACGAACTAGCATTGGCATGATAGTTACTTGTTTCATCCAAATATTCATATCCTATTTTTGCATCTAAAGTTATAAGATCATTATTATAATTTTCTATTTCATAATAATAATTATATGTTTTTTTCTTTTCCCACCAATCAACGTTACCACTTCCAGAATCTCTAGTTACTCTTTTGTTAAAGAAATAAGAAAAATCAAAGCCTAAGGAACTATTCTCATATATCTCATAACTAGTGTTGATACTTCTACTATTAAGATGTCTCCAATCTCGTTGAGTCCCTGAAACAGATGAATATGCACCAACGCCTCCCGAGCTACTTGTAGGATATCTTACGGTCGCCCATCTGTCTGAAACCATAGTTTGAATTTTTAATTTATCATCTAATGCAACAATATTAATGCCAGCATTTAAAACTTTATTATTAAATGCATCATTAAATATTCTATATCCATCATCATCAATTCTTTCATACGATAATATATATCCGATATTAATATCATTTGAATCTTTATTAAGTGGACCACTAACAGATATTGCTTGTTCATTTACAAAGAATATGCCACCGTCAGTTTGACCGACAGTATCTTTTTTAAAACTTTGATTAAATCCAAATGAGTTCATTAAAGAAATTTCTGTTCTATCACTTGGCCTTTTTGTATTGATAATAATTACAGATCCTAAAGCAGAGGAACCAAAGAAACCTGCCATAGGTCCTCTTAATACTTCGATTGATTCAATATTATTTATTGATAAATATTCAAAATTGAATGATCCACCAACATCATTTTGTTTTACTCCATCAATTATTACAAGATTATGATCTGATTCATTACCCCTTGAAAAAATACTAATAAGACCACCTCTTCCTCCTGTTTGTTTAACTGACAATCCAGGAACTTGTTTCAATAAATCACCCAGGCTTTGAGCTCCAGATGTTTTTATCTCATCCTCAGTAATTATAGTTGTTGACCCACCAAATCTTTGGGTCTTAATAGTCGTATTACCTATTTTATTTGGACTTGTTAATTCAATACTTGAGCTATATGCTAAATTTGAAAAAACTGTAAGAATTAAAACTAACCGTATTATTGTGTTCATAGTAACTCTCCTTAAAGTTACTTCGAACGATTAAATAAAAAACTTCTTTAATAAAAAAAGCATTTTTCCTTTAACCTCGAAGAAAAATATTTATATTAATGGCAGGTCTTCTGACTTAAGGCTTTCTAAACACCTTCCCGTTACTTAAAACAGTGGTTTATTGTTTAGAATTTAACTAATGCCTATTACAGCAGCGGGTCTGTGATGGACTCTCACCATTCTTCCCTATTAAACTCTTGCGAGTACCATCCGTTGATTATCAATGTAAAATAAATTTATGTCAAATTACAAGAAAGTTTTAACCTTTGGTGGTGGAGTTGGAGGAGGAAAGTTTCTTAGTGGTCTTTATGAGTTTCGAAAAGATTTAAATATTAATGTTTATGTTAATACATCTGATGATATTGATATTTATGGAGTTAGAGTCAGCCCTGATATTGATTCAGTACTCTATTGGATTTCTGGATTGGTAGATCCGTCAAGAGGATGGGGAATAAAAGATGATACTTTTAATATGATTAAAAATTTTGATTCATCTTGGTTTAACCTTGGCGATAAAGATTTTGAATTTAATCTTGAAAAGAAAAAATATTTAGACAACAACTTAAAATTAGATGAAACAATTAAAATTAAAACAACTAAATTAAATATTGATCATATTTCTATTTTTCCAATGACAAATGACAAAGTAGAAACTTATATAAATTCAGATTTAGGCGACATGCACATCCAAGAATATTTGATTAAATATCGTATGAGCCCTCAAATTAGAGGTATTGAATTCAGAAATATAATGAATTCAAAACCAATTGAGGGCTTGATAGATAATATACTGAATGCAGATTTGATAATTTTTTGTCCAAGTAATCCAATTATTAGTGTTGAGCCAATACTTACAATGGATGGGATTAGAGGCGCTATTGAATCTTCAAAAGCTAAAAAAATTGCAATTTCTCCAATTATTGGTAATTTTGCCTTTCAAGGTCCTATAATGAAATTACTTAAATTTAAAGGATTAGAAGCTTCACCTGTTGGGATTGGGCAATATTATAAAAATATTATTGATTATATTGTGCTTGATAAAAGCGATAAGGACTTGTTAGATAAAATTAATGATTTAAATATCCACTGCATATTTGAAAATATAAAAATGGATCATAAAACAGTTTCTATTGGTTTAGCAGGTAAAATTTTGGAAGTTATGGATTTTTGATATGAAAAAAATTGAAATAATACCTTTAAAAAACTTCCCTCATATAAAACAGAAAGTTAACATTGGTGATGAGATAGTAAAATGTATTAAAAGAAATAAAATTACTATCAAAGAAAATGATATTTTCGTAATAGCTCATAAAATTATTTCAATTTCTGAAGGTAGAACAGTAGAATTATCAGATATTAGAGTTTCCTCAAAAGCTAAAACTTTGAGTAAAATAGTAGAAAAAGATCCAAGAATAATTCAATTAATAATCAATGAATCAAAAGAATTAATCAAAATAAACCCAAAATTTATATTAACAAGAGATAAATATGGAGTAATTGCCGCAAATGCAGGTGTTGACCAATCTAATATTTCAGGAGATGAAAAAGCTTTACTATTGCCAAGAAATGCTAATAAATCGGCCAAAGAAATTAGCATAAAAATATTAGATGAATTTGATATAAATACTTCAATTATCATAAGTGATAGTGTAGGTAGACCATGGAGAAACGGATTAACACAAATAGCTATTGGGAGTTATGGATTACCATCTGTGGTATCATATAATATTGACCTTTATGGAAACGAGCTTTTCGATACGGATGTACCAGTAATTGATGAATTAAGTTCCGCAGGGGGACTTTTAATGATTAAAAACCTAGGTATTCCAGTAGTTATCATAAGGGGGTATAATTATTCTTTTATTAAAAAAGGAATAAAGAAATTAATTAGGTCGAGAGAAGATGATATCTTTAGCAAAATTACATGAAAACTTTTCAACTAATGATAATATACGTGAATTATTGACATCACATTCAATCCCTATTAATAAAATTGAATCAATTGATAATAAATTTGTTTACTTACTTGAAAAATTTCTAAATGAAAAAAAACTTACACGAGACGAACTGCTAACACTAACACAAATGCCACTTAGTGGAGTTTCATTTTTGATGTGTGTAGCAAATAATATTAGAGAAAATTTAAAAGGGAACTTAATAAGTTTTTCGAAAAATGTTTTTATACCTTTAACCCAACTTTGTAGGGATCAATGTTCATATTGTACTTTTAAAATTGAACCAGGCGAAGGGGCTCTTCTAATTGAGCCTGAAGATGTTTTAGAATCTGCCAAAAAAGCCGCAGAATTGGGTTGCACTGAATTATTATTCGTATCGGGTGATAAGCCAGAAAGAGATTATGAGGTTTATAGAGATAAATTAAAATCTATGGGACATAAATCTACAGCAGATTATATGATTTCTATGAGCGAGCTTTGCTTGGAGGAGAATATATTTCCGCACTCAAATTTAGGAATTGCCAATCAAGATGAATTATTAAGATTTAAAAATTCAAACCCTAGCATGGGCTTGATGCTTGAGAGTATAAGTGAAAGATTAATGGATGAAGGAATGGCGCACTACAGATGTCCAGACAAATACCCAAAAGCAAGAATAAAAACAATATGTAACGCAGGAGAATTACAAATCCCATGGACTTCAGGAATTTTAATTGGTATAGGTGAAAATTGGGAAGAAAGAGTAGATTCAATTTTAGAATTAAATAGAATCAATACTGAGTACGGTCACATACAGGAAATTATTATTCAAAATTTTAATCCTAAGCCAGGTATTAAAATGGAGGGCCAACCAGTTCCAACTGATTTAGATATGATTAAAACAGTTGCTCTGTCGAGAATGATAATGTCAAACAATGTTAATATTCAAGTACCTCCAAATTTAAATTCAAAATCATATATGCTTCATGTTTTCTCGGGTGTTAATGATTTAGGTGGTGTTTCTCCAATAACAATTGATTATGTCAATCCTGAGTCACCTTGGCCCCAAATTGATTTAATGCAGGATACTATATTAGAATTTGGTTTTAATTTAAGAGAGAGGTTACCTGTATATCCAGAATATTTATCACAGAATTACATAGAAAAGCACATCTATGAAAAAGCTCTAAATTTTGTTGATGATACAGGATTTGTTAGAGAGGATTAATAGAAAATGGATGATAAATTAAAAGATATTATTAGTGTAATTGAGGAAAATCGAGAAATAGGTTTTGAGGCTACACTCGCAAAATCTAATAAAGAAATTGCTAATATAATCGAAAAGCCTTTTCTAGGAAAAGAAATTAAAGAAGAAGAAGCTGAAAAACTTTTTTTAACTGATGATGTGAATGATTTATCATCACTAGTGATCGGTGCTGACCTAGCTAGAAAAGAAGATGTTGGTGATGATGTAACTTATGTTGTAAACAGAAATATTAACTTTACTAATATATGTAATACATATTGCGGATTTTGTAACTTTATGGCACCTGAGGGTGATCCAAGAGCTTATTTCTTAACAATGGATGAAATTAAAGAAAAAGTTCATGAAGCTAGAGAAAATGGTGCAACGGAAGTTTGTATGCAGGGTGGAATGCATCCTGATATAGACGGTAATTTTTATGTTCAAATTATAAAGAGCGTAAAAGAAGCTGTACCAGACATGCATACACATTGCTTCTCACCTTTTGAAGTTCATTACGGAGCAAACTCTTTGAAAATGCCAATAGGTGAGTTTGTAAAAATGTTAAAAGATGTAGGTCATGGAACCTTTCCTGGAACTGCAGCGGAAATCTTAAGTGAAGATGTAAGAAAAATTATTGCTCCTGGAAAAATTACTACTGATCAATGGGTTGATACAATTAAAGAAATTCATAAAGCAGGAATGAAAACAACATCAACCATAATGTATGGACATGTTGATAAACCTTTTCATTGGGCTAGACATTTTGAGGTGATTAGGCAAATTCAAAAAGAAACTAAGGGAATCACCGAATTTGTACCATTAAGATTTATTCCCTGGGACACAAGACTTTATAAAAGAGGTATATCACAAGAGGGACCTACAGATTTAGATCAATTAAAAATGTATGCCGTTTCAAGGTTGTATTTTAGAAATATAATTAATAATATTCAGGTTTCTTGGGTAAAACAAGGACCAGAATTTGCACAATATTGTTTAAAAGCCGGTGCAAATGACTTTGGTGGAACATTAATGGAAGAAAAGATAACAACAGCCGCAGGTGGTAAATTCGGACAATATTTCCCACCTGAGGAATTTAGAAAGCTTACATTTGAGATTAATAGAAGACCTGTCGAAAGATCTACTTCATATGACTATTTAAAAGTTTTTGAAAATTAAACATTTAGTTTATTCTTTTAAAAAATGAATTTATTTAAAAATATTAAAAGTGATATGAATGCTGTTTTTGATAGAGATCCAGCAGCCAGAAATATTTTAGAAGTACTACTTACATACCCTGGCTTTCATGCGATAATGTGGCACCGTATTTCACATTTTCTTTGGAACATTGGATTAAAATTAGTTGGTAGGATTATATCTAATATCATAAGGACTTTTACTGGTATAGAAATTCATCCTGGTGCAAGGATTAGTTCTGGTTTTTTTATTGACCATGGAATGGGAGTAGTAATTGGTGAGACGACTGATATTGGAAAGAATGTAACTATCTATCAAGGAGTTACACTTGGTGGAATAAGTTCAAGTAAGGGAAAGAGGCATCCCACGATTAATGATAATGTAATTATAGGAGCAGGAAGTAAAGTTTTAGGTCCACTAGAGATAGGAATGAATACAAAAATTGGAGCAAATTCTGTTGTTATTGATGACATACCTGAGAATTCAACAGTTGTGGGTATACCTGGGAAAGTAGTAAATAAAGAATTTACTTCAAGTGGTCCAGACTTATTTCATAATAAACTTCCCGATCCAACGGGTGAAGATATGTTAACAATAAATAAAAAAATAGATGCCTTGATAGATAAAATAAATAAATTACAATCCTAATTCTTCATCCAAATTAAACAACAGGTTCATATTTTGTACTGCTTGTCCTGATGCACCTTTTATTAAATTATCTATTACACTTGTTACCATTAAAGTTTTTGTATTTTTAAATTTTCTAATACCTATTAAACAATTGTTTGTTCTAACTGCATCTTTAATAGAAGGAATTTTATTAGAAATTTTTATAAAAGTATTATTTTTATAAAAATTTATATACTTTTCTAGAACCTTATCTTCAGTTATTTCTTGATTCAAATCGACATAAATATTAGATAAAATTCCTCTTGTTAAAGGTAATAGATGAGGAATCATAATAATTTTAAAAGTCTTTTTATAATTTTTAGCAATAAAGTTTTCGATCTCAGGCATATGCCTATGGTTTCCCTCATTATATATACTTAAATTTTCATTTGCTTCATTAAATATGTAATCAATATTATTATTTTTACCTGCACCGGATATTCCTGATTTTGTATCTATTAAAATACTCTGTTTATTTAACGATGAGATTATTGGTGCAATTCCTAATATAATTGATGTAGCATAGCATCCAGGATTTGATATATTCCTATTTTTATTAATTTTATTTTGGTTTAATTCTGGGAGAATGTATTGAAATGTTTTGAATAAATCGTCATTTCTTTTTGTCTTGTACCACTTTTTATTTAATGAGTTAGGAAGTCTAAAATCCCCACTTAGATCAATTATTTTAATTTTTTTATTAGATGTAAATTTTTTAAAATTTTTAGCCAATTCTCCGTTTGGTAGACATGAAAACAATACGTCTAGGTCGTTAACTTTTGATATTAAGGAATTATTTCTAATAATTTTCTTATTAATATTTTTAAACCCAGAATGTAAAACTTCTGCTTTTATTCCAATTTTACTATTTGAACCTAAAAAAATTAATTTTACATTAGGATGAATATCTAATATTTTCAGTAATTCAATTCCTGTGTAACCAGAACATCCCAGCACACCGACATTAAGTTTTTTCATAAATTCACAATATCACGTATTTAAAAATCTTCAATCGTTGAAATCCAAGGTTTTAAAGGTAATATTAAAAAATCCTTATAATCTGGAGTTGAATATGTCTATTAAAATTGGTATTAACGGTTTTGGAAGAATAGGAAGACAAGTTTTAAGGATTGCATTAAATAGAAACGATATTGATATCGTTGCTATTAATGATATTGCTAATCTTAAAACATGTGCTCAATTATTAAAATATGATTCAATATTTGGTGTTCTTAATAATAATGTTGAGATTCTAGATGATGGCATTTCAATTGATTCTAAAAAAGTTCGTTTTTTTTCCGAAATGTCACCTGATAAAATTGATTGGTCATCAGAAAATTGTGATTTAATTATTGAATCAACAGGTATTTTTACTTCACATGAAAAAGCTTCACTTCATTTAGGTGGGTCTGTTCAAAAAGTATTAATATCTGCTCCGTCAAACGGACCGGTTGATTTGACAACAGTTATGGGTGCCAATGATGAACTATATGATTCTTCTCAACATAATATAATTTCGAATGCATCGTGTACGACAAATTGTCTTGCAATGATTGTTAAAGTTTTAAGAGACAATTATGGACTTAAGAATGGCCATATGACAACTATTCATTCCTATACAAATGATCAACGAATTGTTGACTCACCCCATAAAGACATTAGGAGGGCGCGTGCAGGTGCTTTATCCATGATTCCAACTAGTACTGGTGCTACAAAAGCGATTGAAGAAATTTTTCCTGAATTAAAAGGTAATTTGTCTGCAATATCTGTTAGAGTTCCTACTCCAAATGTTTCATTAGTTGATTTTGTTGCCAATATTGAACAATCTGTATCAGTTGATGAATTAAATCAATCTTTTATAAAAGCTTCAAATGAAAACTTGAAAGGATATCTTGGTATAGCCCATGATGGTGCTGTTTCAATTGATTTATTAGGAAATCCTAATTCAGCTATATTAGATCCTTTTGGAACAAGTGTAATTTCTGATAAATTTATTAAAGTTGTAGCATGGTACGATAATGAATATGGATATTCATCTAGGGTTATTGATTTAGCTCTTAAAGTTGGAAGTTCTCTCTAATGATTAAAAAAGTCATATCCGATTATCCCTCAGATTTTTATAGGGGCAAAAAAGTTTTTGTAAGAGTTGATTTTAATGTTCCAATAAATAATGAACTTAGAACTATTAGAGAAGATTATAGAATAAGACGAGCAATCCCTACAATTGATTTTTTAATAGATGCGGGAGCAAAAGTTATTTTAGGTTCTCATTTAGGGAGGCCTAAAGGTAATGTAAATAAAGATCTTTCTTTAGAAATTGTATCCAAAAGATTATCAGAACTTATTGATAAGAAAGTTTTTTTTTGTGATGATTTTTCAACAGAAGGTTGGATAAAAAAAGTTAATAAATTAAATGAAGGATCTATTGTATTACTAGAAAATCTAAGATTTTATAATGAAGAAACCGACAATGATGAAAAATTTTGTAAACTTTTATCATCATTTGCCGATATTTATGTAAATGAAGCATTTGGAACCTCTCATAGAGCGCATGCGTCAACATATGGGATGGCCTTAAACTTTAAACATAAATTGGCTGGTTTCTTAGTTAATAAAGAATTGAAATTTATTTCTGAAATGCTAACAAAGGCAGATAAACCCTTCGTTGTAATTATAGGTGGTTCCAAAATTAAAGATAAGATTTCTGCCATGGCTAAATTATTAGATAAGGCGGATAAAATTATCATAGCTGGCGGCGCTGCGTATACATTTATAAAAGCAATCGGTGGCCAAATTGGTAATTCTATTTATGAGCCCGAAATGCTTGATTGGGCAAAAGATGTTTATTTTAAAAATTCAGATAAAATTTTACTACCTGTTGACCATTTAGTATCAGAAGCAATTGAAAAAACAAATTCATGTTTAGTTGTTGATGAACAAATACCAGACGGATATCAAGCATTTGATATAGGACCTAAAACAATTGATTTATTCAACTCTGTAATTAAAGGCCCGGGTTGTATTTTTTGGAATGGACCTATGGGAGTTTTTGAAGTTGAAAAATATTTTTCGGGTACTCTTCATATTGCAAGAGCCTTAGCTTTAGCAACCTGGAGAGGAGCTAACTCTGTTGTAGGTGGTGGTGAGACTATAGCTGCTTTAAGAAAAGCGGAAGTACTAGAGTCTGAAATATCACATATGTCCACAGGTGGTGGTGCTTTGCTTGAATATATTGGTGGTTCGAATTTACCAGGTATAGAAATTCTTGATTAATATTTTATAATTCAATCATGGCTAAGTCCCGACCTTCTAATGATATTTCTTGGATTGAATCAATATTGGGAAATGAATCTGAAGAATTGTTGTTGCATGAATGTAAATCAATTGATAGGTCCTTAATTAATTTTCCGGGTAAAGATTTTATTGATAGAGTGCTTTCTAATTCCGATCGTTCGAATACTGTTTTAAGAAATTTTCAGAATTTATTTAATTTTGGAAGACTTCAAAAAACAGGTTATCTGTCAATTTTGCCAGTTGATCAGGGTGTTGAGCATTCCGCAGGAGCTTCATTTGCTCCAAATCCAATTTACTTTGATCCAGAAAATTTAATAAAGTTAGCTATTGAGGGAGGATGTAGTGCCGTTACTTCAACTCTTGGAGTATTGGGTTCTGTATCTAGGAAATATGCTCATAAAATTCCGTTTGTAGTAAAATTAAATCATAATCAATTTTTATCTTATCCAAATGAATACGACCAAATACCATTTGCTTCAGTTGACCAAGCGTTTAATCTTGGTGCGATAGGAGTAGGTGCAACAATTTATTTTGGCTCAGAAGAAAGTTCTAGACAAATACAAGAGGTTTCCCAAATGTTTGAATATGCACATTCATTAGGACTAATTACAATTTTATGGGCTTATTTGAGGAATGAAAATTTTAAAACTAAAAATAAAGACTATCATCTAGCTGCTGACTTAACAGGTCAAGCTAATCATCTTGCAAGTACAATTCAAGCAGATATAGTAAAACAAAAAATTGCTGAATGTAATAATGGATTTGTTGATTTACAATTTGGTAGAACTCATTCTAAGGTTTATGAAGAATTAACATCTAATAATCCAATTGATTTAAATAGATATCAGCTTTTAAATTGTCATGCTGGAAGATCCGGTTTAATTAATTCAGGTGGACCCTCAGGAGATAATGATATTTCTCAAGCAGTTAAGACTGCAGTTATAAATAAAAGGTCTGGTGGTATGGGATTAATAACAGGGAGAAAAGCTTTTCAAAAACCTTTTAAAGAAGGGGTTGAAATTTTAAATACAGTTCAAGATGTTTATTTAAATAAAAAAGTAACTATTGCTTAATTAAATAATCTACTCTTTAAAAATTTGTTAATCTGTTTCACCATTTCTGAAGAGCCAATAAATATTGGTGATTTTTGATGAATACTTTTAGGCTGTATATCCAATATTCTTTTTTTCCCATCAATCGCCATCCCTCCAGCTTGTTCAATTATGAAAGCCATTGGGTTACATTCATATAATAATCGTAATTTTCCACTACTAGCACTTTTAGATTTTGAATAAATAAACAATCCTCCTTTTAAAAGACTTCTATGAATATCTGCAACCATTGATCCAACATATCTTAAAGAGTAGGGTCTGCCAGATTTCGAATCTTCTTGCTCGCACCATCTAATATATTCTTGAAGTGATAATGGAAACTCATAAAAGTTTCCCTGATTAACGGAATACATCCTTCCCTTTTTTGGAATCTTTATGTTTTTATGAGATAGATAAAATTCTTGTACAACTGGATCCAAAGTAAAAGCATCAACACCTTTACCAACTGTTAAAACATAAATTGTCGAAGAGCCATAAAGCACATAACCTGCCGCAACTTGCTTGCTGCCAACTTGTAAAAAATCTTTTGAAAAAGTTTTATCTGAAACATTTGGTCTTTTTAATACAGAAAAAATTGTTCCAACTGGAACATTTACATCAATGTTAGTTGATCCGTCAAGAGGATCGATGCAAACTATGTATTTTGAATTTCTTGATACCTCATTGTTAAATACTAATACTTTTTCTTTTTCCTCAGAAACTATTCCTGCACAATTTCCTCCATTTTCCAGTGATTTTATGAATAAATTGTTTGAAATAATATCAAACTTCTTAACTGCTTCTCCATGAGTATTTTTTTTACCTGACAATTCGCCTAGAGTATTATTTAAACTTGCACTATTAAGTTCTTTAGATACTTGTCTGGAAGCTAACTTAATATCTTTTAACAGAGCAATCAACTCTCGATTTTTATCTCCACTAAGTTTGTCCCTCAGTAAATATTGATATGCGGTAAGTTTTTCTTTTTTTCTCATAATGTATTTACAATGTTAATTAAACTATTAATTTCATTTAAAAAAAGTGTTTTTATATTGAAGGAGTGATACACTATTTTTAAAAAAATATACCCTAAAATAATTCCACAAATTGAACCAAAGAACAAACCCAAAATTTTATCAATTATTCCCATTCCAATTATGGTTATAATTTTTTCTAAAGTAAAAAAAATAATAAAAATAGTAAAATAAATTAAAATAAATAAAATTAATATAGAAAGAGGTCTTGAAAAGTATCCCCCATAAAAATTTAAATCTTTTATTAAGTAGTCGTAAAAGTTATTATTAAACGTATAAGTTATAAAGATTGGAATTACTAGCTGTAAA
>TARA_B100000674_G_scaffold72871_1_pt1 | contig 42461 bp, 33 predicted proteins | sample TARA_B100000674 | Tara Oceans TARA_B100000674 (sample SAMEA2622759) | marine metagenome | biome: marine biome (ENVO:00000447); feature: surface water layer (ENVO:00002042); material: "saline water (ENVO:00002010), including plankton (ENVO:xxxxxxxx)" | depth 5 m | reverse complement strand
AGTTTCGTATTGATTCATTTGTTAAACAATTTGGTTATTAAATATGTACTTCCGAAAATTCGGACGACAAAGATACAACAATAAGTTTAAAGGTTAAAGTCTTACGTTTAATAATTGTTGTAAATAAACCCTTAACCCTTTTTTTAAATCCAAAAAATGAATCAACCCCTCCTTTTTTCTAATTTTTCGAGTTCTTCCGTAGCCTGTTCCCACTCCTCCATTTTTAAAATTAATTCCTTTTCAACGTGATTAAAATCGGTAAATAAATGAGTATCCGATGCAAACTTAGGGTCACTCATTTTAGTTTCAATCTTCGTCTTTCTTTCTTCTAAATCACTCACCTTCCTTTCAGCAATAGCAACTTTATTAGACGCTTTTTTAATTAATGCATCAAGTTCCTTTTTTGATGTATAATCATTTGATTTCGATGACTTATTTATTTTACCAGTCCTTGATTTTACTTGATTCAAGTCGTTCAACTGGTTAATCTTTCTTTGCTCCAGGAAAAAATCAATGCCTCCCGCATACTCCTTTATCGACTGACTTTTAAACTCATACACCTTACCTACCAGACCTCTTAAAAACTCTCGATCATGAGATACTACAATAAGAGTTCCCGAATAGTTCAACAAAGCATCCTTTAGTATTTGTTTTGAAGGAATATCCAAATGATTGGTAGGTTCATCAAGAACCAATAAATTATAAGGTTCGAGTAACAATTTACAAAGGGCTAATCGTCCCTTCTCTCCTCCTGAAAGTACTTTCACCTTTTTTTCAATGTCTTCACCACGGAATAAAAAAGAGCCCAATAAATCTCTAATCTTTGTCCTGATCTCTCCTCTTGCTATGTCGTCTATGGTTTCAAAAACTGTTTTTTCAGAGTTGAGTTCTTCAGCTTGATTCTGGGCAAAATAGCCCAAATTAATATTGTGACCTATTTCAATATTTCCTTCACCTTTCACCGCACCAACAATCATTTTTGCCAACGTAGATTTTCCTTCTCCATTCCTACCAACAAAAGCAATCTTCTCTTGCCTACCGACAATAAAATCAATCTCCTTTAAAATCATTTTGTTATCATAGGATTTTGAGCATTTGCTGAGCGTTACTACTTGTTGTCCACCTCTTGGTGGCTCTGCAAAACGAATTTTCATAGACTCCACAATGCGCTCATCCACTTCAATTCTATCGATTTTTTCTAACTGCTTTATTTTGTTTTGGACAGCACTGGCTTTGGTAGCCTGTGCTCTAAAACGTTCTATAAATCTTTCCAACTGTTCTATTTGACGGTCTTGATTTGCTTTTGCAGCTCTTTGTAAATCAAACAACTCCTCTCGTTGAACCAGGTATTGAGTATATCCACATTTAAAATCATATATTCTTCCTCTGTTGATTTCCAGCGTTCTAGAAGTCACATTGTCTAAAAACTCTTGATCATGAGAAATCAAGACCAATATTCCCGGATAATTTTTCAAATAGTTTTCCAACCAATCTATCGATTCGATATCCAAATGATTAGTAGGTTCATCCAGCAGTAGAGCTTCTGGTTGTTGCAATATAATTTTAGCCAGTTCAACTCGCATTCTCCAACCGCCACTAAATTCTCGAATATTTCTACTCAATTCAGATTGTGTAAATCCTAACCCCAGAAGTATTTTATCAACATCTCCAACATTTTGTGAAGAATCACTCATTTCCAATTGAGCGCCTATATCCGATATTTTTTGAATCAACTCAGAATACTCATCACTTTCATAATCCGTTCTGGTTTCCAGTTCTTTGGATATTCGTTCATATTCATTCTCCATATCCGCTTGATCAGAAAATGCTTTCATTGCTTCTTCTCGAACAGAATTATTTCCCTGTTGAACCAAATCCTGCCTTAAATAGCCGATTTTATATCCTTTAGGAAGGACTAAATTTCCTTCATCGTATTCCACTTCTCCTGTTAAGAGTTTTAATAAAGTAGATTTTCCTGCACCATTTTTTCCTGCTAAACCCACCTTAGCTCCATTCTTCAATTGAAAAGAAACTTTTTTAAATAAAAAGTTTCCATTGAAAGAAATTGCTATATTTTCAACTGAAATCATTTTACAAAAATAGGCAATGCTAAGAACTAAAAACATAGTCATTAAAAAACATGTTAGAGTTTTTTCTGCTGGAAACGTAAAAAAAGCCGAGGAAATATGGCTTTTGTTTCATGGATATGGGCAAGATATTAATTCTTTCTTTGAACCTTTTAAGAAATTAAAAACCAAACATGCTTTTATTATTCCGGAGGGAATTTCACGTTTTTATCAAAAGGGAATTTTTGGTAAAGTAGGAGCAAGTTGGATGACTTCAGAGGACAGAAATAAAGAAATTATTGATCAATACAATTACATCAATAAGATTTTTAAAGAATATAAATTAAATGAAAAGAAAATTAATATTTTCGCTTTTAGTCAAGGGGCTCCTGTCGCTGCAAGATGGATTGAAAAACATCAAATAAAAGTCCAACGTTTAATCTTCTGGAGTGGAAACATTCCCGATTCAATTGCAGCAAATATTAACGGGTTTATAAATAAACAAAATCCTGAATTTTACATCGGAGAGAACGATCAATTTGCTTCAACGGATTTATGGATGACTTTTTTTAAAAAGCACCCTCATTTAAACCCTGTATTTCATAGTGGGAATCATTTTTATACTTCCAATGAACTTTCCAAATATGTTTTTAACTTATAAGATTGTTCATTGCAACTTTTAATTGCTCAACCAAACTGATTGTATCCACTCCATACTTAACTCCTAAAACCTTATAAACAGAATAACTTATAGTTGAGCAAGATATTGTAAATAACACTAAAAACAGCTTGTCTTTTATCGAGATACACTTCATAACGGGACTCATTTTATACCGAAAATGAAAACGTAAATTGTTTTAAAGTATTTTCTTTTATTTGTTAACTTGTGTTAAACTATTAATATTTTAGCAATATGCTTAAGAAGAAATGGATACTTCCTTTATTCACTCTAGGATTGGTTATTTTAACATTTGTTGTTTTCAAAAGTGTACTTTCTTACATTTTAATATCGGCAGTACTTGCTCTCATTACCAGACCTGTATTTAAAAGACTGAAACGTGTGAGTATAGGTAAATTTAACGTTTCTCCTGCACTCGCTGCCTTGGCTTCAATTTTCGGATTTTACTGTGTTATTTTTGCTCTGATTATGATTTTCATTCCTGCGGTTGCTCAAGAAGCCAAGATAATTACTCAAATCAATCCAAATGAAGCACTGAAGGCCGTTCAAGAACCACTAAAAAGTGCTGAGACTGCTTTGAATAGATTTACGGGACAATCCATCTCTTTACAAGATTATTTAACTGAAAAAGCAACTTCTTTAATCAACGTTTCTTCAATATCAAGCTGGGTTAATACGCTAACTGCATTTACAGGAAATCTTTTCATTTCTTTTTTCGCAATTACTTTCATTTCCTTTTTTTTCTTAAAGGATTCGAAAGTTATCATTGGAAATATTTATAAAATAATTCCTTTTGAATTACGAGATGAAACCGATGATGTTCTTACTCAGGTAAAATCGAAACTAACGCGCTATTTTATTGGTTTATTTATCGAAGTATTACTCGTTTTTGCATTTAACGCAATTGGCCTTTATTCAATTGGTATTGAAAACTGCCTAATCATCGCATTGTTTGCTGGTATTATAAATGTAATCCCCTATATCGGACCGTTAATTGGTATTTTGTTTGGAATAATTATCGTAGTAACTACGAACTATACATTGGACTTTAACCAACTCCTGCCCTTACTGGGTTATACAGGGGGAGTCATGATTGGAACTCAATTACTGGATAATTTTATTTTCCAACCTTATATCTATTCCAACAGTGTAAATGCCCATCCATTAGAAATATTTTTAGTGATTTTAATCGCTGGGAATTCCTATGGAATAATAGGAATGATGGTTGCTATTCCTGCATATAGTGTTGTCCGAGTAATTGTAAAAGAAGCCCGTGAGAACTCTAAAATTCTTAATGAAATTTATAAGTCTAGTTAAGGACATAGCGAAGAAAAACACCTACACTAAAGAACTGATAGTATTTTTCATCCATGCCGTCAATTTTTTCAACGGGCATAACATTATAAAACAAATTAGCGTCTGCACCGATACAAATTTTTTGACGGAATAAATATTCTGCACCAAGACGTAAATCGGGACCCAATACAATATTACTTTCATAATTAGTATTATCGGGGTCTTGATAATATCCAGCATGCAACCCACCCCCATAGCTCCAAGTCAATTCCTTCGATTGGAAAAAAGTATTATGAATTTTATTTCTTATGTTCATCATAGCAAACACTTCCCCACCCTGAAGTTCTTGAGAATATGTTCCCACCCCATCTACATTTAAAAATAATTTAGGGGCTAAGTAATGCTTGTATGTTAATCCCACCCCTCTTAATCCTCCTCTCACACCAAATGAGTTAATATATTGTGCAGAAACACCAAAAGAAGTAAGTAATAAGAGAGTAAAAACCGTTTTCCTCATAACAAATAATTTCGATGTTCTACGTAGAGTATTGAAATTGGTTACCCTTATTTTTTGACAAAAAAATTGTCAAAAAAAGTTGTTAAAAATCTGTTTTTTTTATAATTTTTGACAAAAAAATTGTCAAAATTGAAAGAAAGATCTATTGTGCACTTTGACCTGGATAGTTTTTTTGTTTCTGTAGAAACACTTAAAAACAGCTCTTTAAAAAAGAAACCCATTGCACTAGGAGGACAAGGTGATCGAGGTGTTGTCAGTTCATGCAGCTACGAAGCTAGAATTTTTGGTGTTCGATCAGGAATGCCAATGAAAACAGCTCGTCAATTGTGTCCAGAACTCATTCAAATACGTGGAGACATGGACCAATACAGTTACTACTCTACAATTATCACGGATATTATTTCAGAAGACGTACCTCAATACGAAAAAACATCAATTGACGAATTTTATATCGACCTGACCGGAATGGATAAATTTTTCGGCACCTATGCATTCAGTAAAAAGCTTAGAAAAAAGATAATCAATGAAACCGGTCTTCCCATATCATTTGGACTATCCACAAATAAAACAGTAGCTAAAATAGCTACCAACGAAGGTAAACCTAATGGAGAAAAAAAAGTTGAATACGGCTATGAAAAATCATTTCTAGCTCCATTATCGATTACTAAAATTCCATATGTAGGAAAAAAAACAGGAAACTTATTAAAACAAATGGGGGTGGAATATATTAAAACCATTCAAGAAATGCCACCAGAAGCTTTTCATCAACTGCTGGGAAAAAATGGATTAGGATTATGGAAAAGAGCAAATGGAATAGACGACTCACCGGTACGTCCTTACTCAGAACGAAAATCAATTTCTTCCGAGAAAACATTTCATCAAGACACCATTGATGTGTATAAACTCAATTCCATTTTACTAGGAATGACTGAAAAGCTCGCAGGAAAACTGCGTAAAGAACAAAAATTGACGGCTTGTATAAGCATTAAAATTAGATACTCAAATTTTGATACACATACACAACAAATGCGAATTAGCTACACTTCATGCGATCATATATTAATCAAGTGTGTTAAAGAGTTATTTAACAAACTATACAATAGAAGAATGCTTATTCGATTAATAGGAGTGAAATTCAGTCATTTAGTACATGGTAATTATCAAATTAATCTTTTTGAGGACTCACTGGCGATGATTAACCTATACAAAGCAATCGATAAGGTAAATAAGCAATTTGGATACGGTGCAATAAAGAGAGCTGGTAGTATAGTACACTCTAAAGAACCAAATCCTATTCATAACAGAAATAAAAAAGACAATGCTTAACAACCATACTTACTACAGCCTGCGTTATGGATGTTTATCCGTTAAAGAACTTTTGGAACACGCTTCTAAAAGTATTTTTCGTGATGAATTTGGCTGGGGAAATTTAGTACTTACAGATATAAATAACACATCTGCGGCATTAAGCTTTATACAATCCGCCCCTGCTTATAAAATAAAACCTATTGTAGGGATAGACTTTCGTAACGGAATGGACCAAAATTTTATAGGGATTGCTCAAAACAACAATGGCTTTTTACAGCTTAATCAATTTTTAACTGAACACCTAAAACAGGGAAAAAAATTTCCATTGAAAGCACCCTCTTTTGAGGATTGTTTTATTATTTATCCTATCGATAAATTCACAGGATTTCCTCTAAAGCCTTGGGAATATGTTGGCGTAAAACATCATCAGTTGTTCCTAAAGTGCATTAGGAATAAATACATTCCAGATCATAGATTAGTTGCTTTACAAACAGGAACATTTAGACATAAGCGAGACTTTAACACCCATAGGTTGCTTCGAGCAATCGACAATAACAGCTTACTTAGTAAGCTACCTTTAACTGAACAATCTTCATATTGCGACGTATTCCTGAGCTGGGAAGAACTGCTAAAGAAATTTACTCAACATCCAAAACTCATAGAAAATACTGCCTTTATTCTTAATACTGCACATATTGAGTTCACCTTTAAATCCTCAAAAAACAAAAAAGTAATAGGAAACTCAGAGGAGGAAGACTTTATACAGCTTCAATACCTCAGTTATTTAGGTTATAGAGAACGATATTCCCATCCAAACAAAGAGTCCGAAAAACGATTAGAAAAAGAACTCAGTAGTATTAAAAATCTAGGCTTTACTGCTTATTTTTTAATCAATTGGGACATCATACAATATGCTCGTAAAAAAGGATATTATTATGTAGGAAGAGGAAGTGGAGCAAACAGTATGGTTGCCTATTGCTTGTATATTACAAATGTAGATCCTATCGAGTTGAATCTTTATTTTGAGCGTTTCATTAATGAATATCGTAAATCACCTCCAGATTTCGATTTAGATTTTTCGTGGAACGAACGAGACGACATCATTAATTATCTCTTTAATAAATATAATTCAAGAAATACAGCCTTACTGGCAACATACAATACGTTCAAATATAAATCAGCAGTTAGAGAACTAGGGAAGGTTTTTGGACTTCCTAAAAAAGAAATTGAATCAATAATTTATTACAAGACTAAACATCAAGATTCACTTGCTCAATTAACATGGAAATATAGTAAAGCAATTGAATACTTCCCCAATTATCTAGGCATTCATGCAGGAGGAATCATTATATCCGATTTACCGATAAATTACTACACAGCACAACATCTTCCCCCTAAAGGATTTCTCACAACTCAATTCAGTATGGAGGAAGCCGACAACATTGGTTTGCATAAATTCGATATCCTAAGTCAACGAGGTTTAGGGAAAATTAAAGACTCTATCCAAATTATAAAAAAAAACCAAAATATAGATGTTTCAAAAACGATTCAAAATATAGAATTCCTAAAAAATGACTCAAAAATTAAAGCGCAATTAAGAAAAGGAAATACAATTGGATGTTTTTACATAGAGTCTCCTGGAATGAGAATGTTACTAAAAAAACTAAAAGCAAGTGACTATAAGCGTTTGGTGGCCGCAAGCTCTATTATTCGACCGGGTGTTTCTAAATCAGGAATGATGAAAGAATACATTAAACGATTTCGAAACCCTGAAAAGCGAAAATATACCCACCCTAAACTGGCTGAACTTATGAAAGAAACTTACGGGGTAATGGTTTATCAAGAGGATGTCTTAAAAGTGGCTCACTTTTTTGCAGGTTTAACCTTAGAAGAGTCGGATGTTTTAAGAAGAGGTATGTCTTGGAAATTCAGAGAAAATAATGAATTTAAATTGATAAAAAATAAATTTTTTAGGAACTGTAAAAAATACGGTTACTCCCAAAAAATCACTAATGAAGTATGGAGTCAAATTGAAAGTTTTGGAAACTATGCTTTCTCAAAAGGACATTCTGCATCCTATGCCGTTGAAAGTTATCAAAGCTTATACATTAAAGCGTACTATCCTCTGGAGCACATTGTTGCAGCACTCAATAACGGTGGAGGATTTTATACCGCTGAAACCTATATAAATGAGGCAAAAATAAAGGGAGGAAACATTCACGGTCCTTGTGTAAATAACAGTAAAGGGGATACACAAATTTACAACAAAGAAATATTTCTAGGTTTAAATATGATTCGTGAACTTGAAAGTGATGTTATTCATAAAATCGAGCAAATTAAAAGTAAAACAGGTCCGTTTGAAAACTTTGATGATTTTATAAATAAAGTGTCAATCTCGATGAAACAGCTAAACTTATTAATACGTTCAGGCGCTTTCAAGTTTACGAAAAGAACTAAAAAAGAACTTCTCTGGGAAAGTTGTTTAAATAATAATGAATCAAAGCCTAAAGATTCACCAATACTATTTTTAAAAAACATGAAAAAATATTCCATTCCGGCTTTAGAATATCATCAACATGAAGATGCATTTGACGAATTGGAATTGCTTGGCTTTACTTTATGTTCACCCTTTGATATAATAAACGAAAAGCCAACATTGTATATAAACGCTACGGACATGAAAAACAACCGTCAAAAAGAGGTGACAATGATCGGGTATCTTGTGAGTGTTAAAAAAACTACAACACAAAAAGGAGAAACAATGTATTTTGGAACATTTACAGATGAAAAAAATATTTTTTTCGATAGTGTTCATTTCCCAAAAATTGCTGCAGAATACCCTTTCAGAGGAAAAGGAGTTTACGAATTACAAGGAAGAATATCCGAAGAATTTGATTTTTACAGTCTTATCATAAGTACTATGAAAAGGTTATTTTACAAAAAAGATAAAAGATACAACTAAACTATAAAATCAATACTCCCACAAATCTTGTTCGTAATTAAATAAAACATTTTCGATTCTCTTACTCTCCAAAAGTAAATCCAAACCTTTCTTATATGAATTAATTTTTCGATCATAAACATTTGATTCCTTAAAAATATATGAGGAAAATATTCTTTTCATAAAAAGATGATCATAAGTTATAGTGGATGCATCGTTTCGAGGATTAAAAATTGAAGTAATACTCATAGGCATTCTCAATTCAGGAAAATAAAGCCAAACTAAAGGTTGTTCACCCTTATATTCACCCATTTCATCAAATTTTTCGACTACAGGACAAACACCAATAATCCGAACATCAAAAACAGAGCGTTGATTGTCGAAAAACCAATCTTCCTTGATTCGTAATCTTTTTACGGATGAAAAATCAAATGGATTATCAACTGTTTTACTTTCTATTTCACCCAAATCATTTTCAAAGCTAATTTCCTCCTTCGTGAATGCTTTTTCAATAACCTCTTCTCTTGTTAAACGAGTTGTAAACTCATCATCGATAACGTCATAGGGCGTTACTTGATATTCAGTGGCGTTACACGTAAGTGAATTCATGACCATTTGCATAAAACTTACTCTACTGGGTATTGGTTCAACAGGAAAATAAAGAGTATGATTAATTTTTTCCCGCATATCAATAACTCTCCACACGCGTTTACTCCACATAACGTCTGCTTCTCTTAGGTAGGGATAAGGTATCGAAGAAAATTGAGACGACTTCATTTTAAAAATTCCTTCTAAAGTAGTTCCCGGGTGACAGTATTGAGCAGTCGTAATTAGAAAAGAGAAAAAAAAGAAGGAACAAGACAAATTACGCATAGACTTTTTTAAAGCATAACCTGTACTTTGAAAAAAGTAACAAAAAAAGCCATTCAATGTTGAATGGCCTTTTTTTGTTAATGTTGATTTTTAATACTCCCACAAATCTTGTTCGTATTGAAATATTTCATGCTCAATTCTTTTAGATTCGAGTAATAAATCCAAATCCTGTTTGTAGGTATCAATTTTTCTGTCGTATACGCTTGATTCTTTATAGATGTACGAACTAAATTTTCTTTTCCAGAATAAATCCTCGAGAGTTCTTCTCTCAGCATCATTGTGCTCGTTATAAACTGGAACAGTGGAAAAGGCAATTCTCGCCTCTGGAAAGTACAACCAAAATAAAGGCATCTCTCCTTTATACTCACCCATTTCATCGAATTTTTCTTGAACAGGACACATTCCAATAATTCGTGGTTCCATAACCGACTTTTGATTATCAAAAAACCATTCCTCTTTCATTCGGTAACGCTTAACAGCGTGAGGTGAAAATTCCTCTTTGATGGGAAGTGGTTCCAAGTCACCCATATCGTTTTCGACATACTCAGTGTCAATTTTAGTAGTCTTTGCTTCAACTTCAGCGGGCGTCATACGAATTGTGAATTCATCGTCCATTACGTCATAAGGCGTAATTGTTGCAGGGGCATCCGGATTAACAACCGATTCATAAATCAATTGAGTCATGCTCTGACGATCCATAATCTTTTCAGTAGGATAATATAAAGGATGATTGATTTTTTCTCTCAAATCAAGAACTCTCCATATACGTTTTAGCCACATTACATCGGCTTCTCTTAGAGGTGTGTTTGGAATAACTCTTTTTGCTGGGTGGTGTTCTTTAACATAAATACCATCCAAAACTTCTTGCTGAGCAACTGAATTGTTGGAGTAAAACAAACCGCACACCAACAAAAATGCAAATAACTTAATAGCCTTCATAACACACAAATTTAGAAATTAATCCCTTCCACACAAACTTGTACGGAAGGGAATGTATTTTGTTTTATTACTTAACTTTAAAAATCAAAGAAGGTACCTTTCTGGCTCCTCCAGGCATAGCCACCTTAATGTCTTCAAAATAGATTCTCGATCCTCTACTAACCTTCATTAAAAGCTTTCTCATTTGAGGTGTGAGTTTATTATTTTTTGACTTTAGAGTCATAAGATCGGACCCAACTTTCACCGTCAAACTGAATTGCTGAACTTTTACATCCAAATCAAAATCAAAGTTCTCCATCTTCGCACCAACCTTTGTAATTGCCTTTAATTTACCTTTCGAAATCAATCCTTCTTTTTGACCTAAAACATTAGCAGCTGGATCGGGTAGTCGTTTAATTCTAAAGTTAGCTTTACCAAGCAATGCATTAGAATTCTTATTCCTAACTTCAACATCTAAACCTTTTTTGTTAGTAGGTCTTGTTGGTCGAATTATGTACTCTCCGGCTTTTTTCTGTGGTTTAAATGTTTGCCCTGCCATTACTATTTTTATGTCCTCCAAAGAAATTCCAGGCGCTGATACAGAAACAGGGTTATCAACACCTACATAGAAAACAGACATTTTCATTGCAGCAACTGTTGCTGTTGGTTCTGCAACCATGTAGCTTGATTTAAATTTAGTGTAAAAAGTTCCTTTAGAGTTTTTGTTTTCAATTACTCCAGTAACTTCTTTACTTCCAACTGCATCACCAAACTCACTATACATCCCTGTACCATTTTTGATATCGGAAAGTGTCTTATACTCACCTATCATTGGTGGTTGAACACTTTGTCCCGGAGGATATGTCAATTGATTACCGTTCGTAAATTTAGTGGTATCAACGGTACCGACATATATTTTCGGATCTGCTTTACTATTGTATGCAGCCAAGAATATCCCTCCTTTAACAGAGTCTCCTTTAAGTACGTAAGGATTTTCCCACTGAACAATACCCTGAGATGCATCAACAACCATACCGGAACCATCCATTTTAGATGCTATTGAACTGATAACGTCCGCTTCAGCATTTTTAACATATGATTGCCACAAGGTTAAATTGGCCGCAACGGCTGCTAATGGAATATGCTCCGATAAACGAGATACCCAAGTTACGTCAGGGCCATCAACTTCGAGAGGGTTTGGTCCTACCTCTGTATTGAATAATTTAGTATATCTTTCTACTAAAAAGTCGTTGGATTCGTCTCCATCGTTATTTAATACTTCGATAACTAAATTTCTGAATTCATCCATAGCCTTTTTTAAGGCTACTGCGGGTTCACTAGGTACTCCACCAGGAACGTAAAACTGACCACCAATATCTTGGTTATCTTTATTCAATGGAATTCCATTTTCGAATAACGCTCTGTATGCTTCGTTAGCTGTATCCGCCGTAGAATTGAATTCTTGTGATGAAAAAAGACTTACTTTGTGATTGGACATCATATCAACCACCTCTTTAGATTTGGCTTTAATTTTATTTGCCATTTCTTGAACCGGCTTATATGAGGCACTTGAAGTAGCCGCTTTATCAATAGTTCTGTAGAATGTTTCATTTGCTTTTTCGAAACTCTGAACTGTTTTTGAAATTCCTTGATCTAAGGATACAAAAGCATTCAAAAGGTCTTTTGAAGCGTTCATAGCAAGCATTGCAAGAAGTACAAGGTACATCATTCCAATCATCGCCTGCCGGGGGGTTTGTTTTCCTCCTGCCATAATTTAAAATTTAAAGTTTTTAAAAAAAATAACGTATGATTGATTATGCTTGTCCTCCTGTTAAGGTCATAGCAGACAACATATTACCGTAAACTGTATTCAATTTAGATAAGTTTTCTCCTAAAGCAGCAACTTCAGTTTTATACTTTTTGGTATCTTCTACAGAATCTGATAAGCTTACCAAAAGCTCATTGATATTCTGCTGAATATCCGCAGAGATTTTTATTGAACCATTACTTGCTTCAATCTGCTCCTCATAAACCGTATTTAGCTCACCTAAGTTTTTAGTCATAGTAACCAACTGCTCGGCATACATATCACTTTCACCTTTAAGGCTAGCCATACCAGACAAGGACTCAGAGGCTTGATTATAAGCATCAGACATTTTGTCGACACTTTGTGAAGCATTTTCCATTGATGAGAATAAACTTTCCGTTGCTTGGCTCGCGCTTCCAACAGAGTTTAAACTTTGAGCCGTTTCTCCAAAATTTCTTAATCCTTCTCCAAGTGATTCGATAAGGTCTCCACCAATGTTGGCATCCATTAGCATTTGATCCAATTTCTGAGAAACTGCATCTCCATCTTCTTCAGACAAGACCATCTCTGTTGATCCATCTATTTCTGCTTCAATTTCATCAAGTTCCTCATCTCCATGTTCATCATCATGAGAAATTGCTAATTCCGGATATACTAAAGACCAATCAACCTCCATGTGTGGTGGTTCAAAGGCACCTAATGTAAATAATAATGCTTCTACGGAAAGACCTCCGATAAGAGCGATTGTTGCTCCTGGCCAGTGTTGGATTTTAAACATCGCACCAACGATTACAATAGCTGCTCCGAACCCTGTAATCATATTCATAATCTTCTTCTTCTTGTAACTACCTGACATAACTAAACTGATTTAAAAATTAATAATTTAACAAAATGATTTATATGTGTACTTAAAATTTAAGTCTAACTAAAATAAACGTTTTAACCTTTCAGCGCAAGGCCAAAAGGTTAAATCTGTTTTTAATATACTTGAGAATCTCTTGTATCTCCCTCCTTTCGTCCAAGGTATGTTTCAACACATCGGTATCCAACATAACACTTTGACGTATCTTGATATTCGTAGGTTCTGGAACCGGTTTGCATATAGTATCCAATATCCTTCCATGAACCTCCACGGATTGTTTTTCTTTTTAAAACTGGTGGATCAGCATCATTAGCTTGATAAGTGTAATTCATGTTGTAATCGTGAGCGAAATTGTAAGCAGCTTCTTCAAAAGAGTTGGACGTCCATTCGGAAACGTTACCTGCCATATCATATAAACCAAATCCATTCGGCCAATAATGAGCAACAACAATGGTATGCATTCCACCATCATCAACATAATTACCTCTAAGAGGTTTAAAGTTCCCTAAGAAACACCCTCTTCTGTTTCGAATATAAGGACCTCCCCAAGGATATGGAGATTGATCGAAATTACCTCTTGACGCATACTCCCATTCCGCTTCTGTTGGTAATCGAAAATCATTCACTATTACTTTTCCTCTATCTCGTCTGAAATCATTCATAAGGTGTGTTCTCCAGATACAAAATGCAGTAGCTTGCTTCCAAGAAACGCCCACTACTGGATAATGGTCATAAACAGGATGCCAAAAATACATCTGAGTCATTGGTTCATTCCATGAATAGGTGAAATCGTGTACCCAAGCCAGCGTATCAGGGTATATATTAATGACTTCTCTTTTTATAAAATCTGAACGGTCTGAAATACCATCTCCATATTTCCAAGATTCAGTGGATGCAGAAGCATCTTTAATATCGGGATGACTGAACCGTTTTGCTTTCAGAGCAGCTGTTTTGAAATCGATCCACCAATATTCGTAATTAAACTTTCGAGCATCCAATTGTTTACGCTTGTAAAATCTTTCATCATTTTCTCCATAAAAAAGACTACTTAATACTTCTTCGTATGCTGGATCGTACCAGGGTATTCTTCTCCAGTTTAAAGTCTGATTGTATTCTCCAGGATTATTGAGGAATTTCTCTTCGTCTTCCTCTCCCAAAAGAGAAAGCGCGAGTGAGTCTCTCACATGATATGTAAATTGACGATATTCGTCATTGGTAATTTCAGTTTCATCCATATAAAAAGATTGAACTGAAACAACCTTTTTTTGAGCCGAAAGCGCGAAAGTTATTTCTTGATCACTTGGTCCCATATGAAATGAACCGAGAGGAATAAATAACATTCCAAAAGGAGTCTCTTGGAAAAAAGGCTCTCTAAAAGTACCTACTAACTCACCGTTAGCACCTGGCTTACAACCGGTTAACAACAGACCAGAAAATGCCACACAACTTAAAAGCAACTTTTTCATACTACACGAGTTTTATCCGCAAGGCGGAAAATTAAAACATTTTTTCTTAAAAATCAACTTCACAAATCTTAACACACACCATCACACACTTTAAACGCCACCAAAAACAATTGGTTACATATCCTCATATTACTGTAAGAAAAGAGGATCAACATAAGTATCAAAACCTCTAGGTGGAGGAGGAATAATACAATGACCAAAATACAATTCTACAGAACCAACACTTCTGTTATTGTTATCAGTGTTTGCAACATTCCCTTGTTCATCCCAAGAGTTAAACGTACCTTTCTTTTTTAGTCCTTGCGTGGTATAATCATATGCGATTCCTACTTTTGTATTCGGACCTATCTTGTACCCAACATTAGCGACAATTGCATCCTGAACTCTGTAGGAAGCGCCCAACCAAAATTTAGTCTCTGAGAAAAACGCAGTTAGATTTACATCAACTTGTGTTGAAGTGAAATCGGTCTTTACCAGCATATTGGGTCTTAGACTAACCATTTCGCCTTCAACATTGTACCCAGCAGTTATGTAAGCATGAGGACGAACTCTGGGTTCGGCAGAGCCAAATTTCATTTTCTGAGGCAATAGCTTTTGACCAGAGACACCGAAATAAAGCTTTGGAGAGTAGTAAAATGCACCAACACCCAAATCAAACCCCATATCATTCGTACCATTAATCGCTACTGTTGGATCAGTAGGGTCAACAGCCTTTACAATTCCTGAAAATCCTTTTTGAATAATCCCAAAATCAACTCCAATCCCAAGTTTTCCACCATCACTTCCTATATCGATGTGATGTGCACCACTTACTTTAAAGAAAATATTGTTTTCAAATCCAATCTTATCGTAAACCAAAACTCCTCCTATTCCAAAATTACTCATCTGACCAATTGGTCCATTGTAACTCAACAAACCGGTTTCAGGCCGACCTTCAAATCCCAACCACTGCTCCCTTGCAACTAAGTCAAAACAGTGCATTCCTCTAATACCAACCGCACCAGGATTTATAGGAGCGGAAATAAACATGTTTTGTGAAAACTGAGCATCTTGCTGAGCACTAACTTTTAGTACCGAAAGCAGAATTGCTATTCCTAATAAAGCTCTTTTCATTGTCAATGTTTTTCGTTTTTTTTGCCTGATTACTTATCTAAACAACCTATAAACTTAGTCATAAATTTTATGCCTACAAAATATTTCATCTCCTAACAATCAAAAATGAATCTTGGATAACACTTCTTTTCACGCTTAAAATATAAGTCGTTCTTCAATAATAATGCAGTTTTAAAATAAAGTCACACTTTTTACTTAAATTTCTTTCAAAGCTCTAGAGTATAAAACCTACTTTCAATGGAAAAAGTTCTATTTTTGCGCTATGGCAACACAAGAAGAAGTATTTAAAAAAATTACTGCACACGCTAAAGAATTCGGATTTGTTTTTCAATCCAGTGAAATATACGATGGACTCAGTGCTGTATATGATTACGGACAAAACGGATCTGCCCTTAAAAAAAATATAAAGGACTATTGGTGGAATTCCATGGTTCAAATGAATGAAAATATTGTTGGTATAGATGCTTCAATCTTTATGCATCCAACAACGTGGAAAGCGTCAGGACATGTTGATGCGTTTAATGACCCATTAATAGATAATAAGGATTCAAAAAAGAGATACCGAGCAGATGTACTGGTTGAAGATTACATCGTAAATAAATTAGAAGCTAAAATTGATAAAGAAATAAAAAAAGCAAAAAAGCGTTTTGGTGAAGATTTTGATGAAATTCAATTCAAATCAACAAATTCAAGAATTTTAAATTACCAAGAAAAAATTCGTGAGGTAGAATTGCAATTAAAAAAGGTTCAGGAAAATGAGGATATGGAAGGATTCAAAAACCTGATCGAAGACCTCGAAATATCTTGTCCTATATCAGGATCTAAAAACTGGACGGACGTTCGACAATTTAATTTAATGTTTTCAACAGAAATCGGGTCTGTATCAGATGGTGCCAGTAAAATATTTCTCCGCCCGGAAACTGCTCAGGGTATTTTTGTAAACTACCTGAATGTACAAAAAACAGGTGGAATGAAAATCCCATTTGGAATCGCCCAAATAGGGAAAGCTTTCAGAAATGAAATTGTGGCCAGACAATTCGTTTTCAGAATGCGTGAATTCGAACAAATGGAAATGCAGTTTTTTGTCCGACCTGGAGAACAAGAAAAGTGGTATGAATACTGGAAAGAAGTTAGAATGAAATGGCATCTTGCAATTGGGTTCCCTGAAGGACACCACAAATTCCATAACCATTTAAAACTCGCCCATTATGCGGATGCAGCTGCAGACATAGAGTTTAAATTTCCATTTGGATTTAAAGAATTAGAAGGTATACATTCAAGAACCGATTTTGATTTAAAAAGTCATGAAGAATATTCTAAAAAGAAACTTAGATATTTTGATCCTGAAATAAACGAAAGTTATGTTCCATATGTTGTAGAAACCTCCATAGGTGTGGACAGAATGTTTCTTGCGATTTTAAGTAATTCTTTCACGGAGGAAAAGTTAGAGGACGGTTCAGAACGTGTTGTATTAAAAATACCGGCCTTCCTCGCTCCTTACAAAGTTGCTTTACTTCCTTTAATTGGAAAAGATGGACTTCCTGAAAAAGCAAAAGAAATTTTAAAAGAACTAAAGTTTGATTTCGATTGCACATACGATGAAAAAAACACAATCGGTAAACGCTATCGAAAACAAGACGCTATCGGAACTCCTTTTTGCATTACGATTGATCATCAAACATTAGAGGACAATACCGTAACTCTGAGAGATAGAGATTCCATGAATCAGGAACGAGTAGAAGTAAACGATTTATCAAGATTACTTTCTGATCAAGTGGCCTTAAAAAACATACTAAAAAAATTAAGTTAACCTTCATTTTTGTAACGTTTCTCAAGGAGTGTGTTACTATTATAAAACACTCCTCTACTATGAAGCAAACAATATTTTTCTCAGTTTTACTGCTAAGCTTGAGCTTAAGAGCTCAATTAATCAATCAGTCCTTTAATAAATCAATCGAATTTGGAAACAATCAAAAAAAATCCGTTTCGGTTTCGGGAAACCAACTCAAAATAAACACGAAAGTAATTTTTAATGCCGTTCCAGATGGATACCACATAACTTTTACCCAAACAGAAATAAGTCAAACTATTGCCGATTTAGAGGAAATAACTATCAAGAAAAAAAGTTCCATCATAAAGGACATAAAGAAACTTCAAATGAAAGCAAGAGATTTAGTTGTTGATGTTACAGGTCTCGACCCAATTTTTAATTTAAATCCGGATTCAACCTCACAACAAAATCCATCTGGTTATAAATCGACTCATAACTTTACTTTTAAGATTTCAGATCTTTCCATGGTGGATCAACTCACAAGAATTTGCTTCAAATACAATATTTATGATATAATCGATATTGTTCCCTTTATTAAAAATAGTAAGTACATTGAGGATTCCTTATACTCAAAGGCAATTGAGATACTAAACTCGAAAAAAAAATTAGCTCAAAAAATAGGATTTGAAATACAGGACGGGAAACCATTTTTTGAAAAAAATAAAAATGTGATTTATCCAAGTGAGAGATACATTAAGTCATATATACAAAATTCAAGTTTATTTAAACATCATATTTCTCAAAACTCGACCATCAACTACAATCGAAAGGTTGAGATTGATGCTTATTATAATCTTGACCTGAGAGACGCTGACTATATTTTTAATTCTCAAGAAGTTAAACCTGTGATTCAATTTGTATACGAAATCAATTATGGCTTCATAAAACGCGATCGTGAAGAAGAGGCAAGGATTAAAGAAGCCAGAAAGATGGAAAATCAAAAAAAGAAAACGATTTACATTCTTGATAAAAACGGCAAAATGAGAGAGGTTAATTTTTAACCTCCCCAAATGTTCTCTTTTTTTAAGGTTAATTCATTTCCAAAGAAAATTTTGGTGCTTTTTTCAAAAGAATCCGTGAAATCAGATACGTAAAAATGATGTTCTTTTTTTAAAGATGTACTCAATAAAGATTTATGCTTGAGAACCTTCTTAACTTCTTGAGCAACTACTTTTGCACTATTTACAACAAAAACATTCTTTTTTGTTGATGAGTAAAACTGATTTATTTCAGACTCTATTAAAGGATAGTGAGTACAACCCAGAATTAATGCGTCAATATTATGTAGTTCTTTATGAGAAAGATATTCATTGATTACAGTATGTGAAATATTATTATCAAAAAATGCTTCTTCAATCATGGGTGCTAAAAGTGGAGTTGCAAGAGAACTAACTTGAATATCTGGACTGAGCTCATTAATTCGCTTTGGGTATATTCTTGAGTTTATTGTACCCTTCGTAGCTATTACTCCAACTTTTTTATAATCAGAAGTTTGCAAAAAATTTGCAACAGGAACAATTACATCAATAAGCGGAAAATCTTTGGGAAGAATCAACTTAAGAAAACTCGAGGCTAGAGAAGATGCTGTGTTGCATGCAACTACGATTGCTTTACAGTTTTGCTTTAGTAGAAACGTTGAGATTTCTTTAGAATAATTCTGGATAGACTCTTTTGATTTATCTCCGTATGGAAAATGTGCTGTGTCGCCAAAATAAATTATTTGTTCATAGGGTAACAATGCTGATATGGCCTTAGCCACTGTTAGTCCTCCTATTCCACTATCAAAAATACCTATGGGCTGTTTTTGTTCCATTTTAAACTGCTGCGTCTGGATGTTTTTCAAATATTTCTTCAATTTCACTCAAAAGCGCTTCGGGTAATTCAATATATGCCGACTCTATATTTTCCCTAAGTTGATTCATTTTTGTCGCACCAATAATGGTAGTTGAAACAAATGGCCTACTCATCACATATGCCAGAGACAATTCTGTAACCGACAAACCATTTTTTTCTGCTAGATTTTTAAACTCCTCTACCGCTTTATGAGCCTGAGGATTCAAAAACCTCCCAAAAACAGGAAAATCAGTAAGCCGAGCTCCCTTTGGTCTTACATTGTTTTGATACTTTCCCGTCAATACCCCAAAGGCTAATGGGCTATATGCCATTAAACCTATATTTTCAAACTGGGCAACTTCAGATGTCCCATATTCAAAAAGACGATTCATTAGACTATAGGAATTCTGAATTGATATAGGTTTAGGAATGTTATATTGACTACAGAGCTCCAAAAACTTCATAACTCCCCATGCTGTTTCATTTGACAGACCCCAATTTTTTATTTTTCCAGACTCTAATAACTCAAGGATGGTTTCCAGTACCATCATAAAGTTGTGTTTATAGCCCTTATTCAATCCCCAAGGATAAACTCTTTTTCCAAACTTGTTGTTTGCACGCTCAGGCCAATGCAGCTGGTATAAATCGATTGAATCTACCTTTAGTCGATTTAAGCTTGAGTCAACCGCTTTGTGTATTTGATCCTTGGAGAAATTCGTACCCTCTCTAATCCATTTCAAACCTGGACCTGAAACTTTTGTAGCGAGATAAATTTCGCTTCTTTTACCACTTTCATCCAACCATTTTCCAATTATTTTCTCAGTATCTCCCTGAGTGTGCTTTCGACCAGGAATAGGATACATTTCAGCTGTATCGAAGAAATTAACGCCATTTTCAAAAGCATAACTCATCTGATCAAAAGCTTCATCTTGGCTATTTTGCTCACCAAAGGTCATTGTACCAAGACAAACTTTACTCACATATAAAGAAGATGATCCTAATTGATTTTTTTTCATAATGAAACTATAATACTTTTTGAACAATTGCTTTTCCCGATACCGAATAAAGCTGTTCGTTAACTAAATCTGAACACAAATAGCGAGTTCTTCTTTTTTTTATTAACTGAAACTTTCTGCCATTTTTTAATTCAAACTTTGAATAAAGACTCAAGTCTGAAACAGATAGAGCATCTGTATCATCCAAATTAAAACCTGTAAAAGTTGCTCTTGGCGAATTGATATTTCTCATAATTTCTTCTTCCCAGGTTGATTTTAACTTTAATTCTTCTTTTGCTTCCTCAAGCAATTCAACAAAAATCTGCTTCCATTCTTTTCCATGAGAAGCTACCCTTCCTAAATGTAATTCATGACACTTTTTGTGCGCCAACTCATGAATGAAGGTAATCAAAAAATGAATCTCTGAAAGATCAATATTCACCGATATGGAGTGTGTATTTCTTATTTTATTATACCTGTAATCGCCAAGTTTTGATTTTCTTGGAGAGGATATTCGAAAGAAAATTCCCTCTGATTGAATTTGTCTCAAAATATAATTTTGAAAATCCTTGGGTAAAAAATTAATATTGTATTTGTTTCTGGTCAATTTTCTCTACTTCACTAAATGTTGGACAAGTTGAGCATTTATCTCTTCCCTTACATGAAACGAAAGAAATTACAACTAATATAACAGGTACAAAAAAAATGCTTCTCATAAAATAAAATTTGATTTAAGGTAACCAATTTTATCAATTGATGAGGGTATATTGGAATTATTTGTATCAATAAAGAATTAAATATTGTTAATGTTTGTTGTCAATTAGTATTTTTGAGGTTGAATATGGAAAATAATTACGCAATTATAATGGCTGGAGGAATTGGAAGTCGATTTTGGCCCTTCAGCACACATGAAAAACCCAAACAATTCTTGGATATACTGGGAACTGGAAGAAGCTTAATTCAACTCACCTTTGACCGGTTGTCAAAAGTTTGTCCCAGCAATCAGATTTATATCGTTACAAACAATGAATATGATGAGCTAATTGCCGAACAACTTCCGGAAATACCGAAAGACAATATTCTTTTTGAACCCGTTAGAAGAAATACCGCACCTTGTGTAGCTTATGGATGTTATAAAATTCACGACAAAAATCCGAATGCAAATATTCTTGTTGCACCAAGCGATCATTTAATCACTAAAGAAGAAGAATACCTTAAAGCAATTCGAACGGCCTACAAGGCAGCATCGGAAAATGATGTTTTAATAACATTAGGTATAAAACCTACCCGACCAGACACAGGATATGGATACATTCAGGCTACAGACCAGGAATTAGAATCGATTTCCAGTATTGTTAAAGTGAAAACATTTACTGAAAAGCCAAATCAGGAAATCGCTCAAGCTTTTTATGAAAGTGGTGACTTTTCCTGGAACTCCGGAATGTTTATATGGAGTTCAAAAAGTATCATAAAAGCATTCCAAGAGCATATGTCTAAAATTCATAAATTATTTTCAGATGGTTTTGGAATATATAGTTCGGAAACTGAAAAAGAATTCATCAATCAAATATATGCACAATGTGTAAATATATCTGTGGATTATGCCATTCTCGAAAAAGCCAAAAATGTTTATGTTCTTTCATGCGATATAGGCTGGACAGATTTAGGAACATGGGGAGCTCTTTACACCCAGGTCAATCACGATGATAAAAAAAATGCCATTATTGGCGATAGCGTCAAAACATATAACAGCTCAAAAAATGTAATATCCAACCCGACAGACAAGCTAATGGTAATTGATGGATTAAACAACTTTATTGTTGTCAATACAGATGAGGCTTTACTGATCTGTAAGAAAGAAGATGAGCAAAAAATCAAACAATTCGTAACGGATTTGAAATCGACAAAAAAATATAAGAAATATCTTTAATGCAACTCGCTATTGACGCTGGGAACTCAAGTATAAAGTATGGTTTGTTTGAAAACAACGAACTACTGATTAATGGAAAATTATTGAAAGGTCAATCCTTGAAGAACTTCATCCCTGAGGAAAAGTTCAATAAGATTAATACCACAATTTCATGTAGTGTTTTAAACGAATTAAAAATATCAGATTTACCACATGAAAATCACATCTTAATCAATCAGGACTCTATTTTTCCCTTTCCTATTTCCTACGAAAGCCCAGAAACAATGGGAATCGATAGAGTTGTTGCTTCTGTTGGAGCGTATTCTAATGAATTCGATACACTCGTTATTGACGCAGGAAGTTGTATTACTTATGATTTTGTTTCCAGAGATCAAGGATATATGGGGGGAGCGATTTCACCAGGAATTGAAATGCGATTTCGTTCAATGAACAATTTTACAGATAAACTCCCGTTAATTTCTCAATTTAAAAATCACGTTGAAATTTTGGGTACCACAACGAATTTATGCATGCAATCAGGAACCATAAATGGAATTATTCATGAAATTAAAGGTTTTATTAAATATTTTAAATCAAAAAGTACAAATCTTAAAGTTTTCTTAACAGGAGGAGACTCCATTTTTTTGGGTACTGAATTAAAAAGTGGCATCTTTGTAGACCAAAATTTAGTTCTCAAAGGACTAAACTCTTTAATCAAGTTAAATGAGGCATAGTATACTTAGCATACTATTTACTGTATTTAGTTTAATAGTTTTTTCTCAAGGAAACTCTCCATTTTCCCAATTTGGACCAGGAGATTTTTACTTGAGTAACTTTCAATCGAACTTTTCAAGAGGTGGTATTGGAGCCAGTAGTTTCTCTGGAAACACGTTAAATCCCATTAACCCTGCAAGCTATTCACAAATTACATTAACTACAGGAGAAACAGGGATATATTCCTCTAATAATTTTGTGAAATATGGTGAAAAAAATGGGTTTTTCAATTATACAAACTTGAGTTCTTTCGGCCTAGGTCTTCCTCTTAAAAAGGGAATGGGTCTTGCTTTTGGTTTAACTCCTTATTCAAAACAAAATTTTGAAAAGATTTACGAGGATTCCATAAACAATAGTCCTATTGAATACGTTTATTCAGGAGACGGTGGGCTTAGCAAGGTTTTCCTGGGATATGGAATAGAAATAAAAAACATCTCTTTTGGCCTCAATGGTCATTATATATTTGGTAGGCTTAATTCAATTAATAAAGTAAAACACCCAACCGAAGATAACCTAACCTATAATAGTTTAAGAATCAGAAACTACAGTAATGTAAACGGTTTTGGTTTCAATACAGGATTACAATTGAATTTCCCTATATCCGATAATAATTATGTGAAATTAGGTGGTTCGTTTGAGCTTGGAAAAGATTACGCCACCTCCAACTATAGAATTGGAAATTACTTCAACGAGCAATCTCACCAAAACCCAGAACTTGGCAATGTTGAGATTCATCAAAATGAAAATATCATCGACACAAGGGAAACTCCCGAAAAAGGACAAATCAGCCTTCCTTCTCAGCTTCAATTTGGTTTATCGGTAGGAAAACATGAAAAATGGGAAGGCTCATTAGAGTTTAGACACAATAACTTAAGTACTTACCAATTGAACGATGAAGCTTCAAATTTGGGCAATAGAAGTACAGTTATTGCGGGGGCCAGAATTGTACCCAATTCAAAAGCTTTAGGGAAATCAAATTATTGGAAAACGATTACGTATAATTTTGGTGGATTCTACGGAAATTCTGGTTATTTCCTGAACAACAATGAGCTCTATGAATTTGGCATTAATTTTGCCTTTGGTCTTCCGATGAAAAAATTCAAATACCAAACAGAAACTTTTGGATCCTCTGTATTTCTGGGTTTTGGCTATTCATCAAGAGCAAACTACAAAAACAATTATTACGAAAACTATTTAAATATTAACGCCAGTATTGTCTTAAACGATAAATGGTTTATCAAGCGAAAATTTCAATAACGACATGAAAAATATAATTAGAACATCTTTGCTTTTAGTTTCAATAAGCTTTTCACTTGCAGCACAAGATTCAAAGGAGGTTAACTACGGAGAAAACCCAGAGGAGTGCAAGAAGAATCTGACTATTATGCAAACTTACTACAAACAAAAGGCATACGAGGATGCTGCTCGATCTTACAGAAAATGTTTAGAAGGATGTCCAGAATCCTCTAAAAACATTTACATCGTAGGTGAAAGGATAATGAAACACTTTGTCAAAATAAATAAAGACAATAAAGAATTGAGAAGCAAATACGTAGATTCCTTATTAATGGTGTACGACTTACGAATGAAGTATTTTCCAGGAGATCAAAAATCCCAAATGAAAATCCTTGAGTCAAAGGGAAAGGTACTGGCTCAGTACAGAATAAATGAATCCATGGAAGAAGCTTATTCACTTTTGGACTCAGTTGTGAATTATACATTTCCCAATACTAAATCTTCAACTGCAACACGCTACATGTATGTTACAAAAATCATGAATAAAAAAGGAAAACTGGAATGTACAGACGTGATAAGTAATTATTTAAAAATTGAAAACGTTGTGAAGCAGGATCCGGAAAAGAAAAGTTACATTAAGCTCAAACAAAAAAGTTTGGATTATGCTGACAAATGCCTGGATTGTGACTTGTTGGACTCCTTATACTCATTAAACTTTGATCAAAACCAAAACGACACAAATTGGCTGGATGCAGGAATCAGCTTATTGTACGATAAAAAATGTGCATCAAGTGAAGTACTGGTAAAAATGATGGAAAAAAGATTTGAAAGTTCTCCAGCAGCAAAAACAGCAATTGTTCTTGCTCTATACTTTGGAAATAAAGAAGAAAACGAAAAAGCTTTAAATTACTTTGACCAAGCTATATCAATGCAGAAGGATTCAGTAAAACTGACAAAATATTTAATAAAAAAGGCTAAATTTCAAAATAAAATAGGAAACTATTCAGGAGCTAGACTAACAGCTAAAAAAGCCTTAAATATTGATCCCAAAAAAGCTGAAGCATGCATTGTTATTGGAAATGCAATTAGCTATGGAGCAAGTAGTTGTAAGGGCCTTAAATTTGGTGGTCCTGAAGTGTTTTGGGTCGCTGTCGATTACTACAACAAAGCCGCATCAATTGCTGAAGACCCTGAAGTTAAAGCAAAAGCATTGAAAAAAGCTGCCGCCAACTCGAATTATTTTCCGCGAGAAAAGGACATTTTCTTACAAACCTTAAATGTTGGAGACTCTTATCAAGTAGGTTGTTGGGTGAATGCTTCCACAATTATTCGAGCAAAAAAATAATTGAAACGAATATTTAATATACTCTTTAAAAGCATGAGCATTATGGTGTTTGTGCTTTTTCTTTACTGTTGTCAAAGCGATTTGGATCGACTCAACAAAAATAATGTTGAAATAACAGGGGTTGTTCCCAACGCCTACTATACAAATTTTAACATCATATATTCTGATTCAGGAATTTTAAAAGTTAAAATAACTGGACGTATTCTCGAACAATATTCAAAAACAAAAGAAAAACCTGGAAAAGATATTATGAGAGACAGTATACATGTTCGGTTTTATAATCAAACTCAAACGGTATCCAGTCAACTTTATGCTGATTATGCAATAAGAAATAACAAAACCAACGAAATGCATGCTAAAGGAAACGTTGTTGTTGTAAATAGTAAAAAAGAAAAGTTAAATACTGAACGTCTAACTTGGAACTCTCAAACAAAAAAGATAATTTGCGATACCACAGTTGTGATAACCAAACCTAATGGACAAAAAATTGTTGGGAGCAGTTTAGAATCTGATGAAAGATTTGAGAATTATAAAATCACAAAAGTGAGTGGAGAATTACCATTTCAACGTGAAGAAGCGCCTAAATAAAATATTAGAAATAACATGGTTACTTATAGGAATCAGCTCAATTGTTGCTCTGGTTTACTATTATTTAGATGGCCGAATAGAGGATGTTAAACCGCTTTTGTTCATCGTTCCAGTTTCTGTATTATTTTATATTTCACGACGACGACGAGGAAAAAAAATGGATTCTGAAGAATGACTTGGATTATTTTAATTTCTACCATTTTGTTGTCCGCCATTTTTTCAGGACTAGAAATTGCATTTGTTACCGCTGACAAAATGCAAATTGAAATTATAAATAAAAGAGGAGGTTTAATTGCAAAAATTCTGAATTCATTTGTTTCTTATCCGTCGAGATTCATTGCGACGTTATTAATAGGTAACAATCTGGCATTGGTAACATTTGGTATTTATATAGAAAAAATACTGGAACCTAAGGTTGCCTTATATACAGACAAAACCATTCTTGTTTTATTAATTCAAACCATAATATCCACTGTTATAATCCTTTTGTTTGCAGAATATATTCCGAAAACTATTTTTAGAATTAAACCGAATCATGCTTTAAGGATTTTTGCATACCCAATGTTTTTTCTCTTCTGGAGCTTAAAATGGGTAGTAAATATTATAGTAGGGTTTTCTAAATTCATCTTGAAAAAGTTTTTAAAAGTAGATATTCAGGAGGACCGACCAATAATTGGAAGATTAGAACTTCAACAATACCTTGAAAAACGTGTAGAAAACACTCAAAATGTTGAAGAATTAGATGCAGAAGTTCAATATTATAAAAACATACTCGATTTTCAATCGGTTAAAGTACGCGAGTGTATGGTTCCCCGAACGGAAATAATTGCTTTGGATGTTCAAACTTCAATTGAAAAATTAAATAAAATATTTATTGAAACAGGGCATTCAAAAATTTTAATTTTTAAAGAATCTGTTGATGAAGTTATCGGTTTTGTTCACTCCAAAGAAGTATTCAAACTACCCGAAGACATTTCTTCAATACTTCTTCCCGTTGGTTATGTACCTGAATCAATGACAGCGCAACGAGCTTTAAATACTTTTATTCATCTGCGAAGAAGCGTATTGGTAGTAGTAAACGAGTTCGGAGGTACAGCAGGAATGCTTACTATAGAGGATATTTTAGAGGAAATATTGGGAGAGATTGAAGACGAGCACGACAAAGTAGACCATGTCGAAGAACAGATGTCGGATAAAGAATTTTTATTTTCAGGTAGATTGAAAGTAGATGCCTTAAATGAAAAATACGGTTTAAATATACCTACCGACGAAAGCTATGAAACACTAGCAGGTTACATTTTCATGCACACAGAATCCATTCCAGAAAAAGGAGCTAAAATTGAAATCGATCATTTTAGCTTTCAAATCGAGAAAGTAGGTGAGACTAGAATAGAACTCATAAAGCTTACAGTTTATTCCATTGAATAAAAAAATAAATCAATATCTCAAAACAACACCTATTAAAGACTAATTATCGCCCGATATTTTTCATTAATAGATGAATCTGTAATATATTTGTGAACCTTAAAATTTTGTAGAAATGGGAATCATTCAAAAAACAAGAGAAAAGTCTGCTTTGATGTTTATAGTTCTAGGTGGAGCTCTTCTGGCCTTTATTCTTACTGAATATCTGAGTAGTAACTTTTCAAATAATGAATTGGACACAACAGTAGGTGCCTTTAACGGAATTGAAATATCAGATCAAGAATTTTCGGCAGAAAGAGAAAAACTTGTTTTTCTTATGAATGGCGGTGAATCTTTTAGCGCTACTAGACAAAAAGGCAGGTTCACAAATGAGGCATGGAACAGTATTTTAAGAGATAAATTCTACAAAAATGAGGCAGAAGAACTTGGTATAAAAGTAACAAGTGATGAGGAGCAAGAAATGCTTATTGGTGGAAATGACATTTCAAAAAATCCTCCTTTTGCATTTTATGTAAACTACTTGTTCGGAGGCTCTGAAATGTACGAAAAGAATAGAGATAATATCGCCAAAAACACATCCGATTTATCCGATTATGCATACATGGCTGTTTTTGATCAACAGAGAAGAAACATTGTTCAACAAATCCCTCTCAAAGGAAGTTCATTGTGGGTGAGAGATTTCGGAATTAAACTAAAAGAGCAAGAGAAACTTCAAAGAATTTTATCGAATTGTTTCTATACAACAACAAGTTTAGCGAAGGATGAGTTTTTAGCCAAGAACTCCAAAAAAGATATTGAATTAGGATTTGTAAAATACAGCCAAATTAACGATGAATCCATCGAGCCAACTGAGGAAGAAATAAAATCTGCCTACGAAGAAATAAAACATCAATTTATTGAAAAGGAAAATTCAAGAAAATTAATATTTGCAACTTTTAATTTACAACCATCCGATAAGGACCGCCAAACTGTTTTGCAGGATATAGCAAGTCTTAAAACTACTCTTAACGAAGAAATTAATCCAAAACTTTTCATCAAGAATGAAACGGACGCGAATGAAATCGTAGATTTTACCTTTTACAAAAGAGGAGAGTATCCTCAAAAAATTGCAGGAATCGATACTGTTTTATATCGCTTAAAAAAGGGCGACACCTATGGTCCGTTTACAAATACAAATCAAAGTAAATTCGGTATTGCTAAAATATTAGATGTAAAACAACTTGCGGACTCTGCTAAAGTTGAAATGGCTTTTGTTAACTCTGAACCTGTAATAAAACAAATTACAAAAGGAGATCCTGAGTATGAGTTTACCGCTGAAGACAAACAAAAATTTCGGGAATTATATGTAAAGCTTTCGGACAGTCTATTAGAAGAAGCGCAATCGAAAAAACTTTCTTCTTTTTCAAAAGACTTTGTTTCAATCGATTCTACATACATAAAAAACGGTAAATTAGAATGGGCTCAGTTGTCTAAAAACACTTACGGTAGAAATTTTATGGATACAATCATATCTTGCGAAGTTGGAGATGTGAAAAAGGTATTTATTCCGACCGGTCAAGGAGGTGGTATTTACGGGATAATAAAAGTCAAAAAATTTGGTATCAAATCGCGAAAAATGCAAATTGGTACCATTATCAAAAACGTTTTACCTGGTGATGAAACTCAAGAAGATTATATGGCTAGAGCCAATCAAGTTGCATTCATAATTAAAGAAGGAAAAGACTTAATTTCCTTCGCAGATAGTTTAGATTATGTTGTTGACTCAGCCGATGTAAAAGGTTCTACTTACAGTTTAAAAGGCATCCCTGATTCCAGACAAATAATTTACTGGACATTTAATACTGATTTAAATGAACCCTCGAATGTATTCATCACGCCCAATGCCTTTGTGGTAGGAGTTGTTCGTAGTGAAAACAGTAGTAAATATAGATCACTTGATGACCCTTATGTAAAAACTGCATGTGAAGCTCATGCCCGTAAAGAAAAGCAAAAAGCAAAAATATTAAGTGATTTCCCTGAACTAAATGCTAAAAACTTACAATCTTTGGCTCAGACAAACAATGCAATAAAAGTTATCAAAGAAACAGCCGTGAACTTAAAAAGTGGTTCGTCAGAGTTTTCTAATGAATTTGAAGTGATTGGAAATATTGCAGGATTAACCAAAGACAAAACTTCAGATTTAATAAAAGGTGAAGAAGGTATATACATCGTAAAAATTGTAAAGGAACACGATGCTGAAATAACGGAAAACACCAATTTTGATTTAGAAAAAAATCAACTTCAATATACTGCTCAAAGAAACGGGAATTTGTTGGTTGATGAATACATCAATGATAAGTCAGATTTAACAGACAATCGAAAGATTTTAAGGTAAAGAATATGCTGATTCATATTCTAGCCAACTACGAAGATGGCTCTACTTCCCTTACTTAATTTAGAAGTCTCACTTCAATGATTCCGTAACTTTAACAAAAGTTTTTATCACAAAAGAGCCGTCTATCGACGGCTCTTTTGTGTTTTATCTCTTATCCCCTGCCACAACATTGTTTGTATTTTTTACCACTTCCACAAGGACAAGGTTCATTTCTCCCTACTGTTTTTTGAGCCACAACGGGTGTTTTAGAATCTTCTTTCACTGCTCCATTCACATCACCTCTGGATGCTACAACCTTTGGAGCAGATGACTTTCTCGGAGCAACAGACTGTTGTTGATTAGAATCTTGTTTAAGAATCCCTGCTTTCATAAGAAACGAAGCTACCTCACTGTTTATCTTATCCATCATAACCAGAAAAACATCGTAGGATTCTCTCTTGTAGATAAGTAATGGATCTTTTTGTTCTACGGAAGCGTTTTGAACATTCGTTCTCAAGTCATCCATCTCTCTTAAATGTTCTTTCCACTCAGCATCAATAATAGAAAGTGTTATCCCTCTTTCAAATTGCTTAACAACTTCCTGACCATTTGACTCAAATGCCTTTTCTAAATTTACAGTTATGTTCAATATCTTTTTCCCGTCCGTAAAAGGAATATTCATAGAGGTATATTGATCGCCTTGATTTTTATACACGTCATTTATTATAGGCGATGTTGTTATGGCTAAACCATCTTTCTTAGCTTTATAAGATTCTGAAACGTTTTTAACAACTGCTTCAAAAATATCCTTGTCGGATGAACTTTCAAATTCCTCGGATGACAACGGAGATTCTATTCCAAGCTGAGTAAATAAATCAACCTTAAATGAATCAAAATCTTTTTTATGAGAATACTTTAAAACTAAAGTTTCAATTGCATCCATAAACATATTAGATACATCAACCGAAAGACGATCGCCATATAGTGCGTTTCTTCTCTTGGTATATATAACTTCTCTTTGAGCATTTAAAATATCATCATACTCCAATAAACGCTTTCGCATTCCGAAATTATTCTCCTCTACTTTCTTTTGGGCTCTTTCAATGGACTTTGAAATCATAGAGTGTTGAATAACCTCTCCCTCTTTAAGCCCCATTCTGTCCATTAATTTTGAAATTCGTTCTGAACCAAACAACCTCATCAATGGATCTTCTAAGGCAACGAAAAACTGAGAAGAACCCGGATCACCCTGACGTCCGGAACGACCCCTCAATTGACGGTCAACTCGACGAGATTCATGACGCTCGGTAGCTATTATTGCTAAACCTCCTTTTGCCTTAACATCGTCAGAAAGTTTAATATCTGTACCTCGACCCGCCATATTCGTTGCAATGGTAACCATATTCGCTTGACCTGCCTCGCGAACAATTTGAGCTTCTTGCCCATGACGTTTTGCATTAAGCACATTATGCTTTATACCTCGCATCTTTAACGTTCTACTGAGCAATTCGGAAATTTCTACCGAAGTAGTTCCAACAAGAACGGGTCTTCCCTGTTTTGTGATTTCACCAATTTCTTCAATTACTGCATTAAATTTTTCACGCTGTGTTTTATACACCTTATCGTTACGATCATCTCTTACTATAGGCTTATTGGTGGGGATTTCAACGACATCCAATTTATAAATATCCCAAAACTCTGCAGCTTCTGTAATTGCCGTACCCGTCATACCACAGAGCTTATGGTACATTCTAAAGTAATTTTGGAGTGTAACAGAGGCATATGTTTGAGAAGCGGCCTCAATTTTAACACCTTCCTTAGCTTCAACGGCCTGATGTAAACCATCACTCCATCTTCTTCCGTCCATTATACGACCGGTGGACTCATCAACAATTTTAACAGAATTGTCCATGACTACGTAATCTTTCTCCTTTTCGAAAAGAGTAAATGCTTTCAGTAATTGTTGCATAGTATGCAATCGTTCTACCTTGACACTGTATTCTTGTGTAACTTTAGTTTTAGCTTGAGCCTTTTCTTGATCCGTACCCTTCATCTGATCTACTCCAGCTAACAAACTACCCAAGTCAGGCATTACGAAAAAATCCTTGTCCTCAATAGACTGAGAAATCAAATCAACACCCTTATCTTTTAACTCAATAGTATTCGCTTTTTCATCAATTACAAAAAACAACTCGTCATCAATGACATGCATATTTTTGCCTTGCTCCTGCATGTAATGATTCTCTGTCTTTTGAAGTAACTGCTTCGCGCCTGGTTCAGATAAAAACTTAATTAAAGCTTTATTCTTAGGTAACCCTCTATAGGCTCTTAAAATTTCAACCCCCGCTTCTTTTGAATTTTCATCCTTAAACAACTTTTTGGCTTCAGCCAATTTTTTAGTCACGAACTGACGTTGAGCTTGAACCAATTGGTTCACAAAAGGCTTTAACTTATCGAACTCCATATTGGTTTTCCGAGTCATTTGACCGGAAATAATCAAAGGAGTTCTTGCATCATCAATCAATACAGAATCGACCTCATCTACAATTGCATAGTGATGTTTGCGTTGAACCAAATCATTAACATCACTGGCCATATTATCTCTCAAATAATCAAACCCAAATTCATTGTTTGTACCGTAGGTCACATCACAGTTGTACGCTTTTCTCCTATTTTCACTATTGGGTTGATACTTGTCAATGCAATCAATGGATATACTATGAAATTCAAAAAGTGGTCTCATCCATTCGCAGTCTCGAGTTGCGAGGTAATCATTAACCGTAACCAAATGAACCCCCTTTCCTGCCAATGCATTCAAATAAACAGGCAGTGTCGCTACCAGTGTTTTTCCTTCTCCAGTGGCCATTTCGCCAATTTTACCAGAATGAAGAACTATACCGCCCACCAATTGAACTTTATAGTGTTCCATGTCCCATTTTATCTCATTTCCACCAGCTTCCCATGTTGTTGAATAAACGGCTTGATCACCTTTAATCTCAAAATTGTCTCTTTCGTGAGCAATGCTTTTTTCAAATTCCGAAGCGGTTACTTCTATGGTTTCATTGTCCTTAAACCTTCTTGCTGTTTCTCTAATGTTTGCGAATGCTTTAGGCAATATTTTATTAAGAATTTCTTCTATCTTTTCGTCGATTTCTTTATTAATTTCATCGACCTTCTTGTAAAGAGCCTCCTTCTCCTTTACAGGAACACCAATCTTATCAGCCTCAGATTTGATTTTTAAAATTTGTTCTTCTTCTGGTTTTATGTATTCTTGAATTTCCAATCGAAATTTTTGAGAATTCGCTCTTAATTCATCGGATGAAACATCTTTTAATTTCTCTTGCTCAAGTAAAACTTGATTTACAAGTGGTGAAATATCTTTGATATCCTTATCGCTTTTCTTCCCAAAAAGCTTAGTAATTACATTTCCTATTGAACCTATCATTGGTTATTTATTTCTTGTATATGATGCACACGCTTAACAAAAAGAATGCAAAGTATAAATTTAAACTAATTCCCTGTAAAATCGGCAGGAAAAGAAGGTTTCTAGCTGACAAATTGTTTATAAACAGATAAATTTCGTGAAGATAAACCTGATTTTCAAAACAATGTAATTTGAGTCATTAATCATCCAGTTTCAAAACCGCTAAAAACGCACTCTGAGGAATTTCAACGGAACCTATTTGACGCATTTTTTTCTTTCCTGCTTTTTGTTTTTCAAGGAGCTTACGCTTACGAGATATGTCCCCTCCGTAACATTTAGCCGTTACATCTTTTCTCAATGCTGAAATAGTTTCTCTTGCGATTATTTTTGAACCTATAGCGGCCTGAATAGCTATAACAAACTGTTGGCGAGGAATAAGTTCTTTTAATTTTTTACAAATTTTCTTACCTAATGTGAACGCATTGTCTGCATGAATTAAGGCCGATAATGCGTCTACCTGATCACCATTCAAAAGAATATCCATTTTTTTTAAATTGGATTGACGCATACCCGACGGATAGTAATCAAATGATGCATATCCTTTTGATACCGATTTCAATCTATCGTAAAAATCAAATACTATTTCAGCCAAAGGCATTTCAAAAGATAGTTCAACTCTATCTGCACTCAAATACACCTGATTACTCAACTCTCCTCTCTTTTCAATTGCAAGAGTCATAACTGCCCCAACATAATCTGATTTTGTAATTACCTGCGCTTTAATATAGGGTTCCTCAATCCAATCAACTGCTGAAGGATCCGGTAACTCGGAAGGATTATTCACTACTACTTCTTCACCTTTTTTAGTATATGCCAGATACGAAACATTAGGTACAGTGGTAATAACATCCATTTCGAATTCACGCTCTAGTCTTTCGGTGATGATTTCCATATGCAACATCCCCAAAAAACCACATCGAAAACCAAATCCAAGAGCTGCTGAACTTTCAGGTTCAAAAGTCAAAGACGCATCGTTTAATTGAAGTTTTTCCATTGCAGTACGTAAATCTTCATAATCTTCGGTAACAACGGGATATACTCCTGCGAAAACCATCGGCTTAACGTCTTCAAATCCCTCTACTGCTTGAGAACAGGGGTTTTCAAAGTGAGTTATTGTATCCCCTACTTTTACGTCTGCAGCACTTTTTATTCCTGAGATTATATATCCGACATCACCTGTTTTAACCTCATTTCTGGTTTCCATATCCAAACGCAGAATCCCAATCTCATCGGCATTGTAGCTCTTTCCTGTATTAAAAAACTTGACTTTATCTCCTTTTTTTATTGATCCGTTCAACACTCTGTAATAAGCGATTATTCCTCTAAAAGGATTAAATACAGAATCAAAAATCATAGCCTGTAAAGGGGATTCAGGGTTCCCCTCGGGAGGTGGAACATCAGCAACAATCGCTTTTAATATATCAGAAACTCCCAAACCTGTCTTTCCGGATGCAGGAATGATTTTATCTCGTTCACAGCCAATTAAATCAACTATTTGATCTTTCACCTCTTCAGGCTGGGCACCGGGTAAATCCATTTTATTTAGAACTGGAATTATTTCCAAATCGTTTTCAAGGGCTAAGTATAAATTGGATATTGTTTGAGCTTGAATACCCTGTGCTGCATCTACAATTAGTAAGGCGCCTTCACAAGCAGCGATGCTTCTAGAAACTTCATAGGAAAAATCAACATGACCTGGCGTATCTATTAAGTTAAGAGTATAAGCCTCCCCATCTTGCTCATAATCCATTTGGATTGCATGAGATTTTATAGTTATACCCCTCTCTTTTTCCAAATCCATATCATCAAGAGTTTGTTCACTTAACTCTCGATCAGAAACTGTATTTGTTTCTTGCAATAAACGATCTGCTAAAGTTGACTTTCCATGATCAATATGAGCAATTATACAGAAGTTTCTTATATTCTTCATACTTTAAAAATACATTAAAAAAACAAGTACAGACAAAACCGCACAGTTAAGGTCTTTTTCTTCGATTACCTCGAAAAAATTAATTTTTGAGCAGGATTTGAAATTGGCTCAATAATTTCCCCATCCTCATATACTTTGACACCATTAACGAACGTGGCCTTTATTTGAGCCGAAAACTCTTGTCCTTCGAATGGAGACCAACCGCATTTGTACAAAATATTTGACTTTGAAACTACCCATGGATTGTTTAAGTTCACCAACACCATATCGGCTTGAAAACCTTTTTTGATGTATCCACGATTTGGAATTTGAAACAATTCAGCGGGAGCATGACACATTTTTTCGACCGCTTTAGATAAAGATATTTTCCCTTGACGCACCAACTCCAGAACACTTATCATTGCATGTTGAACCAATGGGCCTCCCGATGGAGCGGAAAAATACTTATTGTTTTTTTCATCCAAAGTATGCGGTGCATGATCGGTAGCAATAATATCTATTCTGTCATCTAAAACAGCTTGCAGTACTCCAGCTCTATCCTCAGCAGATTTCACAGCAGGATTCCATTTGATATGAGTTCCTTTTGTTTCATACTCCTCATCTGAAAACCATAAATGATGTACGCAAGCTTCAGCTGTTATTCTTTTTTCTTTTAAAGGAATATCATTCCTGAAAAGATTTGTTTCTTTAGCGGTAGAAATATGAAGAATATGCAATCTTGCATCTAACTCTTTAGCCAAATCAACAGCCATGCTTGATGACTTATAACATGCCTCCTCGTTTCTAATTATAGGGTGATATTTTATGGGTAATTCTTCTCCAAATTTAGCTCTATATTTTGCTTCATTTCCGCGAACGGTTGCCTCATCTTCACAATGAGTAGCAATTAGCAAGTCACATTTTCCAAAAATATTTCTAAGTGTTTCTCGATTATCTACAAGCATATTCCCAGTGGATGAGCCCATAAATATTTTAATCCCACAAACATTTTTTCCGTCTACTGCCAACACTTCATCAATATTTTCATTCGTTGCACCAAAGAAAAATGAATGATTCGCCAAGGCATCCTTAGAAGCAATTTCAAACTTTTTTTCCAACTCCAGATGGGTGGTGGTTTGAGGATTTGTATTCGGCATTTCCATAAACGAGGTAATTCCTCCTGCAACGGCGGCTCTACTTTCAGTTCTTATATTTGCTTTGTGAGTCAAACCTGGCTCACGAAAATGAACCTGATCATCAATCATTCCAGGTAAAAGATGTAACCCTGTCGCATCAATTATTTCTGAATTTTCATTGGACACAACATATTCTCCTCTTACAACATCTTTAATTACTCCTTCCTGGACAATTACAGTTGCGAGAAATTCATCTCCTTCGTTTACAACTGTTGCGTTCTTTATATACAATGTGGACATAATCTAGATTTTAAATCACAAAAATAGCACTTTAAAAACTGATGAAAACAACTTTAAAGACTAAACTTTCAATATAATACCTTACGTTAATATTTTTTAAACCAAGATTTGATTTTCATGAATAAAACGCCCAATACAGCCTCTTTAAAAATTGAGGAGCTCATTTTTGACTGTCCTTTTTTTCTATCGGTAAAAATAATTGGAACTTCTTTTATTTTGAACCCTAATCGCCACGCTGTGAATTTCATTTCAATCTGAAACGCATAACCAACAAAATTGATTTTATCTAAACGCATCCTTTCCAAAACAGAGCGATTGTAGCATACAAAACCAGCTGTGGTATCTCGAACGGGAAGACGCGTAACCCAACGAACATAAACCGATGCAAAATAACTCATTAGCACCCTGCTCATTGGCCAATTAACAACATTAACACCACTAACGTATCTTGAACCTACAGATACATCTGCTCCATCTTTTTCACACGCGTTGTAAAGTTCAATAATAGAATTGGGTGGATGAGAAAAATCTGCATCCATTTCAATTATATATTTGTAATCTCTTTTTAAGGCCCATTGAAATCCATGAATATATGCAGTTCCCAAGCCTAACTTTCCTGTCCTCTCCTCAATATGCAATTGGGATGGAAATTCTGTTTGTAACTTTTTTACTGCATCAGCAGTCCCATCCGGAGAACCATCATCAACAATTAGGACATGATATAATTTTTCAAGACTAAAAACAACGCGAAGAATCTCTTCGACGTTATCGATTTCATTGTAAGTTGGTATGATTATTAAAGTATCGGACATTTTTGTCTGCAACCAAGATAATTATAAAATTCAAAGGAGTTATTTATTTAAGAAAATTTAATGCTTCCTCGAAGAATTGCTCAGGATTTTCTGCATGCATCCAATGTCCCGAATTTTCAATTGTTGAATATTGAGCCATAGGGAAGATTTCCTCAATTGAATCTATATCATCCAAAGTAATATAATTGGAGTTTTCTCCTCTGAGAAAAAGCGTTGGATTTGTAAAATAGGCGAATCCCTCAAGTTCCTCGCCAATATTCTCTATTTTTTCACTTAGTACTTTCAAATTAAACTTCCACCCCAGTTGACTCTTATCCACCCAGGTTAATCCCTTCATCAGAAACTGAACAATACCCTTATCTTCTATTGTTTCTTCTATTTTTAATTGTACTTTTTTCCTATCAGTATGAATAGAAAAATCAACCGACTCTAATGCTGAGATAACTTCATGATGATGAGGAGGATAATACTTAGGAGCAATATCAGCAACAATCATCTTTTTTATAAATTGAGGCTCTTGAATTGAAAATTGCATTACCGTTTTACCTCCCATTGAATGACCCAATAAATGAGTCTCTTCAATCGATTGCTCTTCAAGGAAGCCTTTCAAATCTGAGGCCATAACTGAATAGTTGTGTTCATTGAAATGAGGGGACTTACCATGATTCCTCTGATCAACTATGTAGGTTGTAAAATACTCACCAAACAATTTTCCCAAAGACTGCCAATTATCCAAAGAACCAAATAATCCATGAAGAATCACAAGATTCTCTTCACCAGTACCGTATTTTTTAAAGTTCAATCCCATGTTCGATGTTTAAAGCTCTTCTGTACAATTGAATCGTATTTTCCAATCCTAAATAAAGTGCATCGGAAATCAAAGCATGTCCAATACTAACCTCATCTATTTCTGGAATTTGTTTTGCCCAAAAATTTAAGTTATCCAAATTTAAATCATGACCTGCATTGATTCCTAATCCAATGTTTTTAGAAAATCTTGCTGCTTCAATATAAGGTTGAATACCCTTTTTATTTCCTTTTGCATATTGAACGGCATAATTTTCGGTATACAATTCAATACGATCGGTTCCTGTCTTTTTAGCCCACTCAATCTGATGTAAAATGGGATCAATGAATATTGAAACTCTAATTCCATTGTTTTTAAATTCTTGCACAACATCCTTGAGGAATTCAAAATTACTCTTAACATCCCAACCTGAATTACTAGTAAGTGCTGTGGGAGAATCAGGAACAAGTGTAACTTGAGCCGGTTTATTTTCATTAACCAACTCTATAAAATCATTACTTGGATATCCTTCAATATTAAATTCTGTAGTTAAAATAGGCTTCAATTCTCTAATATCCTGATATCTTATGTGTCTTTGGTCTGGTCGTGGATGTACTGTTATTCCTTGAGCTCCAAATCTTTCGCAATCTTTTGCCACTTTTTGTAAATTCGGTGTATTTCCTCCGCGTGAATTCCTAAGGGTGGCAATCTTGTTTATGTTAACACTAAGTGATGTCATTACTTTTATTTAATAATCGAATACAAAGCTAAAAAAATACTACTTTTATAAACTGAATTTTGGGGCAAATAAAATTCCATTTACTCGCCTAAAAATTAATTACAAATTAAAAAGACCATTTAAAGTTGATAGCTAAAGAATTAATTTCAATCCACATTCCATCCATTTCACGAAACGATGACGGAGAAAAAGCATTGCTTATTATGGATGAAAATCGCGTTTCACATCTTGCCGTTGTTGATAATGGAGAGTATCACGGATTAATTTCAGATACTGAAATTTACGATTTAGAAGACACTTTTGTACCCATAAATAAACTAAAACCAATTCTTATTAATCCGTCGGTTAAGCAATACGACTATATTTACGATATACTGGGAATATTTGCCGAAAACAATATTACAGCTCTTCCTGTTTTAGATGATAATGAACAATACCTTGGGGTTATTGGACAAGAACAAATTGTTAAAGCTCTAAGAAAAATAACCAATGCAAATGAACCCGGCGGAGTAATTGTTCTGGGCTTAAACGTTAGAGACTATTCAATGGTTCAAGTAGCTCAAATTGTAGAAAGCGAAGGTGCTAAAATATTATCTGCCTACACCAGCAGCCAGGAAAACTCATTAAAAATGGATTTGGTCCTCAAAATAAATAAATCTGATCTATCTCCTTTAATTGCAAGCTTTGATCGTTTCAATTATGAAATAAAAGCTTCTTTTCACGAAAGTGCACATGAAGAGGATTTGCAGAGTAGGTACGATCAATTTTTAAAGTATTTAAACATCTAATCTCCGTGCGAGGATATTGGATTGCAATATTTTTTTGTTTGACTCTTTTTAATGGTTACAGTCAAATTGTAAAGAGCATTGAAATCATTGGAAACTCAACTACAAAGAAAAAAATCATTTTAAGAGAGTTGTCTTTTTCCATTGGAGACACTATATCATCAACCGACACATTAAACCACATAAAAAAGTCTGAGAACAATTTGTTCAATACAGCACTGTTCAATTTTACCAAAGTAACCTTTAAGGATTCTTTGAATAATTGGAATGTATGTGTTGAACTTCAAGAGAGATGGTATATATGGCCTGAGGTAATTGTTAAATTTCAAGAAAGAAACTTTGCTGAATGGTGGAAAAATAAAAACTTATCCCGAGTAGATTTCGGATTACATCTGAATAAATTAAATTTTCTTGGTCTCAATCAAACCGTTCAGTTGAATTCTTACCTGGGGTTTACTGAAAGTTTTGGATTCCAATACAAGGTGCCATATTTCAATGAAAAATTGAAAGATGGATTTAAAATCGCAGCCGATTACAGTACTCAAAATGAGGTTTTTGTGGATATTGATAAAGATGAAATGGTTTATATTAAAAACGATTCAACCCCAATTCAATCTTCCCTGAAACTTCAATTAGAATATACCAGAAGAACAGGTTTTTATCAAACTCAATTTTTTAACTTAAGATTTATTCGTCTTGAGGGTTGGGATATTTTAAATCCTTTCTCAAATTCTTATTTCGGAAATAATTCTTCATCTCTTCGGTTTATTAATTTTAGCTATCGTTATAAATACGACAGAAGATTTAGTCAAAACTACCCACTAAATGGCTATTTTTTTGACGTACAAATCGATCAATTTGGATTTGGAAATTTAGATCAATCAAACATATTTGTTTCCAGGCTACTTTCAAGCTATAGAAAATATTGGAAAATAAATCACAAATATTTTTTTGCAGCAGGAGCTTTCTTAAATCATTATTTTAATAAAAACACACCGTTTTATTTACAAAGCGGTTTAGGGTTCAGTAATTATGTGAGAGGTTTTGAGCCTTACATAATTTATGGAAAAACATCTGGTTTATTAAAAAGTAATTTCAAAACTAAATTATTAAAAACTAAACCGTTTACTGTCCCACTAATCAAGAAAATTAAAAAATTCAGTAAAATATACTTCGCTGTATATTGGAATTGTTTTTTAGATGCTGGTTATGTTCATCTACCAAATCCTTCAACCAATGAACTGGCCAATCAATTATTGCTTGGCGGAGGTTCCGGAATTGACTGGGTAACCTACTATGACGTTGTAATTCGTACTGAGTATTCCATTAATCAATTTGGCAACACCAACTTTAACATTAGCTTTGTGTCGCCACTTTAAGACATTTTTATTGTAACCTCATCAATCATTTATTTGTACATTAGAGTCATATTGAGTTTAGTATGAAAATTGGCGTTTACGGAATAAAATTCAACCCGGAGAAAATAAGTACTTTTCAAAACTTATTTACTTATTTAAAAACAAAGCTTGATAAAAATACTATATCCATATACTCAGGATTATTCAAGCAACTTGTAGGCAAGATTAAAGATATCGATGGTTTTGATGCTTTTTCCTACTCCGATGAAATAAAAAATTACGATTTACTCATTTGTTTAGGTGGCGATGGATCTATTCTTGATTCACTCTCAATTGTTAGAAGTTCAAACGTTCCGGTATTTGGAATAAATACAGGAAGACTTGGGTTTTTATCGAGTGTTTCCTCCGAGGAGGTTAAAAAACCTTTGGATAAAATTCTTTCTGGAAATCTCAAATACGACCGAAGGAGTATACTAAAATTGACCACTAAATCGAATCATTTTGGAGACATTAATTACGCTCTAAACGAAGTTACCGTTCAAAAGAAAGATTCATCTTCCATGATGACCATCCACACTTATGTTGATGATGAATATTTGAATTCTTATTGGGCAGATGGTTTGATAGTATCTACTCCAACAGGTTCAACCGGTTACAACCTAAGCTGTTCAGGACCTATTATTATGCCGGGAAGCGAAGTTTTCATAATTACGCCAATTGCCCCTCACAATCTAAACGTAAGACCTCTCATCATTCCCGACAACAAGAAAATCACACTCAAGCTCGAAGGAAGAGACGATGAATTTCTCGTCGCCTTGGACGCAAGGAGTGAACCCATAAAAATTAATGAAGAACTTACCATTGAACATGGTGAATTTTATATGAATGTTGTAAGAACACCCAACCATTCTTTCTTTTCAACCATACGAAACAAGTTGAACTGGGGATTGGATAGTAGAAACTAAAAATTAATTCATGCTTGTTGTGGGCTAAAACTTTGAAATTTATATATTTGT
>TARA_B100000674_G_scaffold195677_2_pt1 | contig 42495 bp, 45 predicted proteins | sample TARA_B100000674 | Tara Oceans TARA_B100000674 (sample SAMEA2622759) | marine metagenome | biome: marine biome (ENVO:00000447); feature: surface water layer (ENVO:00002042); material: "saline water (ENVO:00002010), including plankton (ENVO:xxxxxxxx)" | depth 5 m | reverse complement strand
GAACGCGGCTTGATGCCCATACACCAGATTTGACAATAACTCAATTCGCTCAGATCTGACGTTAAAGAGTGGTTTGCTTATATAGGTGAATATATGAATGCGAATACAAAGATCAAGGTAAACGATTGGGTACCTACCCAGATCCCAACCCCGAAGTCGTTACGCATGTCGGCAGATTATCACGAACAGCATTTCGTGAAGTTTCCGCATGTGGCCTGCTTCCACTCCCGTGCTGAGCTATATCACGCGGCAATTAACGAGTCTAAAGATCGTGTACCTTGGTTTGTGCCTCAACCATTTCGATTTCAGATTGGTCGAACCCTTTATACGCCAGACTGTTTTGTCCAGGAAGGCACCAAGAAAACTATCATCGAGATTAAACGCGGTGGCCGATTTGATAAACCCTGGCGAGATGATTTTGAAGAATACCTTAGGCTCAATGGCTTTCACTTCCAGGTTATTTCAAACGAAGAATTATACGAACAAGAAATCTTGGCTGAAAATTGGCTAACGATAATCAGAGTTCTGGTAAGGGGGCAGCACTACGATACCGAACCTACCGAACGCCGACTCATAGAAGAAATAATTCCTGTAGAAGGCGCATATTTTGGGGAACTTTTAGATCGCAATATTCCAGCCAATCGACATCTTCGCGAACTTTCTATATTTCGGCTGCTACACAAAGGTTGCCTGTGTTGCAATCTAAGCGAACGTAATCTGAACTTTGATAGTTGGGTGACGCCATGTATATAAATTGGCGCGAACGCCTCAACCAACACCCCTATCTATGGCAGCTCAGCAATTGGCCTTTGATACCATTCAATGAAATTCCTGCCAAAAAACGGCGTGGATATTTAAGAAATCAAACAATAGTTTCTCATGTTCTGTCAGGGAAGACATTCAGCGCTATCGCAACAGAGTATAACCTTTCTGAAGGCTCCATCCATAAAATCATGTCTCGCTGTCTTGCAGGTGATGACACCGACGATCCACCGCTATCGAAAGCATTAATACCACACTTTCGCAGAAGTAATTACAACCGTAAATCTCCATTACCGAGTTTAACAAATTCTATAGGGGCTCAGGGTGCGTTTTCAGCTTTACTTGACAGGGTACCCGGCCTGAGAAGACATCTAGATGAGCACATACTTGCAGATGTAACAGACCAAGCCTGGGGCCAAAATATCAAGGCTAACGTCTTTCACTCTACGTTATTAGCTTTCCTGGAACAAAATGATTGGCCGCATGATTGTTACCCCTACACGGAAGTTTTACGTGGATATGAAAGTTGCAGGTTGTACTTAAATAAAAGAAGGCATGAGCTTGAGCTAGATATAATTTCAAAACACGACAGAGAAATCCGCGTACTAGATCGAGTGAAGTCTGATCCCACAGCCTATTCCGAGATACAGATAGACCACCATTGCGTTGACACCCCGTCTTCTGTACTGCTGGAATTTGAAGGAAGAATACAGGCTCAAAGAGTGGATCGTATCTCCCTTCTCGTAGCTCGAGACGTTGCCACTACTGTAAACCTATCATACGTATTCATCTTAAACAGCAAGCCAAATCAATATGAAATTCTGATATGCATTGACCGGATCTATCAACCTTGGAAACGTATTGAATTCCGCACACCGGGATTCAAATATATACCGGGAGCTGGATATCCTTCTGAAAATCTTTTTTGCTTGGAGAGTGCGCCAGCTATTGGACGAGTTTTACTAGACAACGCTTTAGAAAACACCGCGAACTCGGTTAGAAGCCATATCACCTCAGCAGACTATCTCGGCGCAACGTTTTCTGCTGGAATACCGAAACTGCCAAAAGACAGAAACTGGATCGAGTTTGCCTTCAAAATCCTCTGCGAAGGCAGCCACATGTTCAAATCTACTTCAGGAACAGGTCCAGCAGACCCAACTCGTGAAAGCGTAAAAAATTCAAAAAAACCTCCAATAATCAGCTTAACAGCATTAGAAGAATTCATTGAAATGTCGTTAGCGAATGAAAATGCAAAACCAAGAGCCACCTTAAAGCATCTAACACCATTGACGGATTTGGAGTATTTACTATCAAGCGCCTATATTCCAAGGCTCCCGATTAACAACGCACAGGCATTGGTATCTTCTACCAGGCGAGCGAGAGCACGCATACATTTTAACGAAAACGGTCAACCATACATCAATTTTTGTTATCGAAAATACCGAGGTAAATCACTTTATAAAATATGCCTGAATCAAAAATATGCAGACTTCGAATTTGATGAAAATGATATTCGTTGGGTAACGGTGCTTGACAGTAACTACAGTAGCGTTGGCAAGGCATACGCGCCAAAAAGCTGGCAGAGCCACCCACACTCAACTCGCACGAGGAAATTTATCCATGATTTGCGCAAGAAATTAAAGGCAGATATCAAGAACAATCTTACTTGGTATTTCAATTACCTGCTTGAGCACAAAGAGCTTCCAGGAAGAGCAAGAGAAATAGTAAGAGTTTATCGCGAGTTTACTAACCAATCTTACCAATTCACACCAACTGTTTCCTCTTATCACCAGGACACAGATATATCAAGCGACGATGATTGGCTCGATGATTCTGAATTTCCAGAATGGTCATCAGAATACTTTGGAGAAGATGATGAAGATGCAAGCATTTAACACAAACATTCACCCAATATGGGATACCATGCGATTTCCATTTGAAACGCCCGCTATCAGCAAATTGAAAAGTGAAATATGTTTATGGGCAAATAGTGGCATCACCGGTGGCGTAGTATTAGGAGACGGCAGGACTGGAAAATCTATATCCATAGGGGTGATAAAAGAAGCAATTAAATTAAAGACCACAAACCAAACTCTACCTAGTATCACATACAGAGCGAAGAAAAGAGACAAACGCACGATAGCGCAATGCTATCGTAACTTATACAGAATAACTGGGGAAAAGGATAAAAAAGGATACTCTCCTGAGGACATGATGGATCAGATAGTCTGTTATATTCTTGATCTTGCAGCGCTGCACTCGAATAGACAGGTATTGTTATTTGTAGATGAGTTTCAGCGTATGACACTCGATCAACTTATAGTATTTGCTGAGTTACAAGATGAACTTCTCGAAGACTATAAAGCTCTTCTTAATGTCTTCTTATTTGGGAATATAGATGAAAGCGATCACCTTCTAAACCAGGTAAAGACTTCACAGTATAATTTTTTGCATGGACGGTTTTTTATACAAAAGTATGTCTTCAGGGGCATAACGAACAAAGATGAATTGTCAAAATGTTTGAGACAGTACGATACCTTACGTTTTCCAGAAATCGATGGTCCAACTTACACTGAGCACTTCTTGCCAGAAGCGTTTAAAAACGGCTGGCGTCTGGAAAACTTGACTGATCTCATTTGGAAAACATACCTACGCGTAAAAAAGCCGGAACGTCGGACGAGTTGGGGTATGAAGTATTTCACAGGGACAATAGCTCCTTTACTAAGCGGCTATCTAAAAAGAGAAGGCGTTAATAGAGTAAACGAAGCTATGGTATACCGTGCTATACAGGCTTCTGGTTTAATTACCAACGAAATCAACAGGGTTAAGTAATGAACGAAGGCTGGTTATATGCGCACGAGTTCGAAAGCCTTCAAAATATCCAAAGACGGTTGTTTCGTTCGAATCCTATTTTTTGTCGTCGAAATAAAACTACGATAAGGCAGACTGTTAACCGTCATATCTTCAATCATTCGATTCCTGTGATGAGACATGATTGCCGATGTGAATATATTTATCTGCCAGTTGAAAAAAACAAGGTACCTTCTTATATGGTGCCGCGCCGCTTTGATATCCACGCTAAAAAGAGGAAGAGCTGTCCTGAATGCGAAAAACTATTGTTTCATTGTGATGTATATAATTTAGATTGGCTACAATCTTGCCCCGTTCACGATGTTGAACTCTGCAATCAATGCCCTGATTGTGGTCGCGAATGGTCTATGTTTGGCCCATACCAGATAGGTGGTGATTTGGAAAACAGGTGCATGACCTGCGGCATTCTCTCCCCAGTCATGCGTAGCCTTCCAGACATGAATTTTAAAGCGAAGTTAAGTGAATATTTGAGCCCGACATTTTCTTTAGTAGATTTATATCTTTCTAACGGGTTTGGAAAGATGACATCGGGCATTTTTGATGTAGACCGCTCAATGTCGGGTTTAAACTCAAAGTATTTACCTTCACTATTGGCGAAAACATTCCCAGGCCTGGATTCTTTTGATCATTTGATCTACCACACAGGAATTTCTCGGGTAGATTTTACGTTTAACGAAATCGATCAAGAAAATATGTCTCAATCTTGGCAATACAACGAAAGAGGGTTTTTGAGAGAAGCTTGTACTACTCTCCGTCAAACCCTACGAGAAATTACAGATCTAATTGCATACGAAATCAAAATTCGGGCTCCAGCGGGACATACATTGAAAGATGATTCTAACAGCATGTATTTAGGGGAATGTCCATACTGTACTGCTTTTGGAGTGTGGTACCACCATTGGCATTACGCTATGCCAGTGAAGATTGGCGATATTCAATTAGCTGACGCACCAAACCATGCCAAAGCCATTCAGACAACTGATGGCGAAATCGTAGAGCTTCCCCAAATCATCATAAATACGTTGTTTAGAAATGATCTCCTACATAGTTTTATTGAAATCATGCGTCAAGTTAAGGGTCTACTAGCCTTTAACGCACAAAAAAGAAAGGATGGCTTTCTTCGCTGGAGTTATTCTGCATTTCCGTTTAGATCAATAGAAAAATATTCAGACTATCTGATATTCAGGACCGGACGCAATGATGGGTGTCTCGTGTATAAAGAGCCAGACATCACGGAGTTGCTAGTCATTGGCGACAACACCCTTTGTGAGCCGATTGATCCAATGTATAGCTGTTACGAACAACGGGGCGTTGACTATTTCATTAACAAGTTCAATGAACGCTACTTTCTTGAAAGACGTTCACCTTTGATGCAGTGATCATTGGTTCCTGTCTTTATTTCAAACAATTTTATGCATAATTATGCGCACTCCGCATAATTGATCAATATGCAACCAAACCACAAGATCAATCACTGTTTGAGAGGCCTCCGTCGGTTTCTTCAAACCTCCTGGCTACGGCTCGGACAGAGTTAGCGGACATTAACTTTACTTTATGTTTTGGAATCTTGAAGCTCTGCGTACATTAATGGGATGATAGAAAAAAGTTACTAAATGTCTTGGATAAAGAACACATAACCGCATGTTTTTATTGGCTTTATAACTCAGACATCTTTACTATTTTTCTTGGTTATCCATCCGGTTTGTGGATGACCAAATAAAACAGTGAAAATTTCCAAAACAAATGGTGAATTTCCAAGACAAAGGGACTTTATACGCTATCTTGGGCAGCTCGCTGAGCAAATTAACGGGGATCCCGATGGCGATGCCCGAATCCTTAATACCTGGTGTGAAATCTGCCTCGATTCGGATCAATGGCGAAAGCTGAAAACCAGTATTCGCAAACGCCGTTATCAATCTAAAGACCATGAGGATGTGCAGTCTACTCTATCAATGGAGGCTCACCGTGCCCTCCTGGAGCTTAAATCACGCTCCCAGGCCAAGACCATCAGCGCGGCGATTATTTGGGCAAATGAACAGCTGAGAAAGCCACGCCGCTCCTGATTGACTTAGATCTATATACCTTATACAACCGGTACTATAATACGTATTATATGCTCATATTAGCTTTAATCGGCATTATAGTTCTGCTTTGTTGAATTAACATTCAAATGGAACTATATTTCCGATAATACGCATATACTTTCTATATATAGAACTATACTACTTGTTATGAATACAGCGCATCTGAATGATCAAAAGATTCTCGAGGGGCTGGGAGAACGCTTCAAGGCCACCCGGCTGAGCCAGAATATTACCATGAGCGAGCTGGCTGAAACCGCCGGCATTACCGAGCGTACGTTGTACAACCTGGAAAATGGGAGCAAAAGCGTGGGGCTGTTAAACGTCATTGCCGTACTGCGGGCCTTGGGTAAACTGGATGAGCTGGACCATTTTCTGCCAGCGCCCCCGCCCCGGGCCGAAGCGCTGGTCAAGATCGAAAAACTCCAGGCTCAAACCCGGCAACGGGCTTCCGGTTCCCGCCACAGGCACCACCGTAAAGACAAAGAACCCTGGCATTGGGGAGAGGAATGATGGCACAGGCTTCGCAGTCCGTCGCACGGGTGATGTTGTGGGGCAGACAGGTCGGCACCCTGATCTGGACCAACAACCGGGGCTATTTTGAGTACGACCGTGCCTTTCAATCATCAGGTATTGAGCCCTCCCCTATTACCATGCCCCTCAGTGATCAATCCTATTCATTTCCGGCATTAAGCCGGGAAACCTTTAAAGGATTGCCCGGCTTTTTGGCGGATTCGTTACCCGACAAGTTCGGCAACCGGTTGATCAATCAGTGGCTGGAACGCCAGGGCCGTTCTGCGGACAGCTTCAGTCCACTGGAACGACTCTGTTATATCGGTTCACGGGGTATGGGGGCGTTGGAATTTAAACCCGCCCTTGGTCATTTGAACGAAACCTCCCAGCCCATCGAGATTGCAGAGTTGGTGGCACTGACCAATGAAGCCCTGAGCCAAAAACAGGCAATGGTCGTTGACCTGGCCGGAGCCGATACCTCCCACAAACAGGCGCTGGATAAAATCATTTCGGTGGGCACTTCTGCCGGTGGTGCCCGGGCCAAAGCCGTGATTGCCTGGAATCCGGAAACTCAGGAAGTTCGTTCCGGTCAGGTGAAAACCGATGCGGGCTTTGGTTATTGGCTGTTGAAGTTCGATGGAGTGGAAGAAAACCGGGATCACGAGGTATTGGCAGATCCCAAAGGCTACAGCCTGGTGGAATACGCCTACTATCTAATGGCCATCGCCTGTGGCATCACCATGACGGAATGCCGCATTTTTAAAGAAAACGGGCGCTCCCATTTCATGACCCGACGTTTCGATCGCAAAGACGGTGGTGACAAGATTCACATGCAGTCTCTATGTGGACTGGCGCACTACGACTTTAATCAGGCGGGCGCCTATTCCTATGAACAGGCCATCGGTGTGATGCGGCATCTGGATTTACCGAAACCGGAATTTGAACAGTTCTTTCGACGGGTTGTGTTTAACGTCGTGGCCCGCAATCAGGACGATCACACCAAGAACATTGCATTTCTGATGGACAAGGCCGGTCGCTGGTCACTCTCCCCTGCCTATGACCTTACCTATTGCAATGGCCGTGGTTGGACCAGCCAGCACCAGATGACCGTCAACGGTAAGCGTAATCACTTTGTGACGGACGATCTATTGGCGGTCGCACAACACGCGGATATTCGGCCCACCAAAGCGAAATCCATTATTAGCGAGATTCTAACCCAGGTACGCCGATGGCCGGAGTTTGCATCGCAGGCGCGTGTACCTGAACAGTATCCTGGCCATACCAATGGACCTTCCTGGATGGAGCTGATTCAGCAGGATCACCGGTTAGCATGGGAAGAGCTAGAGTAATGTATCGGCCTGACCCAGTTTGGCCGACTGGATCAGGCTCATAACATTAGCCGCCCGCTGCCCACTACGCAGACTGCCGGCAAAGTCGTATAATTTGCCAATCTGTTCCAGCTCGGTTTGAGCCAGTGTGCTCTGGTTGGTTGCGTGCAGGTCAAAGAACTTGCGCCGCGCATGGGCCATACAACCGATTTCGGTGATGCCCTTCTGGAAGCTGGCCTTATAGCCACTGAAGTCATCGCATACCAGCTTGCCCTGCCAGTCTAGTAGGAAGCTCCTGGCATGTTCGCCGGAGTAGATCGGGCAATTTTAACGCCGGCTCGGGCAAAGATCTTTTCCTGCCGGTACAGCGGTAGATGGTCCCCGTACTTGGCCACCCGCACCTGGGCCAACAGGCCAGGAGCGGGGATGCCTTTATCAATCACTTGGGGTGGTACTGGTGCCTGGACGAAGGCTTCTCAATCAGAACAGGCCCACTTGCCGCGGACATGGCGTTCCACCGTAAAGGTACCGGGGATATAGTCCAGCTTTTCACTGATGTCTTCGCCGATGCGTCGTAACTGGCAACCACATTCACATTGGGTATTGTCAGGGTCGTGTTGATAATGGTGCGGGGTAGTTCCGGGGGCAGCGGTTCCCGTCGCGGTGTTTGTTTGGGCTTACGGTCGATCCTGATCACGACTGAAGCGCCTTCAGCCAGGGCAATGCCAGATCAATATGGGATAATGGCCAGTGGATCGTAACTGAGCCCAGCTCGATACGGACGGTTTCACCTGGACCAGTACTCTTGGGTAAACTCAGGGGGATGAAATCCCGAGTCTGAGGCTTGCCTTCCAGATCTCTGCGCCAGCGATGGATCAGGTTGGCATTGAGTCGATATTGCTGGGCCAGTGCGGCTACCGATACGCCGGGTATGGGTTCGCCGGACGGTTACGTTTCCCGCGCCCTATTTATACTCCCTTAAAAATGCTTAGAATATGCCAGCGTGAAAATATAAGCTTCCAACTGGTGTTTTACATGCATACCTCGAAAGGGATTATAGACCGAATCACCTTCGATGGTTGAAGTGGAGCTGCGGCTTTCGCCTGGCTTTATGTCTATTTTGGACACAAGGTAGCCCAACGCCACGTCGAGCTGGCTATGCGCGTCAACCCGATACCCAACTCCTAGACCATACAAATCTGCTTCACCAATTGGAATGAGCAGATCCTGTCGGTTGCCAGGGATGACCGATGATCGGGGCTCATAACCTGCACGCAATGTGAGCGTATCGTTATAGTAATATTCAATACCTACGGACCAATCTGTCACGTCCTGGAATTCGCGCGGCAGTCTCAGTATGTCCGGATCGCTATAATCACTACCCACGTTTCGCCTGAACAGATGGTTCACCACACTGGACAGCGTTAAATAGTCCAGGTTTCTGTCGAATTGGAACTCCAACTGCTCCGTCACGCTGTAATCTATCCATTTAACATCCAGGTTTATGCGTAATTGCGGCATCATTAGCAGCGAGATGCCCGTCGCGATCCACTGTGGCTGGGTGTATTCAAGTTCGACTTTGCCCGTCTGCTCTTTATCGCCGCTGATAGGGCCCCCATCCAGCAAGGCCAGCAGGTTTTGGGCTGGTTTCAGCCTCAGCATGGTAGCGTTGAAATCATCTGTATAGGATATTCTGAAGTCACCTCTCATCTTCGTTTGTCCCGGACTTTGATACGTCAGCCCCCATGAGAACCAAGGTGATGGCTGCCACAACATCCCCAACGTGAAGGTTAGCGAGAGCGGATCCTGTACATCCACCTCAAGTGTCCCAACATCGGTGTAAGGCGATAAATCCAGTCCCAAAGCCCCTTCCGGATCAAGCTCTTCTAGCAACTCGTCGATCTCACCCAATGAATGCAGAACTGCACGAGTACGATTCTTGATTCCCAGCCCTTGCCAGGAAAATCCGATGGACCCGCCGATAAGTAGATCATCCGACAGGTTCATCGCAATTGTCGGATTGAAATAGGCAATACGGGTAATTCCAAACTGTTGGCCATTAAAGGCTCCAATATTATCTTCGTCCCTGGTATAGCCGAAAGCCTGAAGCGTCAGGGCAGAATTGGCAAACACAAAATCCCGATCCTTGAAGCGAGTTGCGAATCCATAACCCGGTGCCATCAAAAACGGAAGCTCCACATGACCAAAGAAAGGCAGATATACAGATACTGAATCCACCTCAACTGGTCGCGATGTTTCTCCCTGTAAGATGGGATCCTGCCTATATGCTGGACTGTTTGAAGGTGCAAAGGGTACACCAGGCGACTGTCCCGACACCGATCCTTCGTATCGAAAAAAGGCGGTCTGCAATTTATATTGTTCATATTTATTCTTGATTAGCGCCAGACCAGCCGGGTTGTAGTGAATAGCATCCGTACCGGGCGGGTACGCTGTTATGGAATTGCCCAGGCTCAACGCAATAGGATTTCCTATAGATAGATTCTGCGACAGCTGAGCCTGAGCTCCAGAAGTGACACAGATCAACACAAGGAATGTCACAATCAATTCTTTTCTCATACTGCAGCTGACCTTTCTCAATTTGGTGTACAGGAGCCATGTTCATCTTGATGTAAATGAAATATCTAGCTTTTCCGGCGCACTAAGATACCGATGCGCACACCTGAGATCTGTCAGATAGCTGACACGCGTGAACTGATAGCCGAACATTTCGTAACAGTTTCTAGCGGAGCGTAACTTTTTGTTATATCCCCAGCCTCTGTCAGGTAGCTGACAAAAGCCTGAGTCTTCTCGTGATACATTACTAGAAGTGTTTCTAGATAGAAATGCCATCGATCTTGGTTGTTTGGTATCGATTTTACTTAGACAAGAACGCCCAATATAAAAAAACGCCACAAATCCAGAAGGGTAAAAAAATGACAATATACTCTTGCGCACTTCTATTGGCCGCTTTGACGTTATCGGTCGTCAATCCGGCAAAGGCTGAAGAATCTGAGTACGCTAAAACCCGTTATCCCATCGTGATCGCTCCCAGCGGAGGTGTGTTCACTAAAATCGGACCAATTTATTCTTTTCATCGTATACCTCAGGATCTGCAGAAGCACGGCGCGACAGTTTTTCTGCCCAAGCTAGCCTCCATCAATACACCTGAGGTAAGGGGCGAGCAGCTGCTGGCTCAAGTGGACGAAGTGCTTGCCATTACTGGCGCGGAGAAAGTCAATTTAGTGGGCCACAGCCTGGGTGCGCTTACCGTGCGCTATGTGGCAGCGGTAGCGCCGGAAAAGGTAGCCTCGGTTTCTACCATTGGATCACTGACATTGGGGTCACCTCTCGGCGACTGGGCTCAGGAAGTCTTCGCGCTGCCTGTCATAGGTACGCCGATTCAGAAGATTGCGGAAGCTATCGGCAATACTATGGGATACGTATTCGGCTATTTGGAAGGCACACAGTACGAACAGGACGCGCAAAACCTTTTTATCACATTGTCCAGTGCTGGGGCCTCGAACTATAACGCCCGTTTTCCCCAAGCGGTCCCCGACACTAGGTGCGGAGAAGGCGCTTACGAAGTCAATGGAGTACGCTATTACTCTTGGAGTGGAACCAAGGTTTTCACCAACGTATTCGACCCCTTTGACTATCTGGTTTCTGTCACTGCTCTGGTTTTCCAAGGAGTCGACGACGGCAAGAGCGATGGCTTGGTTGGGCGCTGCAGCAGCCACCTTGGCAAGGTAATACGCGATGATTATCGGATGAATCATTTCGATGAAGTCAATCAAATACTGGGCTTGCGCGACCCCTATACAAACCCGGTTTCGATTTATCGCCAGCATGCCAATCGTCTGAAACTTGAAGGACTTTAGACCGCAATGAAACGGTTTATGGTAGCGCTGTCTGTACCCATTGCCCTAGCCGCTGTAGTAGGTTTTATATACTTGAACAAGATGCCACGGAACAGAGCCGAATCATTTTCCACTCAAAAGGAGAGTACGTCCTCAGCAGTAGATTTTACTCTGGAACCAGCCTCTCCTGCCTTCATAACTGGACTAGAGCAGCTACCAGCATCGCTGCAAGGTACGGAAGTAGATGGCACGTTGCTCGCTGATGACAACGGTAACCTCATCATTAACCCTGATATCAGGCGCGTTTTCGATTACTTTCTATCGACTCTCGGTGCTGAATCATTAGCGCAGATCGAGCAGCGGTTGCGAGCCCATATTCAGCATCAATTGCCTTCGAACGCAGCGCATCAAGCGGAACAGTTACTGGGTAAATATATGGCACTCAATCAAGCGCTATCGAAGCTGGAATTATCGGAGGAAAGTGAACCAAACACCCTGTTAGAAACGGGCGTACTGCGGGAACGACTGCTGTCTATCCAGAGTCTGCGCCGCGAGTATTTACCAGTAGATGTGATTGACGCATTTTATGCCGATGACGATGCGCTGGATCAGCTTGCTCTGGCGCGGATTGATATCATGCAAGATAACGAGCTTTCGGAAGGTGAACGACAAAAGGCATTGTCAGACCTGGAATTTTCTCTCCCACCACACCTCCACCGTGTTATGAGTGACCTGAACAAACAACAGCAATTGACCACGTCGACCACGCGTCTTCGGAATAACGGTGGCACCGACGCTGATCTTTACCTACTGCGTGAAAGCATTTATGGGTCGGGAGCCGCCGAGCGGCTCGCAGTACTGGATGAATTACGTCAACAGTGGCAAACGAGAATGACACGCTGGTTACAAGAGCGTAACAGCTTGATGGCCATTAGTGGCCTGGACGACACTGATCGCCAGCAGCAGATTGACCGCCTTCGTCGTGATCATTTCGAACCTGCCGAGCTGAACCGGGTTAAAATTCTAGAAAGAATCCATAACAGCGCCCCATAATCAACTGTATACGATATGTTTATGGGATCCCCCCACACACTTGTGTGACATATCCCTGGAAGCATGGCATGAGATCGTCGATGAATCCCAATGACTATAGAAAATTGCTAGAAAGCGGGTTTTGGTTCAAAGAATTGCCTGAGGAGTTAAAGCAGGCACTACTAGATGCCGGGATCATAAAGCACTTTCGTCAAGCGGGGCGATTATTTTCCCGAGGTGATGAATTTAACGGTCTGTATGCAGTACTGAAGGGATCGATTCAGATCACGGGTATCAGCGAGAACGGAAAGGAATCGGTACTGATCGTACTGGAGTCACCTAACTGGTTTGGCGAGATCGCATTATTGGACAATAAAACAAGAACGCACGACGCATTCACAGAAGAAGATACAGAACTGTTATGGATATCGCATTCACACATAAAAAGAATTCTCGCCGAGCGACCGGAATGGTGGAGAGAGTTCGGCTTACTGCTTGCCTTCAAACTTAGACTTGCTTTTGTTGCTATTGAATCAATAGCAACTCTACCAGCTACTGTACGCGTAGCACGCTGGCTAATGCTAATTGCCAACCGATACGGACTATCTCAGGAAGATAACCACAAGATTATCAAGGTTCAGCAACAGCAACTGGCGTTGATGGTTTCCGTATCGAGACAAACCACCAACCAGATCCTAAAAAAAATGGAAGCGCAAGGGCTCATTAAATTATCTTACGGCGAAATTGAAATTTTGGACATTGAAAATCTAAGGAAAGTCAGCGATCGCTTCAAGTTGTAATTTTAAAACTGTGGCTTTAACCCTCCACACTCAATCCCTTGAATAGATTTAATAAGTGATACCAATCCGATGAGCCTAAGATTGAACAATTTTAAAGTTCGCTATTTTATTATGATAATTTCATTAGCCAATTGCGCGGCAATAGATCCCAGTGAGGTTTCGAACTTGGGAAATACAACTTCATTACAGTGGATCAACAATATAGGAACAGCGACAGATGTAGAAACAGGCACAGCAAAGCTACAATTCATCGGAGCAGGAGGGTTTCATCTGGCCTTTTCCACAGGGAGTGTACTGGTTGATCCCTTTTACTCAAATCCTGGCTTGCTGGCCATTGCGACGCTGGGATCGCTTGCACCGGACACTGAAACCATCGATCGTCATCTGCCACCGCTTGACGATGTTAAGGCAGTGCTAGTGGGTCATGCGCACTACGATCATGTACTAGATATTCCTTACATCGCCACAAAGCTGGCACCCAATGCGCGTATTTACGGCAACCTGACTTTAAAGAATATCCTTAACGCCACACTTGAATCCAGCCAGGTCATTAACGTGGAACCTTCCATGTCAATTGATGGCGCAGGAGGGCGATGGCTAACAATTTCCCGTAACATGCGGGTATTTCCAATCAAGTCGAATCATGCACCTCAACTGGGTTCCTGGCAATTGGCGGCAGGGAACATAGAACACCCTCAGCGACAACTGCCGAGGGACGCTATTGACTGGCGCTCAGGTGAAAATGTTAGTTACCTGCTCGACTTGCTCGACAACAACGGTGCGACCATCTATCGCATATTCATCCAAACATCCGCATCGTCCTTCCCCAACGGCTTGCCACCGGATTCAATACTGAATGACGGTAAACCAGTTGATATGGCTGTGCTGTGCGCCGCCAGCTATCAAAAAATGGAACGTTACCCTGAGTATTTGCTGGAGCAGATGGCGCCGCAGAACGTGGTACTTGTTCATTGGGAGAAATTCTGGTCCCCTTACGAACCTGGTCAGGCCACCCCGCTGCCTGGACTGGATATTGAACGCCTCTATCAACGGATAAATACTGTCATCCCCCATGCCAAAGTCAGTATATTGCAACGGGGCGCTGTCATGAAATGGAGCCTCGGACCAAATGATTAGTAAGTTTGGGGTCCGTTTAAGGATGGAGTTGCTCTGCGATTGGAATATAATCCAGAGTTACCGACCATTGTGCAAGGCGACCCTACCAGAATTCGACAACAAATTTCTAATTTTGTCGGAAATGCGTTGAAATTCACAGAGTGTGGTCGTGTTTGTTTGGCTGTTTCACCCGATATTGAACACGATAATATTAGAATTTCGGTAAGCGATACAGGTATCGGACTCATTGAAAGCGCTAAGGCTAGGCAATTTTCGGCGTATACACAGGCTGAAAGCTCTACTACTAGAGAATATGGCGGGTCTGGTTTAGGGTTGGCAATCTGTAAAAACTTGTTGAATTGATGAATGGTCGGATAGGTGTAGAAAGCCAGGAAGGAAAAGGTTCTGAGTTCTGGTTTTCTGTTTCTTTGCCGGAGGCAGAAAATAAGCTAGGAGATAAAACCAGTGACGATAAAAGTTGCCAGTCTTTACAAGGATTAGAAGTGCTGGTAGCGGAAGACAACTTCGTCAACCAGATGGTTGTTACGCGAATTCTAATGGGAAACAAACTGTCAGCATGGTTAGTGAGGACCAGTTTGATATAGCTTTAATAGATTGTGAAATGCCTGAGATGAATGGATTCGAAGCGACAAAATTGATTCGACAATATGAGCACGAGGAAAATTTGAAGCCTTTATCTATTGTTGCTTTGACAGCTCATGTAGCAAAAGAGCACCAACAAGAGTGCATAGACTATGGAATGAATTTACATCTATCAAAGCCACTGTCTTTGCATGAGCTTAAGAATACACTATTGAAAGCAAAAGCACTGCACCATACCATCCATGTTCAGGATACTGATCGGAATACAGGTCTTTCCTGAATATAGACGCACCAGTGCCTCTTTCCACCCTACCATGGCGATGGGTTGGCTACACGATTTTACCGTGAGTTAAAATCATATCCGCACCTTTTTCAGCGATCATCACAGTGGGGGCATGTATATTACTGCCTGTGATGGTGGGCATGATCGACGAATCAATCACCCGTAATCGATCCACCCCATGCACTTTCAACGTTGCATCCACGACTGCCTGATTATTCTTCCCCATGGCGCAGGTACCCGCGGTGTGGTACACAGTTTCGACGTGCGCCAGGATCCATTGCCGAAGCTGGTCATCGGTTTTAAGCGCCAGCCCCGGACTCTCCTCTCCTCCATGAAAGGCTCGCAGTGCTGGCTGGGAGAGAATTTGGCGCGCCAAACGTACACCGCGCACGAGGGCATTAAGTTCCTTTTCCTGCTGGAAGTATGCGGCGTGAATGATTGGTGCTGCAAACGGATCAGCGCTACGAAGCATCACCTTTCCTCGGCTCTCAGGGCGCAGGTGGCAGATGTGTAAGACGAATCCCGACCGCATAGAGGTGGATAGTCCCCGGCCATGGGGCTGCATACGTATCGCGGCAAACTGCAGCTGCAGATCGGGGATCGGCTCATCTGGGTGTGAGCGGATAAATCCGCCGCAGTCGGTCGGAGTGAACACAAAGGGCTTTTTGAACATCATGCGCCCCAAGAATGCCAAGGCATGTCTGCTGGGTGCAACAGCCATTGACGTTCCAGACTTATCCAGGCAGCGGATGATCACGTCCGGATGATCTTGCAGGTTCTCGCCCACACCAGGCAAATCATGCACCATCTCGATCCCAAGAGCCTGCAGTTCATCTGCGGGCCCGATTCCCGACAATTTGAGAAGATGCGGCGAGTTGATCACGCCGGCACTCAGAATCACTTCCCTGCGCGCCTTGAGGATCTCCCGTACGCCACCCGGGCCGCTACGACTGAACTCCACGCCGCTTGCCGCCTTTCCTTCAAAGCAAATACGGGTAACATGGGCTCCGGTCATTACCGTCAGATTGGGGCGGGATAGCGCCTCATCCAGAAAGGTGTAAGCGCTGTTGGCTCGCCGGCCGCTGGGAGTCTGGGTCACTTGGAAGAATCCACAGCCTTCCTGCTCTGGGCCGTTGAAGTCATTATTCTGCGACAAACCGGCCTCAAAGCAGGCGTTGACAAAGGCTGTGCTGACGGGAAAGTGGTAGTTAGTGTCCACCACATCCATGCTGCCTTGATCGCCGTGCCAAGGGTCTGCGCCGCGCTGTTGCCGTTCTGAGCGACGAAACCACGGCAGCATGCTCTGATAATCCCAGCCCGGATTGCCTAGCTCAGCCCAGTGATCATAGTCGCTTGGGTGTCCGCGGGTGTAGATCATGGCGTTGATCGAGCTGGAGCCGCCCAAGGCTCGGCCTCGGGGCCAGAAAAAACGCCGGTTGCCAGTTCGCGGCTCCGCTTCCGTCTGATAACGCCAGTTGTACTTGCGGCTGTTCATCAAATACAGCATGTTCAGCGGATTACAATTGCGTATCCAGTACGTGCGGTCGCACGGCCCCGCCTCAAGCAGGCAGACCCGGTTATCCGGGTTGGCAGAAAGGCGGTTGGCCAACACGCACCCTGCAGATCCGGCACCCACAATGATGTAGTCGTACATTTTTCTTCCTCCCGGTATTTTGATTGCCGGAACCTGAGCTGGCAGGACACAAGCCTTTATGGTCGGAATGGCACTCCTGAGAAGACTGGAGGAATTCCATCTAATCAGGGGGCAATTTTGCGTTTCAACGCTCTCGCCAAAGAAAGCGGGAGCCCCGGCAGCGAGCGCAGAACCCATGGCAGGGCCTTGCGTTTTAAGCCGCTGAGCGATTCTGGAACCATGACCTCGATCAGATGTGGCCCTGGCTGGCTGAGCGCATATTCCAGCCCCTTCACCAGATCTTCCGTCGTGCTGACGCGAATTCCATGAACACCCATTCCCTGCGCCAGGTGGGCGAAATTTAGCACGGGGCCGTTGAGATCCAATTGGGATTTGGCCTTCTCGCCTGCCCCTTCTGCGCCAACGCGTTCCAGTTCTATATTCAATACGGAATAAGAGGCGTTGTTGAAAATGATCGAGGTGACGTTGAGCCGCTCACGGGCCATGGTCCATAACGCCTGAAGGGTATACATGGCGGTGCCGTCACCGATAAGAGCCAATACGGGCCGGTCGGGACACGCAATAGCCGCGCCAACGGCATTGGGGAGACCCTGGCCGATTGCCCCCCCGGTGAGAGTGATAAGGTCGTGACGTGGTGCACCGGCGGTCATCACTGACAGCATTAGGCCGGAGGTGATGGATTCATCAATGATGATGGCATTTTGCGGCAGCAGATGGCCTACGGCCTTGCAGACTTTTTCGGTGGTAAGCTTCCCTCGCGGGCGGCCGGGTCGCTGGCTGGCCTGCAACAGCGGCGTTGCGTTGTCAGCCCCCAGCACCTGGGCCAATCTCTCGAGGCTGGCGGTGGTGTCCTGCTCTGCGGTCGCGAGCGTTAGCACCTCGCAGGAATCAGGCACCAGATAGCTCCGCTTGCCCGGATAAGCAAAGAAAGACACCGGAGCCTTGCTGTCGACCAGGATGAGGTGCTCGACATCGGCCAACTGGATGCCGGCCAGTTCCGCGAGATAAGCGATGCGCTCAACTGGGGGCAAACCTGCTCCCCGCTCAATGCGCGTGGGAAAGGTTTCTGCCAACAGGGTGATATCGCACTGAGCCGCGATACGGGCAGCGGCCAGCAGGCTCGGTTCTCGCAAGGCGCGGCCACCAAGCAGCAAAGCTGTTTTCTTTCCCGAGCGGATGGCGGCTGCAACCGCCTCAATTACGTCATCATCGGCCGCGGGTGGGACGGCCATGGGCGGCACAGCGCACGGCACGCCGCCGTCACCCCATGAAACGTCCGCCGGCAGAATCAGGGTCGCTACCTGGCCAGGCAAACCTCGTGCGGCGGCAATGGCGTCAGCCACATCACAGCAGAGTTCAGCCGTGCTTTTAGAGGTACGCACGAATCCGGGCGATACATTACGTGCCACCGTTTCGATATCCGATTGCAGCTGGGCATCGTACTTCACATGGTAGGTTGCGTGGTCACCGACAATGTTAACGACCGGCACATTGCCCTTCCGGGCGTTGTGCAGATTGGCAAGCCCATTGCCCAGGCCACAGCCCAGGTGCAACAGGGTCGCAGCGGGCTTGTCTGCCATACGCGCATAACCATCAGCGGCGCCGGTAGCAACGCCTTCAAAGAGGGTAAGAACCGCCCGCATGTTCGACTCACTATCCAATGCCGCCACAAAATGCATTTCACTGGTGCCTGGATTCGTAAAGCAGACCTCAACCCCGGCATCAACCAGAGTTTTCATCAAAGCTTGTGCGCCGTTCGGCATGGTGGATCTCCTCAGCTGTTAAGGCATCTTAATTGTTAAATTGGCTGGGCGTACGCGTCAGCGCCCAGCGATGATGGAGCGGGCTGCTGCGCGGGCAGTCATAATGCAGCCGGGCAAGAACGTGCCCTCTAGCGAGCGCTTGCCACTGGCACCGCCACCACCGAAACCGGCAGCCTCCCCCACGCAGTAGAGCCCATCAATCGGCTGATCGTCGAAATCTAGCACCCGGCTCTTCAGGTCGGTACGCAAACCTCCCAGGCTCTTGCGGGTGATCAACTGCGATTGAATCGCAATAAAAGGGCCTGCGCCTGATGACTGCAGTGGCGCGGGCTTACAGGTGCGCAATCGGTCGGGGCCCCACTGGCGGGCATGCAGGATACGGCGAATCTGGTCATCGTTCTGCAGATGCCCTCCACCCATGAAATTGGCGTCAAACGCGTCGGCCGTGGCCTGTAGCACTGCGGGATCGACGTCGAGCGAACAAGTGAGCGCATTCATTTTTGCGGCCAGCCCGTTTAATGTGTCATCCACCAAAAAATGAGGGCTTTCCTTCTGCATTTGGCGCACCAGGCGGTGGTTGCCAAGCAGGGTTTCTCTGAGGAAGTGAATGAACTGCTTGTCGCGGATCCGCTGGTTATGTTCGGCCCCAGAAATGGCAAACTCCTTCGCGGCAATGCGCCAGTTCAGCAGTTGCCAAGTCCAGGGCTTTTCCTGCACGGCCACGCGATTGCACAGCCAATGAGTATCGAAGCCGGTCACCAGCGGCTCGGGCCCAATCCGCTCACCGCGGTGGTCAAGCCACAGCGCCGACTTGCAGGGAATGATGGACAGGCCATGTCCTTCGAAATGAGGAAACGGGTGTGGAAAGCCGGCGGCATAATTCCACATCTCACCGGCATGGGTGATGCGCCCAGCCAAATGATCGGCCACCCAATGGTGCAGCTTGCCGTCAGCAAAGGGATGTGCGCCGTTGAGCATGGTGGCTGGCTGGGGACGGTCTTTCGGCCAGTTGGCCCGACACTCCTCATGATGGCCGTTAATACCGCCCATCGCGAGCACCACCACCGGTGCGCGGAAACGCACTTCTTCCCCGCTTGCCTCATCGATGGCAACGGCACCACTCACCTTGCCGGCTTCGTGATCCAGCCCGTTAATTCGGTGTCGATGCAGCAGCGTCAGTCTACCGTTCTGGGTAGCGCGCTGCAGAGCGGCCACCATACAGCGTACCAGTTCCCGCGACGTTCCCCACACCACATGGTAGCGAGGCAGGCTGTTGCCCTCCCCGTTCATGCCCCGCTCCACCCAATTCACCGCTGGCGCAAAACGGATGCCTTCGTTGCGCAGCCAGTCGTACACTTCGCTGCGTGAATGCTCTACATAGTATTGAGCCCAGCGTATAGGCCATTCCTCATGGGGGTTGAGCTCGCCGAAGCGAATCCAATCCCGCAATGCCACTTCTGGCGTGTCTGGAATCCGCATTTTTGCCTGTAGCGGTGTGCCTACCAACGCCATGCCCCCAAAGGCCCATAACGCCAGCCCGCCCAGGCGCTCGGGCGTATCTCGATCGACCACTGTGACGGTCTTACCGGCACGTAATGCTTCAAGCGCAGTGACGAGGCCCGCGAGGCCTCCGCCTGCGATCAGAACGTCTGAATCAAAGAGCTTAGTCATGAGCGGACTCTCTACTAATGAGATGAATTTGTTAACACCAAGGATAAACCTCTAACATAAGAACAATATTTACTTTGGAGGCCATCTATATCGTCTTTGGAGGCCACCGTATCGATGGCTTGGGTCAACACGGTCTACATCAACCAGCTATTGCGGCGGCGGGGTTCAGGCGAGCTCCCGCTCCTCCGCGATCACAGACGAAATGATGCCCAGGGTCACCTGGGTATCCTTGGTGAATTTCTGACGGAGATCACGCGCCAGCAGTTCCTCAAGTTTGCCGCCGACGAGGGGCACACCCACCCGGACGTCGAAGTCCAGGGTCTGCAAGGTTCCGTCTCTCTTGCTCACCATCTGCATCTGACAAACCACCTTGGCCGACAACCCTACAAGCTCGACATCCCACTGCCCAGCATGGCTTTGCTTGTCCCAACTGTCGGTCTGGATGAGCGTGATATGCGCGGGCACCATGAATTTGGCGAACGCGGGAATGTCTACACTCACAGGAACGGCACGCTGCACACAAATACGGCTTTTTCGCTCACAAACCTCCTGGGATAGCATCTGGATATTGTGGGCTCCCTGCGCCTCATATTTTCGTAGCAGGAAAGCAGGATCTGTCAGCACCGGCAGCAACGCCCGGATCGGGTAAGGGTAGCTAATGGTTTCTCGGAACTTCATAATGTCACCTTAATGATAAAGAGCACTCCTTAGCCTCCCCGCAGAAATCTCGCGAATTCCCGCTGGAACTTGATCGGCTCTTCAATGATTGGAATATGCCCTGATTTTTCAAATACAACGACGTCTGCGTGCGGGATATGCGTGACCAGTTCCCGTTGTGCGCTCTCGGTGAAATAGCGGGATTGTTTACCAATCATCACGGTCGTTGGCACCTTGATGCGGTGCAGCGCGTCTGTCGCGTCATTTCCTTGCATAAAGGAACACATCAACTCCAGGTATACTTGCCACCGATCGACCTGCATCAGATATCGAGTGAGAAATGGTTCTGCGTTTGTGGCGGCCACAGTAGCGATCCGACGCGCCAATCGGGAATTGAAAGCACGCCTGACCACGCGCATGGTGACATCACGAAACTGTATTCTGACTTCAGGGGGCAGCGCCCAATAGGGAATATCCATGCCATGCGCTTCTGCCAACGCCATCAAATCACGAAAATCGGCGAACAATTTTTCCTGATCGGGGCCGAATAATCCATGGTGCCGGTCTCCATCATTTTTGCTGTTGGCGGAGTGCTCAATGTTCAAATATTTGTTGACGCGATCAAAGCCAAACTCTTTATTGTACATCAGGCAGGTGTACGCCCCTGTCGATATCCCCCCCAACGCGACACTGTCGAGTTCGAAGTGATTGAGCACATCTTCAAGATCACGCGCATATACAGTAAACGCGTGCTCGCCATGCAGCCGGGCATGATGCGAGCCACCAAACCCTCTGAGATCGGGCAAATAAAATCGGTATCGGCCAATTAAAGGCAAAATATTGGGAAGCCAGTGAGAAGCACGCGAACCAAAACCGTGCAACAGCACCACAGGCTTTCCTTTACCGATGCAAATTACGTTCAGTTGTTCGCCATCGCGCATGGTGACGGTTGCCATATTGACTCCAAAATTATTTCACCACACTGCCGAAGCTTGCTTCGCCGATCAGGAAACTGCTTTCCTGCCCCGGCATCGTCCAGTGCGGTGTTGCCTCGCTCGACGTTGCACAATTAGGGAAATCCGGGTTCGCCGAAGGCCCGGCAACCGTTTTTTCCATGACCATCGAAATATATTGATCATTGCTGCCTTCGAGCGTATTGCCATTGAGGATCACTTCTACGCCGGTAGCCTGGGCATAACGACGAACAGCGTTGATACGCGAATTCATGGGCGCATAAGCATCGGCGCCAACGCCGTTTTCGGAAGTGACTCGAAGGCCATCCGGCACCCGTGCGACCAGGGAATGATTGCCCTCGGTGTGGCCCGGCGTATGCAATAATGCAACACCGCGCCCAAGCTGCACACTACCATCAAAACACACCACCCGAGATGCATCCACGCCGCTGATCCCGTTCGGGCAATACCAGTCAGCCTGACAGGGCAACAGTGCGCTTGTTGAAATCCATTCCTGACGATGTACAAGCAATTTGGCATTGGGAAAAAAGCCGGTGTTCTTGCCACTGCCTAACCAGCGCCGGACATCCTGCGTGTGCAAATGGTCATAGCTGATGTAATCCACCTGCTCCGGGCGTATGCCAACGGTGGCAAGCGCGCTTTCGACATCATGGTACAGCGGCGCAATCAGATTTTCGGCGGCACGCGGCAATTTGATCTTGCTGGTGAGACGGTCGAAGAACGGCGTTTTGCGATTACCTTCAACGTCTGAAGGCGAGAAAAGCAAGGTTTTCACCTCGCCAGCCAGATCCAGGTACTGCAGAACAAACAAACGATTCAGGATATGGATAAAAGGAAAACGGTACGCGCTCTGCGCATAGACTCCGCTGTAGCCGTACCAAGTGGGATAAGGCACACGAATCAAGTCGATACTTTTGTAGAACAGCACACAGGGCTCATCCAGAAAGCGCTCACGGAATCCACGCGCGGCCTTGCGTACACTCGCCAGCCGATCCAGCGGCGATGGGTGCTGGCGTGCCTGATTGAAATCGTTGATTGGCTGCATTCCTGCTGGCAAGGTGCTCATCATGACGTGTTCCATTATTAGTGTGCGCTGGCAAGGCGGCTATTGATAAAGCGGGTGACAAAATCGGGAACCTGCCAGCCAGGCCGTAAAAAAAGACGGGGTTGAAATCCGACCGTCCAGTGAACCTTGGGAAGCTTTCCCTGGTAACGAGCGGCTTGCCACACGGTTTTTGCCACATCCTCGGGCGTGAGATGCACGCCCATACTGCGGAGGCTGCCCGCGTTCATGTTATCGACCATGGCGGTCTTGACGAACAGCGGCAACACATCCATCACGCGAATGCCGTCGTCCTGCCACTCCAGATCAAGGGCCTCGGTCAATCCGCGCACGGCAAACTTGATAAGCGCTGTGTTTTCCATGGGGCCCGACACCAGAATGCCGGCGTTGTTAATCAGCACATCCAGGCGCTCAGCGCGCTGCATGAATGCCGCCAGGGCACGAGACCACTCCTCAGGAGCCACTACATCTAACCGCCCTGAATACGTATGATGCTCGCCCAGCTCACGGGCCAGTGCCTTAAGGCCGGTTTCGTCGACATCGTAGAGGCCCACAAAGAAGCCATTGGCGGCAAACAGTTTCGCGATGGCGCGGCCGATGCCGGCTGCGGCGCCTGTGATAAAAACGCTTTTTCGTGACATTATTGGCCACTCCAAATACGGTTAGTCCAATGAAGTATTTGATATCCCCAAGGATAAACCGCTAACATAAGAACAGAATTTACTTTAGAGGACAGCGATATTGTCTTTGGAGGCCACGGTATCGATAGCCTGGGTCAACACGGTCATTGCCGCGGCGCAACGGCTGGGAGTGGAGCGTGATTCCCTGATGGTCACGGCGGGCATTCCTGCGGCGGCGCTGGACGCCAAACGTTGGCCTATTGATTACATTACCCGGCTGTGGCATGCCGCTGAACGCTGCACTGGCGACCCAGGGTTGGGCCTCAAGACCGGCGTCAGGGTAGGCCCCAGCAGCATCAACGTGGTCGGATTCGCACTGCAGTCAGCAGCAACGCTGCGTCAGAGCATTGCCTTGGTGCAGAAATACCAGTCGTTGATTTCCGATGGCGGCCGATTTCAGATGTTGACCGGTAATACTGCAACGTGGGTGGTCTACCACCCTCGGCAGGGTGAGCTCGCGTTCAGCCCACACCAAATAGAAGCGGTGCTGGCCGCCGTGGTTACGTTCGCCAGCCGGGTAATGGGCTTGGCATTGCGTCCTCGCCGGGTGCAATTCAGTCACGCTCGGCTCGGCCCCTTGAAAGGCTATCGTGACGTATTTGGCTGTCCTGTTGAGTTTGAGCAAGCATTCAGCGGTTTGCAGGTGGACAATTCCGTACTGGATAAATATCTGCCCCAGGCAGATACCCAGCTGGCCAAAATGCACGAGCAGTATACTTCTGCCCAACTTGCCGCCCTCACCGAGAGCTATATGTCGGCGGAAGATCTGCGACAATGGCTGGCGGTGCATATGGGTCCTCAAGTTCCCCGGCGGATTCAGGCCGCCCAGGCTCTGGGAGTCAGTGAGCGTACCTTGGCTCGGCGACTCCAGCTATATGGCCAGACGTTCAATGGGTTGCTTGATGAGGTACGCCGAGAAATGGCTCTGCAGGTTATGACTGATACGGATCTTGCGCTGGCCGATATCGCGCTGTCGCTTGGTTTTGCCGACTCGAGCACTTTTCTTCGCGCTTTCAAGCGGTGGACAGGGATGACACCGGCCCGATGGCGCAAACAACACGAAGACAAAAGCGAATCACACAGGTAAATATCGAATTCGTAAACTCCGGCTCACCTAGTCGAGGCTTACTTGGAGTCGACGAATTTGCCACCCCTTAAAATAATGGGTGATCCTTCCATCAAGACCTAGCGCGGCATTTGATATCTTTCATGAGTCAGTTCTTCTCAGATTCGCTGTCGGCTCCGATCATACCCGTGACTACCATGGTTGGTGCCTCCCGCAAGAAGCACCTACTTTATCGGCTCTCAATCTTTTGTCCAGGCCACAAGTGTGTGGGTGTAACAAGCGCGCTTTTTTCCGTCGTCAGCACATCGGTAATGGTGGTGTGTCCGCAATAACCCCCTTTAATAACCGCAGCATGTCTAACGTTGTGAACAACTTGGCCAACTCATTATTTAGCTTGCCTCCGAATAGCAGGTGCACCCAATCGAAAAATCATTATCTTCGGCAGACCTTGATCTATAAGCTCAGCTAACTCATTGCGAGCTTCGGGCGGAGCGACTTAACCTCATGATCAGTAAGCACAACTTAAGGAGACGCTTCTTCTCGATAGAAATGCACATCCACGACTGAGTTTTATTCATCTCGACCATCCTTACCGGCTTAGCCCCCATGTTCCGTTTGTGCCGAAACAAACAGCAAGTCTTTCTCAACCCAAATTGTCATCTTTAGCCCTTTGGCATAAAGAACCAGGGGCTTTTCACCTTTATCAATATCCGGCAGCGCCGAAAACACTCGTGGATCATAGGCCGTTTCGTACAACGTCACGGGTTGGGCCTGCTCATCAAGGTAACGCAGTTGCGCTGCGGTAATCCCCTGAATGGAACAGTACCGTCCACCAAGCAAACGGTCCTCACCCAATGGGAACACCTGGGAATGAATGGGATTAAAATCCAGTTGGGCAAAGTAATGGGCTATTTCGGCCATAGAGCTGGATTCCAGCTCGAGGGGTTTCATCTTCAAGTGATTCCTGGCCACTTCCTGGGCAATGCGTTCGGGTAGGCTAATATTTTGGATCCAAATTCGGGGCAAGGCCAGTACAGCAAACAAGGCCACGGCGACCAATAGCATTGCATAACGTTTTGACACAAACCAAGTAGCCGGTGTGGATGACTGAGCGCAGGTGCTCATGTCTGGGCCAGTGGTGGAATCCGTATCGATAAGATCGGCTTGCAAAAGGCGCTCTTGCAAGCAGTCCAGTTGCTCAGGTGTTAACGATTCCTTTTCGAATCGTTGCGTGACACACTCTCGCAAGGGCTTATGATTCATGTTTTTCACCCCTTTCGGATCTGACATCGTGCATTGGCATGGCAGTAGTAAGTTTTTTACGGATGCGGTGGATGCGGGATAAAACACTACCCCTTGGCTGCTCCAGCTCAGTGGCAATTTGCTGTGCAGTAAAACCCTCAACTGCCCATAGATACATCAGTTCTCTTTCTAGAGGATCAAGCAGGCGCCAGACCTGGTCCAACGTTTGCTCGTCTATGACCATCTGCTCCAGTGTGCGCACATCAAAATCCAACAAAGCCTGTTCGTCCAACTCCACCGTTGTAATGTGGCGCTGCTGCCGATAATCATCAATAAATTGATTATGCATAATTTTTCGCACGTAGCGCATAGCGTTGGCTGGGGCTTGTGATTGACGCAGATACTTTTCCAAGGCGGTTTGCAACAGATCATAGGCGCGATCCCGTTCTCCCGTGAGTGATAGGCCATAACGGTAGAGTCGATTCAATTCATCGGCACTGAACAGTGCCGGCTTTTCCGGCTTATTCCTATCCGATAAATGGTCTTTAGTCATAAAATCCTGTGACCCAGTTACGTTGAATGGCATCTGTCAGCTTTTGAGCGGAATCAGGTTCCAGTGAGACGATGTCGGCGAATGATCGGCCGCTATCTATCGCCCGCACCAGGTCATACATCTGCCTGTCGATGATGCTCGGCTGTGGTCGGTAGGCTGCTCGCTCAACTAACACATGCTGAAGGGCCTGTTCCACAAGCAAAGGGGAAAGTGTGTCCGCATCAGACTGATGCATGGTCCAAATGTCGGCGACCGGCCACTGAACGGCAACGACTGCGACATCCGGTGCCAGGGTAAACCGTACATCGGGTTGTTGTTCCGGGGTCAGCCTGGCAAAGCGCGAGAAATCAAAGCCCGTGCGATTGGCCGCATGGTATGCGCGCTGAAGCAGCCACTCCAGCCGCGCCATATCTCCAAGATAGGGTACCACCTGTAAAGGTTCTCCAGGGGCCAGCCGCTGATCGATAAAGTTGGGGAACAACTCGCCGTAAGCGTTCAAATCCAGGCTCGATGACGGGTGGGTACGGCAATACCGGAGCGCCAGTTGATTAAAGCAACGTTCGCCCACCAGCATCCGGCAAACGGAAAAGCTTTGTTGGAGAACCGAGAGCAGTGTTTGTTCGGTATTGTTGCGATAAACCGCCAATGCCTGTTCAGTGGACAAGTCACCGGCGCCCTGCACTCGCGCTTTTAATGCACTATCATTACCCTGCATGGCCTGGTAGTAGTCGTGTTGCAGCGCCCTCAGTGTCATGACTGTTCTGCCTCTAATTCTGCCCTCAATTCTGCCCCCAGTGCGCCCGAACTATGTTTGCACAACGTTGAAGCATGGTAGTCCGTTGCTTGACGTTGCTCCCCCATCAGCACTGACCAGGGTGGCAAATCGTGATCCCACTCGATCAAGGTCGCCACCTGTCCCCACCGCCGCAGCGCGTAGTTATAAAGCCACCAAACCGGTTCGGCCACCGGATGGTTGTGAGCGTCCAGCAGAAAGCCGGCCTTTTCCTGGTAACCCGCCAGATGGATTTCCCTGACCCGTTGTGCGGGCAGGCAATCGATGACCCTCCGGGCATCCTGGCCGTGATTGATTTGGTTGACATACAAATTGTTGAGATCAACCAGTAACAGACAATCGGCCCCTTCCGCGACCCGCGCTAAAAACTCACCCTCGCCGAATTGCGATACTCGGTAGCGCAGGTAGGACGATACGTTTTCAATGAGGATCTGTTCGCCGAGAAAGTCCTGCACCTTGCGGATGCGTTCGATCACATGCCGCAGGGCTTCATGGGTGAACGGCAGAGGACAGAGATCGTGGTAATGGTGCCGACGAAATTGGCTGAAGCACAGATGCTCGGAATACCAAACAGCGCCACACCGCTCCTTGAGCCGCTTGATATTGGCGAGATAACCCAAATCCAGAGGATCTGAGCCGCCCAGCGATAAGCCTACGCCGTGTAGCGTTAGCGGATAGCGCTCACTGACGGCATGCAGATAGTCCAGGCTTAACCCACCGGCCGCCAGCCAGTTGTCCGCCAGCAATTCAAACCACGGAATGGCGGGTGTGGTGTCGAGAACCTCCGGAATATGCGGCGTGCGCAACCCGATACCCACACCGGCTATAGTGCTGGGTACCGGCCACTGTTCACCTCGTTTCATCCCTTGGCCGGTTTTAGTGCCGCCACTTTGCCACCGGTGATCTTATTACAGGTGCCTGCGGGAACATAGACCCATTCATTGGGGCTGTTATCGGCTTTCGCCTGCCCGGCACAGCTGTGGCTACCATCCAGGGCGCCACAGTCATTTTTGCCGGCCTTGGCGATGCCGGCACACTTTTCCCACTGAGAAGGTTGGTCTGGCACGGCCTGTGCTGAACTCGTCATCAGGGTTCCCAGGGATAGAATACTTGCGAATGCCAGGGGCATGGCCTTTGAATTGTTCATTATGGTTTCTCCAAGCGTTAACGATAACAGTATGTAGCAAATGGCTCTATTGCCATCATTGCTCATCTATAGACGTGTAGATTGGCCATTTGATTGCAGCACAAAGCAATTTTTTTAATTCCGTCGTTTATTCGTTTTCCTGCTGATCGAACAATATTAGCCAAAACTTTACCCAGCTTTAGAGTACGCTGACGCACAGACTGACGGTCCAGTAAAGCGCAAAGTAAAAGTAATGCCGATTATTTCCCAGGACACCAGAAGGAGTGCCCCTACCTCACGCACTGTTCCATTCAGGTATAAGATCGTTTGGATGCACGGTCAGCCAACTTTTATCGATTGGCATGTTTACTGGCCGTAATAACGGCGAAATCAGGTAAATCCGGGAGGCTGCCGGTTTATTCAACAATGGCAGACGGTGAGACCTACAGCAAGGACATCTGGATTTCGACTTCGATGCATCCACCGCGAAAAAGTATTTTTATGCCAACGATCCGTTTCTCAGCGCGTTCTGGCTGGCCATGTCCACGGTATTTCCGGCGGGGGAAGATTTCTTCATTGAGTCGGTGCGCCACTACCGGGACCAGATCGATGACCCGGTGCTGAGATCCCAGATCGCCGGCTTTGTTGGCCAGGAGGCAATGCATAAAAAGGAGCACATGGCCTGGAATGCCATGGCACGCCAGAAAGGCTACCCCACCAGAGCCCTGGAAGAAATTCTGGGCGGCGTACTGGGCGGCCTGCAACGCTTTACACCGAAGATTTTTCATCTGGCAACCACGGTTTGTCTGGAGCATTACACGGCGATCCGGATGCCCTGAAGCTCTGGCTGTGGCACGCGCTGGAAGAGAACGAGCACAAAGCGGTGGCGTTCGATGTGTATCAACAGGTGAGTGGCAACTACTTGATCAGGGCTGGCACCTACTCCTGCATTGGCTTCTTGTAGCCGTTGCCACGGTCGCAGGTGCCAAACGCCCAATCATCACTTACTTATTAGATAATGGTACCCACGTCGTTCTGCACAATGCGGTCCATGGCGCGTTCCACGATGGCGGCAATGGTCCAGGAAGGATTACAGGCAGCCGTGGTTCCCGGCATCAAAGAGCCATCCAACACATACAGTCCCTTCTGACCTTTTACCCGCCCTTCGAGATCACACACCCGATCGATACAAGCACCGCCCAGCGGGTGCCAAGTGCTGTTGATGGTGTCGTTGGTATTGATCAGTTGGCTCTCGGGGCCGGCCACTGCAGAAATCCGCTCACGAATACGGGCAGCCAACTCGTCATCGCCCCCTTTAGGCCAATTGAGTTCAACCCGACGACGAGTAGGATTGTAACTGAAATAACCCCTACCACGACTGACACCATAGCCCACCAGCATAGTAGCGGGGGTACCCGGCAACGTCGGATCGTTGGACTCTGCGGCGATGCCGGACACGCCCGGCAACATTGAACTGGGTAGGGCGGAAGAGAACTCACGGCCCGGAGCCAGGGGCGGTAAGGATGCCTGAATAACGGTGTTGGCCAGCTGATTAGGGTCGTTCCACTCCTGGCTGTAGTAAACCACGGGGCCACCCTGGCGGGGGCCGGGGTTCTCGGGCATCTTGTTCCAGATATAGATCTGGTCTCCGTTGGTACCATAGCCCTGGCCCAGTTCGTCGGGCAGATCGGGGATTCGGCCTTCAGCAGCAGCACTGAGCAGCAACTTGTTGGTATTGGCAGTGCCTGCCGCCATAATCAGGGTGGGGGTTTTAATGATCTTGTGTTCGAGCACGGTGCCACGCAGGCTGGTGCGATCCACATACACCAACCAGGAACCGTCCGCATCCCGTTCGATTTCACGCACATGGTGCAGCGCTTCGACAGTCACATTACCGGTGGCGAGGGCCTGATCAATGTAGGTAACATCAACAGATTGCTTGCCACCGTTTCTTACGCCTAATGCACAGTCCCCATTGGTATAAGAGGGCCTCATCAAGCCGTTCAGTTCGTCCAGCGCATACTGCCAGTCGATGGGCATGGGAACCTTGTCAACGTTATAACCCGCCTTTTTTACTCGGTCGGCAAAGATCCGCGCTGCCTTATAGGTGGTGCTATTGACCAACTCGTCCGGCGCGGTTTGCAGCTTTAACATCTCGGCCACCCGGGGGTAGTAGACTTCGTCCATTTCCTGGTAGTCAATTTCTGCGGGAAACCAATCGGTAAAATTCTTTTCATCGGGCTGCAGGCTCATGCCCTGATACACCAGGGACCCACCACCGACACCGCAAGCCGATACGATGGTATGGGTGGGGGAAGCCATGGTCTCCAGAATGCCCGCGTAGGGCCACAGGCCGATACGGAAACCATTGTATTCCGGCCAGGCTGTATAGAAGAAGTGCTTCTGGCTTACCACAGTAGCACTGGGAAACGTAGTGGAATTTGGGCCGGTAGGCCACCAACGCCCTTTTTCCAACACCAGGACCTTAACCCCGGCCTGGGCCAGCCTCAGGGCGCTAATACCGCCCCCAAACCCGGAGCCAATAACCACCGCACGTTCTTCTGAACGTGTGGTCCGCCGCCAAAGGGCAGCTTCGGACTTATTGGGAACAGTGGTGGAAGCGGCGACGGCAGCAGCGCCTCCGATAAACTTACGGCGATTGAACTTGTTCATGATATTGATGCCTTGTTTTTGTTTTTCGAAAGTAACAGTACGGCGACATGGCCCCAAAAGTGACAATATAGATTGTCAGATTATGAAAAGTCTAACGGCTACCCCGGCACAGCCGCAACCTGTTCTTTGTGTCTTATGTTATCCGAGCGTTACTTTTTGCACTGGTTCATACTTTTGGGCGTTGTATACATAGCGTATAGCCAAAGAATGAGATCGATGACCCTGCGGAATATAGGGCACCCTCCTCCCTACTCCATCTTTGATAGGATTCAGGAGAAGCACAAAAAAAGGGGCCTGTATCAGGCCCCTTGAGCAGGAATGAACTAGATTTTCCCTTCGTGGTTAGCGGAGATCGGATTGCCAAACTCATCGATAAAAACATGCAGGCTGCGCTTATCTTCCTCTTTCACATTGTCGTTCTTAAATACAACAACCCACACTTTTCCATAGCGGCTTTCGCGCTGGGTCGCTGGTTTTTTACTTGACGTCTTCCAGGATTCGGCCAGTTGTTTACTGTTTACCAGGTTTTGTACGGTCTTATCTGCAACGGCTTCTGCCTGTTCAGCGGTAACTGGATCAAAGGAGGCATGATTTGAATGAGCCATCAGTTGCACCGGCATCAGGGTCATCAAAGTCATAAAGGCAATTTGGATAAAACGTTTCATTCGATATCTCCATTAGATTATTCTTAGAGTTGATAAAGTTTTTCGTAATAGCCGCTGGTTGTTAACGTAATCGTGACAGGCTCTTTGCCTTGATTATGCCAATACCAACCGTGGGTACCGGAAAACGGGGCAACAAACTCCCCGTGTGCGCTGGGTTGATTGCGGCCTTTCCAATAGCTGGTAAAGGTATCCATATTGCCGGTGGGTTCTCCATGCATGTCGAAGTTCAAGCCTCCGTCATTGGCTTGCCAACTAAATACAAAGCGCTCTCCTTCCTGCATCATGGCTTTTACTTCCGTACCTTCATCAGGCTGAAGCGTGAGAGACAGAGTATCCGACCTGAAGCTGGTTTCACTCTTCCAGACCGGAGCCAGGGTTGCGCTGGACGACATCAACAGATTGCCACCGGGCACTTCCATCGATTCAGCAGCATCGGCTGCACTTAACCCATTGAGCCCCATACGGGAACCCAGGCCAGTTGGATCAATCCCGTACTCTGCCGGTAGTATGGCGGTAAGAAGAACCAGCGCGCCGACCAAAAGCGCGATGATGGTGGCTTTGATGAGGCTTGCTGAAGTTGGCAAGCCATCTTTATTGAAGTCACTTATATCGTGCATGACGACTCCTTAAGAATGAAAAAAGTAACCGGTGGCCTGATAACCCACCAGAATGAAACCCGCCGACATCAACACTACATTACTGGTGAAAGCATGACGGACAAATGAAGCAGACTGGCGCCAGTAGTTCATCAATATGAGGATAGCGCCTAAGGCCAACAGCTGACCGATCTCCACGCCCACATTGAACGCCAGTATGTTCGCCACCAGGCCATCTTCCGACAGTTTGAAATCCTGCAATTTGGTAGCCAGGCCGAAGCCATGAAAGAAACCGAAGATAAGCACCGCTGCCTTGGTATTGGGTTGCACACCAAACCAACGGCGAAACGCTCCCAGGTTATCGAGTGCCTTGTACACCACGGAAAATCCGATAATGGCATCGATAATATAGGGATTCACATAGGTGCCGCTCAGCACACCATAAAGCAGCGTTACGCTGTGCCCTACCGCGAACAAGGTCACGTAAAGGCCAACCTCTTTCATTCGGTACAGAAAGAAGATCACACCAAACAGAAACAGCAGGTGATCGTAACCGGTCACCATGTGCTTTGCGCCAAGATAGATAAAGGGTATCAGCTGTGCGCCGGCACTTTGTTCCAGGAACGCCGCATCATCTTCTGCCACCCCATGTGCAAAGGTTGGGCTGCTCATGATAAACCCGGCCATCATAACACCGCATAACAGCAGTATTTTGGCGCCCCGGGTTCGAGCCCCATCCCAACCCGGCGAGAATAAACTCGTCATTGTAAACTCCATAGAATGATTGAATTGAGAACCGCATCCACGCAAGTGGAAACCGTTCAGGATGTGAGGGTTGAACAGGTTTCTTTCGGGGGGCGATAGAGTGTGGCCGATACCACATCAGGAGGGAATTGCGGTGACCCGTCAACCGGGGGATAGCGTGGGCTGCGAAACGCTTCCGCCTCAAGCAGCACAGGAACCGAATATTCAATGCTGTCCATAATATGGATGATCTGGTGCGTCGCGCCATCCGCTTCATCCAGTAGATCGCTGCCAGTATGATGATGGTGGGCTAAATAACCCTGATGGGCTGGATCGACATGTATCATGGTGTGCTGACTGGCATGCAGGCATTGCACAATGACCCAATACCCGCGCCCGCACACCACAAACAGCAAGCTGATGGTTAGCATGGCTACGGTCAGGTGCCTGCTTTTACAGCCACTTGTACAGCCTTTTTTCCAGCGAGTTCCACCCACGGAATCCATATTCCTTACTGTTATGCATGATGATGTTCCACATCATATACCACAAAGACCGGTGAATTAAGTATCTACATCAGGGGGTAACCAGCGCAGCGCAGATCGCGCGATTCTGCTCCTCAGAAAGAGAATGAGCGAGCAACCCCTCGATGGTGAATACACTGATTTTCACTAGCGCCTCGATTTTCTGCGGTGCTATGCCGCTTTTCTGTAATTCCAGGCGCAGCAATTGTTCACTAAAGGCATGAAAGCGATCATGCCAAGTATTTATAGCGGGCGACTGTTCCAGTCGGGAATGTACAGTACCTACCAGGCGGCTGACCTGCTTGAGGTGGTTGACAACCCAGAGCAGGAGCTCAGGTGAGCTCATGGTCGGTAGAGCCTGATATTCGCCCATGCGCGCCGAGAACTCGGCATCGAGCACGGCCACCAGCACATCATCCTTGTCCTTGAAATACCAGTAGATTGTATTCGGCGCGACCCCTGCGGCGGTTGCCAGACGGTTTATGGAGGCGGCCTCGTAGCCTTCCTCCAAAAACAAGGCCCTGGCCGCGGCAACAATTTCGTCCCGCTTTTCCTCTCGGCCCTGCTCTCGCTTGATTCGCGCCATGGTCTCTCTCCTGCTAGCCGGTCAGGTACGGTATCCCAACCAAAGTTTACGAGGGATATTATATCTCCTGTTGAATATCGTTCAACAATTGGTTACTATCTGTTGAACGCCATTCAACACAATGCAGGATATGACTATGAGCGAGGTCATATCCGCGGGAACCTCGGATGAGCTTTCCACGGGTGAACGGCTTCAGTTGTTTGCCGCACTTGAAGCGCCTGACATTCCGGATAACTAAAAAACAATCGCAGAGGTAAATATGATCAACCGGAGCAATCCAGATACGTCTGACATCACAACGAGAGTCATCAAGTCCACTTTCGTCACCGGCGGCGACACCTGCTCCGCCATGCTTCACGTCCCAGAAGGAACAGGCGACACGCAACTGCCGGGAATCCTGATGGTCGGCGGCTGGGGCAGTGTACAGCAGGCGCTGACGATTTCTTTCGTGAACCGTTTTGTGGCCGCAGGCTATGCCGTCATGGAATTCGATTTTCCCGGCTGGGGTTTGAGTGGCGGCTGGCCGCGTCAGGATATTAACCCCTGGCGGCGCGTGAAGGCGGCAAGCGCCGCGTTGGCACATCTCAAAAGCCAGCCTCAGGTAGCCGCGCACCGTATTGTGTTGTGGGGCACGTCATTTGGCGGCGGCCACGTGGTCGATCTTGCAACACAGCATCCCGATCTGCACGGCGCCATCATACAGGTACCCATGCTGGACGGCCTGGTGACGCTACGTGCCACGCCCCTGCCGCGGATGGTCCAGCTCTTGGGGCTTGGTGTCGCTGGATTGCTGAAGCCCGGCACCGCAATTCAAGTCCCGACGGTGGCGCGCAAAGGCGAGTTCGGCACCATGGACCGGGACAATGCCTGGGAGGCGCTGCAAATGGGGCTCGAAGCACACCCCGACGCAAAATATGTGAACCGTGTGACCGCGCGCTCCGTGCTGACAATCGGGTTCTACCGCCCTTGGACCCGCCTCAAGGACGTGCAGGTTCCGATGCTGATCGTGGGTGCAACCCGAGACACGGTAGCGCCATTCGTCGAAGACAAAGTGTGCAAGGTGGCCAACTCCCATCTCAGCGTGGTCCAGATCGATGCGGATCATTTCGATCCCTACTTTGAGCCTTGCTTCCCCGATGCGCTAAAGCCTCAGTTGGGATTCCTGAATGAAGTGATGCCGATCTAACCCCGGAGACGCCGCCTGACACCGGCATCACCGTGAGCGGCTTCCCGAACCTGTTCATGCTTTGCGGCCCGAACACCAATCTGGGCCACAATTCCATCGTCTATATGCTGGAGAGCCAGATCAACTACATCGTCACTGCGGGTGAGGCGTATCTCACCCCTCGGCCACAAGCGGACGTAGCATGACATTTTAGAATTGATTCAATAGCTCAGCGTTCGTTGGGTATCTTTCAAGTAACTCGACCAGTCTCCTCGCACCCTCAACAGGCTTAAGGTTGACAAGCGCCCTGCGTAACCGTCTTACTTTTTCAATATCCTTCGAATCCAGAAGAATCTCCTCGCGGCGCGTGCTACTCTTTGCAATATCCAGCGCGGGAAAAATTCGCTGATTTGCTACCTCGCGCGACAGGACCAGTTCCATATTGCCCGTACCCTTGAATTCTTCAAATATAACCTGGTCCATCCGGCTGCCGGTATCAACGAGAACGGTCGCAAGAATGGTAAGCGACCCGCCACCTTCAATCTTTCTGGCGGCACCGAACAATTTTCGTGGTATCTCCATTGCCCTGGTGTCAATTCCGCCCGACATTGTACGGCCGCCGCCCTTCTGCTCTGCATTATGTACTCGTGAAAGCCGTGTGAGTGAATCAATCACAATCATGACATTATGACCTTCGCCAGCCTCCCGGCGTGCCGTGTCAAGCAGGTCGTTGGCTATGCGCACGTGCTGATCATAACTTTCATCGGAGGAAGAAGCATGTACCTGGGCCGGCACGCTACGCTTAAAATCAGTGACCTCTTCCGGACGCTCATCAATAAGCAACGCATATAGCCTTATATCGGGATACGCTTTGCCCACCGCCTGGCAAATATGCTTCAAGATCGTCGTTTTTCCGGAACCCGGTGGAGCGACAATCAAACCTCGCTGCCCCATCCCGATTGGCGTGATCAAATCCATGGCGCGCACAGTAAGCTGCTGAGAACCTGATTCAAGACCAATGCACTCAAAAGGATTGATGGCTACACCCTTTAAAAAGCACTTCTGCGGGTCACTTTGAGAGACATCCTCGGTCATCTTATCAACGGACTTGGAATCTTTATTTCGTTTAGCATTTAAAGTTAATGTTTTTCTCACCATGATATTGGTCTTTTACTCTGAAAAATTGGCTTCTTATCGAAGTAGCATGCATGTTAAGGTAAGCATACTGCTATTCTTCGGTTCATTCTAACTATTCCTAATATAGGCCATTCAAAAACGCCATCGAGAAACAGCGCGTGAACATGCGAAAGTTCAAACCTCAATCAGCCCGATGGCCACTTCCTGATTGATCCGGCTATACCATATTGAGCTGGTTATATAGTAATATCGGTCGATAGCAAGGGGACTGAATTGCCCCGCTCCATTGGCCCTCTCAATCACCCCTCTCATGCTCGCATGCGAATTGTGTCATGGAGGCCCGAAGCCACGTCTGGCAGTGGGAAATCGCTGTGAAACTGTTAAAAGATCCTTTTCTTCATTTTGTTGTAATCGGTGCGCTTCTTTTTGTCACCTATCTATGGGTTAATCCAGCCAGCATGGCCGACCATAGGGAAATCGTGGTGGATGCTGGTCGTATTGAACAACTGATTGCCCGTTTTGAACGTACCTGGAATCGCGCGCCGTCTGACGAAGAATTAAAAGGCATCATCGACAATTTTATCGTAGAGGAGATCCTCTATCGACAGGCACTGACAATGGGACTAGACAACAATGACAGTGTCATACGTCGAAGGCTGCGCCAGAAACTGGAATTTCTCACCATGGAGGCCACCAGCTTAGAGGAACCCTCCGACACCGAATTACAACAGTACCTGGAACAAAACCCCGAACAATTCCAAACAGCAGCACGCTTCAGTTTTGAGCAGATATATATCAAGATCGACCAGTCAAAGGGCGGCATCAAAGCGCAGGTCGAGATTATTCAGGAGCGGTTACGAAAAGGCGAGCAGGTAGCCGGAGCGCGCAGCCTGATCCCGGAAAGATTTGAGCAAGTAACCGACTTTGAGGTTGATCGAATATTCGGAAACGGATTTGCTAAAAGTCTGGAAAAGCTACCCCTTGATCAGTGGAGTGAACCTTTGACATCAGGATTGGGAACCCACTTGGTACGGATCAGCGCCTATCAACCAGCTGAAATACCCCCTCTAGTGTCTGTGCAAAAGGAAGTGCTACGAGAGTGGAGAAACACTAGAAATCAACAGATGAAGGCCCAGCTGCTGGAACAGCTTCGAGCCAATTACACCATAGTGATCGAATCAGAACGTCTATCTCCCCAGCAAGGAGGGAGTTAGCGATGAAGTTTCAGACACTGGTCATTGTAGTGGCAATACTGTTGAACACGTTTATTCAACGCGTCTCGGCCGACGATATCCGCCCCGCCTATCTTCAGTTGTCTGAAATTGCTCCTGATCGATTCCAGGTATTGTGGAAAGTGCCTGCAAAGGGAGCAGCTCAGCGCCTGGCATTGGATGTAAAATTTGATTCTCAAACCCGTACGCTGAGTGTTCCCGTGGACGCTTATATTGGAGGTGCTCATTTGCAACGCTGGGCCATAGAGCGCAGCGGAGGGCTGACAGGCCTGCCAATTCACATAGACGGATTGGAAAAAATAGCCTCTGAAGTGTTGTTGCGAATCCAGTACCTGGATGGAAGGGTCTCAATCAACCGCGTAACTCCGGATGCTCCAACTCATAGGGTGACGGCTCCACCCGGAATGACTGAAACGATACGGACTTATTTCACGCTCGGTGTTGAGCATATTTTGATCGGTTTCGATCACCTGTTGTTTGTGCTGGTCCTGATGATTCTGGTGCCGAACCTGCGTAAATTAGTGTGGACCATTACGGCCTTTACTATTGCCCATAGCATTACATTAAGCCTTGCGGCATTATCCGTAATACGGGTTCCTGTCCCACCGGTAGAGGCCTGTATCGCGCTCAGTATCGTGTTTGTCTCCAGCGAAATTATTCGGTCACAGCGAGGCAACCCCGGCATAGCCGAACAACACCCCTGGCTGGTGGCGTCTACTTTCGGCTTGCTGCACGGCCTCGGCTTTGCGGCCGCTTTGGAGCGAGTTGGCTTACCGCAGACGGATATCCCCGCTGCGCTGCTGTTTTTCAATGTGGGTGTTGAAATAGGTCAATTGGGGTTTGTAGCCGTTCTTTTACTGTTGTTCGGATTGATTAAGCGCTACTTAAGCGTTTCGACCATTATAACGCGGGGTGTACCGGCTTATGCTGCTGGTTCCCTTGCCGCGTTCTGGACCATAGAACGTACTGTCGCTTTCTGGAATTAGTATGGAACCGAAGCCCGTTTTTAAGCGAGAAAGCAATCTACTGACAAGGAGTTCCAACATGAAGAAAGTCCGATGCCTGGTCGCGCTACTGGGGGCCACCACTCTGTTTACAGGTAGCGCTCATGCGCATGATATTGGAAGCCTTGATGCGAAAACGGCAGAGAAGGTTCACAAGAGCAAAGCCTATTCCCCTTATGTAAACCGTAACTTCCCCACCCGCCCCTTGTTCGGTGACACCCATTTGCATACTGGGTTTTCCATGGATGCCGGGGCCTTTGGTGCTAAATTGACGCCCCGTGACGCCTACCGCTTTGCACGGGGGGATCAGGTCATGGCCTCCTCCGGACAACCGGCGAAACTGGCTCGGCCTTTGGACTTTTTAGTGGTTGCGGATCATTCCGACAATATGGGAATGTTTCCGGATTTGTTCGCGGGAAATCCCAATATTCTCGCCGATCCGATGGGTAAGAAATGGTACCAGATGATCCAGGAAGGCAAAGGCGCCCAAGCAGCACTGGATATTATAACCCAGTTTTCCCAGGGCACCTTTCCTAAAGCCCTAATGTATGCACCTGGCACAGCGGCCTATAAAAACGCCTGGCAGGATACCATCGACGCGGCGGAAGAATACAACGACCCCGGTCGCTTTACCGCATTTATCGGTTACGAATGGACTTCTCTGGTTAAGGGCAACAACCTGCACCGCAACGTCATCTTCCGAGACAATGGCGACAAAGCCAGTCAGGTAGAACCTTTTACCGTGTATCCTCCAGCCGGCAGTGCGAACCCGGTGGACCTGTGGAAGTGGATGCAAAACTACGAAGACAAAACCGGTGGCCAGGTGCTGGCCATTGCCCACAATGGAAATCTCAGCAATGGCACCATGTTCCCGGTTGAAAAGAGCTTCGGGAAGCGCTTGGACAAAAGCTATGTGCAGCAGCGTGAAAAGTGGGAAAGGCTATACGAAGCAACGCAGACCAAAGGGGATGGCGAGGCCCACCCTGCTCTTTCACCCAATGACGAATTTGCGGATTTTGAAACCTGGGATAAAGGCAACCTGGATGGCTCTGTTGCTAAAACAAAGGACATGTTAGCAGGTGAATACGCGCGAAGTGCTTACAAGTCCGGGTTGAAACTGGAAGAGAAACTGGGCACCAACCCTTATAAATTTGGGTTGGTGGGTAGTAGTGATGCCCATACTGGCCTCGCCGCACTGGAGGAGGAAAACTTCTTTGGAAAAACCACGCCACAGGAACCCAGCCCTGAGCGTATCAGCGCGGTGTTCATGAATAACAAGAAAACAGGCATTACTATTCATGATTGGGAAGTGGGCTCGTCTGGATACGCGGCGGTATGGGCTGAAGAAAACACCAGGGAATCCATCTGGGATGCTATGGAGCGAAAAGAAACTTACGCCACCACCGGCACCAGAATGATCGTGCGCTTCTTTGGCGGTTGGGAATTTGAGGATGCGGATGCCAATACCCGGAACCCGGCAGACACCGGCTACCTGAAGGGCGTCCCTATGGGTGGGGATATACACTCGGCCCCTAACGGAAAGACCCCCACTTTCCTGGTGGCCGCATTGCGGGATCCCATTGGCGCTAACCTTGACCGAATACAAATCATTAAGGGATGGCTAGATCAAAAAGGCAACCTGAAGGAAAAGGTCTATGATGTGGCCTGGAGCGATAATCGCAAGCCAAACAGTGAAGGAAAAATTCCTGCCGTTGGAAGTACCGTGGATATCGAAAACGCAACCTGGACCAACACCATTGGCGCGACTGAACTCATCAAAGTTTGGAAAGACCCCGATTTCAATCCAAAGGAGCGGGCGTTCTATTACGCACGAGTAATTGAGATACCAACGCCTCGCTGGACTGCATACGATCAGAAACGATTTGGGATAACTGCACCGGAGGGTACGCGTTTAACGATTCAGGAACGGGCCTATACTTCCGCCATCTGGTATACGCCATAGCCTGTTTGCGAGGGCCTGTTTGCGAGGGTCTGAATTCTCAGCAGACCCTCACATCTACATAAACCAGGAAACAAACAGGTTGATGCCATTGAGTTTATTATCATACTCGAATTTGTAAGCGGACGTTGTTTCCGACGCGCTTAGGCTATCACTGGCCAAAGCGGCTCCAATGCCGACATTGTCCATAATGGCATACTCTATTCCGAGCTGGGTTTCGGAATAAGATCCATCCCAATCATCGTATTTCATATAAAATCCCTCTGCCTTGAGAAACCAGTACAGAGAAGGGTTAATGCGGTAGTTAAGCGCTATACCCAATGTGGGCAACGGGACGGTGTGCGCCACTCGTCGGCTTTCCTGAGTCGTAGGATTACCGGTTGAATCTGTTTTTACGTCCAGATCAACTTCAAACTTCGATATATGCAAACCGCCACCAAAGCTCAACTCTACTTTATCGGTATGATGAAACGACCAGTAATAGCCAACTTTGACGATATCGTAGAGCATAGAGCTGGAAACTTCGCTCCCCGCGTCGATGGTGATCTGGTTACCATCAGGATCGACCCAATCTACGGAGGTTCTGAGTGTCTTGCTGGAATCCGTGTCAAAACGATACCAGGACGCCGCGATTTGACTGGTGGGGGATATTCTATAGTGAGCATCCAGCTTCAAGACCGTGCTTTCAATATCTAAACCGAGGGTATCGGTTGGGCTCAATGCGGCTCCAACACCAAGGTTTTTCTCCACCAGAGACATGGTTGAATCCGCGCGAAACACACTGTATCCACCCAGTGATACATAGACCCTTTCCATCATGGCCCGGTCCCCACCATCGGCATGGGCCAACGGTGCCAATGACAGCAACCCCGCAGAACACACATATTTTACATTCATTTTTGTTTCACTTGAGTTAGCAAACGGACCAGATGATCGTGCCCAATGAGCTGAAAGGTTTCACGCAATAAAGTAAACATAAACACCAGTACAATCAACCACATTGGTATCACCAGAAAATGAGGCCACGAAACAGCTGTAGTTCCCCTGTGTTGGAAAGCGACACGCTGGAATCTGGAATACAGAAATATCACGAACCATCATTGCTCAACCTAGAGCCAATAATTGTCAGGACTTCTTTAGCTTCTTTGAGTCGCTTCTTACTAATCCCTTCGGATAATGCCTTTACCCAAGGCCCCTGCAGGTCTATCGCCTGCTGGAACGCTTTTTCGCCTTTTGCTGTCATAACGACCAGTTTTGAACGCTTGTGGTGTGGATTTTCTTCCAGCGTTAGCATGCCTTCAGCCACCATTTCATTCACCACCCGTTGCACACTCTGTCGTGTCAAACCCATGTTTCTGGCGAGGCGTGCGGTGGTTTCAGGTACTCCCACCTTAGCAATCGCACCCAATACCTGCCAACGGGCCCCGGTCAACCCAAACTTGGAAACCAGCTTGTCTGCCGTAGCCAGCAGCAACCCATTCAGCCGGAATACTTCCACGATCAGGTCGTTTGTTTCCGGGTTTATATTTTTGTCAGTTATTTTGATCACTTGACAGCTCCACATTTTATTGACAGCATACTGTCATATTGGGATTTTAGTACAATATAGACACAGTATTTCACTTTGCCTCTACGGAGTCACCCGGCATGTCACAGGCGATCCCTGCAAAAATGCTTTTGGACCGTGCAATTCTCGATAATCCCTATCCCTTTTATCAACG
>TARA_B100000674_G_scaffold151632_2_pt1 | contig 42556 bp, 39 predicted proteins | sample TARA_B100000674 | Tara Oceans TARA_B100000674 (sample SAMEA2622759) | marine metagenome | biome: marine biome (ENVO:00000447); feature: surface water layer (ENVO:00002042); material: "saline water (ENVO:00002010), including plankton (ENVO:xxxxxxxx)" | depth 5 m | reverse complement strand
CGCACCGGGACGGGCGGCGGATTTAACATCGGGCAATATCAGCCAAGTGTGCCCGGTCATGCTGCCATTGAACGCAATTACGCTGCCCAGGCCCCGATGGAAAATCAGGGGAATTATGGCGGGCTTTTTGATCGCGGACGTGAATTTGGCGGATCGGGTGGTAGCGCTAACATCGGAGGCGGTGAAGGCGGTTTTGCTGCTGCCGCAGCCGCAGCGTTGACTGGCGGCTATGACGCGGCTGCGCCATCGGCCCGCATTGATAACATCGCTGATGAAGGCAAGTTTGTTGATCATCCGCTGGGGGCGGCGCGCGGGCAGGTCCATGCCAACTACATCATTGCCCAGACCCGTGACGGGTTGGTGATTGTCGATCAGCATGCCGCCCATGAACGCATTGTCTATGAACGCATGAAGGCTGATCTCGCCGAAAGTGGCGTGAAGCGTCAGGGACTGTTGCTGCCCGAAGTGGTCGAACTCGACGAGGCATCCGCTGATCGTATTGCCGAACGTGCAGAGGAATTTGCCGAGCTTGGTTTGGTGATCGAGCCGTTTGGTCCCGGTGCAATTGTTGTGCGGGAAGTGCCCGCCATGCTGGGCAAGGTCGATGTCAGCGCACTGGTGCGCGACATGGCCGATGAAATCGCCGAACTGGGGCAGGGCATGGCGCTGAAAGACCGGCTTATGTATGTCTGTGCGACCATGGCCTGTCATGGATCGGTGCGTTCTGGCCGCAAACTTAATGCCGATGAAATGAATGCGCTTTTGCGCCAGATGGAAGCTACCCCGCATTCGGGACAGTGCAACCATGGCCGCCCGACCTATGTCGAGCTTAAGCTCAATGACATCGAAAAGATGTTTGGCCGCAGATAGCTAGGAACGCATATGGCCGCGATCACGCTTCACATTGCCACACCCGATGATGCGGACGCCGTCACGGCACTGTTCAAGCGATCCTACGCGACGTTTCTCGTCGATGACTATGCGCCCGATGTTCTTGAACGTGGCATGGCCTTTCTCGCCCGGGCCAACCCGGATCTTCTGGCATCGGGCACCTATTATCTGGCCAAGACCGAAGCGGGCGATGTCGTTGGTGCCGGTGGCTGGACAGCAGTCCGTCCGGGCAGCGATGATGCAGATGTGCAAACGGGGCTGGCCCATGTCCGCCATTTCGCGGTCGATCCGGCTTATGCGCGCATGGGCATTGCCAGCATGCTGTTTGACCGTTGCGTAGAAGATGCCAAGGCGTCTGAGAATGTCACGCGCTTTGAATGCTATTCCACGCTGAGTGCCAGACGGTTTTATGAAACACGCGGTTTTCGGGTGATTGGCGATTTCGCCGCACCCTTTGCCCCGGATTTCAGCTTTCCGAGCCTGCATATGGTCTGTGATCTGGATTAACCGCGCAGCTTAAGGTCGCGGGGCAGGCGGGTATTGGCGTTGACGCGTGCGCGCTGGATTTGCTCGGCAAACAGGCCGCGTGTGCAGCTTAGATCGGCATCCCGGAAATCTGCGCCCGAAAGATTGGTGCCACTCAGATCGCAATTGATCATCTGCAGGCCCCGGAAATTGGCGTTCGACAGGTCCGATCCCAAAAACACCGTGTTGCGCACCATCGCCTTGTTAAACCGTGCCCCGGTCAAACGGCTTGCCGCCAGATTGGCATTGTCGAGGTTGCTTTCAACGAAGTCAGCCGCAATCAGGTTGCAACGGCGCAGCACCGCATCCTTGCAATTGGCACGCTGGAAACTGGCGAAGGGCAGGCCACAGCGACTAAGGTCGATGCCTTCAAGCTCTGCATCGCGCAGATCGGCGTGTTCGATGGACATGACTGTGCCTTCGCGCCCGCCGGTATCGACCCAAAGCTTGTGACTGATCAGCGCTTCCTGCAGATCAATTTCAACAAGCTCTTCGTCCTCGACCTCGATGTCTTCTTCGGCTTCGATCTCCTCATCCGGGGTGTCGGACGGTTTGTCTTCGCTGCGCGCCGTCGCCGGGCTTAAAGCCTCGCGCGCGGACTGCACGGCTTCAAGGTTCTGCTTGCCGGTTTTCTTGTCGCCGGCACTGGGCGCGCCAACAAGCTCACCATCGCCAAATGTCTGCCCCGTGCCATTCAGGCGCGGTTTGGCATCAGCGAGATCAAGATTGGTCGTCATGCCAACAGCCGGCGATGCCTTTGGCGTGCGGGTGCGCGTGATCGGACCGGCACCATCATTTTCCGGTGTCTTGGCAATCGTTGCACTTTCCGGAACTTCGACCGCCGGAGTTTCAGGTTGTGCCTTGCTGGTGGGGTTATCGGCCGCCGCCGGGGTCGCACTGGCGGTTGGCTTCTTTGCGGGTTTTGATCCGGCCATCTTGGCAAGGTCTTGCGGTCGGGCCGGGCCGAAATAGTTTTCTTCAAATACGAAACGGCGCGGTTTTTTCAGGACCGCTTCAATGATTTTGGCAAGGCGTTCGGGGTCGACCGGCTGGCGAAATACGCCTTCGATCCCGGCATCGACCGCATCGCGCATGCCGCGCCGGTCAAGTTTGGGGGCACCCAAAAGGATCGGAACTTCACGCCCATGCGGGTTGTCGTCGGTTGCGGAATCACGAATGGCGCGAATGGTGGAAATGCCGCGAATGCCATCAAGATAAAGACCGATCAACACCAGATCCGGCTTGAGTTCGGAAACCATTTCGACCGTGCGTTCGCGATCATCACAATCAATGAATTTGCCAAAGCCAAGGGGTTCCACAGCGGCGCGCGCTGCGGTGATGTTACGTTCGCTGTAGTCCGCATACAGGATCGTCTTTTTCTTGTTGTCATGGCTCGCCATGATGCGTGATGTCCCCTTTGCTCGCATATTCTGGCCGACCCGGGCCGTCGGACCCGTGGATCAAAATCCGTCAGGGACCAGCAGGAATGCTAAATGTACGCCGTCTTCCCGACGCCTCGTCGTTATTGGCATCCCCTGTGCCAATATCGCCGTCACCAACATCATCCCCGCCATCAGATGTTGGGGCGCCCGCGGCACTCCCGTTGCCTGCACCGGCACCTTCACCGTCATAGTTGCTCTCGACCATTTCAATGGTGATCTCGACGCGGCGGTTGGTGGCACGGCCTTCCGGGGTGTCATTGCTTTCAAGCGGTCGGCTTTCGCCGTAACCCTGGATCACCATTCGGCTCGGATCAGTACCATTCTGATTGATCAGGTAGTGCAAAACCGATGTCGCGCGTGCCGCTGACAAGTCCCAGTTTGATATATAGGGAGACGAAGATGAAACCGGAACATTATCGGTGTGGCCGGCGACCTGAATTTCCCCTTCGGTCTGGTTGATGACCGGGGCGACGCGGTTCAGGATGGCGGCAAATTCTTCGGTCATGCCCGATGAGCCGGACGGGAAGGCCAGTTCGTTGGGGAAGCGCATGACAACTTCGCCGTCAATGCGCTCCAAACCGACCTGATCCTGAAGACCCATATTATCAAGAACAGTGCTTAGCGTTTCTTCAAGCGCCTCGGCCTTTTCTTCCTTGCTGTCGGTTTCGTTGCTTTCAACTTCCGGCGTTTCGGCCTGGGGGATTTCTGAAACCACGCGCGGAGTGTCAGGTGTTGGCGCCTTAAGCGACTTGCCGACAATCGACCCGTCGAGTTCGATCACGCCGGCCAGCTGATCCTGTTGGGAAAACCCGAATGCGGCCTTTACAGACCCGGCAATCTGTTTGTAGCGGATGACATCCATCTCGGCGAAGGTCAGCAGCAGCACAAACAGGACAAGCAGCAACGACATCAGATCGGCGAACGTCGCCATCCAAGCCGGTGCGCCTGCTGCGGGTTTCTTTGCCATGGCCTATGCCCAGCCTGTTGCCTGTTTGATCTGAGCCATCATGATCATTCTCCGCCGCCTTCTTCGTCGGCCGGAACACCGCCCGGAAGATACGGACCCAGGATTTCCTTCATGACCATCGGGCTCTGGCTGGCCTGGATTTGCACGACTGATTCAATGATCAATTGTTTGGTGTTTTTCAAACGATCCACCTTGAGCGCCAGCTTGTCGGCAACCGGAAGCGCAATCAGGTTGGCAAGAACCGCACCGTAAAACGTTGTCAGCATCGCAATTGCCATGGCCGGGCCGATGGCGTCCGGGTCTGAAAGGTTGGCCAGCATCTGCACCAGACCAACAAGCGTCCCAATCATGCCAAAGGCCGGTGCGGTATCACCGATACCGCGGAACATCAGTTCGCCAAGCTCGTCATTCTGGATGGATTTTTCCACTTCGCTCGAGATCGAGCTTCTGATGACTTCGCCGCTATGGCCGTCAACGCACATCCGGATGCCGCGCGCCATGATTTCGTTGTCAATCTCGACATTCTCTAAGCCCAGAAGACCGTTCTTGCGCACAAGGCCGGCAAGCTCAATCGCCTTTTCGTAAATCGAAAGCGGATCTTCCTTGGGGTTTTTGAAAGCAATGCCGATCCCGATCTTGAGCGACTTGACCACGTCGCGCATCGGGAACTTGATCAGGGTTGCCGCCGCTGTCCCGCCAAACACCACCATGATCGATGGTACGTCGACAAATGAACTCAGGCTGCCGCCCAGCAAAATGGCGCCAAAAATAACGCCCATCCCGGCGATAATGCCAATAAGTGTCGCTATATCCATGTCGGTTTTTGGTATCCGGCTTTAAAACAAATTCTTTAAACGTATTGTCCCGTCACTGAAAACAATACGTAGCGGGTCACAACTTGATCATTGGTCTGACAACCACACAGATGAAAGTCCCCTGTATGGGCGGCTACCAGATGGAAATGAAACGCGCACTACACTTCTGAAATTGGGGTTGCACATCCCGTTTTCCATATGCTTGCAATAACTTCTTGCTCGTAGAAGTGAAAGACTTCCCACAAACAGTCCCGCCTGATTGTAAAATTACGGCGTTGGAATAACCAACGCTATACTTTTGGCGTTAAATGTTTGTTGCCAGACTTTCGCGCACTCCTCAACCCCACCTAAGAATAATATGATCATATTCGTTTGGCAGGATGCCCGGTTTTACACCGGGCGCGCGTGAAAGAACAGGAGTGCAATCCTGACAATTTCTGATGTTTGCAATGTCTTACGGGTAAAGTTGGACCGAAACTAGCCGAGCTCGAAGGACGAAATCCCGAAAATCATATCAAGATCAAGTTCGGGTGCCGGGCCCTTATACATGCGTGCGGTCTCAAATTCCGGCACCATGCCATGTGCGGTCGCCAGATCAACTGCCGCCTGATTGGGTTCGGGCACATCAAGATAGACCTTGCCGGTCTGATCATCGCGGCTTTGCAAAAGCGCGCCAAACAGGATTTCGGCATCCTTGGCATTCGGGGCGAAAAGCGGCCCAACCTTGTGGCCTTCCTGACACGGGCGGATCACGCCATAGGCGCGCAATCCCATCGGCCCCTTAAGGGCAAGTGCCGTATGCTTTTCATTGCCGATCCAGCCACGCAGGAACTCGATCCGGCTTTCGGGGAAAAGCTTGCAGGTCTGCTCGAACGCATCGACAATCGCGATGTCGTTCACCTCAAGGGTGAACAGATCATCCGGGGTTTCGACATTGGCTGTTACGACACCGCCATAGCGGACATTGCGATGGGCAAATTCAAAACCGGATTTGCGATAATTGTCCTGCTGATCAACGACACCATCAAGGCCAATGGTCTTAAGCACACTGTCCTCAAGCACCGTCTGCCACAGGCGATAGCCAAGACCGGAACCACGACGATCCTGACGGCAGATGTAAAATCCGACGAACCCGAAATCCGAACTGTACTGAACCGCCGAGATCGCGGCTGCCAGTCCCTGCTTGTCAAACGCGCCCCAGAAGCCATCGGTGTCGGTGTTAAAAAACACCTCTGCATCATTGATGCCGGGGTTCCAGCCCTCTTTGGCGGCCCATTCAACGGCCTGGGGAAACTCGAATGATTTAAGACGGCGGATTTTGTCAGGCATCGCTTTGTTCAGACTTCCGATGATCAGATGAGTGTTGGGGTTGCCGTGCGGGGCAGGCAAGCGCAATTGCCAAACATCTATCACGGGCGATGAAAATCAATGATAATTTTTATTGAGAATGCCTATCATTGTTATTATTACGGTGGGTACATTCCATTCGCGTCCCACCATCCGAGAATTTCATGCCCACATCGCTTCTGACGGCCAAGACACGTATCGCACTTCCCGGCAGTGCTGCCCTGATCAAACAGGCGGCCGATTTCTATCGTGAACATGATTGCGATGTGACGGGTGATGCGGATTACACACGCATATCGGTCTCCATCGGCCATATCCAGCTAAGCAGCACCGATACCACGCTTGAGGTCGAGGTGGGGGCAACGACCGAAGTCGATGTCATGCAGATGAAGTCGGCGATCATATCGGTGCTGCAGGGGGCTGTTCCTGATGCCGATCTTGATTGCCGTTGGCAGGGGGCGGGCAAAAGCAATGGCAAGCTGCCCAATTTCTGTGAACTGCGTGTGGGCGAGATCACCGATCTTTCACCGCATATGCGCCGCTTGCGCCTGCATGCCGATGACCTTGAGGCCTATGACAGTGACAGCATTCATGTGCGTCTTTTGATTCCGCCACGCGGGCAGGAAAATCCGCAATGGCCAACCTTGGCTGATAACGGCATGCCGGTTTGGCCCAGCGGGGAAAACACCATCGAACAGCGCGTCTATACGATCCGTGCGATGGATGCCAAGGCAGGCTGGATTGATGTCGATTTCGTCATGCATGGTGATAACGGCCCGGGATCGGCCTTTGCCATGCATGCCAGTGCTGGCGACGTGGTCGCCATGACCGGGCCGCTCGGGACCGCATTGCCGGATGCTGACTGGATGTTGTTTGCCGGCGACGAAACAGCACTTCCGGCCATTGGACGATATCTGGCTGAAATGCCGGATCATGTAACGGGGCACGCCATTATCGAAGTCGGCAGCAAATCCGACGTCATCGCCGTTCCCACCAACAGCCAGATCAAGGTCCAATGGCTGTTTCGCGATGACGCCCAGGCGGTCGAACGCAGTCTGATTCAGGATGCCATTCGATCGGTTGAGATGCCCGATGCACGTGATCACATCTATTGCTGGGCCGGGGTGGAGCAGGCGGATTACAAACCGATCCATGCCTATTGGCGCAAGGAACTCGGTCTTGATCGTGATCGCTGTGTCGCCATGACATTCTGGCGCAAGGCGGGCCGGACGGCCAAGGGTTGATCCACCGGGATCAGTCTACCGGACTGTTGCGACCGATTGATGCAGGTCCGGCGCGAAATGCGCAATCGCATCATCCAGTGCAATCAGGATTTCCGTATTCAGCGGATCGGTTGCCTGATCGGTATCGTGGCGCAATTCGGTAATCGCACGGATCAGTTCGCGATTCGTCGGATTGACCGTTGTTGCAATTGATTTGGCCTGCGCGCCGATCATCGCGCGGACGGCCTTGAAGGCGGCTATTTCCGTCTTGGCATTAAGTGGCGGCCTTTCTTCAACGGCACGCTTCAGCGACAAACCCGTCATATGACTGGGCTCTGCTATCAGGGCGGCGGTGATCATTCTGAATGCGATGATGTCTGTGGCCAACTGATCGCGATTTTGCGCAGTAGCCAGTTGCTTAAACGCAAACAGATCGGCCTCATGCTCATCCTGATGATCTTTGACCACGTCACCGCCGAAATGATCGGGCTGGCAATGGCGCACTTCATGAAAAATCAGCCAGCGAAATGTCAGATCAGCCGTGCTGGCATAGTGAAGCTTTGCGCCAAACCAGTTGCGCATCAGTTCGGCAAAGATTTCGGTTTTGCTTTCCGGTGTGAGTTTGGTCGGGACAAAAATCCGGCAGGTTGCCAGCGCCGCATCACCCTTGCGACCAGTCACCGTAAACGGCGAACGGGGCAATCTGGCAAAGGTCTGATCCGGGTTCTTGATATTGCCAAGACCGAGTGCCGCGTCGATCTTGCTTAGGAAATCCTCACGCCCTTCAAACACCACAAGTTCGATGTCACCAAAATGACGCAACTCGGTGGCCAACTGTTCCGTCTGGGCATGGCTTGCTGCCCCACCGGTCAGAACTAGGATGGCAATCAGACATATCCGTTGAAGGCTGTTTCGCGCGCGATCACTCATCGCTTTACTATGCCCGTGCTCGAGCAGGCGTGCCAGATCAAACAATCAGGCTTCGGCGTGCTGACCGGTGCGTTTGCGTTGCGGACCAAACAGGCAGGTCAGGATCAGGATCACACCCGAAACCGTGGCAATCATTCCCGCCGCACTGACCGCATAGGGTGATCCGAACCAGCCCGGGCCGTAACCGGCAAAGACATAACCGAGAACAGCTGAAATGGTGGCAAAGATAACCGACCATCCGACCTGACGGGCAAGCTGGTTTGTCATCAGGCGCGCACTTGCGGGCGGGCAGACAAACATCGCAATCACGATGATCGACCCGACCGCATCAAAGGCGGCCACTGCCGCAACGGCGGTGGCAACCACCAATGCAAAGCCAAGGGCGCGGGTACGAATGCCAATGGCACCGGCAAAGGCCGCATCAAATGTCGAGATTTTCAGTTCTTTCCAGAACAGGAAAATGAACAGGGTAATGCCCACCAGAACAACCGCCAAACGCGGCAATTGCGGGGGCAGGGTGGCAAGGGCTGCGGGATCAAGAAGCGATCCCCAGCCTTCGGCGTCAAACCAGATCAGGCTTTCAAGATTGCCCAGCAACGCATGCTGCACATCGATATGCACCGAACTGGTGTCAGTGATTTCAAGGAACAGAACACCCGCGGCAAAAAGGGTAGTGAAGACCAGCCCCATGGCCGCCCCCGGCTCAACCCGACCCAACCGTTTGACGATTTCGATCATGATCACCGCAACGATGGCGGCCGCACCTGCGCCGATCATCATCGGCACGGCGGTAATCGTTCCGGTCACCAGAAAGGCCGCGACAATACCCGGCAGAACCACATGACTGATGGCATCGCCAATCAGGGCCTGACGGCGCAGCAACAGGAAATTGCCCGGAAGCGCACAGGCAATGGCGGCCAGTGTGCCAATCACGATTGGCGTCAGGCTGAGTTGGACAAATTCCGCGCCAAGGGCCGTGATCAGATCATCGATCATGTCGTTGCTCCTTGCTGGGCTTGTGCGTTTTGCGCGCTCAGGATCATGCGATCGATCTCGGCAATCTGATCGGGCGTCATCATCCGTTCGATCGGGGTGAGACCATCATACCGTTCAATCGCGGAATCATCGGGCAACATCCGGCGCGCCATCGCCCAGCGGGCCTCATCATGGGCGGCCTTTTCTGCGGCAATCCGGCCACGTGCGGTGGCAACCCCATCAGCACGGATCATTCCGGCACGGCGCAGAATGCGAATGGTCAGCCCGTCATAAATCGGTTCACGGCGAGCGAGTGACAGTAAGCCCTGCCGGCGATGTACGCGCCGCTGGAACCGTTGATGCCGCAGGGCTGATGCCAACCCGCCGCGCAACGGCGAGAACAAAGCGGATATCAAAAAGAAACCAAAGGCGACCAGAACAATGATTGGCCCGGTTGGAAGCGATGCTTCAGCGGCCGACAATACCGCACCGATATAACCTGAAAGCCCGCCAATAACCGCGGCAATGCCGATCATCTTGCCAACCTGATTAGTCCAGAAACGTGCCGCAACCGGCGGAATGATCAAAAGGGCTACAATCAGGATAAGCCCGACGATCTTAAGACCAATCACCGTGACAATCAGGGCAAGCCCCATCATGGCAAGGTCGATATTGCGGACATTGACCCCGGTGGTCGCGGCATATTCCGGATCAAACGCCACCAGCGTCATCGGGCGACGCAGCAGGAACACAAATGCTGCCGCCAGTGCCCCCGCAATCGCAATCGTGGTGGCTTCTGAGATCAGCATGCCGGCCGTTGAGCCCAGCAGGAAGTTCTCAAGCCCGGCCTGACGGCCTGATGACATGGTCTGGATCACGGTCAAAAGCACAATGCCAAACCCGAAAAACACCGACAGGACCGCGCCAATCGCGGCATCCTCGGTCAGGCGGGTTTTGCGGGTGATCCATTCGACCATCAAAAGCCCGATGGCCGATGAAATTGCCGATCCAAGGATAAGCCCCGGCAACCAGCGCCCGTCACTGCCAAACGCCACCATGATGATAAAGGCAAGGCCGACACCGGGCAGGGTGGCGTGACTGATGGCGTCGGAAACAAGCGCGCGTTTGCGCAGAAAAATAAACGCCCCGGCACTGCCAGCCGACAGGCCAAGCAGCCCCGCACCAATGGCAACAAGCGCGCTGTTGTAGCCAGCCTGCAGGAAAAGGGCGCTTATGAAATAATCAACAAATCCCATGCGCGTTACGCCAGATGCAATTCATCGATATGGGTGGCGGCAAGCCGCCCGCCATAGGTTTCCTGAAGGTTTTCGGCCGTAAAGGTCGTGTCGACCGGGCCTTCGGCAATGCGCCGCACATTGATCAAAAGTACCCGATCAAAATATTCCGCCACCGTCGACAGATCATGATGCACGCAGACCACCGTGCGGCCTTCGGCCTTAAGCTCCTTGAGTACGGAAACAATGGCGCGTTCGGTCGCGGCATCAACACCGGCAAACGGCTCATCGAGCAGATAGAACTCTGCATTTTGGGCCAAGGCACGGGCCAGGAACACACGTTGCTGCTGTCCACCGGAAAGCTGACCAATCTGGCGGTCGGCAAAGTCGGCCATGCCGACACGTTTCAGGCAGTCCATTGCCTGTGCACGATGGCGCGCCCGCCACAGGCGAAACAGCCCGACCGATCCGTAAAGTCCCATCAGGACAACGTCGATCACGCGGGCCGGAAAATCCCAATCAACACTGGCGCGCTGCGGCACATAGGCAACCCGATCACGCGCATCTTCAAACAGCTTGCCAAAAATCCGCACTTCACCCGACAGGCGGGGCACAACGCCAAGTGTGCCTTTAAGAAACGTCGACTTGCCCGCACCATTCGGGCCGATGATTGCCGTCATCGATCCTGCCGGGATGGACGCATCAACGGAAAATACCGCTGGCTTGTTGCCATAAGACACGGTCAGGCCGCGCACGGTCAGCGGCGCATCCTTTGCCGCGACGTCGAGTATCTTGCCTGACTCTGCAACCAGTTTGGCGCTGCTCATGGGGGTCGTCCTGTTTCGTTTTACGTCGTGTGTTTCGCTTTAAATCGAGCCAACCTTACGAACCGGCGGCAAGCTTGCCCTGAAAACCGCCTTCGGGGGCATCGCCGCCCAGGGCACGGGTGATCAGTGTCGCATTATGATCGATCATGCCGATATAAGTACCTTCATAGGTGCCCGGATCGCCCATCGCATCGGAATAAAGCGTACCACCAATCGTAACCTTCTGGCCACGGGCCTCGGCCCCTTCGATCAGGGCGCGGACATTACGCTCGGGGACGGAACTTTCAACAAACACGGCGGAAATCTTGCGATCAACGATGGTGTCGACTAGTTCCTCGACCCGACGCAGGCCGGCTTCGGATTCTGTTGAGATGCCCTGAATGCCCAGTACGTCAAAATCATAGCCGCGTCCGAAATAGCTAAAGGCGTCATGGGCGGTCAACAGCACGCGGCTTTGCTTGGGCACCGTGGCGGTGACCTTTGACATATAGTCGATCAGCTTTTCGATCTCGGCAACATGGGCATCGGCATTGGTGCTATAGGTCGACTCACCATCCGGGTCGGTCGCAATCAGCGCATCGCGCACGGCATAAACCACCGTCTCCCAAAGTTTCGGATCCATCCAGACATGCGGGTCAAACCGGCCCTCATAGTCGGCATGACTCAAAAGCTTGTCACGGGCGACGGCCCCGCCAACCGCAACCACATTGCGGCGTTTGCCAAGATCGCCAAAGAACTCTTCCAGCTGCGCTTCCAGATAAAGCCCATGCCACAGCACAAGATCGGCGCGCGCCATGGCGGCAATGTCGCTTCTGGTCTGACGATAGGAGTGCGGATCCACACCCGGGCCCATGAGCGCCTTGACCTCTGCGCGATCACCAGCGACCTGGCGGGCGGCGTCGGCAATCATCGATGTCGTCGCAACCACATTGAGCGGTTTAGCATGTGACATGCTCGTGCCGGCAATCAATGCGAGGACAAGCAGGGCAAAGCAGAAGGTAAGATGGCGAAGGGTGGGGAAAAGCAGCATCAGGGCATCCGGCGGCAAATTGGAATTACTCTGGTGAATATCCCCTATTTATGTGCGGACTTTTAAAGTTAGTCAAGGCTAAATTGCTATTTGCGTACTTACTTGTTATGAAGGTTTCAGGAGTCTGGAGTGGAGAGATCAATGGGCGAAGACACGCCGCTGAACCCGCGTCACAACAAGGCCGAAGTGTTCGCACGCTTGCGCGACGCACATGCCCGCGAAGTGACCGAAGATTACGTCGAAATGATCGGTGACCTGATCGCTGAGGAAGGCGAAGCGCGCTCGGTCGCCCTGGCCGAACGCTTTGGCGTAACGGCGGCCACGGTCAATAACACCATCAAACGCCTGGAACGCGACGGCTACGTCACCTCCCGCCCCTACCGTTCAATCTTCCTGACAGAAAAAGGCGAAACCCTCGCCAAAAAATGTCGCGAACGCCACCAGATCGTCTATAACTTCCTCGTCTCCATCGGAGTTGACCCCGAGATCGCCGAGTTTGATGCCGAGGGTATCGAGCATCATGTAAGTAAGGAGACTTTAGAAAAATTCGCCAACTTTTCTAGTGAGAATGTTGTCGATTGAGCGTTTTAACGAATCAAAAAAAAAGTAATTTGAAATTGCGTGTGTTTTTAGGTGCCATGATCGGATTTTGAGCTCTCTACTTTAATCAAGAAGCGAGGTTTCTAAATGCTTTTTGCGTGCAAGGTTAATTTTATTTTTGAGGTAAAGGTTTTGTCAGATGAAGGTGTTGCATTTGAGCCATAGTGACGGTGGCAGTGGTGCTGGAAGAGCGGCTTATCGCATCCATACATCGTTCCAGAATGCCAACGTGGACTCAAAAATGTTGGTCAGCCGGAAGCGAACATCAGATTCTTCGGTCGAAACTATCGCTCGCAATGCTTTTGGGCATCAGCGTAATAGGCTCTATGAATATATTGAAGCAAAGGTGTCACGGAACCTTGCTGTGAATGCATCAGAATTCCTCTCTTTCCCCCGATTTTCATTGTTGGATCCACCGAAAAATCTATTGGTGCAAGAAGCGGAAGTGATTCTGGCTTATTGGGTGAATGGCGCTTGCTTAACTCCAGAAAAGTTGGCCACGTTGGCTAAGCCATTGATATGGCGTTTATCAGATTGCTGGCCTTTTACAGGCGGCTGCCACTACCCAGGGAGTTGTGACCGATTTGAAGTTGCTTGTGGTAACTGCCCGAAACTTCGGTCTCCTTCACCTTCCGATGTATCGCATAAGCTATGGCTTGAAAAAAAAGTGCATTGGCGCTCACTTAATCTAACAATAGTAGCTCCAAGTAACTGGATGGCGGCTTTGGCGAAGCGTAGCTCATTGTTTGATGGCCTGCGTATTGAGGTTATACCAACAGGTGTTGATCTAACCACTTATCGCCCTGTTGACCGCTCTCTAGCGAGGAAAAGATGGGGGGTGCCGGAAGATAAGCTAGTCATTGCTTTTGGTGCAATGAGCCCAGCTGATGATCATCGTAAAGGATATGACAAATTAAAGAATGCGTTGCAGTTGATTTCTGAGAGCCCTCTTGCCCCCGAGGTTTGTGCGGTAACATTCGGCAGCAATAGCTTTCAGACATCAGATTTGCCTATAAGTTCAATTTCTCTTGGCCGTCTGGAGAGTGATGAAGAGCTAGTATCTGCATATAATCTTGCTGACGTAATGGTCGTTCCGTCTGTTGAGGACAATCTCCCTAACATTGCTCTAGAGGCGATAGCATGTGGAACGCCGGTTGCGGCATTTGATCTTTGCGGCATGCCCGATATTGTTCGGGATGGGAAGAATGGTCGTCTTGTCGAGGTTGCAGAGAGAGATAGCTTAGGGCGCGCAATTCTCGATATGCTTTCTGATTTAGGGAAGTTGTCTGACATGCGTGTCAATGCTAGAGAGCATGCTGAAGAAACCTTCTCGCTCCGTGATCAGGCAAATGCTTTTATAGGTTTATGCCATGAGATTAGATTAGGCCATTAATTGAATGACTGCAGAAAATCATACCGAAAAAACGCCCAAGCCTTTTGTATCTGTTATAACTGTTGTCAGAAATGGTGCCTCTGTTATTGGCCGCTGCATCGACAGTGTTTTGGCTCAGAGTATAGATGGGCTTGAGTATATTATTGTCGATGGTGCCTCGACGGATGGTACGACTGATATTATTCGCGGATATGGGAATGCAATTTCCACCTTTGTTAGTGAACCGGACAATGGATTATATGACGCGATGAATAAGGGCTTGTCTTTAGCCCAAGGAGAAGTAATCCATTTCCTTAATGCAGATGACGTATATTTCTCTACTGATACGTTGGCAAAATTAATACCGGAATTGGACCGAAACGCCGTTTGCCATGCACAAATGTTATATGTTGACATGCTCGGTAAGCGGCGACTGCTTGGGGAGCCGTATTCGCGTAAGCGTGAGCTCCGAGCTTCGCACATGCCGCAACCCGTTATGTTTGTACCTAGGCGCATGTATTGTGAAGTCGGGCTATTCGATACTCAGTACCGGATAGCTGCCGATTACGACATGGTTTTGAAGTTAACGCAACGCTTCCCGACGCGCTATATTGAAGTTCCAGTAACCGTGATGTACGCAGGCGGAATAAGTTACCAGAGACCAGATTGGGCATTTGCAGAGTCTAAGCGAATAGCACGTCGGTATGGGCGGAGTTGGATAGGTGGTTGGTTTGATTTTTTGCTGAAGCATATAAAATGGCAACTGGTGCGTAGGTTGCGTCAATTAAAGTGAAAATTTAGCCGCCTTTTTGATCTATTTTGAGAGAGATAATCTAAGTGGTCGTTGCTCTAGAGAACGATATTAATGTTTTGCACTTAATGCGAACGTATGGGGTAAATGGAGGAGAGCAGCAACTTTCTCAATTATTTGCCGCTAATAGTAATGAAAAATTGAACGAAAATTTCGCTTTTTTGTTCAAGGACGATGAGTGTGCTGAGCTTTTTCGAAAGCGCTCTAAGCGCTTGCAGCAGATTACTTTTTCTCAAAGATCACAACGAGCGGGCTTGGCATGGAGTGAGTTTTTCTTGCTTCTGCCTTACCTGATATTCTTTCAATGGCGGCTGTGGAGGGTACTAAAAAATCGAAATATTGATATTTGCGTTGTCCATGGCTTCCAAGCCGCGCTTGTTGCATGGCCTATTGCAATGATGTATCGGGATATAGGTTGGGCATATGTTCACAGAACGACAAAAAAAGTGAGCCGCCTGAAAAAGATTTTTCGGCTTTTGTATGCGCCATTTAACGTTGTTGCTGGAAACTCCCAATCAGTAGTGTCCTCACTACATCCTTATACTGATGTTTCCAAGTTGTTGGCCCTGGAGAATGGTATAAATCTCCATGAGTTTGACGCTGCCGCCCAAAATATTACAGAAAATCTACCTTTGAAACGTGGAGATATATTAATTTCTGTAGGTAGATTGATACCTTCTAAAGGTCATCTAATGCTTTTAGAGGCGCTAAGTAATATTATAGATAATTATCCGAATACTAAGTTGTGGATTGTCGGGGAAGGGCCTGAAAGAGAGGTTTTGGAATATGAAATTAGGAAAAAAGAATTAGTTGACCATGTTGTTTTGCTCGGACGAAGGCGCGATGTTCCGGCCGTTCTAGCAAAAGCTTCGATATATGTCTCTGCATCAGAATGGGAAGGCATGAGTAACGCAGTGCTCGAAGGTATGGCCTCTGGCCTTCCTGCAGTTGTTGGAGATGCACCAGGCGTATCCGAATGTCACATTGACGGTGTAACCGGTTTAATTGTTGATCGAAACCCTGAAGCATTGGCTCAAGGTGTATGCGAGCTGTTGGGCAATCAATCCTTGGCTGCAAGCTTGGGGAAGCATTCAAGGGCACACGTTGGCGAAAAGTACTCAATTTGGGCAAGTAGAAGGCGGTACGATACTCTCTATGACGTGCTATTGGGAGTGAAACGTTAAATGTGCGGTATTCTAGGATGGGTTGGGCGCCGCACTGGTTTGCCGAATCAAGAAGATTTTGGAGCTGCACTTGATCTAATTCGACATCGTGGCCCTGATGGCGGAAGGCTGTGGGTTGACGATGGAGTTTGCCTAGGGCATCGGCGTCTGGCTATCGTAGACTTGGAAGAGCGCGCTTCGCAACCTATGCAAACGCGCTCTCATGTGCTTGTTTTCAACGGAGAGATTTATAACCATAGGTGCATACGCTCTGAGCTAGCCGCGCTTGGTCACGAGTTTTCTACGAATTCTGATTCCGAGGTTTTGCTCTGTGCCTGGCTACAATGGGGAAGAGATTGCTTAAATCGCCTTGAAGGCATGTTTGCTTTTGCTGTTTGGGATAGGCAATCCCGGACACTAAGCTTGGCAAGAGATCGTTTCGGCGAAAAACCGTTGTTCTTTCATTGCGATGCACTGGGAGTAACGTTTGCGTCGGAGTTGCCGCCTTTGATTAGAATTGCCGGGAAAAACATCCTGGAAGAGAACGACACGGCACTTGCCCAGTATTTTCAATTCTCTTATATCCCTGCACCTAAGAGTATTTTCAGAGGAGTGGAGCAACTTGCGCCGGGGGCTTGGTTGCAGTGGACAGAGGACGAAGGGATTTCTAAGGGAACCTACTACAACCTTCGCTCAGAGGTCGATTCAATCGAAACCAACAGAGGCTTTGGTTATAATGACGCAGTTGGAGAGTTGCGAACTGTCCTGACTACGGCAACACGATTGCGTTTAGAGAGTGCGGATGTGCCTGTCGCGACCCTCTTAAGCGGAGGGATAGACAGCTCAATTATAACTACGATTGCATCTGAAGTCAGTACAAGCAAGATAAAGGCGTATTCGCTAGGGTTTCCCAACGATCCTGAATTCGATGAGACAGTCTACGCCAAGGAAGTGGCCGGTTCCCTTCCAAATGTAGAGCATTGTGTGGTTGAGGTAACTGAAGACACAGTTCGTGATGGATGTGACCAAGTTTTAGATGCTTTAGGGGAGCCATTTGCTGATGCATCTATAATCCCGACGTCATTGATTTGCGCGCAAATAGACGAAAAAGTGGCTTTGGGCGGCGACGCGGCCGATGAACTATTTGGGGGATACGGTGTATATCCTGCGATCATGATGGGTGCTACGATGCCCTCTTGGCTTAGGTCGGTTATGATGAACGTTCCAGTTTCATCGAACCCTGCCCTCATTAAAAACCCGAAACTCAGAGCCGCAGCCCTTTTCCTTAAAAACCTGAAGCGAACTCCGTGGGAGAGTTACCTGAGTTGGCGGACATATGCTGATCATAGCCATCTACGGTCCATGAATTTAGCCTCAGCACAGTTCAATGAGACAATAGATGCCAAGCAATTTGGATTGGGTGACCTTAAAGATATTCAAATGATGGACATAATGTTCAATCTGCCCAATGACATGCTTAAGAAGGTTGACTATGCAGCAATGATGCATGGGCTAGAAGTTCGCCTGCCGTTTCTTGATAGTGATATCGTAAAATTTGCACTTCAATTGCCGGAAGAATATAAAATATTTGGTAGCGTTCGGAAAAGAATTCTGAAAGACGCTTTCTCTAATGTTTTGCCTCGAAGCATTATAGATAGGCCAAAAAAGGGATTTTTACTCCCAATCAGAAGCTGGTTTCGAACTGGAAATATTAGGCAAGATCTAAAAAATCTTGTTAGGTCGCAAAATCAATTCGATCCTAAGGAATGCGATCGGTTATTACATGAGCATGCTATAGGAAAATATGACCACTCAGTATTTTTGTGGTCCATATATGTGTATCTCAAATGGAAATCAAACTTAGGTGGATGGGTTAAGCACAAGGCACCAAATCATTTTAGTGTTACTACCAGTGAGCATGGTTTTAAAGAAATTTTTTATCAATGATAGATATGACTGAATTGCAAAATGTTTGACTTGAGCGTTCCTCGGAACAACTTATCTATTTCTGGTGCTAGAATTTATGGTTTTAAAGAGATGTTTTTTACATCTTTTTGGATATTATTTAGTTATGCTGTGTATATATCATCGATAAAAATAGGTGAAGGTTACGAAATTTTTGGTGTAAATTTAATATGGATTATGCTTATTCCTTTGTTCGTGTTTGGGGTATGGGATTTCAAATCTGGATTAATACTTTCAATTGTTTCCACGCCATTGTTGAACGCTCCTCCTATTCCGCATTTCTTTACTCAGGGTATAGGTGATTTTTTCGCAGTAAGTGCCGTAATTGGCTTTTTCGTTCGCGGTAGGTTTTTAGCTGTTTGCTGGAGAAGTATAGATAGTAACCTGATTTTTATCCCTTTTGTCGCTTCAGTGTCCTTTTTTGCTTATCTTCTCCGGGCCAATTTCATTGTGTGGGATGAGATAAAGTACGGTATTGCCGAAATTGCCGGTCTTTCTCTCGCGGTTAGTTATTGCTTCGTTTTGGCAAATTCATTGATAAATAAAGAGGATTTGATATCTCTATTTCGTGCGGTCATGGTGGCATTATTTGTCGCTATTTTATATGCGGTCCTTTCATTGAACGATGTAGCTTCTTGTTTTGGAGGTTTAAAGGGGGGGCCTATTAATTCGAGTGGACAGGTTTCAAGTAGTTTTGGTAATCCAAATTATTTTTCCTCTTATATGTTGGCTGCGATCCCGTTTTTATTTTATTTGGTGCACCGTAATGCTTCAAATATAACCTTAAGGCGTGCATTAGTTTTTTTGTTGTTTGTGATATTTTCGTTTTTACTATTCGCGGTATCAAGATCGGTTTTTGTGATCTATACCATTCTTTGTATAATGCTCGTCCTGAGTCTCAGGGATAAAAGAATGGGGCTTTATGCAGTTTTTATTCTAGCTAGTGGTATTCTATTTTTAACAACGGCCTGGTATTTCAGGTTCTTTTCTTGCGCTGATGTTGGTGACATATCATTCACTTATTACCTTTTGACGTCAAATTCTATTGCCCAGATTTTCTTTGATCCCGACGTGTTCCTCAATAGTTTGCTCTCAAAAACCAGAGGAGGGCTCGCTATGACAGAGTATGGGGGCGTGCCTGGATTAGAGAGAATTTATCTTCTAATAAATGCACTTAGTACGTGGGTGGAGTTCCCTGTATTTGGAACGGGACCAGGGATGCTGAAAGAGTACAGCGAAAATGGCTTTGGCGTGGGTAACAGTGCTCATAACTTATTCATAACGATACTGGCAGAACAAGGAGCATTGGGGTTTTTGGTGTGGGTGAGCCTCTGGATTGTTGTGCTTAAATCTATACTCTCAATTTCTGGGGGGGGGGAGATCTCTCAGACGGAGGCGAACCAATATAAAGTTTTTCTGTTGTTCGCATTTGTTTCTTTGTTTTTGAGTAGCTTGTTAGCTGATCAGTATCGGGTTATTTGGTTGTGGCAGTTCATCGGCTTGATATCTTCGCGGTATATTAGTTCATTGTCGGGCGAGATAAAGCTTCCGAGAAAAATTGAACAAGTGTAGTGATTTATACTGGTAATATGTGCTGTCTTTGCTCTAATGATTTTTAGTTAGATTTGTCGGTCTAGGGGACAGGGGGAAGGTTTTGTCTGAGTTGAAATGCAAACATCCTAGTGTATGGCGTAGAACTATTGTTAATTTATCTATCTTTGGTGAAGGATTCGCCAAGGCGTTGTATAGATTTTCCATGCTGATTCAAAAAATTGCGAACACTCTGAGTTTTGAACATTTCTGGAAACAGGAAGTAGCACCTAACCAAAATGTTCTCATCGTCCCTAGTTTTTCGAAGAGTGGGTCGAAGCACAAGATATGGGATATCGCGATTGAGAGGGTTAGATGTCTTGGGGAAGGAGGCAAGGTTCTTGAGTTCGGCACAAACAATGGCGGGTCACTGTACTATTTCTGGAAAAACCTTCCTGGCTCAACTGAATTCCATGGTTTTGACTGTTTCGAAGGGATTCCGGAAGCTTGGGATAAGCTGCCAAAGGGAGCAATCAAGGGCTTTGGTTACCCCGCAGAGTTATGGAATGACTTTCCTGATCAGAAAGTAAATGTTGAAGAGTTTGTGACAAGAACTGGTGAAATTCCGCCCGTGCCTCAAGAAAACATAAAAATCCACAAGGGATTGTTTTGCCACACAATCCCAAGCTTTTGCGTCGCGGAAAAGTTGAAAGATGTGCAGCTGCTGCATTTTGATGCAGATATATACATGAGTACCAGACCTGTTCTGGACGCCATTTGCGGACAAATGAGGCACCACTATTACATTTTGTTCGATGAATTATATTCGGTAAACCATGAATTCAAAGCATGGATGGAGTTTATCGATTTATTTCACATTACCAGATGGCGGGTCGTGGCAATATCGGAAGACGGCGTCCAGGCATTGTTTGAGATTAACTATTAGTTTTCGTTTAAATAGAAGAAAAATAATTGTCTCATGAAAGTTTTGATTTGGCATTGGGGGCGCCGAGGTGGGGGGCCTAAATATACTTTAGAGCTGTCAAAGGAATTGGCAAAAATTGATCAGCTCGAATTACATCTATCGTTGTCTCGCCAGTCAGAACTGTATTCCAAGTTTTCAGATGTTTCGGCTTTTGGGCGTTTTGATATAAGCACATACAATAGTGTTTTCGGGTTTGTCGCTGGTCTTATAAGGCTTCCTTGGATCAAGTATAAGTTCTTTAAATACCTAAAGGACAATGACATAGACATTGTTGTATGCACGATGGATCATTTGTGGAATTGGAGCATTGTTGGTGCCTTTGCAAAGTTTCACGTGAAGTATGTGTTAGTAGTTCACGATGCAAATCGACATCCTGGAGAAGATCAGCTTTGGCGACGTCTTCTATTGGACTACGATATTCGAAAGTCAGACGGTGCTATTGTTTTAACCAGTTCGGTCGGAAACAGCTTACAAGAACAATTTTCTTACCCCAAAAATAGAATTTTTCGATCAGTTCACGGGCATTTTGGCGAATATATAAGAGATACTCCACGTATTCTACCGGTTGAGCGTCGGCCACGCATTCTGTTCTTTGGCCGTGTTCTGCCTTACAAAGGTTTGGACCTTCTGCTAAAGGCATTTAGAGGATTGAAAGAGGCGGTCCCGAAGGTCGAATTAGAGATTTGGGGGGGGGGCGATCTTGGCCCTTATCTTGAAGACATAGCTAAATTGAAAGACATTAAGCTAGTAAATCGCTGGATTGATGAGGCAGAGATCTTAGGGATCTTCGAGCGATGCGATATTCTGGTTCTACCATATCGCGAGGCCAGTCAATCTGGCGTTGTTGGCTTGGCGATGGCCTATGGAATGCCTGTTGTTGTTACCCCGATTGCTGGCTTGCGTGAGCAAGTAAAGCACGAAATTAATGGCGTGATTACTTCTTCCGTTGATGCAGAAAGTTTAACCAAAGGGTTAGAACGATTATTGTTGTCGGCTGATTTCTACACTCAGATATCGCAAGGAGGCCTCAATACTGCATGTAATGATCTATCATGGAAGAATATCGCATTGGGTGTGTTTGAAGACTTGAAATCTGTAGCTGTTCAAGGAAGGCGCAACTAAGCATGTGTGGTATTGCTGGGGTAGTCGTTCCCAACGGAGATCAAGTATCTAAAGAGAGCTTAGATAAAATGACGTCGGCCTTGCGACATCGAGGACCTGATGGATATGGGACTTGGGTTTCCGATGATGCTCGGGTCGGATTAGGGCATACCCGGCTGTCGATCATTGACTTGTCTCCAGCTGGCGCGCAACCAATGGTTTCAGCTAGTGGCCGATATATTGTTACCTTCAATGGTGAAATCTATAACTTCAAAGTGTTGCGGTTCAGCTTAGAACAGTTGGGTATGTCTTTTCGCAGCCACTCAGACACTGAGGTGTTGCTAAGTGCATTTGAGGCATGGGGGGTAAAAGACACCCTAACTCGTCTAAACGGTATGTTTGCTTTCGCTGTTTGGGACTCTGAAGATAAAAAATTATTTCTTGCCCGAGACCGGATGGGAATTAAGCCGCTCTATTATACAGAGTGCAACGGCAAAATTATGTTTTCGTCTGAGCTCAAACCGATCGCTGTTTATGAGAGTAAAGTTCCTGAAATATCATGTGTAGCTTTAACTGAGTACTTGAGGTTGGGGTATGTCCCCGCACCGCTTAGCATTTTTGATGGTGTATTTAAGCTTCAGCCGGGACATGTTGCAGAGTTTCATGAAGGCACGATGCGAGCACCTGAGCCGTATTGGCAGTTGGAGAAAGCAGTTCAGTTTGGGCGCAGCAATCAAATATGTGATGCAAAAGAAGCTGCTGACACCCTGGAGCGGGCAGTTCTCGCAAGTGTTGAGAGACAGATGGTTTCAGATGTGCCTCTGGGCGCGTTTTTGTCCGGTGGAGTTGATTCCACATTGGTGACTGCTCTAATGCAAACCTCTAGTCCGACAAAGGTAAAGACGTTCTCAATTGGCTTTTATGAGCAAGATTATAACGAAGCACAGCATGCAGCTGCTGTAGCACATTGTTTGAACACTGATCATACTGAGCTCTACATCACTGATGGAGACGCTCTGTCGGTAATCCCTGAACTGCCTGATATTTATGATGAACCGTTTGCAGACGTTTCACAGATTCCGACTTATTTGCTATCGCGTCTTGCCAGAGAGGACGTCACGGTGGCTCTTTCAGGGGATGGAGGAGACGAGTTATTTGCTGGATATGATAGGTATGCGACTGTTTCCGAGTTTTGGAAAAGACTGAAACAAGTCCCGTTCCCTGCTCGGAAGCTCATATCGGTTTTAGGACGATCTGTTCCACCTGCAGCATGGGATACTATCTCTAGAGTGCTACCACCGTCTGCAAGGTATAGTCTTCCTGGTCAAAAGATTCACCAGATTGGACGAGTATTGGGATCGTCTGACCTGTCGGACATTCAAAGAGCATTGATTTCCCAGTGGCCAAGTCCTGAAAGTATAATGGCATCAGAATGTAAAAAGCATGCAACTAACTGCAACTACACTTCGAGTTCTAACCATTTAGACCTGTCGGATATTGAAAGACAGATGGTGTGGGATTCGAAAGGATATCTTGCAGATGACATTCTTACCAAGGTCGACCGAGCAACCATGCGCGCAGGGCTTGAGGCCCGGGTCCCTCTCCTTGATGAAGAAGTAGTCCAACTGTCTTGGTCCCTACCAATTGATATGAAATTGAGGGGCAACGAGAGCAAATGGTTGCTTAAAGAGGTTCTGTATCGCTATGTACCAAAAGAGTTGATGAAGCGACCGAAAATGGGATTTGGTATTCCTTTAGATTCATGGTTGCGCGGACCTTTGCGAGAATGGGCAACATCAAATCTCTCGAGTAATCTATTACACGAGCAAGGGTTTTTTGATCCTGATCAGGTTAATTTTGTATGGCGACAACACTTGAATTGTAAGGTTAATTTTGCAGGTCCTATCTGGACGTTGCTAATGTTTCAGCTATGGCTGGAAAAGGTGAAGAGATGGGTTTGATGAAATTTGTGCCGTGGTGGATGAAAGTTCTCGCAAAGCTATTTTTATCCAAATTACCTTTCTCTTACCGGTTTTGGCAAAAGCTAGGCCTCTTTCGGCACGGTCAAATGGACGACCCAGAACGAGCAGTTAGTACATTTGAAAGATACTTCGCAAAGGCAGTAGAATGCCGAAAATTACGCGATGGGTTCAGCTGTCTTGAGTTGGGTCCAGGTGATTCAATTTTATCTGGTGCAGTCGCGAGCGCGTTTGGTGCAAAGTCTGTGTGGCTAGTCGACGCAGGACATTTCGCCAATACGTCTATTAATGATTTTCGTGAAGTGGCTCAAAAACTCAAAAGAAATGGTAAGGAACTGCCAATCTCGTCACATACAATCGACGTGGCGGAAACTCTTCGAGCATTAAATATTAAATACTTAACAGAGGGCACAGAGTCATTGAAAGAAATCCCAGAAGGAGTTGTTGACTTCTTCTGGTCGCAAGTGGTTTTGGAGCATGTGTCCAGAGCTGAGTTTCCGGAGTTTACTAGGCAATTGCGCCGGGTAGTAAGTCCTGATGGCATTGGTGTTCACAGCATCGACTTTCGTGACCATCTTTCTGGCGGTTTAAATAACTTACGTTTCACGGACAAAGTTTGGGAAAGCTCGTTTTTTAGTGATGCAGGATTTTACACAAATCGACTGCGCCCGAGCGAGATGATTGAGCTGTTTCGGCAAGCGGGCTTCTCGGTCAAAGTTCTTTCTGAGACAAAATGGGAACGTATGCCGATCAAACGTGCGAACCTTGCATCCGAGTTTAAAGCAATGCCAGATGAAGATTTCATGGTTGCTGAGATAGAGATTCTTTTGCGTCCCACCGAAATTGTTGAGCGCTAAGGCGATGGGGAAGCGTCTTTTGTATGTGGTAAATGTGGATTGGTTCTTTCTATCGCATCGATTACCACTAGCTATTGCCGCTCAAAAACAGGGCTTCGAAGTGCATGTTGCTGTAAGCATTACAGACGGCATGAAAAGCTTGGAGGAATGCGGTTTTACTGTTCATAAGATCTCAATATCCCGAGGTAAAAGCAACCTTTTGAAGGAGATTAAGGCCTTTATCCAAGTGTTTAAGGTCTTCTTTAACGTAAAGGCCGATGTTGTTCACCTGGTTACTATTAAGCCAGTGATATACGGTGGCATTGCTGCGAGGATTCTGGGTGTTCGTCGACTAGTTGCCGCAATTTCTGGATTGGGGCATACATTCGTTGCCAAGGGGATCAAAGCAAGTCTCCTTCGTTCTGTGGTAGCTGTCGCATATCGTATAGCTCTGTCCCACAGAAATCAGACAGTCATCTTTCAAAACTCTACAGATCTAGATTGCCTTACTCGTCTCGCCGGGCTGAGCACGAAGGATACCAAGATTATCAAGGGCTCTGGGGTAGATTTGCGGTCGTACGAAATGTCTGATCTGCCCGGTGGCATGCCTCGTGTGGTTATGGCGTGTAGGTTGCTTTCCGATAAAGGGGTGTGGCAATTTGTTGAGGCAGCTAGAATATTAAAAGTCCGAGGTGTACGCGCACGTTTCGAGTTGGTCGGCGATATTGATCCCGGGAACCCAACTAGTTTGTCTTTAGAAGACCTACAAGATATTGATCGCGAAGGAATAGTTGAGCGTTTAGGGTATAGGTCCGATATAGTTAATGTTATGAAGGAAGCGACTATCGTAACTCTTCCATCTTTCTATGGAGAAGGGCTTCCTAAGGTTCTGATTGAGGCTGCGGCTAGTGGACGACCGATCGTAACAACGGATATGCCGGGGTGTCGAGATGCTGTTAAGGATGGAGTAACGGGCGTAATTATACCACCTAGAGATAGTATTTCTCTCGCAGATGCCTTGCAAAATCTGCTTGAAAACCCTGCTCTCTGCATTTCAATGGGAAGAGCCGGAAGGGAAAAGGCAGAGAAAGAATTTGATATTGATAAAATTGTCCAAGAGCATATAGATATTTACCAATCAGGCAATAAATAAAATATTTTTATTGTGTTTATATAAACTTTCAGCTTCAAATGTAAAATATCGTTAATCATGCATTTAGTACGTCATGTTCACCAGAATGTATCCAGTTTTCGAGTAATTGGATGTCCTTGCAATAGAAGATGTCTTCTCTTGCTTTTTCCGATATCGAAACGGTTAGCTTAGCTTCTCTCGATTTTGAGTATGTGAAGTTAATGGATTCTGGCAATACCGGACGAGTTAGAAAAATGCCATATGCGTACCTACGCGCAAGCTCAATTTTGCTGGTATCTGGTGCTTCAATGTTATCAATTTCGCTCAAGATTTGGCGATATTGCTCCCTTGTCTCAACGTCAATTGTGAAGCCCAATCTGTCGTATCTGCCAGTTCCGGCAGTGACTACCGTTAGTCCATATACTGCGGCTTCGATACCGACTGTTCCACGAACAGTCAAGCAAACGTCTCCTATCTGGTATAGGGACAATGTAGATATCTGAGTGTCTGCAGGGACAACATGGATGTGATCCGGAATTTTCCCGAATTCTTTTAATACTGTAAGTTCGGAAAATTCAGCATTACTACGGTCACGAATATTTTTCACTACGTTCGCGGGATGAACTTTAATAATCCAATTGACGGATGTGTTTTCCCAGGCAAGTTTCACTGTCTCACGAAACCATTCTTCGTAGTCATTGAAGACATCTTCGCCCCAAAAGAAAGTAGCATCCCAAAAAATATGAGGAAAAATAAGAACTGTTTTCTTTAATGGGTTAATCCCAAGGTAAGACTTTATCGCGTTTTCGTCCATGATTTCGGTGTTGAATTGGGTCGCGACTTCGCCATACCATTGACCGGAGCGGTAACAATATTCAATTTCATCCTTCAGCACTTTCCATTTCTCTTCATCCCAGGGAATGGATTTGAGGTGACTCCATGTGTCATCTGAAAGTGAAACGGGGTGAACATTTTCGTTTGTAATGTCGTATCTTTTCAGGATGAGCGCATTGTCTTTGTGAGCTGAATTCAAAGTGATTGGAGTGATATTGTTCTGCATGCATGCCTCAAACATGGGGCCTTCGGGTGTGTATCCCCGATCTATCAATACCACAGTGCAAGGTTGCCAGGTTTCAATCAAGTTAAGAGCGCTATTCGCGTGATCAATGGTTCTCCGAAGTAAAACTTTTAATTGCTCGTATACGCCAGGGCTTGAAGGATTTATTGTCCCAGACCTTAACCGTCGCATCAGTGTTGAAACCGCAAATTTTCCGACATGAATACCTTTCCAGGTAATTTCTAGTACTTCTTCTTGGGTTTTGCAGGTTGAAAGGTGGGATAGGGTTTCTTTGAATTCCTTCGAAGCTTCCTCTGAATCCCAGTATGCAAACCGACGTACCCCGATCATTTGGTATAATGACTTCTGATGTTCAGAAGCGAAAGAAGGTAAAATCACGACAGGTTCTATGCCGCAAGCCGATAGGCTCGACATAATTGGAAGTTGAAGTAGTACATTTGATATGCCGTCCATTGAGCTTACAAGTGCAACTTTGTTTGCGCAATCAATCCTCTCATCTAGTTGCTTTCTTACAGCATCAAGTCTGGAGCGGCCGATACTTGCAATCTGTAGCTCATTGGACGCTAGCTCTCTTCTGTAACGAGAGCTCAGTTTGAAGCCAATCTTGCGCACAAACTTTGCTACCCCAAACTTGTATAGAGCTCGAATTGATTGATCTCTTAAAATAAATCTCAATGTGGGTAACTCTCTTTAAGATATTTTTTCGTAGGAAAGGGTCGCTTGTGCCAACTCAAGATCATTAGCTGTGTTAATGTCTAGTGCTTCTAACGGACTAATTCATAGTCCAATTACGTTACGTCTGAGAATAAAAGTTGTATTTGTTCTCTGTGTTACGCGTATGGCGTGTATTACACAACTTTCGTAATATATAGGTGGTCGATCTTGTTAGTTATGCGGTGCGTTTGGAAATAATCACTATTAGGTTCAAAGCAAGAGAATGATGAGCTGGAAGCAATTTGGGCTACGTCATGTGGGCTGTTTCTTGAGCCAATATCGAAAGCAATAATTGGAGGTAATGGGGCAAGTATTGCTGGCGAAACAAAAATGTTCGGTTTGATCTGACGGAAAGTCAAATGATTACCCCCAAAAAAAACACATTATCTGATGCGTGCTGCATTGTTTTGTACCGATAAAGTTCTTCTGTTTTCCGAAGATAATTTTGCGGATTCGATTAAATACTGAACGCGAACAGCATCGTGAAAACTGGGGGTGAACACAGTACTGCCAGAGGCCACTTCGGATAGGAACCTCTGTGCCAAAGACCGAAAGGGAGCGATACGGCCGTCGTCGGATACTTCTCTCAACCTGTGACTGGTAATATCGTTGCTATCTTCCATTCCATTTAATGTGAAACCCTGCATATAATCCGGCGTATTATTCTCAAGTACAAGCGATCCATCGGTTCCGCAAATGTGCCAAAGATGCCGGTGTATTCCCGGAGAAGAATTGGAGATAACAGCGTTTACTATAGTTCCCGACGCATGTTCGAGGCTCAAATTAACAAAGTCCTCAGCCGGTGTTTCTCCGGTGGGGGTGAAATGTGCTGTACTTGACGAGGAACAGCTAGAGGTTAGACGCACTACCGGTCCGAATAACCATTCCACCAAATATAACAAATGTGACCCGAGTAAGCTCAATACTCCGCCTCCACATTTTTGGTCTGTTTTCCACGACCATTTTCTATGTTGTTGTGCAAAGGAGTGCACAGCCCAGGTTATATCTACGTGATTTACTTGCCCAATTAGGCCGCTTGATATTGCGGTTGCGAGACGCTGAAAAACAGGCAGTTCTGCGAACTGGAAATCTACACCGGTTAGTAAGCTAGATTCTCTCGCTGCATCCGCCAAACGCTGTGCGCTCGCGAGGGTATTCGACAATGGCTTTTCTGAAAGTACAGCGCATCCAGATCGTATGGCTCGTAATGCAAGTTGCTCGTTTGCGTGAGGAGGCACTGCGAGCATAATAACATTAGGTTCTCGTCCAAGGATCTCGTCAATACTGTGAGCGAGCAGGTCTTGTTGGAGGCTTAGCCTGTTTAGTACTGAAGAAGTTTTTGAAGCATCCCTACCCAAAACACCTATCAGTGTGGCATTAGGTATCGATGTCAGGGCAGGAAGATGTACTGCTGCACCAAAACCTAATCCGACAACTGCGACACGTACTTCTGCCATAATCAATCTATAATCTTAGGTTTTGCTAGAGGGACGATAAACTTCCCTTTGAAGCCATTTCTGCGCAGAATCGGTGCGAGTTCTTCGGCTATGTGCCAGGACAAAAATAATGCATATTCTGGTTGGTCCTCGTACAGCTTGCGTTCATCTAGGACTGGGATTCTTGTGCCTGGCATATATTTGTTGAGTTTGTGCGAGGTCGAGACTTCCATTACGGCGTCAAGTATTCCGTCATCAAGCCCAAGGTAATTGATTAAGGTGCTTCCGCGGGACGGAGCGCCGATTCCGTAAATCCGATGTCCGGCAGCTTTAATTGGTGCAAGCATTGCATACAGGTCAAGTTTTGATCGGATAACCCGAGCGCGAAAATCGGCGAGTCCGGCGCCGCTGTTGATACCCAGTTCTTCTTCTCTTAGCAAGCAAGCGTTCACTGAAGGCAAGACTTTCCTTTGCCCTTTACGTCCTGCGAAAACGCGAATTGAACCACCATGAGTTGGAATCCGGTTTACATGAAACACCTCAAGGCCATGCGCTTCTAGCAAAGACTTAATTACACCAAGGTGATAATAGCGCAGATGTTCATGGTAGATTGTATCGTACTGAAGAGTTTCGACAAGATCTGTAAGATAGTGAGACTCAGAAACGAAAACCCCATCTTCGCTCAACATGTTTACGATTCCATCGACAACGGCATGCACGTCGGTGATATGTGCAAACACATTGCATGCTGTCACAACTTTTGCCGTTCCGAACTTTTCCCTGACACGGTGTGCCGTTTCGAGACCAAAATAGGTTTTTTCGGTGTTTATTCCTTGTTTGATTGCTACATCGGCTGCTTGGGATGGCTCAATCCCCAAAACTTTGTGGCCTCCCAAAAGGTAGTTGTAGAGAAGGGTGCCGTCGTTCGAGCCAACATCAATTACTAGATCATCTTCTTCTAGGCCGACAACATCTTGGACTTCTTGATATTGCTGCGCAAAGTTGTCTCTTAGAATACGAGTAGAACCCGAAAGATAGGGATAGCTCTCAGGAAATAGAATTTCTTGTGAAACTTCCAGTCCTATCTGAACTAGGCCACAATCATCGCAACGGAGTAACTCGAGCGGGAAGCTGGGTTCCTCTACAGGAGATGCATTTATCGGAGGCATAGTGTTAACTGGTGGCAGATAACCCAGAAAAATAATGGATGAAAGGTCTCGACTGTCGCAGATCTGACAGTTCGTAACAGGGCAAGAAGTGTGCTTCATTGGATATTCCATTAATTATCAGGTTTTCAGCGGAGATAGATGCGCGTTGTCGCTGTACCACTTAACTGTAGTAGCTATGCCGTCCGCGAAATCAACACTCGGATTGTACCCAAGGTCGCGCAGCTTTGAAATGTCAGGGCAACGACGGCTCGTTTCTCCTTCTGGTGCAGCGGCGGGACGAACGTCAACTTCACGACCAAAGCATTTGATAACATGATCGGCTACCTCTGAAATAGAGAGTTCCTCAGGGTTGCCAACATGATAAATTTCAAGATGCTTTCCTTTGTTGAGTATTTTGTGCACGCCTTCTATGAAGTCGTCTATGTGACAAAACGCACGTGTTTGCCTCCCGTCTCCCAAAATTGGAAACGGAATAATTCCGTCTGGCTGTTTCGAGGTCAGGTCTTTAGCTCTTAATGCGAACTGAGGGATTACATGTTCCCAGCCCATATCTGGGCCGTAGACATTGTGAGGACGAAAAATCATAACACGATCAAAGCCTGAGCGGCCGTAATTGATTGCCATCAGCTCGCATGCAAGTTTGCCTCCCCCGTAGGAATACCGAGGATTCATGACATCCGGTACAATAAGCGGAGCATCTTCTTTCGTCGGGATAACAGGGGGTGACTGGTAAACTTCCGAACTAGAAGCGAGTACCAGCTCTCCAATGTCTTGAACTCTGCAAGCATCGATGACGTTCAGCATGCCGCGCATTGCTATGTCCAACACAAGTTCAGGCTTTGAGTAAAAGAATTCAGTTCCGTTGACATAAGCAAGGTGCAATATGCTGTCTATTCCTCTTGAGGCAGCAATTACAGATTCCCTATCTCTAATGTCGGCCTCAACTATTTCAATGTCGGTTAGAATATCGGACAACCTAGAAGTTGTGCCTCGAGAGTTGTTATCTAAAACTCTAACATCGTTTCCAGCATGAACCAGTTTCCGCACCAAGCCGGAACCGATAAAGCCGGTTCCTCCTGTCACTAGATAGCGCTTTGACATCAAGATACTCCTGTTGGTAATTTAGCTCTACCATGACTGCCAAGCGCCATATAACCTCTTCCCGATGGGAGGTGAAGGTCTAATGCGTCGAAACAGTTCCAAAAATCATAAATGAGCCCCGGCGCGTTCATCAAATTTGCCAAAACAGAAACCGGCATAGAAGCAAAAATTGGATGGTTGTTCAGAATCAACACGATATCAGATTCCTTGAAGGCATCTTCTAGCGTTGCAACAGGCATCAGGCCAAAATCTTTGATTTCATTCTCTGCTACGACAGCGTCGAAACCTTTAAAGTTAGCAGTTGGAAAGGCATTCCTCAGAGCGCTGAGGATCGGCCGTGCCATTGTTCCCCGCAAGTCATCTGTTGACGGCTGCCCTTTAAATGCGATTCCCATTAAAGTAATATTCGGTGAGTCAGGGAAACCGGTGAAATCAGAAGTGATTTGTTGAAGATAGTCCACAATCTCATTCGGTTGGTTCTCATTGAGAGTACGAGCAGCCAAAGTTATTGCGGGCGTTATTCCCAATTCCCTTAAGCCCTCTGCAAGTATATGTGGATCCTTTTCAAGGCAGGGACCGCCAACAGGACCGGGCATTGGAAGGTTTGTACGCGAATAGCCAAGTTTTCCAGCACGTATTACCTCTGCAGCACTAATGCCTAGAGCGTCGCACGACCTTGCCACTTCATTTGCATATGCAAAAGCAACATCACGTTGAGAGTTATCTATCAGTTTGATCATTTCAGCGGTCTCAACATCACTCACGCGCACTACTGTGGGGGTAAGAAACTGAAATAGTTGAGATGCACGTACTCCGGCACCGTACGTAGCGCCACCTACGATTTGCGGAAGTGAACGTAACTCTGTCAAAGCTTTGCCTTCAAGTGTCCGTTCAGGGCAAAACGCTAAATGATACTTACAACCAGCACTATCAAGGATAGGGGTTACTATTTTCCGAGTTACCCCAAGTTTGACAGTGGAGCGCATAATAACGAGATCGCCTTCCTTCATCTTACTGGCGACTTGTCTGCTTACGTTTTCGATCATGTCGATCCGCGACAGACCGTTGCTGGCTAATGGTGTTCCTACTGTTATGATATAAACCTTGCCGGCCCAATCATCAGGCACTTCTTTTGCAAAAGTTAGATTTCCTGTTGCTATTACTTGTTGGAGCTTCTCTTCTAAACCCGGTTCATGGAAATGAGCTTTACCTTGAGACAGTAAATCTACGACTGTTTCCCTGATTTCAACCCCGACGACTTCAAATCCGACGTCTGCCATTGCAACGGCCAGAGTCAAACCGACATATCCAAGTCCCAGAATACACACACGTTGATCAGCATAATCATCGATATGTTTCATTAGCTCCATTTAAATAGTCCTTTAGTAAGTGCTAGTCCAATTACACTTATGTGTAGCGCCTGTTTGAAGCGACCATCTAAGATCATTTCACGAAGTTCGTTTCGTGTTACCAGAATAACTTCTATGCCGGGTTCTTGATTCCAATCGGAGTTTTCTTGAGGCGATACTTCGGAAAAATAGGCCCAAAAACGATTCTCCAGCCTACCAGTATCCGGGTAAAGGCAACCTAGAAAGGTGGGGGAGTGCAGAACATTGTGGCCAGTCTCTTCTCGCATTTCGCCTATTGCAATGTTTTCTGGAGCATCATTTCGATCTAGCAGTCCTCCTGGCAACTCAAGGGTAAACTCCTCAACGGCTGGTCTAAATTGTTTTACAATGGGAATAAGCCCATCAGGTCGTACGCCGAGCATTGTTACGTAGTCGGCCTGTTGGAAAGAATGGAATACTGATGGCTTTTCAGCACTGTCCCATGACACGTTCTTCGCGCTGAGTGTGACCCAAGGCGAGAGCGTTGTGAGTTGGTTACTCGTTATTTTGGGAAAAGACTTATCAACTTTTTTAGTCATAAACGATCTCTGCCACTATTATGATGTACAGTGGAGTTCATTCGTTATAATCCATTGTCTTGAAGCCGGACTGCTTTACCAAGGAGTCCCTTTTGGCAGATTCAAGGTCTTCTCTAACCATTTCGGCTACAAGTTCATTGAAGCTGGTCTTTGGTGTCCAGCCCAACTTTGACTTAGCTTTTGAAGGATCTCCGAGTAAAGTCTCAACTTCTGCAGGACGAAAATAACGGGGATCAACAGAGACAATACACTTCCCAGAGCGATCATATCCTTTTTCAGCGAGACCTTGGCCTTCCCAACTAATCTGCATATTGATTTCTTTCGCAGCTGCGTTTACAAAGTCTCGAACACTGTATTGTTGACCGGTCGATATTACAAAGTCCTCGGGTTGATCCTGTTGCAGCATAAGCCACTGCATTTCAACGTAATCTTTGGCGTGTCCCCAATCGCGTTTTGCATCAAGGTTTCCCAAATAGAGGCAATCCTGTAGACCGAGGTGAATGCGCGCTAAAGCTCTGGTGATCTTGCGAGTTACAAAAGTTTCACCACGTATTGGGCTTTCATGATTAAAAAGAATGCCATTGCAAGCATACATACCGTAAGCTTCACGATAGTTAACAGTTATCCAGTAAGCATAAAGCTTTGCTACAGCGTAAGGGCTCCGAGGGTAAAACGCAGTTGTTTCTTTCTGCGGGGTTTCTTGAACAAGACCAAATAATTCTGATGTCGAAGCTTGATAATAACGTGTCTTCTTCTCTAGCCCCAATATTCTGATTGCTTCCAATATACGCAAAGCTCCCAGCGCATCGGAATTTGCTGTATACTCCGGCTCTTCAAAACTGACCGCAACATGGCTCTGAGCTGCAAGATTGTAAATCTCGTCAGGCTGGGTTTGTTGGATAACCCTTATGAGGCTGGTGCTGTCAGTGAGGTCGCCATGGTGCAAAAACAGCCGAACATCTTTCTCGTGCCTGTCGCGATAAAGATGGTCAATCCTGTCTGTATTGAACAGGCTTGTACGTCGTTTGATTCCATGAACGATGTAGCCTTTCTCAAGTAGAAGTTCTGCAAGATATGCGCCATCTTGGCCCGTAATCCCGGTAATCAGTGCGACTTTTTTTTCTGCGTTCATGGCTCATATTTCAGTTTTTTAGAGAGTTGGTCTTCAGGAAATCGTCGTAAGCGAGTTGTAGGCCTTCTTTTAACGTAACTTTCGCGTCCCAGCCGGACATTTTCAACCTTGAACTATCGAGTAGCTTTCGAGGACTTCCATCCGGTTTGGTTTGGTCAAATGTTATATCTCCTTGGTAGCCGACAATTTCCTTCACGGCTTTTGCAAGTGCCAAAATTGAGATTTCCTCGCCAGTTCCCACATTGATATGGCTTTGCATTTCACTTGTAAATTTTTCATAGACAGTTTTTTCAAGTTGCATGACGTGTAGGCATGCTGTCGCAAGGTCGTCAACGAAAAGAAATTCTCTCATTGGAACTCCACTGCCCCACACTGGTACGGAGCGCTGCCGATTGATTTTTGCTTCGTGAAAGCGTCGAATCAAAGCAGGGATTACATGTGAGTTTTCTGCGTGATAATTATCGCCAGGACCATACAGATTAGTTGGCATAATGCTACGGTATTCAATTTTATGGCTTTTGCCGTACTGGCGATTATAGCTTTCGCACAGTTTGATGCCGGCAATTTTTGCCAAAGCATACGGCTCGTTTGTTGGTTCAAGGGGGCCTGTCAGTAGTGTACTCTCAGTCATCGGTTGTATCGCCAACTTAGGGTAGATGCAGCTGGATCCCAAGAACAGCAATTTCTTGACACCATTTCGGAATGCGGCATCTATTACGTTAGCTTCAATCATTATGTTTTGATAAATAAAATCAGCAGGATAAGTGTTGTTGGCATGTATTCCGCCAACTTTTGCCGCTGCCAGATAGACTTGGTCTGGTTTCTCGCTTTTAAAAAAGGCTTCCACATCGGTCTGTCTGCAAAGGTCTAGGTCGTACCGTGAGCGCGTAATAATATTCTGATGGCCCTCAGATCGCAGTGTCCTAATAATAGCTGAGCCGACCATGCCTAGGTGGCCGGCTACATAAATTTTTTCCTGCGCCATATCCGTTAGTCCTGTTTCGACTGTTTTTTGCGTAAAGTGGGTTACGAATAAATGCTAAATCGGTGCAATTTCAAAATGTTTTTGTAAATAAAATTTAGGGCTAATTTTATAGAAGAAATTCTTGCCTGCTTATTCGGTAACATCTTATGCCGTGTAAATTCGTAGATAAAATATTTGCCAAAACACCCCAAAGTCGGCCAGTAAAAATAGTGGTATACATAATCTGAAATAAGATATTGTCATTTAATGTTTTATGAATATTCATGAGTGATTTTGTTGTTCAAGTATACTATGGTGGTGTTGTTCTTGTTAGCGGAATTGCTTTATATGTGATATCATTTATTTTTCGTTAGGCGGGTTTTGTGTGGTATTAATAAATATTATAGTGTTGCAATTATAATTGCACATTTTTTCCATTTGATGAAAATGATATCCTTTAATTAAATAAATTTAATTTTCAAAGTTTTGAGGCGGTCGTTGCTGTGTGTTTGAGATTTATTTTCAATTTTTATTGTGTGATGAAAATTCCCTAAGGAAAATTCGGTTGTATTTATAATGTTTGTGCTTGTTCTTGTCGCGTGTGGTTCTACCAATTGATGCTGGTCGATGGATAATCGCGTCGAGCGTAGATTGAACTTGATGCATTCTCAAGTTAATGTAGTGAATATTTACTTTTTGCGCGAATATTCGGAAGGGGCGGGCTGGGTGTGCGTGATGAAATCAATGGACTATTTAAAGAGAAAAATCTGATGTTCAAATCGTGAAAATAATTGTCCTCGCACGCGGGATGCTGGCTCAATGCGCATCATGCCAGCTTAATTAGGCGTGATTCCCACAGTGAGCTCTTTTTAGTTTTCTAGTCTGGAAAATGGCGGAGGGGATGGGCCTGATATCCAACCTTCTCCACCAAGCTGACACTGCTTGCCCTGCTCTTAAGTGTTTGAAGGTGCGAGATAATATCGTTCTTCCGTCAATTCGTCCTCCTGATCATTCATGGCCATTACTACCGTGACCGTAGAGGTTGGCGTTGGTGTGGGCGTTCCTTTCATTCTCGAATTCGAGGCTGGAATGAGCGATGCCGAAGCGTTCGCTCAGTCGTGCTTTGATCTTGCCCTTGATGGCCTCAATTCTCGTCCATCCATCTTCGGCGACGACCACGTGGCAGTCGAGCGCCGCCTCGTGTTCCTGCATCTGCCATAGGTGCACGTGGTGGACATCCGTAACGCCGTCCACGTCCCGCATCGCGGCGATCACGGCCGAGTTGTCGATATCCGGCGGGCTGCCCAGCATCAGTGTCCGGATCGGGCCGCCGATCTCGGTCAGTGCGAGATACAGTATGTACAGCGCGATTCCGATGGTGATTGCGGGATCGACCCAGCGCAGGTCGTAGAGAATGATCAGCGTGCCGCCGACGATCACGGCGACCGAGGCGAGCGCATCCGAGAGGTTGTGCAGGAAGAGCGCGCGGATGTTCACGCTGCCCTTCTGCATGGACCAGGTGAGCGCCGCAGTCAGAGCGTCGACCACGAGCGCCACGCCGCCGAGGATGACGACGGTCCAACCCTGAACCTCGGGCGGATCGATAATGCGCATACCGCCCTCGTAGATCAGATAAACGCCGACGAGGATGAGTGTCTTGTAGTTGATCAGTGCCGCGACAATCTCGATCCGGCCGTATCCGAAGGTCATCCGCTCGTCCGCAGGCCTCCGCGCGATCTTGCGCGCCGCGAAAGCGATCACCAGCGACGCCATATCCGAGAAGTTGTGCAGGTCATCCGCGATCAGCGCGAGACTGCTCGAAACGATTCCGCCTGCGATCTGCGCGACGGTCAGAAGGGCGTTCGCTGGCTCTGTTGCACAAATGGTCTGAGGGGATTCATCTTGTGAATCCAGCGTGGTAGCTGGGCTGCATGAGCAGACCGATACCCCCGACCTACAAGACCCGGAACTGGCCAGCCTACAACGAGGCGCTCAAGCGCCGGGGCTCGCTGACGATCTGGTTCGATCCCGCCATGATGTGGGGAGCCGCGCCCACCGGCAAGCGCGGGCGCCAGCCAGACGACAGCGACGCCGCCATCCAGACCTGCCTGACGATGAAGGTGCTGTTCGGCATGGCCCTGCGCCATACAACCGGGTTCGTCGAGAGCCTGCTGCGTCTGTTCGGCCTGGACTGGGCTGTGCCCGACTTCAGCACGCTGTCGCGGCGCCAGAAGACGGCTCTGTTGCAACAGAGCCCAATCAGGCCCCAATCTCGTCGTGCTCGGTCAGACATTCAGAATGGTCCCGCAACACCTCCAGCACCCGGCAATCCGCTGTCCGCCCGCCGCTGCACTCGTGGACCATGCGTTTCAGTTCCGTGCGCAGCGCCTTCAGGCGGGCCATGCGCTGCTCCACCTGTTTGAGCTGGCGACGCGCGATGGCATCAGCCTCGTCGCAGGGTCGGTTGGGATGGTCGCTGAGGTCGAGCAGCTCGCGGATCGCATCGAGCGAGAAACCGAGTTGCCGCGAATGGCGGATGAAGGACAGTCGGTCAAGCTGTGCATTGTCGTAGCGCCTCTGCCCGCCTTCGGACCTGCCGGGTTCGGGCATGAGTCCGATCTGTTCGTAGTACCTGATGGTCTGCACCTTTGTGCCGGTCTTCTTTGACAGAGTACCGATCGTGAGCATTTTCGCCTCCATGAAAAAGATACAGTTTGTGTAGGTTTTGTCGTCGGAATAAACAAGTGTCGGATTCACAGACGCGTGAGTTCAAGCTATACCATGATTTCGCGCTTGAACCTCTAGCTGCTAGAGGATGTATCCGTATATGCAATAAGAATCAAAAGCAGGCGAACAGGATTGTCCCTTACTTCGGCGCAGAAATTTCTTTGGGTTTTGGCAGGCGTGGCAGCGCTTGCCTTCGTATGGCTTTTGCTCTGGTCCGATTATCGTGCCGATAGCGCCCGAACCGACGCCGAACCGCCTTTTTTCGCTGAATTCGAACTAACGGACCACCAGGGTATGGTTCGAACCGAGGAGGACTTTGCGGGGCGCTGGATGCTGGTGTTTTTCGGCTTCACCAACTGTCCCGACGTCTGCCCGACGACCCTGTCAGAGGTCGCGGCGGTGATGGACGGTCTGGGCGACGATGCCGCCAAGGTCCAGCCGATTTTCATAACAATCGACCCCGAACGGGACACGCCCGCCGCACTCGCCGAATACGTCCCGCTGTTCGATGCGGGCATCATCGGGCTGACGGGCACGCCGGAACAAATCGCCGCCACATCCGAGACGTTTCCGATCTTCTTTGAACGCGTCGAAGAGGCTGCGGCGCCGGATGGTTACACGATGGGCCACACGTCGCATCTGTTCCTCTTCGATCCCGACGCGGGCTTTGCCGACTCCTGGCCCTACGGCACCCCGGCCGAAGAGATTCTCGCCGATCTGGAAGAGAGGATCTGATCGACATGAACCGCATATCCGGAGAAACAGCCCTCGGGCTGGCGTGGATCATCGCGCTTGTCGCCTCGCTTGCCGTGCTTTTCATCGGCGAGGTGCTGGGGCAGACGCCCTGTGTGCTGTGCTGGTTCCAGCGCGCCTTCATGTTTCCCTTGGCCATTATCCTCGGGCTGGGCCTTTGGTGGCGGGACGGCCGTGTGGGGCGCTACGGCATCGCATTGGCGCTTGGCGGCGGCGCAATCGCCCTGTGGCACATGGGGCTGTACGTCGGTCTTGTTCCCGAACGCGTCCAGCCCTGCACGGCCACCGGCCCCTCTTGCACCGATGACAACCAACTGGTCTTCGGCATCCCTATCCCGCTGATGGCGCTCGCCGCCTTCGCGCTGATCGGGGCGCTGTCGGCCCTTTCATTAAAGGACACACGAACATGAATCGACGCGGCCTGATCCTGTCCGTTGTTGCCCTCGGCGCCGCCGGTTTCGGCGGAGCCACCTGGTTTGCAAACCGCCCCGGCCCAGTGGCCGAAGCGGAGCCCGTTGCTCCGGAACTTGCGGAGGCGATGATCCGCCCCTACTCGCCCATCCTCGGGCCTGCGGATGCGCCCGTCACGATCGTCGAATTCTTCGATCCGGCCTGCGAGGCCTGTCGCGCCTTTCATCCCATCGTGAAGGACATCATGGCCGAGCATGGGGAAGCTGTCCGCGTCGTGATCCGCTACACGCCTTTCCACGGCGCGGCATCCGAGGAAGCCATCCGCGTGCTCGAGGCGGCGCGCATGCAGGACGTTTACGTGCCGGTGCTCGAGGCCGTTCTGCGGGAACAGCCGAGATGGGCGTCACACGGTGCCCCGGCGCCCGGCCTGATCCTACAGGTCGCCGCCACGGCCGGGCTCGATGCCGAGGCCGCGCGCACGCAAATGCTGGCACCGGGTGTAGTGGCGATCCTGAATCAGGATCGTGCCGATGTAGAGACCGTGGGAATTCGCCAGACGCCCACATTCTTCGTGAACGGCAAGCCGCTCGATCCGTTCGGGGAGGCAGAACTGCGGCGATTGGTGGCTGCCGAAGTCGCTTCCGCGCAAAAATGAATGGAAAGGGCAGGATCAAAACGATGAAAAAGTATATTTTAACCAGCACACTGGCGGCGCTTTTGACCCTTGGAGGGCTCTCGGTGCCCGCGCTGGCCGGACCCGAGGATGTCGTCGTCGAGAACGCGTGGTCCCGCGCCTCCATCGGGATGAACCGTCCCGGGGCGGCCTACATGACGATCCGCAACGCTGGCGACGAGCCGGTAACGCTGATCGGCCTTAAGACACCGCTCGCGATGATGCCCGAGATCCACGAGACGAAGACCAATGCCGAAGGTGTGAGTTCGATGAGCCCGGCGGGCGAGATCACAATCGCCCCGGGCGAGAGCGTCGCGCTCGAGCCGGGGGGCCTGCACGCAATGCTGATGCGGCTGCAAGAACCGATGACGGAAGGGGAAACCTTTCCGCTGACCCTGCTCTTCGACGGCGGAGGCGAAGTGACGGTCGACGTGCCGATCCTCGGCATCGCCGCGAGGGGGCCGCAGGACTGATGCGGCGACGGGCGATCCTGGGGTATGGTGCGGCTGGTGTCGGGGCGGTCGCCCTGATGCTCTTCGTCGGTTGGTGGCGGGTCGACGGACCCGGTGCACCCGCACCTGTCGGGCAGCTGCCTGTGGCCCTGACCGAGATGGACTTCCGTCTGACGGATCATGAGGGCAACGCGGTCGGGCCGGAAACCCTCATCGGGCGACCGACGATGGCGTTCTTCGGCTTCACCTACTGTCCCGATGTCTGCCCGACCACACTCTCTGACATTTCGGGATGGCTCGACGATCTGGGAGACGAGGCCGACGAGATGAACGTGGTTTTCATCACGGTCGATCCCGAGCGCGACACTGTCGAAACGATGGCCGAATATGTCGGCTACTTCCATCCTGCGATCCGTGGCTGGACGGGGCCGGAGGAGCAGATAGCGCGCGTCGCGGACGGCTTCCGCGCCACCTACGAAAGGGTGCCGACGGAGAGCGGCGATTACACGATGAACCACACCGCGAGCGTCTTCCTGTTCGCAGCCTCCGGGCGGTTCGTCACCATGATCGACTATCACGAAGCCAGAGAATTCGCGGTGCCGAAGATCCGTCGCGCGCTGGCAGAAGAAATGGAGGGGGCGACATGAGGCTCAGAACTTTGGCGGCTTGTGTTGCAATTGCGGGGACGGTTTCGGGTGCGGCTATCGCCATCTCCGATCTTTTGTCGAAAGAACCCGTGCCGCCGGAACTTGCCCAGGCAGGTAGCTGGATGCCCCAACGTCCTGAAGTCCCCCAGAACGTTGACATTCCCGTGACGCTGCCCGTGACGGCATGGGCAGATGATGCACACAATCTCAGCCCGCTGCCCCTTCTGCAGGTCGCTGTTGCCGACAGGCCGGTACGGGCGATCGAGCCACCGCTGTCGACGTGGTCGCGCGACGTTGCACCTGGCGAGACGCTCGATTTCTTGCTGTCCGAAGCTGGACTTGCGGCACCTGACAGAGCCGAAGTTGCCCTCGCGCTTGGCGCGGAATACGATCTGCGACGGCTGCGGCCGGGGCACTCGGTCACTGTTGCTTCGACCATGGACGGCAGCCCCCGCACCGTCTCACTCGCCGTCGAGGACGGGGTTCGGATCGAGGTGGTTTTCGGCGAGCAGTTGTCCACACAGGTCGTGGCTCCGGATCCGGAGATCGTAACCCTTGCCGGCGAAGTCGTGATCAACAGCTCGATCTTCGCGGCACTCGACGAAGCCGGGATACCCGCCCGTTTTGCCGTGGACCTTGCGCAGATGCTGGGTGGGACCGTGGATTTCCGCCGCGAGATGGCCGGTGGCGAGACACTAAGGCTTCTCTGGCGCGAGGCGCGGGTCGGCGAGGACAGGATCGGACAGCCCGAGCTCGCCTTCGCCGCACTGGAGATCGGCGGTTCGCTTTACGAGATCGTATGGCCGGACGACGGCAGCGGTCAGGCGACGATCTACGTCGATGGCGAGGTGCTGCGCGTCTTCGCACAGCCGGTCGAGGGCGCGCGCCTCAGCTCGGTGTTCGGACGCCGCACGCATCCGGTCTTTGGCAACGTCCGGATGCACACCGGCGTTGATTTCGCAGCGGCACGTGGGACACCGGTTCAAGCGACGGCACCGGGGCGGGTCAGTTTCATCGGCTGGCGCGGCGGCTATGGTCGCGTGGTTGAAATCTCGCACGGGTCCGACACCATGACGCGCTACGCGCATCTGAGCGCCGTGCCGGAGGGCCTGGTACAAGGCCAACGCGTGGCGGCGGGAGATGTGATCGGCCGCGTCGGCGCGACCGGCACGGCGACAGGCCCGAACCTGCACTACGAAGTCCTCGTGGATGGGCGCCCGACTGACCCCCTCACTGACGACCGGCTCGCCGAAGCAGCCGAGAGCGAAGCGGATGATACCGCCGCGCTCTCGCGTCTGGCCGAGGCGCGGGCGCTTCTGAATGAAAACCTCGGCAGCGAGATTGCCGAAACGACAACCGAAAGGCTCTGACCCATGAAACGCATGACCCAAGCTCTTGCCATCACGCTCGCCCTTTTCCCGGCGGCCCAGGCCCTCGCAGAGACGACGGCGATCGACGTCCGCAAGACGAACGGATGCGGCTGCTGCCTCTCGTGGATGAACCACCTCGAAGAGAACGGTTTTGTGCCGACCGGCCAGGACATGTTCGGTGGGTCGCTGGTTCGCTTCAAGCTCGACAATGGCGTGCCGCAGCGCATGGTCTCCTGCCACACCGCGCTAATCGAGGGCTACGTGATCGAAGGCCATGTCCCGGCCGCTGACATCCGCCGCCTTCTCGATGAGCGCCCGGAC
>TARA_B100000674_G_scaffold250321_1_pt1 | contig 42572 bp, 39 predicted proteins | sample TARA_B100000674 | Tara Oceans TARA_B100000674 (sample SAMEA2622759) | marine metagenome | biome: marine biome (ENVO:00000447); feature: surface water layer (ENVO:00002042); material: "saline water (ENVO:00002010), including plankton (ENVO:xxxxxxxx)" | depth 5 m | reverse complement strand
CGAGCCAATAAACGTCGTGCGGGCACGCACCGTGGATCTCGTGGTGCCGGCGGAAGCCGAGGTCGTCATCGAAGGATATGTCGATACCGATATGCTCGAACCGGAAGGCCCATTCGGCGAAAGCCACGGCCACGTTGCGCTGGAAGAATTGAACCTCCCGATGAAGGTGACGGCGATCACACATCGGAAAGACGCCGTCATACCTTCCTATATTTCACAGGTTGCGCCGTCCGAAAGCTCGGTGATCAAGCGCGTCGCCTATGAGCCCCTGTTTAAGGCGCATCTGCGCGATCAGCTCGGCATCAAAGGCGTTAAGAAGGTTCAGCTCCATGAACCGCTGACCGGGCTGCTCCGGGTCACCATTATTACGCTCGATCCGGAAACGCCGCGGACCGAAGTATGGCGTGCGCTCTACGGGGCGGCCAGTTTCAAGGGCGATTGCGGCAAGATCACCATTGCCGTCAATGAAGACATCGATGCCGACAACGCCGACGCTATCCTGTGGGCGATGGGGTACCGTCTGAACCCGGAGGAGGATGTGGAAGTACTGCGCCACCGCGGCCAGGGGCACGGGCCCAAACGCGAAAGCACCGGCGAGGAGGACTCTACACTGCTGATCGACGCGACGATGAAATCGCCGATGCCGCCGCTGGCGTTGCCCACGAAGCCTTATATGGAAGCCGGCAAGGAGCTATGGGATCGGCTCGGCCTGCCCGAACTACGCCCGGAATCGCCGTGGCATGGTTACTCGCTGGGTGACTGGTCGCAGGCTTGGACTGACGCCGCGGAACGCGCCGCCGCCAGCGAATGGCTCGAAAACGGCCGCCGGACGCTGCAGCGTCAGGTACCCGCAAACGTCACGCCCGAAACATCTGTTCGCGACGTTGAAGATGGCTGGGAGGACGAAACCGAGTGGAAGAAGTAGGCTTTCCCGGCAATACGTGAAAACAGGGGAAATAAAGGTGAGCGGTGACGAATGTCGCGACTATCGATCTTCTGGACCCGTTGGGCCCGGACCGCCGGCTGATTACAAGCGCAACTGGGATCTGGTCGAATGTCTGTTGCGCTTCAGGCTGGCCAACGCGGCCGACGCCTGAGCCGCAGAAATTCCGCCCTTCATTTGGTGCCGGGTTACCGGCGTTTCGCGAACACTCCGACGGCGATCCCGAACTGGTCGAACTTCCGGAACCGATTCTGGGTTCTCAAGAACCGGCGAGCACCAGTCAGTAAGCACCTCCCTGCCTTGCCGATCACCTGGTTTCTGGCAAAGCTACGCCGAGTTTCGATGCTACCTCTTCCAGCCGATTCCACGTGCCGTCGGGCAGAGGAATGCCGTCAGCCTTGCGTCGCTCGAGTACCCGGTCGCCGCGTTCGCCGGGCACCAGGATTTCGTCCGTGCCGTCGACGCGGGGCAGGGTCTTGATCGCCTCAGCAAGCCGGTCGACCTCGCGCGCGTAGTCGCCAACATCGCCGAATTTTGAGATATCGACGGCGATAAGCAGCCCATTCTGCATGTGCTCGCGGCCACCCGGCGCGCCTTCCAGAAACGGAGCAATCAGTGGGTTGGCGACCATCAGGCTGGTCAGGCATTCGAACATCAGCGCAAGCCCCCCGCCCTTGTGACCGCCTAGGGCGGTAGGGATGGATGCCTTGTTAGGGTCGATAGTGGGGTTACCGTCAGCGTCGACTGCCCAGCCTTCGCCCAGTGCCATGCCGGTGTCGCGGGCAAGCTGGATTTTTCCCATGGACTGGGTCGCGGTCGCCATGTCCAGCATCAGTGGCGCGTGGGTGGATCCTGGCACCGAAATCGCGATTGGGCTGGTCGCGAGCCCCGCTGTGCGCGCTCCCGGGTAGGCCATGTTGGGGCGCGATGTGTTGATTGCGATCCCCGCCATGCCTTCGGCTGCGATCTCCAGCGTAAAATATCCGATTGAGCCCATATGCGTGGCATGGCGGATCAGGCAAAGGCCGATGCCGGCATCCGTGGCCTTTGCGATTGCGATTTTCGCCGCTCGCGCCAACGCCACCTGGCCGAAGGCACCGTCTCCTTCCAGAACTGCGGCGGCGGCCAGGTCGGTAATCGTTCGGATGTTGGGCGTAGGGTTGTTTATACCTTTTCTAACGCGCTCCAGATATCCCGGAATACGCAACACGCCGTGCGAGTCCACACCGCGCAGGTTTGACCAGACAAGAACCCGAGCAATCAAGGCGGCGTCTTCCGATGGCACGCCCGCGGCGGTAAAAAGGTCGCGAGCGAAATCCGTCAGTGTTCGTTCGGTAATAATTCGGTCGGAATTACTCATGGGCAACCATTAACAACGAGGCGTTTCGGGGTCCAGCATTGCCGCTGTTACAACGTCCGGCGTATAACGGACAAAACGCGGCGGAGGCTCCTTTGGAAGAAAAAGTCACATTCAAATCCGGCGACCTGAATATCTCGGGTGTCGTACATCGGCCAGACGATATGATCGACGGTGAGCGCCGTCCCGCTGTCCTGGTACTTCACGGGTTCGGAAGCCGCAAGGATGCCGAAAACGTCACCGGCCCGTCGAACATGTTTATGAACTGGGGGTACGTCGTGCTGCGTTTCGATATGCGCGGTTGCGGCGACAGCGACGGCCTGTTCGGCCATCTGTTATGCCTCGACCAGGTGGCAGACACCCGGTCGGCTATCACCTTCATGCAGTCGCGGCCCGAAGTCGACTCCGATCGGATCGCGGTTGTGGGCTCTAGCTTCGGGGCGGCGGTTGCCGTCTATACCGGCGGGGTAGACGACCGGGTCGCCGCGGTGATTTCGTCCGGCGGCTGGGGTAACGGCGAACGCAAGTTTCGTGGACAACATCCGGGCGAAGAGGCGTGGAAAAAATTCACCGACATGCTCGAGAGAGGGAAAAAGCATCGGGAAGAAACCGGCGAGCCGCTTTTCGTCGATCGCTATGAAATCGTCCCCATCCCCGAACATCTCCGGGTCAACATGCCGTCGGGGTCGGTACAGCAGTTCACCGCCGATACAGCGCAGGGGATGATGGAATTCACCGCCGAGGACGTAATCGCCCATATTGCGCCGCGCCCCATTCTGCTGCTGCACAGTTCTGTGGATTCGGTCACGCCGACCGAACAATCGGTCGAAATGTTCAAGCGGGCTGGACAGCCAGCCGACCTGCATCTGACGGCGGATACCGATCATTTCATGATGGCGGAATCCAATACCCGCGTGATCAACATCATCCGGGATTGGCTCGCCAAGTATTTCCCGGCCGACGCGCCGACGGATGCCTGAGGCGGCGACAAACCTCGCTGACAAGGCGGCGCTCGACGCCGAACTTATTGCAAAGGCGCGGAGCCTGGCACCCGGTCTTGCAGACCGGGTTTTACGGCAACGTGCTAATCGGTCACGTCAGCCCTGAGCCGAATCTTTAGGCGCCGACGCCGATCCTGAATTCGCCGATCTGGTCGCAGACGAAATGCAGTTCGTCGCCGGCCTTTACCTCGCTGACGCCTTCAGGTGAACCCGTGTACATCACGTCGCCCGGATAGAGCGTGTAGTATTCAGACGCGTATTCGATCAGTTCACGGATGCTAAGGACCTGATCTTTTGTATTGGCATCCTGCTTGATGTCGCCGTTGACCGCGCCGCGAAACGAAACATCGTCGGGATCGGCGATCTCGTCGGCGGTCACGAACCAGGGGCCCAAGACTGCATACCCATCGCAGGATTTGCGCGCGCTACGATCTTCCGGGCCGCGTACAGTCATATCGAGGCCGAGCGTGTACCCAGCGATCACGTCGAGAGCATCCGCCTGTTTGACGCGGCTGCACTCGCTGCCGATGACGATGACGAATTCGAACTCGTGATCGTTGCGGCGATCCGGGAACCGAATGGGAATCGTGCCGCCTGCGCCAATCAGGGCAGTGTTGGATTTCAGAAAGATACCAGCTTCCCTGATCTTGGTGGTGCGTTCGATGTGCCGGATACCGGGGTCGGCCTGCGCTTCGTCGATATGCGCTTTGTAATTAACGGGTGCGGCCATCAGTTTGCCCGGCCGGGCGACCGGCGGCAGTAGATTCACGCTTTCCAGCGTGATCGGCGCGGCATCTACCGCCATGTCTGCCAGCCTGCTGCGCCATTCCGGCAGTGCGGCGATGATGGCGTCTGATTTCGCGTCATAGGGGTGCGCGGCACGGATTTCATTTTGTGCCGCAGTTACGTCGCGAACCATGCCGTCGACGATGACACCCAGACGGTCGTTGTCAAACCTGCAGATCTTCATTGGATCATCCCTTTAGTTTGATGCGTCTGATTGCCTTTCCCTTTTGTCACGCAAAATTCTACGATTGAAAAGAAGCCGAACGGCGAAAAGGAGAAAATAATGGGCGACCCCAAAGTAACCGGCCTCCGCAGCGCGGAGTTTCAGGTTCCCGAGCTGAAGTTGGCGACCAAATTCTATGAAGAAAACTGGGGACTGGAGGTCGCGGCAGCCGACAGGGATACCGTCTATTTGCGCGGCACCGGCACAGCTCATCATTCCCTTATATTACGTGAAGGTGGAGAAAAGAAACTGCTGGCCGTTAATCTTGCGGCCGATAACAAGACCGCGGTGGACGGTCTTTACGAAAAGGCGAGGGGTCTCGGCGCTTCGGTGGAGGCGCCGGAAGAGCTCGGCGGACCCGCGGGCGGATACGGTTTCGTCTTTCATGATCTGCATGGCCGGGACTACCGAATTTCGAGCGATATCACCGAACACGCAAAAAAACCGGCGGCGAAGGACCGCCCTGTAAAGATCAGCCATGTGGTGCTGAATTCGCCCGACCGTGAAGCGCAGAGCAGTCAGTTCATCGACCTGCTGGGATTCAAGCTCAGTGACCGGACCGGCTACATGGATTTTATCCGATGCAGCAGCGATCATCATGCGATCGCCTATACGACGATCGACAGCCCGACCCTGAACCATGTGGCGTTCGAGATGCCCAGCCACAATGCGCTAATGTACGGCGCTGGGCGGATGAAACAGACCGGTTATCCCACCGAGTGGGGGGTCGGGCGTCATGGACCCGGAAACAATATCTTCGCCTATTTCGTCGATCCCAACGGATATGTCATTGAATATACGGCCGAGGTGCAGCAGGTAGACGACAGCTATAAAGTCGGCATGCCCGAAGACTGGGAACGCCCGCCAGAGCTCCAGGGTGACGACTGGGGCTTCGCCGACGGCGCATCTGACCGAATGCGGGCGCATACTAAGTAGAACCCCCCCCCTCCCCGAGGCTCGGGGACGAGTGGAAACTCGCTTGATCCCTTAGAACTGTGCGGCGTACTGCGCGGGATCGATCTGCGCGGCGATTAGCAGTGGCTTGTCGGGCCGTTGGGGCGCCGAAAGGATGCGTTCCAGATCCGCGGCGTTGTCGGTAGATGCAGCGTCACAGTCCATCGATTCAGCCAGTTTGATCATGTCCGTTTCATCGATCACCGTACCCGATGACGGATACTGACGCGCCATCTGTTTCAGTTCGATCCGGTTCAGGCTGTTGTCACAGAACACGACGATTTTTAGACCTAGACTTAGGCTGGACGCGAGGCGTAGTTCGCCCTGTACCATCGCAAGGCCGCCATCGCCGGTAAAACACACCACGTCGCGGTCCGGCATCAGTATTTTTGCAGTCAAGGCGGCTGGCAGCGAATAGCCCATTGACGAGAGGCCGTTCGACATCAGCACGCCTTTCGGCGCGTAGGTGGTCCAGCCCTGACCGACTAGCAGCTTGTGCGACCCGACGTCGGTGGTAACGATGGTGTCGCGCGGCATCACGGCGCGGGCGACATCCACCACGTCCGTGGGGTTGAGCTTTCTGGCAACCTTGCCCGCGTAATAGGCGTCGACCAGTCGGTCACGATGGGATGCGATCTCCGCTTCCGTCCAGCGGGCGCCCTGTCCGATATTGCCGCGGATTTGATCCAGCGCCGCACCGATATCGCCTACCAGTTCGATGTCGGAAAGGTATATCTGGTCCGTGTTCGGCGTACTGTCGATATGGACAACGGGGGCAGTTGGGGTCCACGGTTTGATCAGTTCCACCGCGTCGAACCCGGTCGCGAGTATCAGGTCGGCACCCGAAAGAAAATCCCATACCAGTTGATTGCAGGCCATATCCAGCGTGCCGGCATAGTAAGGATGATCTTCCGGCAGGATGCCTTTCGCCATCGGCGCAACGATGACAGGACAGCCGTATTGACCGGGTCGTGGGGTTGGTGTCCGAATTCGACATACTGGAAGACGTAAAACCCCTGGTGTCGGCTCTATCCGGTTAGCCGTTCCTGCGCCGGCTTTCGTTCCCGGCAGTGCGTTGTGTGTCTCAGGTGTCTGAGATGTTTTTTTTCATCTGGATGGATAATCCCGCCAGCCGCGCAAATTTCTTTCGTTCTCGCCATTCGGATGCGATTTTAGTACCTCTAATCAGGAAAAACCTCGCCGCTTTAGGGTGGACCTTTGCTCCGATTTCTATAATGTTTGCTGTGCATCAGCCAAAAGGCTGGAACGCCAAGAGTAAAATATATCAATTCACCATTGGGAGGTCTCTTATGACACTCGGCACAACAAAAACCACCCTGCGCTTGGTTGGCGCGGCTGTGGCTGGCGCTGTCGCGCTCGGCGGCGGTACCGCCTTGGCACAGACTGTTAAGATCGGTACGCCGTCGTTCCTGACGGGCGCTGCGGCGCCTGCCTTCGGCATTCCCGCCAAAAAAGGCACCGAACTGATCGTGCGCGGCATCAACAACGGCGAACTGCCCGCTCCTTACAACAATAGTGGGCTAGCTGGCCGCCAGATAGAACTGCTGGTCTACGATGAGGCCGGTGGCGGCACGAAGCAGGTTACTGAGCTGCGTAACAAGGTCCAGAAGGACAATGTCGATGCAATCATAGGCATTATTTCCTCGGGCACCTGTGCTGCCCTTACGAAGGTTGCCGAGGAACTCAAAGTACTGACCATCCAGACCGTCTGCGGCACGCCGCGAGTGTTTGAGGAAATCAACAAGGATCCGAAATACGTCTTCCGGACTATCAATCACGCGACCGCCAACAACGTCTCGGCGGCGCGCTACCTTGCGGCCAAGATGAAGGACAAGGTTAAAGGCTTTGCCGGCATCAACCAGAACTATGCCTGGGGTCAGGATTCCTGGCGTGACTTCGAACTGGCGATGAAAACGCTGATTCCGGCCGCGAAGGCGTCTACCAAGCCGCAGTTCCCGAAGCTGTTCTCCGGCCAGTACGGCACCGAAATTTCGGCGCTTTCTCGGTCGCGCGAGAACATTGTGCATTCCAGCTTCTGGGGTGGCGATCTCGAGGCCTTTATCGGCCAGGCATCTGCCCGTGGCCTTTTCAAGCGCAAGGCGTTCGTCCTGACCGTCGGCGAAACGGTGGCCTATCGCCTCGGCAAGAAATTCCCGCAGGGAATCATGGCTGGCACGCGCGGTCCGTACGGCATGTATGTGGTCGACGACCAAACGCCGCTGAACCAGTGGTTCCAGAGGGAATACCGGAAAGCATACGGTTCGCCACCGTCGCAGCCTGCGTACCAGTATGCGCAGGGTTTTCTGGCGGCCAAGTACGCCTATGACAAGGCAGCCAAGGCAGCCGGTAAGTTTCCGAGCACCGATCAAGTGATCGCCGAGCTCCGGGGGGCGACGTTCCCGACATTCGTTGGCAACGTTAAGATGGGCCTGTCCAAGGGTCATCAGGCCATTACCGACGACCGCTGGGGCGTAACTGCTTGGGACGAAAAACGCGGCGAAGTTGTCGTAAAAGACGTTGTCGTGTTCCCGCCTGAGTGCGTGAACCCGCCGGACGGCGTTGGATCCATTGAGTGGCTCAAAGGCGGCATGAAAGGCGCCAGCTGCTAAACAGGCGTTAATTGGTTCCGGGGGGCGGTTAACGTCCCCCGGTACTTTTTGACAATCCTCGCACGACAAAGTGTCCGTCAGAGACGCTGCGACTCCTGACAGGGGATCTACCTTGGATTTCGAACTTTTACTGGTCATCCTTGTAGATGGCCTGGTCTACTCCTCTTACCTGTTTCTGGTGGCAGTGGGCCTCACCGTCATATTCGGCGTTCAGAAAGTCCTGAACGTTACCCACGGGGCCTTCTATTCGTTTGGTGCTTATCTGACCGCGTATCTGATCGGTCTTTGGATTAACGATGCTGAGGGCGGGGCTTTTGAACTTCTAGCGTTCAGTCTCGCGGTGATTCTGATCGGATCGGTTTTTCTCGGTATCGTCTTGGGGGTTCTGATCGAACGCGGATTGCTGAAGTTTCTCTATACGCGGGATGAGCATATCGTGGTGCTAGCGACCTTTGCCGGGTTCCTTGTGCTGGAAGACGTGATCCTGCTGATCTGGGGAACGGATCCCTACCTTGCCTTCCGCCCGCTGGAACTGATGGGTAGCAGCGAAATCACCGGGCTGATTTTCGACAACTACACGTTCACGATGATCGGGTTATCGTTCCTCGTCGCGTTCGTCCTTTGGTACGGTCTGAACCGCACGCAATTCGGCAAAGTGCTCCTAGCCGTCATCTTCGACCGTGAAGTCTCGATGGCGATGGGCATCAACGTAACGAAGATATTCCTGATCACTTTCATGATCGGTACGTTCCTCGGCGCTCTCGGCGGTGCATACCACGCTCCGATTATCTCGGTTCAGCCGGGCATTGGCGTCGAGGTGATTGTGCTAGCATTCGCTGTGGTAGTGATCGGGGGCATGGGGTCGATCCCCGGGGCCCTGATCGGGGCCATAGTCGTTGGTCTGTCGCGGGCCGCAGCTGTGCATCTTTATCCCGAACTCGAACTCTTCGTGATCTATGCGATCATGGCCTTGGTGCTGATCTTCCGGCCCGAAGGTCTGTTCGCCCCAATCCAGGCGAGGAAGATATGACGCGTTTGTTCGATAAGACCTTCTGGGGCCTGACGATAGGTCTGGTTGCGCTATTTGCCCTTAATTTCCTGCTCGAAGAATGGATGCGGAGTATAGGCCTGCAGTCGTTGTCACGCGGCTGTGTGGCGATCGGGTTGCTGGTTCTCTGGCGGACGGGACTGGTATCGTTCGGTCATGCGTTGTTCTTCGGTTTCGGCGCCTACACGGTGGCGATGCTGCAGATCATCGGGGTGAACGACATCATCTTGCTGCTTATCGGTGGCTGCGCGACGGCGGGCCTGTTGGCGCTTGTTCTCGGCTTTCTCCTACGCCAGTACCGGGCGATTTTTTTCGCTCTGCTGAACATGGCGTTCTCGATGATTCTCTATGGCGTCCTCGCCAAGGTGGAAGCACTCGGGTCCACCGACGGTATAGGCATTAATCAGGTGAGCTTCTTCGGCTTTGTGCCGTCTGACGATTCCTATCGGCCGACGCTGTTTATCTTCGCAGTGATCTTCGCCTACATCGCCGCGGTTGGATCTCATTGGTACCTGAAATCGACCCTCGGTCTGATGACCATGGCGGTTCGCGAAAACGAAATTCGCGTCGAGTATCTCGGTTATTCCGCCGAGAAGGCGATCCACATCAAATACGTACTCTCCGGTGTTCTTGCCGGTATGGGGGGCGTGATAATGGCGTTGACGATTGGCCACGTCGATCCGGATTCGATGGTGTACTGGACGGTATCCGGCGATTTCGTCTTTATCACTATCCTTGCGGGTACCGGCAATGTCGGCGCCACGTTCATCGGGGCGCTAGTATACGAGTTGCTACGGACCTACGCCTTTGAATTTGCACCGGAAATCTGGCAGCTGATTCTCGGAGGATCGTTGCTACTGATCATCATGTTCCTGCCGGATGGGCTGTGGTCCATCCGCAGCGAGTGGCGTAACCGGCGGGCGCTTGCAGCGGCTAAGTCCGGCGACGCCCCGGCAGGGGAGTAGATAAATGGCTCACGTACTTGAAGTCTACGATCTAGAGAAAAATTTCGGCGGGGTCGTGGCGGCACACAACATCAACGTTACCGTCGATGAAGGCGAAACGATCGGCATTATCGGCGCCAACGGCGCCGGCAAGACGACGTTCGTAAACATGGTGACAGGCTATCTGCCGCCTTCCGGTGGCCGGATCGAGTTCCTCGGCAAAAGCGTCGTAGGGCTGCATCCGCGCGACGTGACTAAGCGTGGCTTGTGCCGGTCTTTCCAGGTGCCGCAGGTGTTTCTATCGGAATCTATTTTCGACAATATGCTTGTGGCCTACGGCATTGCCGAACGGTCGGGACTCGGTCTGTTCACGCCGATCCATACTGATGAGCGTGCGGCCCGCGTCGATGCCCATTTGAAACGCTACCAGATCGAGGATTACCGCGACGTCGCTGCCTCGGCATTACCCCAGGGCGTTCGCAAGTTGCTGGATATCGCCATGGCGACGGTCCGCAATCCGAAGCTAATCATGCTCGATGAGCCGACCAGCGGTATCAGCGTGGAGGAAAAATTCGGCTTGATGGATATTATCATGGAGGCTCTCCGGCAAGAAGATACTACCGTTATGTTCATTGAACACGACATGGAAATCGTCGAGCGTTTCGTTGATCGGGTGTGGGCCTTTTATCAGGGTGAAATAATTTGCGATGCGCCGACAGCGGAAGCGATGGTTGATGAAAAGGTTCGCGAGTTCGTCATCGGTCAAGAATATCACCCGGCACATCTCGAGGGAGGCGCGCATGCTTAATGTGCAGGGCATAGACGTAAATATTGGCGCTACACCCATTTTGCGAGGTGTCTCTCTAGAAGTGCCGTCGGGCACAATGTGCGGGCTTATTGGTCGTAATGGAGCTGGCAAGACCACCTTTATGCGGGCCGTAATGGGCGCGCTTGAAGCTAAAACCGGCGGTATGGAATTCAACGGCGAAAATCTCCGGGAAGCTCCGGCTCACCGTCGCGCTCATGTCGGTATTGGGTTCATGCCAGAGGATCGGCGCCTGGTACCTCAATTGACGGCTGAGGAAAATATCCTTTTGCCAACGTGGACGACGAGGATTGAGGGTGCGGAAGAACGGCTAGCCTGGATTTATAAGCTGATGCCAGAGGTCGAGGAGTTCCGAAATCGCGGGGCGACCGAGCTTTCGGGCGGTCAGCAGAAATTCGTTGCGTTCGCCCGAGCGCTGATGGTCGGCACCAAGCTGTTGATGCTGGACGAGCCGTCCGAGGGTATCGCCCCGGTTTTTGCGCAGCGGATGGTCGAGATTATGGCCAACCTAAAGGAGGAGGGCGAATCCGTGCTTGTCGCTGAATCCAACGACAAGCATATCAAGGATTTGCTTGACCGTACTTTCGTTATCGAGCGCGGTTCTATTATTAACGCTTAAATATTCTCGCTGTTCTATAACCGGTCGCTTACCAATTAGGTTAAGATTTCCTATACCGGCTTTCGTTACTCCTTTATGTGAGGAGGAAAGTTCACTTTATTTGAAGTGTTAGAAATTTATTAAGTTCTAAGCCATCAGAATATCTGCGATGGAGTACTGAACGACCCCTGACGATTCCGGCAAATTTGTGGGCTGAAACCGATCCTATGGAGCGCCGCAGCAATAATAAGACCATACAAGAGGTGGCCTGCTACATTTTCAGTCCCGATAGGTTTCTCAAACTGCGGCATACCTAACCAAGTCCGCCCCTCTGGCGATAGCGGTTAGGGCCAAGGCCCGACAGTTCCCGTCAAGGGCGATATCCATGTCCTCGACGTTGGGGTCGGGTGTCAGTATTTCAGAGGACTAGTTGCGGGCCAACGCTACCGAAACGACTTCGTTTTGAAAATTTAATGCGTTGTATTTCGTCCGGTATAGGAGCATTCGAACAACTCTCAACCAAACTCGTGTGCCGAAATCTCGGTTGGGCGGGTTTCGATTTCCAGAAATATTTTGGGGTAACCGGATTACTATTTTCTTGATCTTCACTTAAGAACGGGAAAGCGGGCTTTGGAGGGAATTTCGTTCTGGATCACGTTCTTGTCATAACAGTCATGATCGCGCTGCTTATGGCAGGCGTAGTGAAAGGTATTATCGGCCTCGGACTGCCGCTGACAGCCCTGTCCATTATCGGCGCGGTTGCGGATTTGCGTTTGGCCATTGCGCTGATAGCGATTCCCATCGTCGCCACCAATATCTATCAGGCATTTTGTGGTGGCCGCGCGCTCGAAATGCTACGGAGATACTGGGTGATAAATCTGTGTTCGGTCGTCGGAACGGTCATTGGTGCGCAGATCCTGTTCATGGTCGATCCTGATATTCTGACGACCACACTAGGCGTCGTGGTCATCGTTTATGTCGCCATCAATGCCACCGGTTTTGCCATCCGGGTTTCAGATGCTGCCGCGCCTTGGGCGGCCCCACCGCTTGGGCTTCTGTCGGGTCTGCTAACCGGCACTACAGGCTCCGTAGGTATTCCCATCGCGCTGTATCTTCAGGCGCGGGGACTGGACAAGGAGAGCTTTCTCCGCGCCATTGCACTGACCTTTCTGATAAGCGCGTCGATGCTGGTCATTGCGCTGCTGGAAAAGGGCGCCCTCGGAAAGGAACCCGCTCTGGTGTCTGCGGCCAGTCTGATCCCTGCCTTCGCCGGAATGGCAATCGGTCAACGCCTTCGCAGCCGGCTGTCGGAAGATTTGTTCCGGAAATTTGTATTTCTGTTTCTGATGGTCGCTGCGGCGAACCTTATCCGCAAGGGGTTGTTTTAGAGGATCAGGCCGGCAGCACCGCGCCTAAATGTCCGCGTCTCTCAAAAACTATATTTAGAAATTAACTATTGTTTTCCTGTTGTCGCGTAATCCTGAGCCGCAGCACACTGTTTTCGTGGTAACAGGGTGTGTTTCATATTGGAAATGCCTATGCCGTCCCTTCCGGTCCCGATTATGGCTGCCTACAACGCCGTGCCACCTCCTATTCGAGGTGTGATTTTCATGATGATCTCGGCGCTAGGCGTGGTCGGGATGAATGTGTCGATTCGGCAGATCGCAGACGATATTCATCCCTTTGTTATTGCCTTTTTCCGGCATTCCATTGGCGTCTGCCTACTGATGCCGATCCTGCTCCGGCCCGGCCGTAATCCTTTCCGCACTTCGCAATTATCCCTGCACGGATTGCGGGCATTCTTCAATGTAATTGCGATGTTGGCCTATTTCATGGCGCTGACTATGGAGCCACTGGCGAAGGTCGTTGCGTTGACGTTTACGGCACCGCTGCTGGCCACTGTTGGCGCGATTCTGATCCTCGGCGAACGGGTAACGCGTTCCCGGTATGTAGCGCTGGCCGTCGGCCTTGCAGGGGCGATGATCATTCTGCGCCCTTGGGCGGTTGACATCAGTTTCGGGTCGCTCCTGTTGTTACTGTCGTCGTCTACTTGGGCGATGGCGCTGGTGGTGATCAAAGTGCTGTCACGGCAGGATAATCCGATCACCATCGCGATGTACGCGTCGTTGCTGCAACTACCCTTCTGTCTGGTTGCCGCTGCTTTCTACTGGCAGTGGCCTAACACCCATCAATTCGCCGTTATTGCGCTGATTGCGTTTTTCGGCACTATGACACAGGTATGTCTGGCTCAGGCGTTCCGGGAAACTGACGCTACTGTGGTGCTGCCCGTTGATTTCACCAAGTTGGTGTTTGCGGGTCTCGCCGGTTGGCTGTTCTTTTCTGAACTGCCTGGTATCTGGATCTGGATCGGCGGAACGGTGGTGTTTTCCGGCGTATTCCTGAACGCCTGGTTCGAAAAGCGGGCGCAGGACACTGCGCCGCCGGTTGCGCAAGGCTGAAAAAATACGCAAATTCCGCACAACAGGGAAACTAAGTCATGAACGAGATTGTTTGGGGAAATTTTACCCAGGAAGAATTAGACCGTAACTATGACCAGTCTTCTTTGGTACCGAATGTTGGCGAACTGATGGAACAGAACGCCGCCGACAGCGCGAAAATCCGGGAAGAACTGGAAGTGATCGCCGGCGTATCCTACGGCCCGACGGTCTTGGAACGTCTAGATGTGTTTCCGGTGTCGCAAAAGGGCGCGCCGGTGGCGATCTATCATCATGGTGGTGCTTGGACACGGTCGAACAAGGATCAATGCTCCTATGTCGCACCGGGGCTGGTCGCGGCCGGTATCAATGTGTTGGTGCTGGATTTCGCCCTGGCGCCGATGGTGTCGCTGGACGAGATCGTTCGCCAGAACCGGGCTGCCATCGCCTGGGCCTGGCACAACGCGGATACCTATGGCTGGGACCGCAATCAGATCCACAGTATCGGACATTCTTCGGGCGGGCACATCTGCGGCATGATGCAGGTCACCGACTGGGAGGGAGTTTACGGCTTGCCGGAGGATATCATCAAGAGCGCCGTACCGTGCAGCGGCATGTACGAACTTGAACCGGTCAGGTTCAGCCACCGCAATACCTATCTGGATCTCACTGAAAAGGCCGCAGCGCGAAACAGTTCGATCCGCCACGTCCCGTCCTACGGTCCGCCCCTGACAATGGCCTGGGGGACTGGCGAGCTGGATGAATTCCAGCGCCAGAGCCGAGCATTCGCCGCTGCTTGGGAGGCGGCGGGGCACAGTGTCGATACTTTTATTCTGAAAGACCTGAACCATTTCCAGGTTGCCCGGGAAATGTTCAATCCCGAACAGCCCGTGTTCCGCAACATCCTGAAAAATATTGGCGTTTAGACAGAGCTTTTAACTTTCTGATACACTAAACTGTGGAAATACGCATCGCGGGAGGAAACGATGGACGGAGCAGGGCCCGGCGCCACCTATCAGGCGATCACCGTTAAACCTTATTCACCCACGATCGGGGCGGAGATCGACAATATCGATCTGAGCAAACCGCTTTCCGACCTGGAATTGACGGAGATCCGACGCGCGTTCACCGATCACATGGTGCTGTTTTTCCGCGATCAGGAAATAAGCTTCGACGATCATGCCCGTTTTGGCGAATACTTTGGCACGCTTGGACAGCATGTCGGCAAGAGAACCAACAGCCAGGCGACTAACGATCTACGGGTCCGCAAGTTCCATGCCGACGGTGACACGCCGCGCGTATCAGGCAATGTCTGGCACACGGACCAATCCTGCGCTCCCGTTCCGCCGCTTGCCAGCGTGCTTTACCTACACACTCTGCCGCCCGACGGCGGGGGCGATACCGGTTTTGCCAGCATGTACGCGGCGTATGATGCGCTGTCCGATAACATGAAAAGTTATCTTGATGGGCTGACGGCACATCACGACGGCACGCGACAATTTGGCGCGGGCACGCCGGAAGCAGATCATCCGGTGGTCGTCCGTCATCCAGAGAGTGGGAGAAAGCTACTTTACGTGAACGAGGCTTTCACTTCACACATCAATGAAGTCTCGCGCGAGGAGAGTAAAGCGATCCTTGAATTCCTGTACAGCCATCAGATGCGCCCCGAATGGAGCACACGTTTCCGATGGGAGCCGCATTCGGTCGCTTTCTGGGACAACCGCTGCGTCCATCACCGGGCGATTTCCGATTATCTGCCGAATATTCGGTCGGGCTATCGCATCCAGGTAGAAGGGACGGAAGCGCCAGTCGCACCATAACAGGCTTCTTTCTCAGCGTTCCCGGCCGTAGCGGTGCAGTTCTGTTCCGTTGGCGCGCAGCCAGCCGCGGGCTTGACCCACATCTGGGCAGAGAGTATCGACCAAAGCCCAGAACCTGTCGCTGTGATTGAGTTCCCGCAGATGTGCCGCCTCATGCGCGACGACGTAATCCAGCACGTTTTCAGGGGCCATCACTAGTCGCCACGAAAAGTTCAGGTTTCCTTCCCGCGAACAACTTCCCCAACGGGACCGTGTATCGCGCATAGAAATACGGGCGGGTTTGCGGCCCAGTTTTTCGCCCATGGCGTTGGCGCGGGGGCTGATCTCCTGCAGGGCCCGCGTGCGAAGCCACCGCCGCACGCGGGTTGGCACCGTATCGTCTCGCCCCCCTACTACCAGTTCATTTTCTCTCAAGAACGGCAATGCCGATCGGCTGTCGGTTCGCCGGATCGTGACGGTCTGTCCTAGTAAAGGAAAGACCGCGCCGTCGGCAAAAGGGACCGGGTCGCCGATCCTCGACAACTGATCTGCAACCCAGCTTGTCTGTGTGGCGGCGAACCCCAGTCCTTCGCGGGCCGATGCGCCCGGCGGCAGGACGATTTCGACCTTCCCGTCGTAAACGCCGACATGCAAAAGGATGCGGCGGGCGCGCCGGCTGTGTCGGATACGCACCGGGATATCCCGGCCGTTGGCCAGCGACAAGATCTCGGGGCTTGCGGTCAAATTTTCACTCCTGGTTTCAACCGGAACATCCGTATCACGCACAGGCTACCTGCCAGTGGAACCAGTGCACCGAGTGCGAATACCCAGCTTAGGGCGTATTCGACTGTCTGCGGATCGGTTCCGCCAGCTAGTCCTGCGGCATTGGCGATCATGCCTGCGATGGCAGCGCCGTAGGCGATGCCGATAGATCGCATCGCCGGCGCTGCGGATGCGGTGATCCGGGATTCCTGCTCGCCGGCCGCCGCGAGCGCCCAGGCGATGGAGTGCACATTTGTCATGCCGACACCGATCCCGGCAAGGGCGACAAGCGCGGTTAGCACCCAAATTGACGTATCTGCCAGCGTGACGGCAATGCCGAGAATGCTGGCGGCAGTGATCGCCAGCCCGCTGACGCAGGCAATCTGGGTCCATCGGTCGTTCCATCCCGCCGTACCGAGTGAACCAATTGTCCATGCGACAGAGAACACGGTCAGGACGTAGCCGATCCATAACGGGTCGAGGCCGTATATCTGGCGTAGCGCCAACGGCAAGAAAATCGTCATCGGCGTATAAGCGGCGGACAGCAGCAGAAACACCCAGTAGGCGGTACCGACCGGGGCAAACAGCGACAGAACACGCTGTGGGAACAGGTTTTCCTTCACCCGGTCGAGGCGGAGAGTGACGATCAGGCACAATATGCCTGCGATGATCAGCGCGGCGCGGGACGCGATATCGGCAAACTGGCCCGATGCGCCGACCAGAACTACCGACATTCCGAGCATCAATAGCCGGCGGTAGGGCAGACGCCGGCGCGCGCCGCGTTCGCTCTCGGGCACGACCTTCCAGGCGGCGATTATGAACAGGAAGGTCAACACGCTGGTAGTTAGGAACGCGCCCCGCCAAAGGCCGATATTTCCCCAAATACCACCAATCAGCGGGCCGATCACGGCGGCGATGCTCCATGTCGTCGTGATGGTAGCAAGCACCCGAGTGCGCAGCCTTCCGGTATATAGATCGTTGACCAGGGTCATCGACTGCGACATCAGCAACCCGCCGCCGATTCCTTCCAAAGTTCGGAAAATCAGAAGCAACGCCATGTTTGGTGCCGCGGCGCAGCCGAGTGCGCCGGCCAGAAATATCAGGCCGGCAGCGACGTAGCCTTTTCGGCGTCCCAGCAGGGTTCGCGCATATTGTCCGCTGGCGGCTCCCATAACGGTGCCGACCATGTAAAGCATGGTGGTCCAAGCGTAGAATTCAACGCCGCCGATTTCGGCGACCACCGCAGGCATGACGGTGGTGATAACGAAAATATCGATAGCGTGAACGCCGATGCCCACATTCAGCAAGACCGTATAGATACCACGCTTGCCGCGAAACATGTCCGCCCAGCCAGTGCCTTCCTCGGGCGGAGTTTCATTCACTGTCGTCATGAACGCAGTTTAGGCTGATTGCCGAAGAATCCCTAGCTGATGCATAGACCCGCGGGGCGTGTCCGGATCGTTAGTGGATCTCTAACGACTTTTACCCAACGGCGTCGTCTAGGTCGCCAATCAGGGCGAGGGATATCTTTACCTATGCCTATCACTAATCGCGGCTGCCTGAATTGTGACGCGTCTCGCCCCGTTAGATGCATTTGCCGCTCGCCTTGTCGTTGATTGAGATGGTGAGGTGAAACTCGTCAGCGAACCCGCAAAGACGCCGATCTTGCGGTTCCTGATAATGCTCTGATTCCCACCCGGCGGGATACTCGCCGCAGAAAGAGCCGGACAGATTTTAAGCCTTGGCCGGGCTCGCCGGTATTCCCTGTACACGTCCGAAAATAAAACATTCCATATTTACGCCGTGTTCCCGGTGCGAACCGAGGCGTCGTGACCGAAGAATATTTACTCGCCACTCCATTTCTTTGACGCGTCGGGGGGTTTCGTCACCCGCCATCAGCGCGTATCTAGTATGTCAATTGTTAGATACCCACGCCAAATGTGACCAAGAATGTCTGAAAGCCTAATTTTTGCCCTTGTGATTGCGCTGACGGTCTACATGTTCATGCGTCGCCTGCGCATGATTAAGCAGCAGAAAAAGCTGAAAGCCGAAGAGGAGGCGCGCGGTGGTGCGCCACCTGAAGATCCCGGAAGCATGCCTCGGCTGGGTACGCCCGGCACGATCACGCGGGACCAGATTAAGCAGCTGAAAGACAATGATTTCACGCCTGAACGCCAGTGGAGCAAGGAAGAGGCCCAGCTCATCCTCGACACCGTGACGTATCTGCGGGCCGTCATCTATATGGTGACCGAAGAGGCCAGCCCACCCATCGACGTCCAGAACGAAATCCTCAAATTCATCCTGACAGATCAAGAATTGAGGGAATACGTGTACGAATGGGGCCTGAACCGGACCCGGGACGAGCACGCGGAGCCGCAACCGGTGCTGGAGCGGAACGAGGCGTTTTCTAAGGTCGAGGCTGCCGTGCTGGAACGCTGGGTATCGTCTTGAACAGCGCCGTCGAGCATGACGCCCGCAACCGGGATCTGACCACCGATGAATTCGATTTCGAACTGCCGCCCGATCTTATTGCGACGGCGCCGGCCAGGCCTCGTGATTCCGCGCGTATGCTCGAAGTCTCGTGCAGCCTCAGCGACAGAACGGTTTCCGACCTTCCAGACCTATTGCGCCCCGAAGACGTGCTCGTGATAAACGATACGCGGGTGATTCCCGCCCGCCTGCGGGGAACACGCCGTGGTGCGAAACTAGAGGTCACGCTACACAAGGCAGAGGCAGATGGTAGGTGGCGTGCCTTTGCCCGACCAGCGAGAAAGCTGGCCGCCGGTGATGTGATTGATTTCGCGGACGGGTTTACAGCGGGCGTGGATGAAAAAGGAGAAGGTGGCGAGGTCTTGTTGTCGTTTCCGGGCGGCGAAGAGCTGTTCGACGCGCTGGAACGCCACGGCGAAATGCCGTTGCCGCCCTATATCGCCCGGGACGCCGGCGCGACCGCTTCCGACGACGAGGATTACCAGACCGTTTATGCCGTTCGCCGTGGTGCCGTGGCGGCGCCGACCGCTGGACTTCATTTTACCGACCGGCTGATGGCCGCGGTCCGGAATACCGGTGTCCGGTTCGTCACTGTGACGCTGCATGTGGGGGCAGGAACATTTTTACCGGTAAAGGTCGACCGTATCGCCGATCACCGGATGCACAGCGAGTGGGGGAGGATCGACACGCCGACCGCCGATACGATCAATTCAGCCCGTGTTGCCGGTGGCCGGGCGATCGCGGTCGGCACAACGTCTCTCCGCTTGCTTGAAAGCGCGGCTGCGGACGACGGCGAAGTCCGGCCCTTCGAGGGCGATACCGATATTTTCATCACCCCAGGATACAGGTTCCGGGCCGTAGATGCTTTGATGACGAATTTCCACCTGCCCCGCTCGACCCTTTTCATGCTGGTCTCTGCATTTGCCGGGACCAACAGGATGAAAAACGCCTACGCGCACGCTATCGCCACCGGGTACCGGTTTTATTCCTACGGTGACTCCAGCTTTCTTCACCTTGCCGATCGCAATGCCTGACTTCGGATACACCGTTTCGCATACCAGCGGTCGCGCCCGCCGTGGCCAGCTCACCACCGCTCACGGGACGGTCGAAACGCCGGTCTTTATGCCGGTTGGGACAGCCGCGACCGTCAAAGGGATGACGTCAGATGGGGTCGCGTGCACGGGGGCCGAGATACTCCTTGCCAATACATATCACCTGATGTTGCGTCCTGGTGCCGAGCGGGTAGGGAAGCTGGGCGGGTTGCACGAATTCATGAACTGGAGAAGGCCGATCCTCACGGACTCCGGCGGTTTCCAGATCATGTCGCTGACCGACCTGCGCCAACTGGATGACAAGGGGGTGGAATTTCGCTCACACATTGACGGCGCGAAATTCATACTGACGCCTGAACGTTCGGTGGAAATTCAGCATCTCCTCGATTCTACGATCACCATGGTTCTGGACGAATGCACCGCCCACGGGGTGGACGAAGCCGCGGCGGCGGATTCAATGCACCTGTCGATGCGCTGGGCCGACCGGTGCCGGGAAGCCTTTGAAAGACGGCCGGGGTACGGGTTGTTCGGGATCGTTCAGGGCAGTGTCTTTCCAAACCTCCGCATCGAATCGGCGGCGGCCCTGACGGATATCGGTTTCGACGGATACGCCGTCGGCGGGCTCGCGGTCGGAGAGGGACAAGACAAGATGTTCTCGGTCCTCGACGTTACCGTCCCGGCGCTGCCCGCAAGCCACCCGCGTTACCTGATGGGGGTCGGTACGCCGGCCGATATCATTGGCGCGGTACAGCGCGGGATCGACATGTTCGATTGTGTATTGCCGACCCGGTCGGGACGCACCGGGCAGGCCTTCACAAGGCGCGGGCCGCTGAATATTCGGAATGCCCGGCACGCCGAGGACCCGCGGCCGCTCGATCCCGACAGCGATTATCCGCATGTCGGCGGTGTCAGCCGCGCATACCTCCACCATCTTTTCAAGGCGAAGGAGATGCTAGGCCCGATCCTGCTGACTTTAAACAATCTGCACTACTATCAGGAACTGATGGACGGGATACGGGGCGCGATTGAAGCAGGCCAACTGGACGAATTCGCCACTGCCTTTCATGAAGAACAGGCCCGCGGCGACTTCGACCCGATCTGACATGACGGTCGCCGGGGACCCCAAGGCCGACATTCGGGATCGTGCTCTCATGCTGGGATTCGACGCTGTCGGATTTGCCGGGCCCGGCAATGGTGACGCCGGACAAAATCTAAAATCCTATATAGAGAACGGCTATCACGGCGACATGGGATGGATGGAAGCGACCGGGAACCGGCGCCGGTCGCCCCGCGATTTATGGCCCGAAGTCGAGAGTATAGTCGCCGTCGGAGTTAATTACGGCCCGGCAGAAGACCCTCTGGCGCTGCATGCCTTCCCGGAACGTGGTGCGGTGTCGGTCTATGCTAGGGGACGGGATTATCACGATGTTCTGAAGAGGAAACTCCGGCAGTTGGCGACCCAGATCGCCGAGCACTGGGACTGCGACGTAAAACTATTCGTCGATACTGCACCCATTATGGAAAAGCCCCTGGCGCAAACCGCAGGCCTCGGCTGGCAGGGAAAGCATACCAACCTGGTATCGCGGGATTTCGGGTCGTGGCTGTTCCTGGGAGAGATCTTCACGACGCTGCAACTGCCGGCGGATTTGGCCGGCTCTGATCGCTGCGGGGGATGTCGCCGGTGTCTGGACGTTTGCCCCACCGCGGCGTTTCCCGCACCCTATCAACTGGATGCGACCCGTTGCGTGTCGTACCTGACGATTGAACACAAAGGCCACATTGAGCGTGAATTCCGCGCCGCCATCGGCAATCGCATCTATGGCTGCGATGATTGCCTCGCTGTGTGTCCGTGGAATAAGTTCGCTCGGATCACGCCGCACGGAGAGCTGAAACCCTATATCCACCTGACGCGCCCGCTGTTGCAGGATTTCGTCCGTCTGGACGACGATGCATTTCGTCGGGTATTCGCCGGATCGCCTGTCAAAAGACTGGGGCGGGACAGGTTCGTCCGCAACGTCCTGATCGCGGTCGGAAACAGTGAGGATCCTACTCTGGCGGCGGAAGCGGAGGCGCGGCTGGCCGATGTGTCTCCGCTGGTGCGGGCTATGGCGGTATGGGCGCTGTCGCAGCTGCTGACGGAAGCGGATTTCGCTGCGGTTCGCGCGCGATATGCTGCCGGGGAAGAAGATCTGGATGTGATTGAAGAATGGATGATAGGTCTGCCAAAATAACGGTTGCGCGGGACGGCGGAGCCGGTAACAAGCGCTCGGCCTATCACGCAGGTATCTCTGGGGTTTACGGTTGGCAAGCAGACAGCCGTGCCGATGCCCGCGCTATTGATCTGTGTAGTCAATGCTGGGGCGCTGTTCGCGTCCGTCACCGGTTGACGCTGACACAGCCGGATTTCCGGCTGTTCATTTGCCCCATGTTGACTTAAAAATCACCTCCGAAATCGTTTCAGGGGCGTGCTCGTGTCTGTGAATTCGTTGAAACTGGATAAGCTCCCGGCACTTGACCGGCGCGTGTCCATCGCGCCGATGATGGACCGGACGGATCGTCACGATCGGTATTTTTTGCGGCTGATTTCACCCTCGGTCCTGCTGTACACGGAAATGATCACCACCGGGGCGATTCTCCGCGGCGACCGCGAACGGTTCCTGAAGTTCGATGCGTCCGAGCATCCCGTGGCGCTGCAACTGGGCGGGGCCGATGCGGGAGATCTTGCGCAATGTGCCGAAATTGCGGCCGAATACGGATATGACGAGGTCAATCTGAACGTGGGTTGCCCCAGCGACCGGGTGCAGAACGCCCGATTTGGCGCCTGCCTGATGAAGGAACCCGAAGTCGTCGCCGCGGGCGTGAAGGCCATGCGGCAGGCCGTAGACCTGCCGGTGACCGTCAAGAGCCGTATAGGGGTCGACGACCGGGATTCGTGGGACGACTTTGTACGGTTCATCGAAACAGTCGCCGCTAAGGGCTGCGATACCTTTATCATTCATGCCCGCAAGGCTTGGCTGCATGGGCTCAGCCCAAAGGAAAACCGGGAAATTCCACCGTTGTCCTACGATAAGGTATACCGCTTGAAGCAGCGCTATCCTGAGTTTTCTATCACCATCAATGGTGGCGTTACCGCCTGTAACGAAGTGTCCCAACATCTGGCTCATGTCGACGGTGTCATGATCGGCCGGGCCGCATACGAAAATCCTTGGCTTCTGGCCGACATCGAGGTGTCCGTCTTCGGCGGTGACAGGCGAACAACCCGCGAAACGGTGCTCGACAGGTATATCGGCTACATCGACCGGGAAATGACGGCAGGCGTGCCGTTCTATGCGATGGCGCGACATGTGCTGGGGCTTTATCAGGGTGTTCGCGGCGCCCGGGCCTGGCGCCGACATATTAGCGAGAACGGTCCGAGGCCCGGCGCAGGGGGGGAAACGTTGCGGCAAGCTGTGGCAAAGGTACTCCAACTTGCTTAGCGGGTGACAGGTCCGATCACGCGTTCATAATCGAAAATGGCGGATTTCTTGACGAATTTCCGAAACGGCCGAAATCCGGTCTCCGTAAGATCCTGAACAACCACATTTCTGCTCATTGGCAAGGGAATCGCTCGGCTATTCCGTAATTCACGGATTGCATTCAGTTGGCGTTGTCGCTCCGTGACAGTAACTGAGTGGTTGCTCGTCCATGGTTATCAGAGGTGAGCCGGCTCCGACGTCAGCATTGATCGAAGACTGGGTAGCCTATCGGGAACATCTGTGATCGTCGAAGGGCTATGACGAGAGCATTCGCGTTGCGTTGGCAATCGCGCAGGCTCAGTTTAGGAAACTGCGGCAACCCGGGATGAGCTAGGGCTGGACGTCACTGCTCGCTGAATGCAAGCTTTCAAGCGGCCTTATCGCCTGAGATGTCGGTCCCACTCCGGGTTTGCGGACAAATTTCTGAATTGACGCCGTAAAATATTATCGATCCGTTCCGACGCCATATCAAGCTGCGCAAGCGCGATCCCGGCCGAGAATACTTCGCGGTACTCGCGGATCAGGTCTCCCTCCAGCCGAAACTGGCTCATCCCTTCGAAGGCAACTCGTTTGCCGCTACTGTCGTCCATTACGGACGTATAGCTGAATACCCAACGCGCATAGCCCGTGCCAGTGCCGATATCGAAAACGGGTTCGAACATGTCCCAAAGAAAATCTTCCGCGTCGCGCCAGAACCGGTTTTCCAGCATGTCGGCAATGGCGTCGCGTCCCTTGAACAGGCCGTAGAACGTATCGTCATAAGAACCACCCAACGTGAATAGGGCGGCGAGCGACGTGCCGTCACCGATTTCCACTGACTTTGTTAAACGGTGTAGCAGAGCAGGAAATAAATCGGACATTGACGACGCCTTATCGCTTCTCTTGTGCGCGCCAAATCTAATACGGATGCCGTTTTGTTCGGTCTTGACCCCGCCCCGGCAACGCGGCATTCAGGTTACATACAAACTCTATCAGACAGAGCTTCTTATGACCGCAACCATCTATCACAATCCCCGGTGTTCCAAATCGCGCGCGACACTGGCGCTGCTCGAAGAAAACGGCGTGACGCCGGAGATCGTGGAATATCTTGAGACACCGCCGTCCAAAGCCGAGCTGAGCACCATTCTCGACAGGCTGGGCATGCAGCCGCGCGAACTGATACGCAAGAAGGAAGAACCCTACAAGGCGCTCAATCTTGTCGATGAAAGCCTAGACCGCGACGCGTTGATCGATGCGATGATCGAACATCCTATCCTGATTGAACGGCCGGTCGTTGTGAAGGACGGCAAGTACGCGCTTGGCCGCCCGCCTGAAAACGTGCTGAGGATACTCTAGGCATGATGCTTTCCCGAGGCACCCTGATAGGCGTGATTGCGATGGCGGCTATTGTCGTCGCGTCCAACGTTCTGGTCCAGTATCCGATCAACGACTGGCTGACTTGGGGTGCGTTCACGTATCCGGCCGCATTTCTGGTGACTGATCTGACCAACAGGGCACTGGGACCGTCGCGCGCGCGCTGGGTGGTCTACGCCGGTTTCGCGCTTGCAGTGATTCTGTCCATCGCCTTTGCCACGCCCAGGATTGCATTGGCGTCGGGCGCGGCCTTTCTCATCGCGCAGCTGATCGATGTCTGGCTTTTCGACAGCCTGCGTAAGTCCGGAGGCTGGTGGACCGCACCGCTGATATCATCGACGGTTGCATCAGCGATCGATACAATTCTGTTCTTCTCGATCGCGTTCGCCGGGTCGGGCCTGCCCTGGGTGACATGGGGCGTCGGCGATTTCGGGGCGAAGATGTGCGTCGCGATAGCAATGCTGATACCATTCAGGATGCTGATGCAGTTCACGCGCCCGCAGGGTGCGTGAAAAAGGGAGGCTGACGATGGCGGATGGCGGATCGGTAGACGGTAAGGGAATCGGTGCCCGGGTATTGCGCAAGGAAGATGCACGCCATCTTGCCGGTAAGGGAAAGTTCACGTCGGATTTCAAACGTCCAGGCCAGAAGGATATGGCGTTTGTTCGTGCTCCCGTTGGGCATGGCCGGATTACATCGATTACCAAGCCGGCTGGTTTCGAAGACGCGGTGTTTACTGCCGACGACCTGTCCAATCTCAAACCCATGCGCGCACCTTCCAAGCTACCGGGCTACAAGGCGTCGGACTATCCGTCGCTTGCCATTGGCAAGGTGAGGTTTGCCGGCGAGCCGGTTGCCGTCTGTGTCGCAGACACCCGCGCAGAAGCCGAAGACATCGCCCAATTGGTCGAGGTCGAGTACGAAGTGCTACCCGCCGTGACCGACATGCTGGCGGCGAAGGCCGCCGACGCGCCCCTGATCCATGAGGAATGGGACAATAATGTTGTCTTTGAAACGTTCTCCGACGACGATTTCTCGAAAATCGCCGATGAAGCGACGGTGGTAATCAAGCGGGAATACCGTATGAACCGCCAGGTTATGAACCCGATGGAAGGCAAGGCCGTGTTTGCCGAATGGGACGACCGGCAGGACCAGCTGATCATGTGGACATCGACCCAGGTGCCGCATCTGATACGTACCGGGCTGGCGGAGTTCCTGAACCTAGAACAGCGCCAGGTGCGCGTGATCGCGCCTGATGTTGGTGGGGGCTTCGGGTGCAAGGCGCTACTGCAGCCGGAAGAGCTGATCGCCGGCTGGCTGACGCGCAAGCTGGAATGCCCGATCCGCTGGATCGAGGACCGCCGCGAACATCTGGTGACCGGCGCCAACTGCCGCGAACATCATTACTTAGTCACGCTGCATGCGACGCCCGATGGCCGCATGCTCGGCCTCGATTGTGATGTCACGGTCGATGCGGGTGCGTATTCGGTTTATCCGTTCACCAACGGGCTGGAAGGGGCAATGGCGCACGGCAACCTGCCAGGACCCTATGATTTCAAATTCTATAAATGTCGCACACAGACCATGGTAACCAATAAGCCCGGCTTGATGCCCTATCGCGGCGTCGCGCGCCCCGGAGTCTGTTACGCGGTGGAAATGACGATCGATGCGCTGGCCCGGGAAATCGGAATGGAAGCGCACGAAATCCGCATCAAGAACATGGTGCCGGAAGAAAAGATGCCGTTCATGTCGATCGCCAAGAAGCATTTTGACAGCGGCAATTACGCCAAGAGCGTCCAAATAGCGGCCGATATGATCGGCCTGACGGAGATCCGCGCTGAGCAGGACGAACCCGATTGGGACGGTAGGCTGACCGGTGTCGGCATGGGGTCTTATGTCGAACAGACAGCGCATGGCACGTCCGTCTTTTCAAGCTGGGGCGTCGCCATGGTGCCTGGCTACGAGCAGGCAACCGTGCGCCTGACCCCCGACGGGGGGCTCGAGCTTCGGATCGGCGTGCAGAGCCACGGCCAGGGCATGGAAACGTCGATGGCCCAGATGGCGTATGAAGTTCTCGGTATCGATCCGGAAAACGTCATGGTCACCCATGGGGATACCGGTCTGACGCCGTATTCGACTGGCACCTATGCCTCGCGCTCTATGGTGATGGCCGGCGGAGCGACGGCGCGGGCGTGCCGGGTGCTCGCCGAACGGATGGAGATCATCGGCGCGCATCTGCTGCAATGCGAACGCGCCGAGGTCAGCATCGTCGGTGGCAAGGTAGTCAGTGGCAAGGGCGAAGTGTCCTTCGCCGAAATCGGCAGGGTCTGGTATCTTAACCCCGACGAGCTGCCCGACGACGTCGATCAGGGTGGCGTAGAGGTAACGATGGGCTATCGACCGGAACCTGATTCCGGCGCATTCACCTACGCTAGCCATGCCTGCAAAGTGTCCGTCGATATCGAGACCGGCAAGGTCAAAGTACTGGACTACGCCATTGTCGAAGACTGCGGCACGATGGTGAACCCCATGATCGTCGAGGGGCAGACCTTCGGCGGCGCGACCCAGGGGATCGGCACTGCGCTGCTGGAAGAAAGCCCATATGATGAGATGGGCAACCCGGGCGCGTCCACATTCGCTGATTACATGATGCCTAGCGCGACCGATGTACCGCACTACCGGATCGATCACATGGAGAGCCCGTCGCCGTTCACGGAATACGGCATCAAGGGCATGGGCGAGGGCGGCACCATCCCCACGCCCGCCGCGATCGGCAACGCGATCAATGATGCGCTGAAGCAAATTGGCGCGGAAGTTATGGAAACGCCGTTCACGCCACGCAGGGTCCGAGAGGCGATTGAGGCGGCGCAGCAAAACCGACAGGGAGAGCCGGCATGAAACCCGCAAAATTCGAACATCAGCGTATTGCCACGCTGGAAGACGCCGTGGCGGCAATGGGTGAGGCCGACGGCGAGATGCGCGTTCTCGGCGGCGGTCAGTCGCTGGGGCCGATGATGAACCTGCGCCTGGCGCAACCCGATGTCGTGCTCGATCTCAGCCGCGTCGACGGCCTCACCGGTATCGAGGATGCCGGAGACAAGCTGAAAATCGGAGCCCGCGTGACCCACGCCCGGATCGAGGACGGTGAGGTGCCTGGTGCGACAGGCGCCTATATGCAGTTCGTCGCCGCCGGCATTTCCTATCGATCGGTTCGGAACCGCGGCACGATCGGGGGCTCGGTCGCCCATTCGGACCCCTCGGCTGACTGGCCATCGGCGTTGCTGGCGTTGGGCGGCGATGTGACGGCGGTCGGACCTAATGGGCTGCGGACGATCTCACTCGACGGATTTACCTTGGGACCCTTCACAACCGGCCTTGGCTACGACGAGATTCTCACCGGCTTCGAGCTGCCCGTGCTGGGTGTAGGAACGGCCTGGGGCTATTATAAGGTAAACCGCAAACCCGGCGAATTCGCCGATGCCATCGGTGCGGTTACCATTGGCTCGGAGCCGCGGGCAGTATGTGGCGCAACTGAGTCGGCCCCATTCCGGGTACCGGAAATCGAGGCGAAAATGGCGGCCGGGGAGCAGGAAATTTCCGTCGCCGAGGTGCGGGATATTCTCGACGGTCACGATGCCGGGTTCGACGATTACGAGTTGCAGATACACGCCGTCGCGTTGAGCCGAGCGGTAAAGAGGGCTTTCACATGACCGAGCTATCGATAAAAATAAACGGCGAGGATGTCACCGCCGATGTCGACCCCCGTTTGTCGCTGGCAGATTTCATTCGCGATCACCGCCGCCTGACCGGCACTCATCTTGGCTGCGAACACGGCGTGTGCGGCGCCTGTACGGTGCTGATGAACGGAGAGCCCGTTCGTTCCTGCATCACGTTTGCAGCGGTTGCCGACGGCACCGAAATCACCACCATCGAGGGCTTCGACGAAGACGAGCCGATGACGCAGCTGCGCCAGGCGTTTCACGAAAACCATGCGCTGCAATGCGGTTATTGCACGCCGGGGATGCTGGTCGCAGCCCGCGATATCGTTACCAGGCTGCCCGGTGCCGACGAAGACCGGGTCCGGCTGGAACTGGCGGGAAATCTGTGCAGGTGCACCGGCTACGTGGGGATCGTGAGAGCAATCCTGTCGGTGCTGGAGCAGCGCCGTAGCTAAAGCACGACGAAAAGGACAGAAGGGGGCGCGGGTATGCCGGACGGAACGACGGGCCAGGGAATCGGTGCATCGGTCCTGCGCAAGGAGGACAAGCGCTTTCTCAACGGCGAAGGCCGCTATGTTGCCGATATCGCCCGGCCCCGCATGCTCGAAGCGGCGATCGTACGTAGTCCAGTCGCGCACGCGAACAATCTGAAAATTGTCAAACCGGACGGCGCCGAAAAGCGGTTCTTTACAGCTGAAGATATGGCGGCGGACGGGGTACAACCCATTCACGTTGTCTCCAAGTTTCCCGGCCACCGGGCGTCCGATTATCCCCATCTGGCAACGGACAAAGCGCGCTTTGTCGGTGAGGGGGTTGCAGTCTGTCTGGCGGAGACGCGTGCCGGAGCGGAGGACCTGGCCGCGCAAACCGGCCTCTCCTTCGATCCGCTGCCAGCCGTTGTCGATATGCTGGAAGCGGTCGACAAACCGCCAGCCCTAGTTCACGACGATTGGGATGACAACGTCATTCTTGATTCCAGGTTCGAAGAGAACGTGGACGGCATTGCAAACGCCGCCGTGTCGGTCACCCGTACCTTCCGTATGAACCGGCAGGCCGTCAATCCGCTGGAAGGAGCAGCGGTTCTCGCCGAATGGGATCCCAGAGACGAACGTCTGGTTGTCCACAGCGCATCGCAGATTCCGCATATCCTCAAGAATGCATTATGCGAATGCCTGGGGTTGCGGCAAAACCAGGTGCATGTAATTGCCCCCGATGTGGGCGGTGGGTTTGGCTACAAATGCGTCCTGATCCCCGAGGAGATCTATATCCCCTGGGTCGCAATGCAAGTGAGACGCCCTGTTCGCTGGGTACAAGACCGCCGGGAACACCTGGTCGCGGCGGCGAACGCACGCGAACACCATTATTCGGTAACGCTTCATGCGGACGCAGACGGCGGTTTTATCGGTGTGGAGGCAGATATTGTCGTCGATTCCGGGGCCTACTCTGTTTATCCGCACTCCAATATCCTGGAGTCCACCATGGCGGGCCGGACGTTACATGGCCCCTACAAATTCTCCGCTTACAAGGTGCGGTCGCGGGCAGTGGCAACGAATAAGCCGCCGATCGTTCCTTATCGAGGGGTGGCGCGTCCCGGCATATGTTTTGCCATGGAACTGGCCGTCGATGCGATGGCCCGCGAACTCGGCCGGGAACCCTACGACCTGCGCATGCAGAATCTCGTTCCCGGCGACGCCATGCCCTACACGACGATTACCGGCGGTGAGTTCGATAGCGGCGATTATCCGGAGGCGCTGCGTCGCGCAGGAGATCTGATTGACCTGCCGACGGTCCGCGACCGGCAGAAACAGGGCGAGGCGGACGGCCGCCTGATCGGTGTCGGGTTCGGCTGCTATATCGAAATGACGGCGCTTCAGACATCTGCGGCCGCCCGGGCGGGGCTCGCCGCTATCCCGGGTTACGAGCAGGCCCATGTACGTTTGACACCCGACGGCGGTCTCGAAATCGGCGTCGGCGTTCAGAATCATGGCCAAGGCATGGAGACAACCCTCGCTCAGGTCGCCTGCGAACGTTTCGGAATAGATATCGACATGGTCGCCGTTCGTCACGGTGACACCGCAACCTCGCCCTATTCGACCGGAACCTACGCGTCGCGGTCGATGGTCATGGCCGGCGGCGCGATCTCGCGAACCTGCGACGTGCTGGGTGAACATATTCGCCGGATCGGCGCCCATCTTTTGCAGTGCGAATTCGAAGATACCAGGATCGAGAATGCCTGCGTTGTTGGCTCTTCGAGCAATGTGACCTTCGCCGAGATTGCGCGAGTATGGCACCGCAACCCGGAAGAACTGCCCGCCGACGTCGACCCCGCCGGGGTGGAAGTGACATCGGGTTTCCGGCCGTCTCCCGATAACAGTCCCTTCTCCTACGCGACGCATGCGTGTGTTATCGCGCTCGATCCCGAGCTGGGGCAGGTCGAAATCCTCGATTATGTCATTTCCGAGGACTGCGGCACCATCGTCAACCCGATGATCGTCGACGGACAGATTATCGGCGGCGCGTTGCAAGGCGTCGGCACGGCTTTGTGCGAGGAATCCCGCTACGACGGCGACGGGCAACCTTTATCCTCGACGTTTGCAGATTACACCATGCCGGGGTCGACGCATCTCCCCAGGTTACGGCTCGACCATCTGGTAACACCCTCGCCGCTGACGGAATACGGCGTGAAAGGACTCGGAGAAGGCGGTGCCATACCACCGCCAGCCGCGATCGCTAACGCGGTCAACGATGCGCTGGGCGACTTGGGGGTCGAAGTGAGTGAAACCCCTGTGACGCCGCGGCGCGTTCTGGAGAGAATTTCCGCCGCGTCCGCCTTATGAATGTTCCCGAAGCGCTCGTCCTCGACTTGGCTCGATAGGTTGCCAAGAAGCCCCAGCACATTGATGTCGTCATGGTTTAGTGGCGAACGTCGCGCCCCAGTCTTCCTATGTGGGAAGACGCCGTCGATGACGGGTATATCCGGCGTAACTATATCGAGGGTAAAGGCACGATTGTATCCGTTTCCGATACCGGTCTGGGGCTTCTACGAAAATATGGTCGCGAGGCACCGCAAGAACTTGCCACTGCGTAAACAACTGTTTGTTACCGGACACAGCCGACAAACCGCCACAGTTGCGGTAATATTGCGCTGATTTGTTCAACTAGAGAACCTACAGCGATGAGCAGTGACCGCAAGATCAAGCTAAACGCCTTTATGCGGCCGACGACCATTCATACCGGTAGCTGGCGCTGGCCGGGGGCCTACGCCGACGCGAATTTCAACTTCGGACACATCGTAAAATTTGCGCAGCGGCTGGAAGAAGCGAAGTTCGACAGCTTTTTCATGGCGGATCATCTTGCGGTGCTCAACATGCCGGTGGAAGCTCTACGCCGTTCGACCACGCCCACCTCGTTCGAGCCGTTCACGCTGCTTTCCGCCCTGTCGATGGCGACGGATCGTCTTGGTCTCATGGCGACCGGCTCCACCACTTATGACGAGCCCTATCACATTGCCCGGCGGTTCGCCTCGCTTGATCATATCAGCGGCGGCCGGGCGGGCTGGAATATCGTAACGACCTCAAACCCCGATGCATCGAAGAACTTCGGCAAGGAAGATCACCTCGAACATTCGGAGCGCTATCGGCGTGCGCGGGAATTTTACGACGTGGTGACCGGGCTATGGGATAGCTGGGCCGAAGACGCATTTGTCCGCGATCAGGAATCCGGATTTTTCATGGATCCAGACAAAATGCACCGGCTTAACCATGAAGGCGACTTTTTCAGGGTTGCGGGCCCGCTGAACATCGCGCGGCCGATCCAGGGCTGGCCGGTGATCGTTCAGGCTGGCGGTTCGGATGCGGGACGTCAGCTCGCCGCCGAAACCGCGGAGGCCGTGTTTGCCGCGCAGAGCAATCTGGAAGCTGGTCAGGCGTTTTACGCCGACGTGAAAGGCCGGATGGAAAAAATTGGCCGTAACCCGGATCATCTGAAAATTATGCCGGGATGCATGGTCGTTGTCGGTGATACGGTGGAAGAGGCGAAAGCCAAGCGCGCTAAGCTTGATAGCCTGGTTCACGAGGAAAGCGCCATCGCGTCTTTGTCCATCACGCTTGGTGTCGATGCATCCAAATTTGATCCCGACGGTCCGCTGCCCGACGATATGCCGGAGAGCAATGCGACAAAATCGGGCCGCGACCGCGCGGTTTTGCTGGCTGAACGCGAAGGGCTCAGCGTTCGCCAGCTGGCGCAGCGCCTCGGCGGTTATTCCGGTCTCGCAATGGTCGGTACGCCAGAGAGCATCGCCGATGACATGGAAGAATGGCTGGAAACCCGCGGCAGTGACGGATTTACGATTATGTTCCCCTATCTGCCACAGGGGCTGGACGACGTGGTTGACCGGGTGATCCCTGAGATCCAGCGCCGCGGTCTGTTCCGTACGGAGTACGAAGGCGAAACCCTGCGTGAAAACCTTGGTCTGCCGAGGCCGGAAAACTGTAATTTCTCAGAACAGCAGGCCGCTGAGTAGCTTTTCGCTGCAAAGCTGCTACATAACCGGTAGCAATATTAATTGACCGGAGGCTGACGTGTCTAGCTTGAACGATATCGACCCCGACGGGCTGCTCGAATATTCCGTGGTCTTTAGCGACCGTTCCCTGAACCATATGTCGCAGTCATTTCAGGGTGTAATGAACGATGTCTCCATGACCCTCAAACGCGTTTACAACGCGCATTCGGTTGTTCTGGTCCCGGGCGGCGGCACCTTCGGAATGGAAGCGGTTGCGCGCCAGTTCGGGACCGGGAAAAAATGCCTGGTCATCCGCAACGGCTGGTTCAGCTTCCGCTGGTCGCAGATTTTCGATGCCGGCAGAATACCGTCTGAGGAAATCGTGTTGAAAGCCCGAGCGATCGAAGACGGTAGCCAGGCGGCATTCGCCCCGGTGCCGGTCGAAGAGGTCGTTGCCGCGATAGAGGCCGAAAAACCAGAAGTTGTTTTCGCGCCCCACGTCGAGACCTCCGCCGGCATGATCCTGCCCGACGATTATATGCGTAAAATCGCCGAGGCCGTGCATGCCGCCGGCGGGCTGTTCGTGCTCGATTGCATCGCCTCCGGCACAATCTGGGTCAATATGGCTGATATCGGCATCGACGTGTTGATTAGCGCGCCCCAGAAAGGCTGGAGCGCATCTCCGTGCAGTGCGCTCGTCATGATGGGTGAAGACGCAAGGAACCGCATCGAGGATACGACCAGTTCAAGTTTCGCCGCCGATCTGAAGAAATGGCTGCAGATCATGGAAGCCTACGAAGGAGGCGGGCACGCCTATCACGCCACTATGCCGACCGACGCGATCGTGAAGTTTCACCAGTCGATGACCGAAACCGACGCTTACGGACTCGACAAGGTGCGGGACGAACAGCAGGAACTCGGCGACAAGGTGCGCGCCCTTATGGCCTCATACGGCTTTAAAAGCCTCGCGGCCGACGGATACGGAGCGCCAGGCGTGGTGGTTTGTTACACCGACGATCCCGATATACATAATGGCAGCAAATTTGCTGCGGCTGGTCTTCAGACCGCCGCCGGCGTGCCGCTGATGTGTGACGAACCGGATGATTTCCGGACCTTCCGCGTCGGTTTGTTCGGCCTTGATAAGCTTCATAATGTCGAACGCACCGTTGCTAGCCTGGAAACGGCGTTGAGCCAAGTTACCGGTGGGACCAACGTCCGCTAAAGGCGCCGCTGTCTCGCGGCTTCCTCGACAGATCGCCGCTAGTCCGACCAATACAAGCCTAAAAATCGCTCTCGTGGCCGGGGCTGAAACTCGCTGTTGAACGACGGTGCTAACAGTTCTTCATTTTCCCGCGTCTCGGTAGAAACGCCTGTTACAGCATACATGTCGCCAGAAATTGGGTTGTTTCCTGCCCGTATGCTCAGGTTCAGAGCTGCCAGCTCGAAGCCCGGTTCGATGTTTGTGCCGATGCTATTCGTCAGGCAGATGTGGTTCCCTGTGCGTCCACCATGTTAAGACGTGGACCCAACGCTACGTTGGACTCGACGGCGAGCACCTCGTATCCGGCAGGAATCAACCGCGTAGCGACCGATTAGCGTGCTTCTCGGCTGGCGGCAATGCGGGGTGGCCGCGCATCGGGATCCATGATCACGTCGATGACGCAGGGGGCGCCGGTCGTCAGCGCTTCGCGGAAGGTTTCGTCGAAGGAGCCCGGCTGGTCCACCCGATAGCCCCTACATCCGAACAGCTCGGCCAGCTTGGCGAAATCCGGGTTGCCGTGATCGACGCCCATGACAGTGCCGTAGGCTTCTACCCGTTTCCGCTGGGACCCGAGCCGGAAATTGTTGAACACCACCATGACGACGCCTAGATTTTCACGGGCCATGGTTTCCAGATCGCCGATCTGCAGCATGAAATCCCCGTCACCCACGCAGCCGACGACGGTCTGTTCCGGCCGTGCGAGTTTTGCGCCCAGCGCCAGTCCCAGCGTCGATCCCATCGTTCCAAGGCGGGTCGAAACCAGATGCGCCCCCGGCGTCGCGACTGGTACCATGTATCCGTAAAATCCGTGATCGCCCGCGCCGTGGGTGAAGATCGTTTCCGGCGGTAGCGTCATCATCGACTGGACGACTTCCTGCGGCTGAACCTTGCCGTTGTCTGGCATCGCATCGAACCAAGCCAGCTGCCAGCCCGAAATCCGGGCCGACAAGCCGTCAGTCCAGTCGCGGCGGGCATCCGGTACATCGATCGGGTTTTCAGCCAGCGTCTCATTCAGCGCTCCGGCGAAGGAGCGCGCATCCGCGACAATGCCAACGGTCACGTAGTGATTTCTGCCCACCGCCGCCGGGTCGATATCCACCTGAACGATTGGTATCCCGTCGGGGAGCAGATCGCCGCGCGCCGTCTGTAGGTCGGACAGGCGGGATCCAATGGCTAGGATCATATCGGCTTCCCGGATGGCGTCGCCAACCGGTTCGTATCCGACAATTCCCGACGGACCCATGACCAGCGGGTGGGTCTCCCGAACCGCGCTGCGGGATGTGGGTGTGTTGACCACCGGCATATGCACGCGCTCGGCAAGTTTGATCAGCACCCGTTCAGCGCCAGAATAAACGGCACCGCCGCCGACCAGCAAAACGGGACGTGCGGCGTTCCGCAAAAGGCTGACGGTGTCGTCGACCGCGACCGGGTCGGCCAAGGGGCGAAACATCGGCGCAACCCGGGGTGCCGGAACCGGTGGGGAGCCTGTGTCGAGGTCGCCGGTCGATACATCGATGGGCAGATCGACCTGCGCTACGCCCGGTTTACCCGAGACGGTTTCGTGTAATGCCCGGCGGATCGCGTCGACGGCCTGGTCGGGCCGTTCGACCCGAATCTGCCATTTCAGGACCTCCGACAGCGGTGGAAGCACGTTCATAGTCTGCCACCAGCCGTTTTCCATTGCCCGGCGTTCCTGCGTTGCACTCAGGACCAGCATAGGTGTTGAATCGAGGGCCGCGGACGCGATGCCCGCGCTTGCGGCAAGCAGCCCGGAAGCGCCATGGATCATCAAACACCCGGGTTTGCCGCTAAGCCGAGCAGTCGCTTCGATAATCGCCGCGGCTGTTTGTTCGTGGCGTACGCCGACGTATCGGATGTCGTTGCGATCGGCGAGCGTGGCAGCGTAGGGGGCGGAGGTCGATCCGACCATGCCCGAAAAATATTCGACGCCTGCGCCTACAAGTTGATCGATAACGGCTTCGTATACCTTCATAGTCTGTCTCCCCTGGCATAAGCGCGTTTGTAATCGGGTATTGCGGATCGCGGACATAAACAAAATGGGTAGGACGGTATCCGCCGTTTGCCGATCCGAAATTCGCGGATTTCTTGGGGCGAGTAAAGGGAAGCGCGCTAGAACGCCGCGGCCATTTCGCGCCGCATTGTCTCATCCGGCAGAATACCCTCGCCGGCGGCTAGGAGGTCCGCCATATGCGTAGGACTCGACGTGCCTGGGATCACGCAGGTGACCGCCGGATGCGAGATCACGTACTTCAGGCAGTACTGCGCCCACGTCGCGCAACCCAGCTCGGTGGCAAGGGCCTGCAGCGGTTCCCGGAACAAACGGGACAGCAAACCGCCGCCGCCGAACGGCAGGTTGACGAGCGTTGCGATGCCGTTTGCTTCGCAAAACGGCAGGATATCGTCTTCGGCATCGAGCTCGTCGATCGAGTAGCAGAATTGAACGAAATCGACGGGCTCGGACCGCAGGCAATCCATCAGATCGTCAAACGCGTGCGGACGGTAGTGGGTATAGCCCAGGTAGTGGAAGCGGCCGTCTGCCTTCCAGCCACGCATGGTGTCGAGCTGGGTCTGCCAATCGACCAGGTTGTGAATTTGCATCAGGTCGATGAAATCGGTACGGAAGACTCTGAACGAATTCTCCATCTCGGCCACGCCTTCGCGCCGGCCGTGAGTCCAGACCTTGGTTGCGACAAAGGCGTCGTCGCGACGGCCGAGATCAGCTAGCAGGTCGCCGGCTACCCCTTCTGCCCGGCCGTACATCGGAGAAGAATCGATGACCGAGGCATCAGCATCGAGGAGGGTTTCAAGGACTGCGCGGCGGCTGTCACGTTCGGCGGCCCCGGACCCTATATCGAAGCCGCGCCAGGTGCCGACGCCGATGGCGGCGATTTCTTCGCCTGAAGAGGGGATAGTTCGTTTCAGCATGGGCGGGAAATTAGCGCATTTACCGCCCTGCTGTCAGCGCATCGCGGCACGGCCTTGCGTCGGTTTAAGGCCGGCTTGATACTGATCTTCGGCCAGTTGCAGTCGCCATTGGCGATATGCCCCACGATATTCTGGTTCCACTGGCTTTGCACCGGCTTCGAATAGTTTAGGTAAAGCTTGCCGTCGACGATGCGCCAAGGCTGCGGGTCGGTCGATGAGGTATACCCCTGCGACAGGGCCCAAGTGCACTAGCTGCCGTATTGCGTCGCGTATTCGTCAGGACTCGCAACAAACATGCGCGGTGTTCGGTGCTGTTAAACAGCCATTCGGTATTAATCTGGCTACGGGCAACTTTAAACTGACCTTCTACCGACCGGCCCTTGATGAGATGGTTGACGACGTTGTATCCGTGCAGGGCGCTCAATCCGAATACGCCGCCTTCGAACCAAACCTTGGCGCTTGCGGCAGGCGCCGTGAGCACACCGGCGGAGATCAGCCTGATCGCTAGGGCAAAGGCATCGAACAGGCGTTACAAAAAATCGGGCGAGGCGAGTGTCTGGATATCAAGGCTCCAGTCGATCTCGATCTCCGCTAAGATGGAGCCATCCGCGATGGCGGACAATAACGTTTGCGTCAACAGGAGGAGAGCCGCAAAATCACCACGATGATCGACCACCTCAACGATATTCTGCGCCCTGCCGGACTTTTTGTCCGTGGCGGGTTCCATCCCGAACCGGACGACGACATACCCGATCTGCCCGGTGGCGGCAGGGCCGGGACGGTAGTCTTGATCGGAAACGCGGGCGCAGATATGTGGCGCGCTTTTTCGATCGCGGCGGATATGTCGGCCCGAAACCCTCTGGATAAATGGCTCCGGACGAAAATCGATAGCGCGGCAGGGGCTGTTGGCGCCCATGTCGTGTTGCCGAACAGCGGTCCGCCATTTGTGCCCATTCAGGAGTGGGCGGCCCGTGCCGAGCCGTTATACCGTTCGCCCATCGGTATCATGATCCACTCCGAATTCGGGTTGTGGCACGCATATCGGGCCGCATTGCTGTTCCCCGGCCGCATTGCGCTTCCGTCGCGCGGGTCGGATGACAGCCCTTGCGACACCTGCGCGGGAAAATCCTGTTTGAAGGTGTGCCCCGCTGACGCCTTCCTGACTGACCGCTTCGATGCCTCGGCCTGTGCCGCGCACTTGGACAGTCATGCCGGGACGAACTGCCGGGTAGGGGGCTGCTTGGCACGACGAGCCTGTCCGGTGGGAAGGGAATATCTGTATGTGCCTGATCAACAGAAATTTCACACCGCAGCTATGCTGCGGGCCGTCAGGTCAGGATATGGACTGGAAATAGGAGCCGAGTCGTAGGGGCAGGGGGGGTCAGTTGCGGCTTGTCTCGTAGCTGCCCCAGGCCATGTCGACGGCCTGTTCGATGGCGATACCTTGGCGCAGTTCTTCGTACATGGGGTCGCCGACCAGACGCCACAGGTCGCGGTTCAGACGGCCGAGCGCGTTGAACGCCTCTCGCGTATCCAGATGTCCCGGATCGAAACCGTACTCGTAGGCCCATTCGGTGACGTCGTCGCATTCCTCGTACTCCGCCGCAACAGCGCCGAGATAACGGACGGTGTCCTCTATAACCGGCGGACCTTCGCCGGTCGGGCAACTGAAATAAAAATCCATCTCATGAGTGCGCCCGCGTAGAGTGCATTTGAAATGGTCGCACGCGTCCGGCATCTCGGCGCGATGAAGATCCGGGTTGCCGTTCGCGTTTTCCGATGTCAGCGACAAATGGGCGCGGCTAATAAAATTCTCGATATCCATTGCGGCGGAACTTAACCGATTTTCGCCACGGGTTAAGAATTAATGTTCCGACGCCAACCAGCAGGGACAGCACTACGCCCTGGACAAGACACCAGAACAGGGTTTGGAGAAGTCGGCTGATCGAAAAGCGTGCGGCGGCGATTGCAGGGGGGGCCATAGCGGATCGCGTCTAAATACTATCATTGCAGGGGCTCTGTAACGCCGGACCATACTGGCGGAGCGCAAACGGGGTGATTCACACCGTCCCGCGGAGGCATTACAAAGGTGCATGTCGATCATTACCGTTCCCGATCCTGTATCCCGCCATGCCGTGACGATGAGCGACGGCGCAGTCATCACCCTTCGCCGGCACGGGAACCTGTCCGCGCCTCGCGTGATCCTGAGCAACGAGAACGGCTGTGCGATCGAAGGCGATAACCCCTACTGAAGACTTTTGCTGGCTGATTTCGAGGTCGTGGGGTTCGTTGCCGGGCTGGCTCGCTAGCCGGCGTCAGATTTTGATCGGCTCGCCGCCGCGTTCGGTCAGATAGCCATTAAGTTCTGCCGCCGACATTACGTTGGAAAACATCTCGTTCCGCATGTGCAGGCGTTGCATGGAAACTTTCAGGAGCGCAATCTTCGCGGCCAAGAAATCAGATTCGGTTTTGATGATGTTCTTAAGGTCGTCCGCCGCATGGTCTACGTGCCCGTCTTCATCATCGGCGATTACCTTGAAGGCGGCGGCAAGTTTCGTCTCGAAATCGCCGCCCGTCAGTTTTGCGCCCTCGCGGAAAGTCGCCGTTCCGCCGCCTTCGGTCAGTTCCATTACGGCCCGAACGGCCGCATTGTCGGAGTTCACGTATGTATGGCGCAGCTTGTTCAGCTTGTCGTCTGCGGGAAGTTGCTGAGCGTCGCCGCGCTGCAACGGTCGGCCGAGCAAGTCTTCCAGCACTTCCGCCAGCACAGTGTAGTGCATGAATTCCTCGATCATCTGTTCCAGACGGTGATGAAAGCCCCGCCGGTCCATCCCGTCATCGACGGCGTCGAACCCATCCACCAGCCGAGCAAATTCCATGTGCAGGCCACAGGCGAAACTGTCGGTGGGGCCATAGCCGATAACGGGATTCAGTTCCTTGTAGACTGCGGCTTTAAGGTATCTTATCCAGACATCTTTCGATGGCCCAGAGGCGAAAAACCGGCGTGTCAGCTCGGCCTCGGTGTCCCAGAAGGGCGTCGCTAGGTCAACCAGCTGCCGGGTGTAAGAGTGGTGGCCTGTCATGCGATCGGCCCGTTGACGCCGGCCAACGGCGCATCGCCTGCAACGGTCGTCCGGTGCAGCAGGCGCCGCGACTTCGCGAGGTCGTAAGGCATCGCCTGATGCATCATGCAGATGTTGTCGAACATCACCATATCGCCGTCCTTCCATTCGTGCCGGTACGTATACGCCGGCTGTGTGCAGATTTCTTCCAGTTCGTCGATTAGCGTACGTGCATCTTCGTAGGTCATGCCCTCGATACTCGCCGCGTGGGAACCGATGAACAGGGCGCGGCGTCCGTTAGCGCGCTCGGCGACGAGCGGCTGCCGCGCCGGCGGGGTTGCGGCTTGCACCTCGGGTGGCCGGGGCGGCAGCTTGTGCCGCCGCCGCGTTTCCTCAAAGTCGTGGACGATTACGAGATTTTCCAGTGCGCGTTTCCGGTCTTCGGACAGGGAATCGTAGGCGAGGGTTGTATCCGCGAACATCGTGTCGCCGCCGTCCTCCGGCATTTCCAGAGCGTACAGCACTGATGCCTTGGACGGCAGGGTGCGAAACGAAGAATCGATATGCCACGCCGATGTTCCGAGTGTGAATGATTTGTGTCCAGGATCGTCGACCGGTTTTATGGTGTTCGTCGCGCGGTCGATATTGGTGACGCGGAGCACGGTCTTGTGGCCTTCCGCCTGATCCTTAGGATCGGGAAAATCCTCCAGCGCGCCGAACTTTTCGCTGTATGCGACCTGCTGGTCAACGGTCCAGTGCAGATTGCGGAAGATAAGAAGGCGATACGCTTCGAAAGCGGATCGCAAGGCCTCGAACGACTTGTCCGGCAGTGGCTTCCCGAGGTCGATACCACCGACTTCCGCACCTATCCCCGTGGCGCGGGGGGTAATAGTGATCTCCGCCATGAGCAGGTTCCCTGATTCCGGCTCAAGATTACCGGCTCCGCTTTGCATGGGCAACGCGCTCGGCGTTGTTTTGAAGCCCAGCCTATGACAGGTTCGAGGCTGCTGTTACGACCTGTGCAAAAGGATATCGCCCGTGGAAAAGATCAACATCCAGTTCACTCTGTTTTCAGCCTTCTATTCGCCATTGATTTCGACGTTTTCCGCCGGTTTCCTGCAGGAAGAAGGTCTCGATCCCGACTGGTCGGTATCGTCGCCCGGCGTATCGGCCATCGCGGCGCTGGAAGACGGCTCGGCGCATGTCGTGCAGTCGGCCCTGAGTCAGGGCTTTGGTCCGCTGGGAAAGGGAGAGACGCCGAGCGTCGTTCACTTCGCGCAGATCAACGAGATGGACGGTTTTTTCATCACCGGCCGCGATACCGATCCAGATTTTACCTGGGACAAGCTGGAGGGCGCTGACGTGGTGACGTTTTCCGGTGGTCAGCCCTTGGCGATGTTCAAATATGCCTGTCACAAGGCGAGTATCGATTACGACGCAATCAATCTGATTCATCCCGGGGGCGCGGCTGATATCGACAGGGCATTTCGCAACGGCACCGGTCAGTATGTTCAGCAGCAGGGTCCGTTTCCCCAACAGCTTGAGGCGGATGGGATCGGACACGTGGTGGCCCAATCCGGCCCGTTAATCGGGCCATGCGGGTTTTCAAGCCTAGCCGCGACCCGTGAATGGCTGGAAACCGACATGGCCAAAGCCTTCATGCGCGCCTATGCGAAAACACGGGTTTACATGAACGAGACCCCGGCGGCGGAAATTGCTAAGGCTGAAAAACCTTATTTTCCCGATATCGACGAAGTGGTTCTAGCCAAATGTGTTGCGGCCTATCAGGATCTTGGGACTTGGACTCCGCATGTGGAAATCACCGAGCCGGCGTTCGAGGTTGTCCTCGACGTGTTTGAACATTTCGGCTCACTGAAGGAGCGTTATCGCTGGGATCAAGTGTGCGTGTCGCCACCCGCCGTCTAGTCGGGGATATCCATGTCGTCCACGAAGGATGACAGCGCTACGACTGTGCCCGCGCCAGTTACACCGGTAGTCGCCGGGCCGGTTTCCATTAGCAGTGCGCCTGTCCCGATCTAGATGCCGCATAGCCGCGACAAGGCCGTGGCAAGGTTGTCGGGTTAGATCGGTTTGGTGACGTAATCGTTCTTTCCGGCGGAGATATAGGTTTTCCGCTCGTCCTTCTTTGCATTTACGGTCAAAGCGATAATGGTGATATCCCGCGCAGGTCCATCCAGCTTGCGGATCGCGGCGGTAGCGGTAAAAACATCCATCTCCGGCATCTGGATCACCATCAGGACACCAACGTAGCCCTTGGTGCCCACGGCCTCGATCAACTAATGGAACTGGCGGCGCATGAACCAGCGGTATACCGGCATCCGCAGAAGGCTAGAAATAGCGGCGGCG
>TARA_B100000674_G_scaffold499423_1_pt1 | contig 43017 bp, 41 predicted proteins | sample TARA_B100000674 | Tara Oceans TARA_B100000674 (sample SAMEA2622759) | marine metagenome | biome: marine biome (ENVO:00000447); feature: surface water layer (ENVO:00002042); material: "saline water (ENVO:00002010), including plankton (ENVO:xxxxxxxx)" | depth 5 m | reverse complement strand
CGGCTGATCTGCTACACGCGGTCGCGTTGGGGCGCCGCCCGCCCCCCAATCTTGCCATTCTGTTGTTGGGCGGACTCTAGCTACGTATCTGGCGACGGCCGGCCCGTCTATCGCCGCTGCCTACTCTCGTGGTGGCGTTTGCGTTCCCAGGATTTTCCCCCGCTCTATTCTGATCGGCCGGGAGGCAAGGTTCTTCTCGTTGCACATCAGGGGTGGACGGGTGTTGCGTGTCCCGAGGCCGGGCGAGCAGCTTCGAGCGGGATATGTAGCTTTGCCGGCTGACGGCGTCGTCGACACTGCCCCTACCGGATGGAGGGTTTGAAGAGGGCTGTTTGGGATCCGACGAGGCAGACTGTATTTCCCGGTTCGGGTGCCGGAAGGTCGTTGTGATATGTAATTCGCTGGCGGTGGTGGATTGCCGGGATGAGGAACATGCAATTCTCTTGGCCCGCGTTTCCTCGTTTTACTCTCGCCGAGCTCAAGTCCTGGTCTCAAAATTCCACCTTTGGCACGACGGTGCCAATGCCGTTAGTGTGGCAGGTGGTCCCTTGGTGGTCGAAACAGTATCGGAGTTGCTGGGCGACTCGCCGTGGAGCTGGCTTTCGACCGTCACAGGTCAGTACTTGCGGACAAGCCCCACAAGCCGGCCCTGAACGCGAACCTGGTCCGGGCCGAAGATGCGGGTCTCGTGCGCGGCGTTTGCCGGTTCCAGTGCGATCGAGGCGCCTTTTCGGCGCAGGCGTTTCAGCGTCGCTTCATACCCGTCCACGAGCGCGACCACGATTTCTCCGTTATCGGCTGTGTCCGTGCGCTTGATAAGCACGACATCGCCGTCCAGGATACCTGCCTCGATCATCGAGTCTCCCTCGATTTCCAGCGCATAGTGATCGCCGCGGCCGAGCATCCCCGGCGGCACATCGAAAGAACGGGAACTATCTCGAAGTGCTTCGATCGGGGTACCAGCCGCGATTTTACCGTAAAAGGGAAGGCCGACACTTTCATCGCCGGATTCGGCGTTATCTCCAGTATTGAACGGCTGGCCTAATGTACCGTCGACGACCCGCGGTTCGAACGACCCCTTCGCTGGGGGATCGTCGATCATGTTCTGCGGTTTCTTGAGCACTTCCAGTGCCCGCGCTTTATGGGGCAAGCGGCGGATGAAACCGCGTTCTTCTAGCGCAGTGATCAGGCGGTGAATGCCCGATTTCGATTTCAGCCCGAGCGCGTCCTTCATTTCCTCGTAGGACGGCGGTACGCCGTTACTGTTGAGGTGGTTGTCGATATAGGTAAGTAGTTGGTACTGCTTACGCGTCAGCATGCGACTTCCCCATTTAAAGCCCAACAAATATGGAACAAATCATAAACACGGGCGAGTGTTCTAGTTAAGTTCTCATTCGCCGTCAAGAATCATGACAATCAAATGCTGAACAGGCTGCCTTCAAGAGGAATGATTTCGACGGTTTCGCCGGATGTTGCGGCGGGTGCGAAAGGGGGGCGGATGATCAGGGCGTCTGATCGCGCAATGGTAGCGAACATCGAACTATCTTGCTTGCTGAAGGGGGTCGCGATCAGCCCGACATTGTCGCTGCGGCCGAGCGAGGCGCGCAGGTAATCTTCCCGTTCGTCGTTCTCGCCGAGTTCGCTGCCCAACCGTGCCGGAACAGGTTCGGGCAGCACTTTTTCCATCCCAAGCAACGTCCGCAGTGCCGGCGCCAGAAAGATAATCGCGCATACCAGCGACGATACCGGGTTTCCGGGTAGGCCAATCAAGAAGGTGTTGCCGATTTTCCCGAACATCAGTGGCTTGCCAGGACGCATAGCAATGCGCCAGAAATCGACTTCTAGGCCGATATCGCCCAAAACACTCTGGACCAGATCGTGATCGCCGACTGACGCGCCGCCGGTTGTGACCAGGATATCGCTGCCCGACGCGCCAGAGGCAAGCGCGCGCAGCCCGTCTTTCTCGTCCGGTGCGATCCCGAGGTTCAGCGGGTCGCCGCCCTCTGCTGACACAAATGCCGACAGCGACAGTGCGTTGGAACTGACGATCTGGTCGCGTCCGACCGGATCGCCCGGCATGACGATCTCGTCGCCGGTCGCGAGGATGGAAATGCGAGGTTTTCGGCGCACCATTAGCCACGGCACGTTCATGGCAGCGGCCAGTCCGATGTCGCGGGCGGTCAATACTTTTCCGGCTTTCAGCAGCGTATCGCCCGAGGCGAAATCGAGCCCGGGCGGCCGCACGAACCGGCCCACCGGCGCCTCGCCTTCGATGACGCGAACAGTTTCACCGGTCTGTTTGGTGTTTTCCTGAATGACGATGGTATCGGTGCCGTCCGGCAGGGGAGCGCCGGTAAAGATGCGTACGGCCTCGCCGGGGCCGACCGAACCATCGAACGCGTGGCCCGCCGGGGCATAGCCGACGACGGCCAGATCGGCAGGCAGGGTGGCAACATCCACGGCGCGAACGGCGTACCCGTCCATCGCCGAAACCGCCATCGGCGGTTGGCTGCGGCGGGAAACCACGTCTTCGGCCAGAACACGGCCGAGACCGGAAGAGAGGGAAATCAGCTCCGCTGGCAGCGGTGAGAGCGCTTCCAAGATGCGCTGCTGTGCATCGGCGACCGGAAGCAGGCCTCCGCCGTTCATAGGACGTTGTCGGCGCGGTATTCGCCCGATTTTCCGCCGGCCTTGTGGACGAGTTTTATATCGCTGATCCGCATGCTTCGGTCGACCGCCTTGCACATGTCGTAAACGGTCAGCGCGGCGACCGACACGGCGGTCAGGGCTTCCATCTCGACGCCCGTGCGCCCGCTTACCCGGCACGTCGCAACGATATCGACCGAATTGTGGGCTTCATCGCAGGTGAGGTCGACGTCGACTTTGTTCAATGCCAGCGGGTGGCATAGCGGGATCAAATCAGCTGTGCGTTTAGCTGCCATGATGCCGGCAAGCCGGGCGACAGAGATGACATCGCCTTTCTTGACCGACCCGTCGATGATCAGCTTCAGGGTTTCCGCTTCCATCAGCACCGACCCCTGAGCGGTCGCCGTGCGATCAGTCACGTCTTTCTCGGACACATCTACCATGCGGGCTTCGCCGTCTTCGCCGATATGTGTCAGTTTTGCCATCATTCGGCTGCCCGCGCCGGGTTCTGACTGTCCAGAAGTAGGCGCGTGGCAGCTTCGAGGTCGTCATGGCGCATTAGCGACTCCCCGATCAGAAAACACCGGGCGCCGGCATCATACATCAATGCCAGGTCCTCCGGCGTGTAAAGGCCGCTCTCGCTTACCACCAACCGGTCGGCGTCGATCACGCGCGGCGCAAGTTCGCGAGTGGTCTGGATATCGGTCTTCAGCGTTTTAAGGTTGCGGTTGTTGATGCCCAGCAGCGGGGATTGCAGTTTCATCGCACGGTCCAGTTCCTTCGCATTGTGCACCTCGATCAGCACGTCCATGCCCCAGTCGAAGGCCGCGCTTTCCAGCTCAGCTGCCAGCCCGTCTTCAATTGCGGCAAGGATCAGCAAAATGCAGTCCGCGCCCAGCGCCCGGGCTTCCGGGACCTGATAGGTGTCGATCATGAAATCCTTACGGATCGCAGGCAGGGAAACCGCGTTCCGAGCGGCGACGAAATGGTCATCGGCACCCTGGAAATACGGAATATCGGTCAAGACCGACATACACGTTGCACCGCCACGCTCATATGCGGAGGCGATGGCAGGCGGATCAAAATCTTCCCGGATAAGGCCCTTGCTGGGCGACGCCTTTTTTACCTCGGCGATCAGACCGTAGCGGCCATCATTCGCCGCTGTTTTCAGTGCGTTGAAGAACCCGCGGGGCGCAGAGGACTGCTGCGCGTAAGTTTCCACGTCTGACAACGAACGTGCGGCCTTGGATGCGGCGACGTGGTTGGCCTTGTCAGCGCAAATCTTGGTTAGGGCATCACTCATCGCGGCCTTCCTCTTCCGGGTCGACAATGACCTCATGCGAAATCTCGATCATGCGGTCGAGAGCGGCACGGGCCTTGCCGTTATCGAGCGACGCAGCCGCGATGGCGGCGCCTTGTTTCAGGTCATCCGCTTTACCGGCCACGATCAGCGCGGCAGCAGATGTAAACACTACGGTATCGCGATAGGCGCTTGGCTTGCCAGCGAGAAGATTGGTCAATGCTTCGGCGTTGAATTCTGCGTCGCCGCCCTGCAATTCGGCGATGTCGCAGGCTTCAAGCCCAGCATCGGCCGGCGTAATCTCGAAAGTGTCTATCTTTCCGTCCTGTAGTGTTGCCACCCGGGCGGGGCCATTCGTGGCAAGTTCGTCCAGTCCACCGGTCCCATGCACCACCCACGCGCGGTTCGCACCGAGTTCGCCAAGGACGCGGGCAACCGGCTCGACCCACTCTGGGGCGAAGACGCCGACCATTAGGCTATCGACCATGGCAGGGTTGGACAGGGGGCCCAGAATGTTGAAGACCGTTCGAATGGCAAGTTCGACCCGAGGGCCCGCCACATGCCGGGTGGCGCTGTGATGCCGAGGCGCCATCATGAAGCCAATTTTGGCGTCGGCGATAGATTTCTCAATCAGTCGGATATCGGCGTCGATATTGACGCCGAGAGCCATCAGCACGTCCGCCGCCCCAGACTTTGAAGACAACGCGCGGTTGCCGTGCTTGGCGACAGGAACGCCGCAGCCAGCGACGGTCAGTGCAGAACCAGTGGAGATATTCAGCGTGCCGCTGCGATCGCCGCCGGTGCCGACGATGTCGATGGCGTCCGCCGGTGCGGCTACTTTCAATGCCTTGGCGCGCATGACGGTGGCGGCTGCCGCTATTTCTGTAACCGTTTCGCCGCGCATCCGCAGACTCATCAAGAAGGCACCGATCTGCGACGGCGTCGCGTCGCCCGACATGATAATGTCGAAAGCGCATTCGGCTTCCTGGCGATTGAATTCGTGGCCGTCCGCAGCCAGTGCAAGGATGCTCTTGAAGTCCATCAGTTCCCTGGTTCCCGGTTTTTAATTTGGGGTGTTTATACAGCAACTTGGCGAACCGCGTTAATACGCGGAAACCGCGTGCGGGGAAATGGCCTTTTCGGCAAGTGCGTATGACAAGCGAAACGTCTCCGTAACCATATATCGGCGAAACTTCTCTCTAAATTCGGTGAATTTGCTGGCGCAGTTTCAGCCACCGGAATAGTCTTCCGCCACCAGAAACTAAATTCGGAGCGTCCACTTTGATCCGAGAGTGCACTGATGCCGATTTCGAGGCGATTCTCTCCATCATCAATGACGGCGCGGAAGCGTATCGCGGTGTGATCCCTCCAGACCGCTGGTGCGAGCCCTATATGCCCGCCGGGGAACTTCGAAATGAGATGGCGGCGGGCGTCCGCTTCGCCGGTCTTGAGGCGGGCGGCAGTCTGGTCGGGGTGATGGGCTCGCAGCTGGTGCAAGATGTGATCCTGATCCGCCATGCCTACGTGCGGACCGCGCGGCAATGCAGGGGTGACGGGGGGCGATTACTGGAGCATCTATTGGAAACCGCGATGCGGCCTGTAATGATCGGGACCTGGAAAGCGGCGCGCTCGGCCGTGCGGTTCTATGAAAAGCACGGTTTCAACCTGATCGAGGGAGACGAAAAAGACAGGCTGCTCAGGACCTACTGGGATATACCAGACCGACAGGTTGAAACCTCAGTCGTCATGGCGGACCAGCGCGCGCTGGATGAAATCGTGGCCGGCTGGGATAAATCGACGGCCGTGACGGACGACGAGATAGATATCTTCGGGCTTTAGGGCCCTGTCCTCAGCGGCGTCCGCCGTAACCTTGGTTGCTGAAATATGCGTCGAGGGCGCCTTTGTTAACCGACACCGAGTATTCATCGCGCAGTGCCTGCGTGTATTGCTGGAGAACGTCGTTGGCGATCGCGGTTGAGAGCGTCTCCTGAAGCTGGTTCAGGTCTTCGACATTGCTGGTGGCGGTTGCCGACTGGATTTCCCTCAGGCGCGCTACGGCATAACCGTCGGCGGTCGGCCCCATAACAATTTCTCCCACTTCGGCCTTAAATAGCTCTTCGAGTAAAGAGCGGGGCAGGGTAATTCCTGAAAGGGAGCTAAAACGCGCCACCGGCGCGCCTTTTTCGACATTTAAGCCCTTTTCGGCGGCGAGCTCGGCAAGCGGGGTGCCGCCCTTTGCCGCATCGCGAATTTCTTCGGCGGCTTTCCTTGCCCGGTTATTCAGCCAGTCGGCTTTCCAAGCAGCCGCGACTTCGGCGCGTACCTCGTTGAGCGGCCGTTTGGCCGAGGCCACGATGTCGTCAACCCTGACCATGAAAAACCCGCCATTGGATAATTCTAGCAGATCGCTGCTTTCTCCCTTTTTGATTAAAAAGGCAGTTTGCGCAAAACGCCCGTCCGCGGGGAGGCCAGGCTGGATGGCCCCCGACCGCAGCTTGCCTGCCGCATCGACGGGCGCGGTCTTCAAGACCTTCGAGCCGATATCCTGTGCGGCATCGACCATCGACCCGCCGCCTGCAAGGGCGTCTTCCACCTGGTTGGCACGTTTTACGAGGACGTCCAGCGCTAGGTCGAGGGCAAGATCCTCGGAAATTTGTTTGCGGACTTCCTCCAGCTTGGGTTCGCGTCCCGGCTCGATCTCGGTGACGCGCATTATATGCCAGCCCAAAGGCGATTTGACGGGGGGCGTGAAACTATCCTTTTCGAGGGCGAAAGCGGCATCGGCGAGGGCGGGGAGCAGGTCGCCTTTCACTACCAGGCCCAGCTTAATGTCTTCTTCAGACTTGCCGCTGGTTTCCCTTGCGGTGGCGGCAAAACTCCGCCCTGCCATCAGCGTGGCGTGGGCTTTTTTCGCGACTTCTTCGTCCTGCAGCAGAATCTGTTCCAGTCGTCTGCGCTCCGGCACCGACAGAGAGGACAGACGGTCTTCGTACTCGGTCCGTATATTTTCTTCGGAAGGTGAGAGTTCCCTGGCGACTTCCTGAGGATCGAGATATAGCACACTGAGACTGCGGTATTCGGGTGCCATAAATTGAGCTGGGTTCTTATCCAGAAATTCGACAAGTCGGGCTTCGGTCGGTTCGGGCGCACTGCCTGCGGCGGGCCGCTTGGTGCGAATGAATTCCGCGGAGCGCCGTTCGTTTCGGTACTGATAGACTGTCTTGACTAGGTTCGGCGGTGCTTCGACGCCAGCCGTGATGGTGCCGCCGATGTAATCCTGCTGCGTTTCCTGGCGGAGCGACGCGACATAAATGTCCTCCGATAGGCCATTATTGGCCAGCGTAGTCTGGAAAACGGCGCGATCGAATTGGCCGAGCGCGTTATGAAAAGCGGGCTGCCGCTGAATTTGCCGAACGATCTGCTCGTCGCTGATCAGCAGTCCGAGGTCCGACGCCTGCAATCCCATCAGTCGCCGCGATACCAGCCCGTTCACCGTCGCATCCGCAACCCCCAGGTCGCGCGCCTGTTCGGCGTCGATATTGCCGACCCGGGCGCGGATCCGATTCATTTCGCGGCGGAACTGATCCTGGAATTCGCGTTGGGTGATCTTGGTGCCGCCCACCGTCGCCACTTCATTCGGGTTTGAAATGACCCCGGCCATATCTCCGATGCCCCAGACCGCGAAGCTGAGAATCAGAAGGGAGGCCAGCACGATCATCACGTACTTGCCGATCCCTTTTTTCATACTTTCGAGCAGCATACCGTCTCCGTCTCTCTTTTTTTTAGGCGGATATCCCCCGGGGGAGGATGGCGCGACATCATAGGGAGCACCAATGGCCGCAGCAAGGCAAACACGCTTGATGGCTCGGCATTTCGGGGGCACCCATTGGAGGGGTGTATCCTATATGCTAGATACCGCACTTAAACGGACTCGCAAGGGTGAATTAAAAGATGACAGGCTCTCCCAAACCGCTGATCGCCGGAAACTGGAAAATGCACGGTTCGGAAGTATTTGCCGCCGATCTCGCGGGATCACTGGCCGATCGGATGGCAGGCCACGGCGGCGGAGGCGTGGAAATGCTGCTGTGTCCGCCGGCGCTGTTATTGGGGTCCGTGCGGGCGGCAGTTGGGGCGTCCGGCGTCGCAATTGGCGGGCAGGATTGTCATGTGGCCGAGCAGGGCGCCCATACCGGCGACATCGCGGCAGCAATGCTGGCGGACGCCGGATGCGGCTACGTGATCGTCGGTCATTCAGAGCGACGCGCTGATCACGGCGAAGACGATGCGCTGGTCCAGTCAAAGGCGGAAGCGGCGCAAGCGGCCAAGCTAGTCCCCGTTGTGTGCATAGGTGAGACGCTTGACCAGCGCGATGCGGGTACGGCGGTTGAAGTTGTGATATCGCAATTGCGCGGGTCGGTTCCTGAAGGATCTTCGGCTTCGACCCTGGTCGTCGCCTACGAACCCGTTTGGGCGATCGGCACTGGGCGAACGCCCACCCCTGCAGACATCGCAGAGATCCACGATGCGATCCGGGACGTCCTGACCGCGATCACCACTCAGGGTGACGGCGTCCGCATACTCTACGGTGGATCGGTGAAACCCATCAATGCGGCGGAAATTCTGACAATCGAAAACGTAAACGGTGCTCTGGTTGGCGGTGCAAGTCTGAAGGCCGACGATTTCTGGGCGATAGCGCAATCCGCCTGACGCCTATCGCGGCTTCGAAAATACCTAGCCAAACGGATGATTTGGCAGTACACATCGGCGCGAATTTAGGGCAGACATCCGATGATCCAAGTTGTACTGATCGTACACCTGCTTCTGGCTATTGCGCTGGTTGCCGTGGTGCTATTGCAGCGAAGCGAAGGTGGCGCGCTCGGCATGGGCGGTGGCAGCACTATGGGGGGCATGATGACGACCCGCGGAACGGCCAGCCTGCTGACCCGCGCCACGGCGGTCCTGGCGGCCTGTTTTATCGCGACCAGCCTTACGCTTGCGATCCTGTCGTCGTCCAACCGCGCGCCGACCTCGATCCTCGACCGTCCGGGCGCCGCCTTGCCGTCACCTTCCGCACCGGCGGCCCCGCCGTCCGGCCCGGCAGTCCCGCTCGGCAGATAGGATATCCACATAAACGAATCGCTTTCGTCGTTTTCGTTGATTTAGGTGCTGGTGACGCTTTCACAGGCGTAGTGAAATGCTTTAAGTTACCGATCCATGACGCGGTACATATTCATCACCGGCGGCGTGGTCTCATCACTCGGCAAAGGCTTGGCATCGGCGGCCCTCGCGGCACTCCTGCAGGCACGTGGGTACAAGGTGAGGCTGCGCAAACTGGACCCCTATCTCAATGTCGATCCAGGCACCATGAGCCCGACCCAGCACGGTGAAGTTTTCGTCACTGACGACGGTGCGGAGACCGATCTCGATCTCGGCCACTACGAGCGCTTCACCGGCGTGCCAGCGCGCAAAACCGACAACGTGACGACCGGGCGTATTTATACCAACGTGATCGAGAAAGAACGCCGCGGAGACTATTTGGGCGCGACCGTGCAGGTCATTCCCCATGTAACCGACGCGATCAAGGAATTCACCCTCAGCGACGTGCATGATGAGGACTTTGTTCTCTGTGAAATCGGCGGGACAGTGGGCGATATCGAAAGCCTGCCTTTTCTCGAAGCCATCCGCCAGCTCGGCAATGAACTTGGGCCGGAACGTTCTATGTTCATGCATCTGACGCTGGTTCCGTTCCTTAAATCGGCCGGGGAACTGAAAACAAAGCCGACCCAGCATTCGGTTAAGGAACTACAAAGCGTCGGCATTCAGCCAGATATGATACTGTGCAGATGCGAACAGGATATTCCGGCCGACGAATGCCGAAAGATCGGGCTTTTCTGCAACGTGCCGGTCGACAACGTGATCAGCGCGCCGGACGTCGGCACAATCTACGAAGTGCCCATCTGTTATCACGAACGGGGGCTTGACAGGCAACTTACCCGTCACTTTCGGCTGGAAGACGAGCGCAGCGTCGGCAACGGCCTCGATCTTAGCCGCTGGGACCAGATCGTCGACCGGGTAAAAAATCCTGAGGGCGAAGTCACGATTGCGGTCGTTGGCAAGTACACGAACCTGCTGGACTCATATAAATCTCTGGCCGAAGCGCTGGATCATGGCGGTATCGCGAACCACGTGCGGGTCAATATGAATTGGATCGACTCCGAAATTTTCGAGTCCGAGGAGGCGGTTCATCACCTTTCTGACGTCGAGGGTATCCTGGTTCCTGGTGGTTTTGGCGAACGCGGGGCGGAGGGCAAGATCGCGGCGGCTAAGTTCGCTCGCGAACACAACGTGCCGTATTTCGGAATCTGCTTCGGCATGCAGATGGCAGTGATCGAGACGGCGCGCAGTATGGCCGGGATCGAAAAGGCAGGATCGACGGAATTCGGCGAATGCGAGGAGCCGATCGTCGGGCTTATGACCGAATGGGCGCGGGGAAATTCGGTGGAACGCCGCGGCGCTGGGGACAATCTGGGCGGCACCATGCGTCTCGGAGCCTATGACTGCCGGTTGGCGGACGGTTCGCTCGTGCGGAAAATATACGGCGAAGCGGATATTAGTGAACGTCACCGTCACCGTTATGAGGTGAACATCAATTATCGCGACCGTCTCGAGGCCGCAGGCGTCCGTTTTTCGGGCCTCTCACCCGACGGTGTTCTGCCGGAAATCGTCGAGCTGCCCAATCATCCTTGGTATATCGGCGTTCAGTTCCATCCGGAGCTGAAGTCCAAGCCGTTCGAGCCGCACCCGCTGTTCAGTTCCTTTGTCGGTGCGGCCGTCGAACACTCGCGGCTAGTCTAAGACATGACCGCCCCAAAAACGGTCGAGATCGGCGAAATGAAGATCGCAAATGACGCGCCTTTCGTGCTGCTCGCGGGGCCGTGTTCTCTGGAGAGCCGCGCTCATACGATGGAAATGTCGGCGGCGCTGGTCGAGATCACATCGTCGCTCGGTATTGGATTGATCTATAAGACGTCCTTCGATAAGGCCAATCGCACTGCGCTTGACAGTCCGCGCGGCATGGGACTTGAAGAAAGCCTGCCGATTCTTGCCGATGTGCGCGAAAAACACGGCTGTCCCGTGCTGACGGATGTGCATCTCCCGGATCATTGTGCTGCCGTCGCCGAAGCGGTTGACGTGCTGCAGATTCCGGCGTTCCTCTGTCGTCAGACGGATTTGATCGTAGCAGCTGCGGAAACTGGCCGGGCGCTGAATATCAAGAAAGGTCAGTTCCTGGCACCTTGGGACATGGCCAACGTGGTGAAAAAGGCTGAGGCAGCGGGTAACGACCGGGTCATGGTTTGTGAACGTGGCGCATCGTTCGGCTATAACACGCTAGTTTCCGACATGCGGTCTCTACCAATCATGGCTCAGACCGGTTATCCGGTGGTGTATGACGCGACCCATTCCGTCCAGCAGCCGGGCGGGGAGGGCAATACGTCGGGCGGCCAGCGCGAATTCGTCCCCGTCCTTGCACGCGCGGCCATGGCCATCGGAGTTGCCGCCGTGTTCATGGAGACACATGAGAGTCCGGATACAGCACCGTCGGACGGGCCGAATATGGTGCCGCTCGGGGAGTTGTCGGAAATTCTAAAGACATTGTTGGAAATCGACCGCATCGCTAAGGCGGATCCCGTAAAAATCTGATCGGACGATTGCGCGGCGCAATCGCGGAAGGTATCTAATCGCGTGTTCCAGCTCTTTACTTGTTAGGAAGAAATCATGTCCGCGATCGTCGACGTCCATGCCCGTGAAATTCTCGACTCCCGGGGGAACCCCACCGTCGAAGTCGAAATAGAGCTCGAAACCGGGGCTGCCGGCCGCGCTGCGGTTCCGTCCGGTGCCTCGACCGGTGCGTTTGAAGCCGTGGAACTGCGCGACGGCGACGCGGAGCGATACGGTGGAAAGGGTGTTTTGAACGCGGTCGATGCCGTTAACAACGAGATTTTCGAAGCGCTGTCCGGCATGGATGCGGATGAACAGGCGCTCTTGGACGAGCGAATGATTGAGCTGGACGGAACCGACAACAAGGCGCGGCTCGGAGCGAATGCCATCCTCGGCGTCAGCCTGGCGCTGGCTAAGGCAGCGGCGGACGATGCCGGTCTGCCGCTTTACCGTTATGTCGGCGGTGCGTCGGCCCGTGTGTTGCCGGTTCCGATGATGAACATCCTGAACGGCGGCGCCCATGCCGACAATCCGATCGATTTCCAAGAATTCATGGTCATGCCGGTCGGCGCCGGAAGCCTGTCAGATGCGGTTCGTTGGGGCGCGGAAATTTTTCACGCGCTGCGGACCCGTTTGTCTCAGGCGGGACACAACACCAATGTGGGAGACGAAGGCGGATTTGCCCCGGATCTGGGTGGTACCCGGGATGCGCTGGATTTCGTCATGCAGGCGATCGGCGAGGCAGGTTTCAAAGTCGGCGAAGATGTTCACCTGGCGCTCGATGCGGCATCAACAGAATTCTTCAAAGATGGAAAGTATCACCTCGAAGGTGAGGGCAAAGTTCTCTCTGCAGAAGAGATGGCGACCTATTACGGCGAACTCTGCAGAAACTATCCGATTATCTCTATCGAGGACGGGCTCGCAGAAGCCGACTGGGATGGCTGGAAGGCGCTTACCGACTCGATCGGCGACACCGTGCAACTGGTCGGCGACGATCTTTTTGTTACCAACCCGGCTCGCCTGGCGGACGGGATCGGCCGCGGGGTGGCAAATTCGATCCTCGTCAAAGTTAACCAGATAGGCACGCTGACCGAGACTCTGTCGGCGGTCGAGGTAGCGCACATGGCGTCCTATACTGCGGTGATGTCGCACCGGTCCGGCGAGACCGAGGACACGACGATTGCCGATTTGGCAGTCGCGACTAATTGCGGGCAGATCAAGACGGGATCCCTTGCGCGTTCAGACCGATTGGCCAAATACAATCAGCTTATCCGGATCGAGGAAGACCTGGGGCCGGCGGCGCTCTATGCCGGGCGAAGTGTTCTTCCGGTTTGACCATTCAGTGAGCGCACTAAAAAAGCCAGTGGGCAGCGAAATTTCGTTGGTCAGCCTCCGATTTTCCTATTGGGGTCTTTTTTCTTGACCTGATGAATCGAAATGTGATTCGATTCAGATATGGGAACAGCTCTCGAAATCAAACGTCGATCGCGCCGCATGATCGTCCCGATCGTGGGGGCACTGATCGTCTGCTATTTCCTGGTCCATGCTTTTCACGGCGACCGAGGCATCATTGCCTGGATGCATCTGCAGAAGCAGGTGTCGGCGGCGGAACAGACGCTTACTGCAACCCGGTCGGTGCGAGAAGACTTCGAGCGGCGTACATCGCTGCTGAAATCGGAACGTCTGGACGCGGATATGCTAGATGAACGTGCGCGTGTAATGGCGGGCCTTGTCCGGCCAGACGAGATAATCATCGTGGACGCTCAGAACTAGTTAGACTTTCCTAGTTAGTGAGCCGAAGCTAGGTTGTTCCCATGCTGATGCTTCTTTGGCCAGTTTTGTAATTTTGTTAACGCAACAAGGCATAAAAAGATCGTTCCTTTCTCACGTCGCAGTTGCGGTGCGGGAGCGTTTCAGTATTTTGTAAGCCAGGATATCGATAAATATGCGGGTATATGCACGTATATTCCGCACCTGAGCGAGGAACTATGGCAAAAGTATCTCAGTCGAAGACCGGAAAAGGCAAAAGCAAGACAACATCGCGCCGGCGTAGCAAGAGGGCGGCGCCTGACGCGGACCAACTTCTCGACTATTACCGGGATATGCTACTTATCCGGCGATTCGAAGAACGCGCGGGGCAGATGTACGGCATGGGCTTAATCGGCGGGTTTTGCCACCTCTATATCGGACAGGAAGCCGTCGTCGTTGGTATGCAGGGCGCGATTGACGACCGTGACGCGGTCGTCACTAGTTATCGGGACCATGGTCACATGCTCGCCTGCGGGATGGAAGCAAAAGGCGTGATGGCTGAATTGACCGGCCGGATCGGCGGCTATTCCAAGGGAAAGGGCGGGTCGATGCACATGTTCTCAAAGGAGAAACGGTTTTACGGCGGGCACGGCATCGTCGGCGCGCAGGTCCCGATCGGGACCGGTCTGGCATTTGCCGCTAAATACAAGAACACCGGCGGCGTGTCGCTGACCTATCTCGGCGACGGCGCGGTCAATCAGGGCCAAGTTCACGAAGCCTTCAACATGGCCGAACTCTGGGACCTGCCCGTGATCTACATCATCGAAAACAACCGCTACGGCATGGGCACCTCTGTGTCCCGCGCGTCGGCGGCGAAAGAGCTCTATAAGCTGGGTGAGCCCTATGGGATGCCCGGAGAACAGGTCGACGGGATGGATGTGCTCGCGGTACGCCAGGCCGCAGACAAGGCCGTCAAACACTGCCGCGACGGCAATGGTCCCTACGTGCTCGAGATGATGACCTACCGTTACAGGGGGCATTCGATGTCGGATCCGGCCAAGTACCGCAGCAAGGAGGAAGTGGCCGAGATGCGCGAACAGCACGACCCGATTAGCAATCTGAGCAAGGTGATCGTCGATGCGGGCCACAAAACCGAGGGCGAACTGAAAGAACTGGACAAGGAAGTTCGCGCCATCGTTGCCGAGGCGGCGGAATTCGCGCAAGAGAGCCCGGAACCGGATCCGTCCGAACTTTTTACCGACGTCCTGGTGAACGCCTGAGCGGGAGAGAGACATGCCTATCGAGATACTGATGCCCGCACTGTCGCCCACCATGACGGAGGGCAATCTGGCTAAGTGGCACAAAACCGAAGGCGACGATGTGTCGGCAGGTGATGTGATCGCGGAGATCGAGACCGACAAGGCTACCATGGAGGTCGAAGCCGTTGATGAGGGCGTACTCGGTAAAATTGTCGTGTCTGAAGGCAGCGAAAACGTCCAGGTTAACGCGGTGATCGGCGTTCTGCTCCAGGACGGTGAAGACGCGGGCAAAATAACAGATAGTCCGGCCCCCGAGCCCGCCGTCGAAACTCCGGCAAATGCCGATACCGTCGCTACTAAAGCGAAGGCGCCGATGCCCATACAGGTCGTAGCTGAACCCGACCATGTGGGCGACACGATTAGCCTCACCGTCCGGGAGGCCGTGCGCGATGCGATGGCGGAAGAAATGCGGGCTGACGACAACGTTTTTCTCATGGGCGAGGAAGTTGCCCAGTATCAGGGTGCGTACAAGGTCAGCCAGGGTTTACTCGAAGAATTTGGCGACCGCCGCGTTATCGATACGCCGATCACGGAACACGGTTTCACAGGGCTTGGGGTCGGCGCGGCATTCGCGGGGCTCAAGCCGATCGTCGAGTTCATGACGTTCAACTTCGCCATGCAGGCAATGGATCATCTGATCAACTCGGCAGCGAAGACTAATTATATGTCCGGCGGTCAGATGGGATGTCCCGCGGTGTTCCGCGGACCAAACGGTGCAGCGGCGCGCGTTGCGGCCCAGCATTCGCAGTGCTTCGCGAGCTGGTATGCCCACGTGCCCGGCATCTACGTGATTTCGCCCTACTCGGCGGCTGATGCAAAGGGGCTGCTGAAATCAGCGATCCGCGACCCGAACCCGGTGATCGTTCTGGAGCATGAAATTCTGTACGGTAAGAATTTCGACGTACCGGATGACCCCGACTGGACCGTACCTATCGGAAAGGCAAATGTCGTCCGCGAAGGCAGCGATGTCACAATCACTGCCTTTTCGATTATGGTTGGGCATGCCCTCGATGCCGCGGAGGAGCTCGCCAAGCAGGGGATCGAGGCGGAAGTAGTCGACCTCCGGACGCTCCGGCCACTCGACACCAAGACAATTGTCCAATCTGTCAAGAAGACCAACCGCATCGTTTCGGTCGAAGAAGGCTGGCCGGTGGCTGGCATGGGCTCCGAGATCGCGGCGATAATGATGGAACAGGCATTTGACTGGCTTGACGCGCCGGTCAGGCGTGTCTGCGCGGCGGATGTGCCGTTGCCCTATGCGGCTAATCTGGAAAAAATGGCGCTGCCGCAAGTTGACGACGTCGTACAGGCGGCCAGAGCCGTCTGTTACGCCGACTGATCGAGTGGGTGGGCGGATATGACCATCAAAATCCTGATGCCGGCGCTGTCGCCGACGATGACCGAGGGCAATCTTGCCAAGTGGCACGTCAAGGAGGGTGACGAGGTCAATCCCGGTGATGTCATCGCCGAGATCGAGACCGACAAGGCAACAATGGAGGTTGAGTCGATCGACGAGGGGATCGTTGGCAAAATCTTAGTACCGGAGGGAACAGAGGCGGTTCAGGTAAACTCGACTATCGGCGTCCTTCTAGAAGACGGCGAAGACGCTTCCGCCATCGGCGAGGGAGGCGCTTCCGCTAGGGCGGCACCGGCGGTCAGCAGCCCACCCGGAAACGCGGACGCCAAGGCTAGCCCGCTGGCAAAGCGCATTGCTGAACAAACCGGCGTCGACCTGAGCTCGGTTGCCGGGTCGGGTGCGCACGGGAAAGTTGTCAAGGCCGATGTCGAATCCGCCATGTCGGTTGGGGCAGCGCGTTCAGGTGGTCAAGTCGACGTCGTTAACGACGGCCCCTTGCAGGAAGCCCTAGACGCGGATGGAAATCGAATATTTGCGAGCCCGCTGGCACGCCGGATTGCTGCCCAGGCGGGGGTCTCGCTTGCCGGCGTCTCGGGAAGAGGTCCAGATGGGCGGATCGTGAAGTCCGACGTGGAGGCGGCGATTGCGAGCGCGCCGGTTCAGTCGACAGTGACCGAAGACATGCCGTTTGCTGCATCAGTATCCCTACCAGCGGGCGGCGCCTCTGAAATCGTCAAACTCTCGACGATGCGAAAGGTCATTGCGCAGCGAATGATCGAGTCTAAAACCCAGGTACCGCACTTCTACCTGACCATGGACTGCGAACTGGACGAGCTGCTCAAGGTTCGAAAATCGCTGAACGAGGCGCAAGAAGACGTCAAGATTTCGGTCAACGATTTCGTTATCCGGGCCTGTGCGATGGCATTGATGGATGTTCCCGCCGCCAATGTGGCATTTGAGAGTGATAACGAGATTCGCCAATTTCACACGGCAGATATATCCGTCGCTGTGGCGATTCCCGGCGGGCTCATCACGCCGATAGTCCGTGCCGCGGAACAAAAAGGTTTCAAACATATTTCGACCGAAATGAAAGACCTTGCGACCCGAGCCCGTGAAGGCATGCTGTTGCCGAAAGAATACCGGGGTGGTTCGTTCTCGGTTTCGAACCTCGGTATGTTCGGGGTGAAGCAGTTCGATGCTGTGATCAATCCTCCTCAGGCCTGTATCCTCGCGGTCGGCGCGGGTGAACAGAGACCTGTCGTCAAGAACGGCGAAATCATGCCGGCGATGGTGATGAGCACGACGTTATCTGTCGATCACCGTGTGGTGGACGGCGCGATCGGCGCTGAGCTGCTGGCGGCCATCAAACGGTACGTCGAAAACCCGGCACTGATGCTGCTGTAAAAAACTGTTCAGGGTTTCTCGAAACATATCTTGAACTGGCAGAGGGAATTGCCGCAGCCGGCGTTTTCCTGCGTGGTCAGCTCGACTCGAAGCCCGGAGGCCGCGGCGAGACCAGCCATTTCCTCGAGGTGGGATTAAAGTGGGCCAAGCCTGCATAAAGCCGATAGTGTTCGGCTTTGCCCAGCGTACTGCGCCGTGGTGACCGCGACGAAGACGGCGGACCGGGAATAATTCAATGATTCGAGGTGCTTTGGTTAACAGAATCCTCGAACTTTTCGGTGAAATTTCGTATGTATCTCTGTGACTCTCGGCGTATGGAAAATACCGGCCATCCTTGGCCGTTGGGAAAGGATATCCTTTGGCTGACAATCAATACGACCTGATCGTGGTCGGGGGTGGTCCCGGCGGCTATGTAGCCGCCATTCGTGCCGCGCAAATCGGCATGAAAGTAGCTGTCGTGGAACGTGAACATCTCGGCGGTATCTGTCTGAACTGGGGGTGTATTCCTACCAAGGCCCTTCTGCGAACGTCCGAAATTAAGCACCTGATCGACCATGCGGAGGAATTCGGATTGTCGGTCAAGGACGTGTCCTTCGACATCAAAAATATCGTTGAGCGTTCGCGTGGCGTCGCCACGCAGCTCAACCAGGGGGTAGGGCACCTGTTGAAAAAGAACAAGGTTGACGTGATCATGGGCACCGGTGCGCTGGCCGGTGGCGGTAAACTGGAGGTGACCAACACCGAGGGAAATGCGTCGGAGATGTCCGCGGAACACATCATCCTGGCGACGGGCGCCCGGGCACGGTCTTTGCCGGGGCTGGAACCCGACGGCAAGCTGGTTTGGACCTACAAGGAAGCCATGGTGCCCGAGACGATGCCCAAATCGCTGCTGGTCATCGGGTCGGGCGCCATCGGTATCGAATTCGCAAGCTTTTATTCCGATCTGGGTGCGGATGTAACCGTTGTCGAAGTCATGGGTCGCGTCCTACCGGTGGAGGACGAGGAAATCTCCGCGATGGCTCGGAAGGCATTCGAGACGCAGGGGATGACGATCCACACCGGTGTGAGGGTATCCGGGCTGGAGACCGGCGCCAATAACGCCACCGCAAAAATTGAGATGGGCGACGGCAAGGTGAAGGAAATCACGGTCGACCGCGTTATCATCGCCGTTGGGATCACCGGTAATGTCGAAAACATCGGCCTTGAAAACACGAAGGTCGAGGTCGACCGTGGGCATGTGGTTGTCAACGAGTGGATGGAAACCGGCGAGCCCGGCGTGTATGCCATCGGTGATCTGGCCGGACCGCCCTGGCTGGCGCATAAGGCCAGCCACGAGGGGGTTATCTGCGTCGAGAAGATCGCCGGAGAGAAACCCCACCCCCTTAACAAGTCGCTCATTCCGGGCTGTACGTATTCCCGTCCGCAGGTCGCCAGCGTCGGAATGACGGAGGAGGCGGCGATAGATGCCGGACACGAAGTTAAGGTCGGGCGGTTTCCGTTTCTCGGCAACGGTAAAGCCATCGCGCTGGGTGACAGCGCGGGCATGATTAAGACGGTGTTCGACGCCAAAACCGGAGAATTGTTGGGCGCGCACATGATCGGCGCGGAGGTGACCGAACTGATTCAGGGCTACATGGTCGGCAAGACGCTGGAAACGACCGAGGTTGAACTGATGAAGGCCGTGTTCCCGCACCCGACTCTGTCCGAGATGATGCATGAATCAGTGCTTGACGCTTACGGCCGCGCTGTCCACTTCTGACACATGACTAAACCCGCGAAATCAGAACGCCCGCGCCACCCGGAAAAGGTAAATCGGCCGGACAATCCGATCCAGCGCAAGCCACCCTGGATCCGGGTAAAGGCACCGACATCGCTGGTCTATCAGGAGACCCGAGACCTGATGCGTGAGCTAAAGCTGAACACGGTGTGTGAAGAAGCGGCCTGTCCAAATATCGGCGAATGCTGGGAGCAGAAGCATGCGACCATGATGATCATGGGCGATACCTGTACGCGGGCCTGCGCGTTCTGCCACATTGCGACCGGCGTGCCCGGCCAGCTCGATGCGCTGGAACCCGAAAATGTCGCAGTGGCAGTCGCCGAACTAGGCCTCGCCCATGTTGTTATCACGTCAGTTGACCGAGACGATCTGGATGACGGCGGAGCAGGGCACTTTGCTGAGGTAATACGAAGGATTCGTGAAAATTCTCCGGACACCACCATTGAAATCCTGACGCCCGATTTTCAGAAGAAGGATGGGGCGATAGAGACCGTTGTTGCGGCTCGGCCCGACGTGTTCAATCACAACCTCGAAACCGTGCCGCGGCTCTATGCGACGGTGCGCCCCGGCGCGCGCTATTTCCATTCCCTGCGTTTGCTCGACCAGGTCAAGAAGATCGACCCGACGATTTTCACCAAATCGGGCCTGATGGCGGGGCTAGGCGAGGGCAAGGACGAGATTTTGCAGGTGATGGACGACCTGCGAGCCGCAGACGTGGATTTCCTGACCATAGGCCAGTATCTGCAGCCGACCGTGAAACATCATGCGATCGACCGTTTCGTTACGCCGGATGAATTCGACGCCTATAGGAACGCCGCTTACGGAAAGGGCTTCCTAATGGTGTCGTCGTCGCCGCTGACACGTTCGTCCTACCATGCCGACAGCGATTTCGCGGAGATGCGGGCCGCGCGCGAAGCGAAGCTGGCGAAGACCTCCTAGTTTTCCGCATGCCAACCCATACAGAGAGAAGATTCCTGCCGCACACTGCGGAACAGCTTTACGACCTAGTATCGGATGTGGAGGATTACCCCGATTTTCTGCCGTGGTGCATCGGCCTTCGTGTAACGGCGCGCGATGAAAAAGTTATCCGTGCAGACATGATCGTTGGCTTCAAAATGCTGCGCGAAAAGTTCACGTCGAGGGTGACGCTGACCCCGAAGGAGCGGATCGACGTGGAATATCTCGACGGGCCCTTCAGGTACCTCGAAAACAGGTGGATGTTTATCGAGAAAGAGGGAGGCTGCGAGATCGATTTCTTTATCGATTTCGAATTCCGGTCACGCCTGTTGCGAAAGGTGATGGAACCACTGTTTCACGAAGCGGTCCGGCGCATGGTGCGGGCCTTCGAGACGCGGGCCGCGCAAAGATACTCCTAGAAGTAGACGCGACATTCCAGCCGATCGGCTGCAGAGCGCGGCGTGATTTCTTCAACTCCGGCGGCGCAGACCGCCGACAAAGCCGCATCAAGCGCGTCGGCGCCCACATCCCGGACCATCGTCCTTCGCAGATGTCCACGCACAGGTGTTATCCTCTTGCGGCGGGCGAGTTCGGTCAGGATTTTTGACCTGGCCCGTTGCAGTTCCGGCCCGCGTCCCTTGTAAGGAAAATACAATCCTTCTCGTTTCAGGAATGAAGCCGGGCAAATTTCGACGATAACCGTTAGACCGTCTTTGGGGGGCTGGATCGGGATGATCCGCGCGAAGTTGCGAGAAACCAGCGGCGCGAGAACGTGACGAATCCCGGCCCATGTCTGGCGATAAAGACGAAGATTGTACGCACACCAAGGTACCTTTGCCTCGATGTCGGTTTCCCGCTTTAATTCTCGGCCGCCGGTTACAGATCGGCACGTTTCGCGAAATTCTTCCGGCGTGGCGTATCTGTCGGCAAAGTCGCGAATAAAAGCAGGCCACGTCGATTGCTCGATCAGAGGTGCCGGGATGCTGAACGGAAAATCGAAGCCGACGATACTGTCCGTCAGTGTCGCTATGTGGGCGCAGAGGCCGGGCATAGCGTCGTCGAAGTCCGGGCCGCTTCGGGGAAGCGTATCGGCCCGACGCAGCCTGTCGATCCGAACGCCGTCCGGCGTGGGCGTGCCTTCCGCGACCCAGATATGCTTTCCTGCATCCCGAGCACCGGAAAAATCGACACCGGCGACGTGCGGCCTGAGCGTCATGCGGGCCTCATGTCAGCCGCTCGATTAGCTCGAATGCTTTCAGCACGGACGCCTTGCGCACCGCCGACCGGTCGCCGTCGAACATGCAGCGTTCGTGGAGAACGTCACCACCTTCACGCGAGGCACAGATATGGACGAGGCCAGCGGGTTTGTTCTCGCTTTGGCCTGGGCCAGCGACGCCCGTAACACCAACGGCGATATCTGCGCAGGAATGTGCCAGTCCGCCCGCTGCCATTGCGCGGGCGACTTCCTCGCTAACGGCACCTACCTTCTGAAATAGGTCGAGGGGCACGCCTACGAGCTCGTTTTTCGCTTCATTGGTATAGGTTACGAACCCGCGGTCGACGACGTCCGACGATCCGGCGATTTCTGTCAGCGAGGCCGCAATAAGCCCACCGGTGCAGGACTCCACTGTTGCGACCATCAGCCCAGCGTTGTGGCAGGTATTCAGCAGGTTTGCCGCGGTGGATCGGATGTCCGGATCGATCATTCTCAGTATCCCGTAAGGTAAGTCTGTACACCGTAGAGTAGCGCCATCGGATAGAGTGCGGCAAAGATGTCGTCCGTCATAATTCCCCACGCGCCCGGGATGGTCCGATCCGCCCATGAGGCCGGCCAGGGTTTGAGGATATCGGCGGTTCGGAACAGGATGAATCCGGCGAGGTACCACCAGACATCCACCGGCACGAACGCGAGGGCGAGGAACTGGCCGGCGGTTTCGTCGATGACGATGGTTCCCGGATCCTTGCTTGTCGACGTCTGAAGATAGCGGGCCGAGGACCAAAGCCCTGCGAGCAGTGTAACCGCTGCGGCAATTAGAAGGCCCTCACTGCCGTAACGGGATGCGATAACCCATGCAAAGGGCAGGGTGAAAAGCGATCCCCAGGTCCCCGGCGCCCCGGGCAGCAGCCCGCTGCCACCCCACGTGGAAATCAATGCCGCTGGATGCCAGAGCGGCAGGCCGTGAGGAAGCTTGCCGAACATCGTTCGCTATCCCAGCCGGACGATGGCCGACGCTTGCGCCGCGATTCCCTGGCCTCGGCCTGTAAAGCCCAGTTTTTCGGTCGTCGTTGCCTTCACACTGACCCGGTCCGGTGCTATCCCCAATATCCCGGCAAGAGATAATGTCATTGCCTCGCGGTGAGGACTGATCTTCGGTGCTTCACAGATTATCGTCACATCGATATTGCCGATCCTGCCGCCGCGTTCGGTAATCAGTCTGCCCGCATGTTCAAGAAAGACGCTGGATGCGGCACCGCACCACTGATCGTCGGACGGCGGAAAGTGGGTGCCGATATCGCCTTCCGCGATAGCACCGAGCAGTGCATCGGTCACCGCGTGCATCGCGACGTCGGCGTCGGAATGTCCTTCCAGACCATGGGAATGATCGATTCGGACCCCGCAAAGGATGACATGATCGCCGTCGACGAGGGCGTGAACGTCAAAACCTGTGCCTATACGGAATTCGTCGGAGGAGTATTCAGTCATGCGCTGGGCCCGCTCGAGATCGTCTACAGTGGTAATCTTGAAGTTGTCTTCGCTGCCGCGCACTAGCGCAACAGATAACCCGGCATGCTCTGCAATGGAGGCATCGTCCGTCAGCCCCTGGCTTGCGCAGGTGCGGTGCGCATCGAGAATATCTATATAGCGGAACCCCTGCGGCGTCTGCGCCCGCCACAGGTCCCGACGGTCCACGTTTTCGCTAACTATGGGAGGGTCCCCGGTGCTGCGTTTAAGCGTATCGGTCACCGGTACGCTTGGTAGCACCGCCGACGAGGTTACAAGGGCCGACAGCACCCGGTCGATGGTCGCGGCGTCGATAAAGGGCCGCGCCGCGTCATGGATCAGGACATAGTCCGGCGCGTCGTCGGTCAGGGCTTCTAGGCCAATTCGGCCTGACTCCTGGCGCGATGCACCGCCGGTAACTGAAGGGCGCACGTCGGCGTCTCCGATGGCTACGTTATACAGTTCCCGGTCCTTCGCGCCGATTACGACCTGAACCGCGTCGATGTCGGGGTGGGCGAGGAAGGTATCTACCGTGCGGCGCAGGATCGAAACACCATTCAGGCTTAGATACTGCTTCGGAATATCGGATCCGAGACGGCTGCCGGAGCCTCCGGCGAGTATCAGGGCGGCACATTGGGCCATTGGAACTCCGTATCGGGGTGGAAAATTAATTTACGGGAAAGGCGTGGCACCGCCAACCGGCCTCGGGCGAATCCCTGCACCAGATTGATGACGACGACGGAGCATGGCCGATGCTAATATGCCGCCATGTTGTTGACTACAACGCTTGCTGTTGCGGCCTTCATATCGCTTATGCCCGCGGCCATTTTGCCGTTCCGCCGCCCTCCGGTGCGCGATGCGCTGTTCTGGTCGCTTCTGGTCGTTGCGGTCGCGGGGCCGGTTGTTTGTGTCTTGGCGATGTTTGCGACTGGCTGGCGAACCGGGCTGGCTCCGGCGCTGTGGATAACCATCGCAGCGAGCCTCTTCGTATTCGGCGTTCTGTCTGCGCTTATGAGGGAAGTGTGGCGGCTGGCACCGCTGCTGCTACCGTATATGATGCTTCTGGCTGCGGTGGCGACGCTATGGATTGATCAACCTGGGCGGCCGATGGTGGATCAGGCACCAACGGTGTGGGTGCAGTTTCACATCCTGATTTCCGTTGTTACATACGGTTTGTTGACTATCGGCGCGATTTCCGGGTTTGCGGTCGTCCTACAGGAACGCGCGCTAAAACGGAAAAAACCGGGCGGTTTTGTGCGCATGCTGCCCTCCGTTGCTGACGGAGAACAGATTCAGGTCAGCCTGCTTGCGATGGGCGGTGCCGTGTTGGCATGCGGGCTGCTCAGCGGAATGGCGGCAGAATTCTTCCAGTCAGGAGAGCTGATCGTTTTAAAACATAAAACAGCGCTTTCACTGATGACGTTCGCAGTTATCATGGTGTTGTTGCTGATGCACGCGCGCACCGGCATTCGGGGCCGCAGAGCGGCCCGGTACTTTTTGGCTTCCTATCTACTGATTACCCTCGCTTATCCTGGTGTCAAGTTCGTGACGGACGTGGTTTTGGCGACCCCCGCATAACCGATTGAATTCTCGGGAAGTCGGCACTAAGTTTGCCCAGTTTTTAATCAGAACAGCTTCGTTGCTCAAATAATGTCCATTCGTATCGGATCCGTTGAACTCAATGCGCCGGTTATATTGGCGCCCATGTCCGGTGTGTCGGACCTGCCGTTTCGCAGACTCGTGAAGGAGTGGGGTGCCGGGCTGGTCGTGTCGGAAATGATCGCCAGCCATGCCATGGTCAACGCGAACCGCAAGACTCTCAAGATGACCACCAACTGTGCCGAAGAGCAACCGATGGCAGTGCAGTTGGCAGGGTACGAGCCAGACCTGATGGCCGAAGCGGCGAAAATGAACGCGGATCGCGGGGCGGCGATAATCGATATCAATATGGGCTGTCCGGTAAAAAAAGTGGTTAACAAGCAGTCGGGGTCGGCGTTGATGCGGGATCTAGGTCATGCGCGAAAAATTATCGAGGCGACGGTCAAAGCTGTCGACATTCCCGTGACGCTCAAGATGAGGAAGGGATGGGACGACGACAGCCTCAATGCCCCTGAACTGGCCAGAATCGCGGAAAACGAGGGCGTGCAGCTCATTACGGTGCATGGTCGTACCCGCTGCCAGATGTATACCGGAACGGCCGACTGGCGTTTCATTCGGCGGGTTACGGACGTTGTCTCCCTGCCTGTTATAGCCAACGGAGACATTCAGACGTACGAGGATGTGGATGCCGCCCTCGAACAGTCCGGTGCGGCGGGTGTCATGATCGGGCGTGGAGCCACCGGGCGTCCCTGGTTTCTGGGTCAGGTGGTGCATTATCTTGCAACAGGCGAGCGGCGGGCCGATCCTGATCTCTCGGTGCGGGCGCAGATTGTACGCCGGCATTTCGAAGATATGCTGGATCATTTCGGCGGCTATACCGGGTTGCGCATGGCGCGAAAACACCTCGCATGGTACAGTCGGGGCTACAAATTATCATCAGAATTTCGAAATAAGATCAATAAGATGGAAGATATTTATGAAGTAAAAAATGAAGTAATGACCTTCTTTGGGGGCGGCTCTGTGCTAGAGGCTGCCTGATGTTATCGTTGCCGAAAACTGATACCACGGCGACGGGACATTTCGACTCAGAAATGCTACTCGGTGCGTTGCCGTTCGCCGTTCTAGCGGTTGATCCCGGCATGCATATCCGGTTTCTTAACACCGCGGCTGAGCAGTTTTTCGGCCTCGGCGCCAGCGGCCTGACGGGCCGTCATCTCGAAGAACTGGTCCCGCCGCACAGCCCGTTGCTATCCCTGATATCCCAAGTACAGCACGGTCGAACCAGCGTCGCGGAATATGATGTATCGCTGTCCTTTTCGGAGGGGAAGACCCGAAATCTTGCAATTACCGCAGCGCCGCTGGGGGAGGCGTCAGATCTGACGGTTGTGTCCCTGCACGAACAGACTATCGCGCGGCGGATTAATAGCCAGATCGCCCACAGAAATGCGGCCCGGTCGGTGACCGGTTTGGCGGCAATTCTGGCGCATGAAGTCAAAAACCCGCTCTCCGGCATTCGCGGTGCAGCTCAGCTGCTCGAAACATCGGTATCCGAAGAGGACGACATCGGACTGACCCGGCTGATCTGTCAGGAAACGGATCGTATCTGCGATCTAGTCGACCGGATGGGCCTGTTCTCGGACGACGGCATTGATCGGTCGGCGGTGAATATCCATAAGGCGCTGGAAAGAGTGCGTCGCGTCGCAGAGGCCGGTTTTGGTAGCCATGTCACATTCTTAGAGGAATACGACCCATCGCTGCCTCCCGTGCACGGCAATGCGGACCAGCTCATCCAAGTCCTGCTCAACATCGTAAAGAATGCCTGTGAAGCCGTACCGGCTACAAATGGCAGGATTGTTTTGCGGACTGCGTATCAGCACGGTGTCCGGCTGGCGCTTCCTGGCGGTGCAACCCGGGTACAGCTTCCCCTGCTGGTGACCATCACGGACAACGGGCCGGGAATTCTACCCGATCTGGCAGCGAATCTCTTTGATCCCTTTGTGACGTCGAAACCGGACGGATCCGGTCTCGGGATGGCGCTGGCTGCCAAAGTTGTGGGCGATCACGGTGGTATTATTGAGTTCGATTCATCCAGTGAGGGAACTGAGTTCCGCCTTCGGTTGCCGATGTTTCAGGACGGCAAACCCTCCGGGGTTGGTCGGTCATGAACAATCCGTCGACTATTCTCATAGCGGACGACGACCGCGCGATTCGAACGGTTCTTGAACGTGCCCTTGTGCGAGAAGGCTACGACGTGAAACTTTCGGGTAATGCGCGGACCCTATGGTCATGGGTGGCCGACGGAGAGGGGGACCTGGTGATCACCGACGTGGTCATGCCGGACGAAAACGGTCTAGACCTAGTTCCGCAGATACGCAAGCTGCGGCCGGAACTGAAAGTGATTGTGATGAGTGCTCAGAGCACGCTCCTTACGGCGGTGAAAGCCAACGAGCGCGGCGCCTACGAATATCTCCCCAAGCCGTTCGATCTTACGGAGCTTCTGGCTGTCGTCGATAGGGCGTTGCGCGATACATCCGAGGCCGGCCCCACCTTACCGGACGAGACAACGGAGGATTTGCCGCTGATCGGCCGTTCGACGGCAATGCAGAGCATATACCGGGTTCTTGCGCGTTTGATGGCGACGGACCTTACAGTAATGGTCACAGGGGAGTCCGGTACCGGCAAAGAACTGGTCGCCCGGGCGCTGCATGATTATGGTAAACGCCGGAACGGACCGTTCGTCGCAATTAATATGGCCGCAATCCCGCGCGACCTAGTCGAGGCCGAGTTGTTCGGGCATGAAAGGGGTGCGTTTACCGGCGCCACCGCGCGCGGCATCGGTCGGTTCGAGCAGGCGCAGCGAGGCACGCTTTTCCTCGATGAGATAGGCGACATGCCGCTCGATGCGCAAACCCGACTGCTGCGGGTGCTGCAGGATGGGGAATACACGGCGGTAGGCGGCCGAGCGCCCATAAAGGCCGATGTGCGCATTATCGCCGCGACCCACCGCGACCTGTCGCGCCAGGTTCGCCGGGGCCACTTCCGGGAAGATCTTTACTACCGGCTGAACGTGGTCCCGATACGCCTGCCGCCGCTGCGCGAACGTACGGAGGATATCAGGGAGCTCGTCGAACATTTCTTTGCGCGCGGCGCGGAAAACGGCCTGCCGTTCAAGACGCTGACGCCGGATGCGTTGGCGCTCTTGCTTGATCACCCGTGGTCCGGCAACGTCCGCGAGCTGGATAATCTCGTCCAGCGCCTCGCCGCGTTGTATACCGACGATATTATTTCAGCGGAAACCGTCCAACAGGAGTTATCTGAAAGCGTGGAAGCCGCTGCCGTAGCCGATGCTGATGACGAGACACTCTCAGATGCTGTTCGACGTCATTTGGAACTTGCTTTCTCCAAGTCCGAAGGCGGGTTACCTTCAAGGGGATTGTATACGAGGGTATTGCACGAGATGGAGCGGCCGCTGATTGCCCTCACCCTTAGTGCAACCCGAGGCAATCAGATCCGGGCGGCTGAGATTCTTGGTCTGAACCGAAACACGTTGCGGAAGAAAATCCGCGAGCTGGATATCGAGGTCGTTCGTGGAACGCAGTGACCCAAAGCTCATGACCCGTTGGTTTTGAAATGGCAGAAGCGGAGAGAATGATAGAGCCGGTAACGCCCAAGTCCCGGGCGGCAACGGTTTATGCGCGACTTTCGGCATTGAGCGACCGCTACGGATTGGGTCGGAAGCTTGCCATCTTGCTCACGATCGTCGCCCTTGCTGCGGCGTTTGCCACCTATGCTGCGATAACGGGGAGTTCACCGCTGGGCGCGGATACGCGCACGGTCCTAATACTGTTGCAGATCGATCTGGTAGTGTTTTTGCTACTGGGACTTGTCGTGGCGCGCAATCTGGTTGGACTGTGGATGGAACGCCGGCGCGGCCAGGTGGGCTCGCGCCTGCATACGCGGCTGGTTGTGCTCTTCAGTTTGATAGCCCTCGCGCCCGCGATCGTCGTATCCGCCTTTTCCGCATTTTTCTTCAATTACGGTATGGAGAACTGGTTCAGCGAACGGGTCCGGACCGCGATTATTGATTCTAGAGCGGTGGCCGACGCCTACCTGAAAGAACACCGGCAGGTAATTCGCGGCGACGTTCTGTCGATGGCGCGCGATCTGGACCGAGCTTTGCCCCTGATCGATGGGAGCCCCCGCCAGTTCAGACGTATTCTGGCCGCGCAGGGGATGGTTCGCAGCTTGAGTGAGATCTACGTTTTCGACGGAACCGGACGCGTGCTAGCTCAATGGAGCCTTGGCTTTGTGCTAGATCGGGAACCCGTGCCTCGCGATGTGATTGACAGAGCGCGTCAGGGTGAGGTCGTCGTCTTGACGAGCGAGACCGATGACCGGTTGCGGGCTGTAATCAAACTCGACCGTCTGGTCGACGCGTTTCTCTATGTCGGCCGATTTGTCGAGCCCAACGTTCTGGAGCACATAGAAAAAACCCAACGGGCGGCGCAGGAATATGAGGAAATCGAGGGTCAACGATCGACCATCGAGATTACCTTTGCGATGATCTTTATCCTCGTCGGGCTGTTGCTCCTGTTCGTTGCCATATGGATCGGCCTGGTTTTCGCGAACCGGCTGTCACGCCCGATCTCGGGTCTTGCGGCGGCGGCGGAGCGCGTTCGTGCAGGCGACCTGTCGGCGCGCGTCGAAGAAGAACCAAATTCCGACGAACTTGGTCTTTTAAGCCGGGCGTTCAACCGGATGACTGACCAACTTGAGGGACAGCGCCATGAGCTGGTGCAGGCTAACCGTCAACTCGATGAACGGCGCCATTTTATCGAAACCGTCCTGGCCGGTGTGTCTGCCGGTGTGATCGGGCTTGATGAAAATGGCTGTATCAACCTCGCCAATAAATCTGCCAACCTGCTCCTGTCGGTCGACCTTGGCGGAGAGATCGGCAGCAAGATCGGCGATGTCGTTCCGGAATTCGGAGACCTGATACCCGATGCTTATGCACGACCGAATTCTCTGATCGAAGCCCAGATATCGATTCAGAGGGATGGCCGTCCGTCCACACTTTTCGTGCGCTTGGCCGCTGACATCGTTTCCGCAAAAGTCGTCGGTTTCGTGGTAACTTTTGACGATATCACGGAACTCGTCGCGGCACAGCGTAAGGCCGCGTGGTCGGATGTGGCTCGCCGGATCGCTCATGAGATCAAGAACCCACTGACGCCAATCCAGCTCTCGGCGGAGCGATTGCGGCGCAAATACTTGTCCGAGATAACCACCGACCCCGACACATTCTCGAATTGTACCGATACCATCATCCGCCAAGTCGGCGACATCGGGCGCATGGTCGACGAGTTTTCGTCTTTTGCTCGAATGCCGCGCCCGCAGATGGAAGACATGAATGTTGTCTCGGCCTGCCGCGAGGCATTGGTACTGCCGCGCAGCGCTCATCCTGAAATCCGGTTCGATGTCGGTTTGCCCGATGGACCGGTCTGGATTTCCGGCGATCCGCGTCAGCTATCGCAGGTTATGACGAACCTCGTGCAGAACGCGGTCGATGCGATAGAGGGGCGTCTACAGGAAGACGACGAAAACGTCTCCTTTGAAGGCGAGATTCGGGTGGCGCTTACCGCGTTCGACGGCGAAGCGACGATTGAAGTTCTGGATAACGGCAAGGGGTTGCCGCACGAAGCGCGCGACCGTCTCACGGAGCCCTATGTGACGACACGGGCGAAAGGAACGGGTCTGGGTCTCGCGATCGTAAAAACCATCCTAGAAGATCACGGCGCAGACCTTAAACTTGAAGACCGGAAAGAGGGTGGAGCATGCGTAAAAGTCAGAATACCACTGCTTGACTGCGACGCATCGACGCCAGTTTCGGATGTGGGAGGCGCATAAGCGCATGGCAAACGAAATTCTGGTTGTCGATGACGAAGACGATATTCGCACCCTGATCGCCGACATTCTGGAGGACGAGGGCTATAGCTGCCGCACGGCATCCAACAGCGATGGCGCACTCTCGGCGATATCTGAGCGGCGTCCCGATCTACTGATCCTCGATATCTGGCTCGAGGGCAGTACGCTGGATGGCATGGACATACTGGAGCGGGTTTATAACGACTACGCCGATATTCCGGTGGTGATGATTAGCGGCCACGGAAACATCGAAACAGCGGTCAACGCGATCAAGTTCGGGGCGTATGATTTCATTGAGAAGCCGTTCAAGGCCGACCGGCTGCTGTTGACGGTGAAACGCGCCCTCGAAACGTCGATACTACAAAAGGAAAACGAACAGCTCCGGAGACGCACCGGCGATGTGACTGACTTCGTCGGGGTCTCTGCGGCAATGAAACAGCTTCGCAGTGCGCTTGAGAGAGTGGCCCCGACCGACAGCCGCGTATTGATTTCGGGACCGCCAGGCGCTGGCAAGGAAGTTTTTGCACGACAGTTGCATCGCATGTCGAACAGATCGAATGCGCCGTTCATTGTATTGAATTGCGCGGCGATGAGTCCCGACCGAATGGAAGTCGAACTATTCGGCGAGGAAGCGGCTGGCCAGGATGATTCGGTCAAGGTCGGCACCCTGGAACAGGCCGATGGTGGCACGTTGCTGCTGGACCAAGTGAGCGATATGCCTTCCGAGACACAGGGGAAAATCGTTCGTGTTCTTCAGGAACAAACGTTCACTCGGGTCGGCGGGGACGACCCTTTACAGGTCGACGTGCGGGTCATCGCGTCTACCAATCATGATATGGAAGCAGAGATGTCCGAGGGCAACTTCCGGCAGGATCTCTATTATCGCTTGAATGTCGTTCCAATTAAAATCCTGCCGCTGCGCGACCGGCCAGACGATATACCGGAACTGATCGAACACTTTATGGACCGTGCGGCAAGCATGTCGGGAGTGTCACCGCGGGTAATTTCGCCGGAGGCCATGGCAGCGCTTCAGGGATATGATTGGCCGGGAAACGTCCGTCAGTTGCGAAATGCCGTGGAGTGGATATTGATTATGGTCCCGGGAGGTCCCGAAGAACCCGTCGGCGTCGACAATTTGCCGCCAGACATCGGGACCGGAACGGCAGCATCAGTCGGTTTCGAAGGCGGGGCGAAGACGATGTCGCTACCGCTGCGCGAGGCACGGGAGAACTTCGAACGACAATACTTGATGGCCCAAGTATCGCGGTTCGGTGGAAATGTCTCGCGTACGGCTGAATTTGTCGGTATGGAGCGTTCCGCATTACACAGAAAGCTCAGGACGTTGGGCGTTACAAATCGGGAGATCGCCGAACGGGCCGGCGGAAAGGTGTCCGATCTGATGGGACGTTAAAAAATGAAAGTCATCGTTTGCGGCGCCGGCCGGGTTGGCTACAACATCGCGCGCCAGCTATCGCTGGAAAATCATGATGTAACGGTTGTGGACTCGTCGGAAGACAATATCCGCTCGGTTAACGAAACGCTTGATGTCCAGGCGCTGCAGGGTTTTGCCTCTTATCCGGATGTGTTGGAACGCGCGAATGCTGCCGATGCCGACCTGCTGATCGCTGTCACTCAGTCCGACGAAGTGAACATGGTCGCCTGCCAGGTCGCCCATTCCCTATTCAATGTGCCGACCAAACTGGCGCGGGTGCGGAATCAAAGTTACCTGCGGCCCATCTGGGCCGATCTTTTCAGCCGTGAAAATATGCCGATAGACGTAATCATCTCGCCGGAACTGGAAGTTGCGCGGGCGATCTCGCGCGACCTGGTTGTGCCGGGGGCATTCGACACGATACCTATGGTCGAGGGGCGGGTGCGCGTCATCGGCGTTCGCTGCAACGAGGACTGTCCGGTCATCAACACGCCGCTGCGACAGTTGACAGGCGTTTTCCCCGACCTGCACATCGTCGTTGTGGGAATTATCCGGGATGGCAAGGCATTCGTGCCGAGTGCCGACGAACAGATGCTGGCCGGCGACGATGTTTACTTCATTGCAGATAACGAGCATGTGCCACGGGCAATGGCCGTGTTCGGCCATGAGGAACGCCAGGCGCGCCGTATCATCATCGCAGGTGGCGGGAATGTCGGCGTTTTCCTAGCTCAGTTGATCCGAGACGAGCATCCGGGCGTCTATGCCCGCATTATCGAGTCCAATCGCGAAGGCGCCGAACGGGCGGCGCGGCGGTTGCCTGATACGACCGTCATCAATGGCAATGCGCTGGACCCCACGATTTTGGAGGAAGCGGGCGTTGCCGTCACTGAGGCGATCGTCGCCGTTACCAATGACGACGAAACAAATATACTCGGGTCTTTACTTGCCAAAAGGCATGGCGCGCAGCGGGCGATTGCACTGGTCAATAACACGAATTACTCGCCGCTGATCACTACGCTTGGTGTCGATGCGGTCATTAGTCCGCGGTCGATTACTGCCTCCACAATTTTGCAGCACGTCCGGCGGGGACGCATCCGCGCAGTACATTCGTTGGGCGAAGATTTTGGAGAGATGATGGAAGCGGAAATTCTCGAAACGTCATCGCTAGCGGGATTGCAGATCCGCGAGATGGAATTGCCTGACGGTGTGATGTTTGGGGCGATCGTGCGGGGAGACGAGGTGATAACGCCTCGTAGTAACACGATCGTTAACAAGGGCGACCGGGTTGTGATTTTTGTGCGCCCGGCGGCTGTGCGCGAAATCGAGAAATTGTTCGCTGTCAGTCTCGAATTCTTCTGATAGCATTCCAATGCCAAGAATTTCCTGTGTAAATGGGCGCTATATCCGTCACAGTCAGGCTGGAGTCCATATCGAGGACCGCGGCTACCAGTTCGCCGACGGGGTTTACGAAGTCATCGTCGTGGTTGAGGGGCGAATGGTGGACGAAGATCTCCATTTCGCCCGGCTGGAACGCTCGCTTCGGGAAATTCGGATGGAAATGCCATTTGGCGTGGATGTCTTTCGGCTTAAAGTGGCGGAATTGCTCCGGCTCAATCATCTCAGAAACGCCAACCTCTATATCCAGGTGTCTCGTGGTGTGGCGCCCAGGAACCACCAGATCCCGGATGAAATCCAACCGGCCGTCGTCATGACAGTCCGACCGCTGGCGGTACCGAAGCGGGAATGGGTCAAGGACGGCGTCTCGATCATTACGGTCCCCGATATCCGCTGGAAGCGGCCTGATATCAAGTCCGTGTCGCTGCTCCCCAATATTCTTGCCAAGGATGTCGCCGTGCGCGATGGCGTCTACGAGGCATGGCAGGTCGACAATAAAGGGATGGTAACTGAGGGAACGTCGACCAATGCATGGATCGTAGAGGGCCGGAGTGTGATCACCTATCCACCCGAAAACGCGATCCTGAATGGGGTAACGCGCCTTGCATTGATGAAAATCGCAGCGGAGGCGAAGATCAAAGTGGAGGAACGGCCGTTCAGTGTCGATGAAGCGAAGGGCGCGGACGAGGCCTTTCTGACCAGTTCGACCGCGTTTCTTATCCCGATTGTCGATATTGACGGTAACCGGGTTGGAAACGGGAAGCCGGGGCCAGTTTCGAGGAAGCTACTGGAGGGGTATTCTAGTCATTTGTGGTCGTCAGATGCCTGACAGACTGCCAAAAGCGGTACTGTTCGACTGGGACGGTACGCTGGTCAATAGCTGGCCCATCATCCACGAAAGCATGAACCGTACGCTCGAAGCGATGGGACAGACTCCATGGACTATGGATGAGACGCTGGAGCGTGTGCGCAAATCGCTGCGCGAGGCATTCCCGCCGTTGTTTGGCGACCGTTGGAAAGAGGCTCGCGATATTTTCTACACTGCCTACCGGGCGGTTCATCTGGAGCGTGTTGAGAAAAAAGACGGCGCTGAGGAGCTGATCGGGTTGCTGGAAAAACTGGGTAGCCATCTGGGCGTCGTTAGCAACAAATCCGGCGGCCATCTTCGGGCAGAATCCAGCAAGCTGGGCTGGGACCGGTATTTCGAAGGTTATCTGGTGGGGGCGAACGATGCGCCGCGGGACAAACCGGCGACCGATCCGATTTTCATGGCATTGGAAGGGACCGGTATTGAGCCTGACCAGGATGTTTGGTTCATAGGCGACACGTGGGTAGATATCGCGTGCGGTCGCGCCGCAAATTGCTATACCATACTGATTGGCAAAAATATGCCCGAAGACTCAGAATTCGGCGATCATCCGCCGGACGAGCATTTTTCGGATTGCCGAGCCTTGATGGAGGTTGTCAGAAAATTCTGAGATACCATTTCAGAAATCGTGTCGATAGATCGCTGGCAGAGCCATCACCCGCAGACAGAACTCTCTGTTCAATAAGTGAAGATACAAAGATTCAATAAAACAAGAAGGTAGAACAATGTCTTCAGATAAAATACAAAACCTTCAGGATGTATTTCTTAACCACGTCCGGAAGCAGAAAATTCCCGTGACAGTTTTTCTGGTCAATGGTGTAAAGCTACAGGGGATTATCACATGGTTCGACAACTTCTGTATGCTGTTGCGCCGCGACGGTCATTCCCAACTTGTTTACAAACATGCGATCTCGACCGTTATGCCGGTGACGCCCGTTTCCCTCTACGGCGACGATGATGATGAAGAAGGTGTCATCGAAGAGGCCGAAACCTGATTTGACAAACCTCAACGGGGTGGACAAGGACGACCAAAGAACGCGCGCGGTCGTCCTACACCCATTCCTGAAATCCGGCAACGCCCGCGACCGCTCGGTTAAATCGCGATTGGAAGAAGCCGTTGGCCTCGCAGCGGCGATAGATTTGAACGTCGTCGCGGCTGAGAATGTGCCGCTCGCCAAGATCAATGCCGGCAACTATTTCGGTAAAGGCACGATAGAGCGTCTGCACGAACTGGTGGAGGATCGTTACATCGATCTCGTTAGTGTCGATACCTCGCTGTCTCCAGTGCAACAACGGATGCTCGAAAAAGCTTGGAATGCCAAGGTGATAGACCGGACAGGCCTGATCCTGGAAATCTTCGGCGAACGGGCGGCAACCCGGGAAGGCGTGCTGCAGGTCGAACTAGCACATCTCGATTACCAGCGCAGCCGCCTTGTGCGGACATGGACCCATCTAGAGCGGCAACGCGGCGGTTTCGGGTTCTTGGGCGGCCCTGGGGAAACCCAAATCGAGGCCGACCGGCGCATGATTTCCGAACGAATCAATAAGATTCGCCGCGAACTTGAAACTGTGACCCGCACTCGTGAACTCCACCGCGAGGCGCGTAGACGCGTGCCGTACCCGGTGGTTGCGCTCGTTGGCTACACGAATGCCGGAAAATCGACGCTTTTTAATAAGCTGACCGACGCAAAGGTGTTCGCGAAAGACCTTCTGTTCGCGACCCTCGACCCCACCATGCGGGAGATCAAGCTGCCGTCCGGACGATCCGTGATCCTGTCCGATACTGTGGGTTTCGTGTCTGATCTTCCGACTACGCTGATTGCAGCGTTCCGTGCAACGCTGGAAGAGGTGATCTCAGCCGATATCATCGTCCATGTACGCGATGTCGCGCATTCGGACACGGATGCCCAGAAAACCGACGTTCTGCGCGTGATGTCGGAGCTGGGCGTGGAGTTCGACGACACCCAGGCTTTCATAGAAATTCTCAACAAGACCGACCTCCTGTCTCCCGACGCACTGGAAGCGGTTGAAAATATGGCGACGCGAGACGCTGATATTGTGCCCATGTCCGCCGTAACAGGCAGAAACACGGACCATTTTCTGCACAGACTTGATGTATTATTGTCTGCCGATCGCGGTGTTGTGACGTTACGTGTGCCTCAGGGTGACGGCGCCGCGATATCGTGGCTTTACCGCAATGCAGACGTGCTGAGCCGCGATGATGGGGGTGAACACGCCGAGCTTGAGGTGTCCATTTCGCCCGAGCAATTGGCTAGGTTTGAAAAAAACCATCCCGTTCGCTAGTTTTTTTCACCGGAGCGTGTTGACGCCGCGCAGGCCGATCACTATATATTTGGCACTCACTAGCATAGACTGCTAGCGAGTAGTAAAAAATCTTGGTAAATCAAACAACTAAGGAGAGAGTCGATGGGAATTAGACCTCTGCACGACCGCGTTCTGGTCGAGCCGCTAACGGCGGAAGAAAAAACCGCCGGTGGCATCATCATCCCCGACACAGCCCAGGAAAAGCCGCAGGAAGGCAAGATTATCGCTGTCGGCAACGGCGCTAAGGGCGAAGACGGAAAAGCACAAGCGCTCGACGTCAAAAAGGGTGACAAAGTCCTTTACGGCAAATGGTCGGGCACGGAAGTCAAAGTTGATGGCAAGGACCTTCTGATAATGAAGGAAAGCGACATCATGGGAATCATCGAGTAGGAGCATCGAAAAATGGCTACGAAAGAAGTAAAATTCGAAGGCGATGCCCGCACGCGGATGCAGGCAGGCGTCGATACTCTGGCCGATGCGGTCAAGGTCACTCTTGGCCCGAAAGGCCGTAATGTCGTTATTGACAAAGCGTTTGGCGCGCCGCGGATCACCAAGGACGGTGTCACGGTTGCCAAGGAAATCGAACTGGAAGACAAGTTCGAAAACATGGGCGCCCAAATGGTGCGCGAAGTCGCGTCCAAAACCAACGACGAAGCGGGTGATGGCACGACAACTGCGACCGTTCTCGCGCAAGCCATCGTTCGCGAAGGCTGCAAGTCCGTTGCTGCCGGCATGAACCCAATGGATCTTAAGCGTGGCGTCGACGCTGCGGTTGAAGCCGTCATCGAAGAACTCCGCAAGAAGGCGAAAAAGGTCTCCTCCGACGAAGAGGTCTCACAGGTCGGCACGATTTCGGCTAATGGCGACACCGATGTCGGCGCAATGATCTCCGACGCAATGCAGAAAGTCGGCAAGGAAGGCGTCATCACGGTCGAAGAAGCAAAGTCGCTCTCGACCGAGCTTGAAGTCGTCGAAGGCATGCAGTTCGACCGCGGCTACATCTCTCCGTATTTCGTTACCAATGCTGAAAAGATGTTCGCTGAAATGGAGGATCCTTACATCCTTCTGCACGAAAAGAAGGTCTCCGGCCTGCAATCGATGCTGCCGCTGCTTGAATCCGTCGTGCAGTCCAGTCGTCCGCTGCTGATCCTGGCAGAAGACGTCGAGGGCGAAGGCCTTGCTACACTGGTGGTTAACAAGCTGCGTGGTGGCCTGAAAATCGCGGCCGTTAAGGCACCGGGCTTCGGCGATCGCCGCAAGGCCATGCTTGAGGACATCGCCATCCTGACTGGTGGTCAGGTCATCAGTGAAGACCTCGGCATCAAGCTTGAAAATGTCACGCTCGACATGCTCGGCACTGCTAAGAAGGTTACAATCACGAAAGAAGAAACCACCATCGTGAATGGAGCCGGCAAAAAAGCCGACATCCAGGGCCGCTGCAACCAGATCCGGGCGCAGATCGACGAAACTAGCTCCGATTACGACCGTGAAAAGCTGCAGGAACGTCTGGCGAAGCTCGCCGGCGGCGTTGCGGTGATCCGTGTCGGCGGCGCGACTGAAGTCGAGGTGAAGGAAAAGCGGGATCGTGTCGAAGACGCGATGAACGCGACCCGCGCCGCGGTCGAAGAAGGCATTGTCCCGGGCGGTGGAACCGCGCTTCTGCGTGCGTCCAAGGTCCTCGACAAGTTGAGCCCAGGTAACGACGACCAGCGTGTCGGCGTAGAGATCGTCCGCAAGGCGTTGCAGGCGCCGGTCAGGCAGATCGCTGAGAATGCCGGTGTTGAAGGCTCCATCGTTGTTGGCAAGATGCTTGACAAGAAGGACGCCAACTACGGCTACAACGCGGCGACCGACAAGTTCGAAGACCTGGTGAAAGCCGGAGTTATCGATCCGGTCAAGGTTGTCCGCACCGCGCTGCAGGACGCAGCCTCGGTTGCTGGTCTGCTGATCACGACCGAAGCGATGGTCGCCGAGAAGCCGGCCGAAGCCGGTGCTGGCGGAATGCCTGCTATGCCCGACATGGGCGGCATGGGCGGCATGGGCGGCATGATGTAAGGCAGCCGTTCTCGCTTTTCGGTACTACGGGGCCGCCGCGGTTTTCCGCGGCGGCTTCTTTTTGTCTTGAATTGGAGTGTAACTCTCCGACCGACTCGGATTTTTATTCTCCGGAACTATATAAAAACATGTGTCTCCGGAGCTGTATAAACACATATGACTGTCTCTATCCCGTCATCCGACATAATCGAAAACCTGATCCGCGGGGTTGCCGCTGCCGAAATCATGCCGCGCTGGCGGTCGCTCTCGACCAATGAAAAATGGGAAAAACGACCCGGTTCTGTCGTCACTGCGGCTGATGTCGCAGCGGAGGAGTTTCTCGAGCGTGAACTGCCACCGCTGCTGCCGGGTTCGGTTGTCGTCGGCGAAGAGATGATTGAGAACAATCCTGCCGCGCTTGACCTGCTCGATGGCGACGCGCCGGTGTGGGTGTTGGATGCGGTTGACGGCACGTCGAATTTTGCCAAAGGCAGCCCCGATTTCGCGGTCATGGTAGCGCTTGTTCGCCGGCGTCAGACAATTGCCGGGTGGATATTCCGGCCCGTAGACGGCGACATGTATACTTGCGAACTCGGAGCAGGGGCGTTTCGCAATGGTGAGCCGTTAACGATATCACCGTCGCCGCGTAGCATGGCCGAGATGGCGGGGTCACTCGGAAGCTATATGCGGCGAAATACCGATCTTCCAAAGCGGGTTGCTCGAGTGACGTCCACGAGATGTATCGCAGTCGATTACTGTGCTTTGGTCAATAACTCTATTCACTTCGCACATTATCGGGGTGTCCGGGCGTGGGACCACGCGCCCGGCTGGCTACTTCATACTGAGGCTGGTGGCTACTCCCGGTGTCTGGACGGAACGAGATATCAAGTGGGAAAGCCGGGTGATACCGGTATTCTATTGGCGACGGACCCTGAGGCTTGGGACGTGCTGCAGGCACCGATCCAAGATGCTATCGCTATGTTCAAGTAATTTGCCTACAGGGTATACTCCCAGAATGCGTTAAAACCATTCCGAAACGGGATATTCAGATATGAGCGAAAAGTCACCGGCAGCATTCGTCGGCCTGGGCGTGATGGGTTATCCGATGGCGGGGCATCTTGCCGCGAAGGGGCATCCGATGCGGGTTTATAACCGGACTTATAGCAAATCAGCACAATGGGTGCAGGAACACGGGAGTGACCGGTCGGCTAGTACACATTCGACACCGGCCAAAGCCGCAGAGGGAGCGGATTATGTTATGACCTGTGTCGGTAACGACGATGACTTGCGCAGTGTCGTCTTGGGGGAAAACGGTGTCTTTGCCGGCATGATGGAAGGTTCGGTTCTGATCGATCATACGACCACGTCTGCTGTTGTTGCGCGCGAACTGGCTAACGAAGCCGAAAAACGGGGTCTTGGTTTTCTTGATGCGCCGGTTTCCGGTGGTCAGGCAGGCGCGGAGAATGGCGTCCTTACAATCATGGTCGGAGGCGATGTAGCAACGTTCAATGCTGCCGAGTCGGTGATGGAGTGTTACGGCAAGACCGTGATGCGGATGGGCGACGCGGGCGCCGGCCAGCTAACCAAGATGGTCAATCAGATCTGTATCGCCGGGCTGGTCCAAGGGTTGTCCGAGGGCATGAATTTTGCATTGGCCGCCGGGCTTGATGCGAAGCGCGCTGCCGAAGTGATGTCGGGGGGGGCCGCTCAGTCGTGGCAGATGGATAACCGGGCTGGCTCGATGGTCGACGGTGAGTTCGAGTTCGGCTTCGCCGTTGACTGGATGCGTAAAGACCTCGGGATCTGCATCGACGAAGCCGCACGCAACGGCGCGAAACTGCCCGTCACCGAGATGGTCGACGGTTTCTATGGCGAAGTTCAGGGCAGAGGCGGCAACCGCTTCGACACGTCCAGCTTGATCCTCAATCTCAAAAAACAATAGGGAATACCGATATGTTCGAGCTTTATACTTGGATGACCGATAACGGCTACAAGGCGCGGCAGATGGCGGAGGAAAGCGGCCTTGAGTATGAGCTGAAACCGGTAAACATTCGCGAAAAAGATCAGTTCAAGCCGGAATATCTCAAGATCAGCCCAGGCCACAAGATCCCAGCGATCGTCGACCACGACGGGCCCGGCGGCAACAGGATCTCACTGTGCGAATCTGGTGCGATCTTGCGCTACTTAGCGCAGAAGGCGGACAACGGCCTGTACCCGTCGGATCCGGTCAAGCAGATTGAGGCCGAACAATGGTTGTTCTACGGCTCGGCGCAGTTTACGACGCTTGCCCAGCAATACGGCCTTTTCTGGATCCGTCTCGGCGAAGATGTGCCGCGTGCGAAAGAGCATTACGAAGGGGTGATGCGCGATATGCTTGGCATGTATGACCAGCGGCTGGCCGAAAATGAATACGTGATCGGTAGCTACTCCGTCTGCGATATAGCCGTCTATCCTGATATTCATATTCACGGCGTCAACGATATCGGCCTCGAGGATTACCCGAACGTCAAACGCTGGCACGACGCGATCGAGGCGCGGCCTGCGGTTCAGAAAGCCTGGGTGCCGTTCGGCTAGATAGTTAGAACTCTATGACACAAAAACCCATAAGCCGATTTCCTGTGCCGGAAATAGCCGATCTGCCAGAAGATTTAAGAGAAATGATCCTTTCGGTGCAGGAAAAGGTCGGTTTTGTCCCCAATGTTTTTCTAGTTCTGGCCCATCGCCCAGACGAATTGCGTGCATTTATGGCATATCATGACGCCTTGATGCTACGGGACGGCGGACTGACGGCGGCTGAGCGAGAAATGATTGTCGTTGCTACTTCCAGCGACAATCGTTGCCAATATTGTGTCGTCGCGCACGGGGCGGTTCTCCGAATACGTGCGAAACAATCGACGATTGCCGATCAGGTGGCGATCAATTATCGAGAGGCGGATATTACGCCGCGACAGATGGCGATGTTGGAGTTTGCCCTCAAGGTATCGAATGAAGCAGACGCCGTGAATGAAAAAGACTTCGCTACATTGCACGGCCATGGCTTCTCGGACGATGATATCTGGGACATTGCCGGCATCACCGCGTTTTTCGGGATGTCCAACCGGATGGCGAATTTCACAGCGATGCGACCCAATGACGAATTTTACGTGATGGGGCGCAGATAGGGCCGCCCGTCAGCCATTACTCCTTTGCTTTTACCGCGGTCCAGTGAGTTTCCATTTCGTCGAGATCCGCCTCCGCCAGAGATTTACCTTCCCGGGCAAGACTGTCCTCGACAGCGCGAAAACGCCGGTCAAACTTTGCATTAGCGTCGCGGAGGGCTATCTCGGCATCGATGCCGAGGTGGCGGGCGAGGTTGACGCATGCAAACAGAAGATCGCCGGCTTCGTCCTGTAAACGGACCTGGTCCCGACCTGCCGAAATTTCGGCTTCTACCTCCTCAAGTTCTTCGCGGATCTTAGCGATTACCGGCGGTAGATATGCCCAGTCAAATCCCTCACGCGCCGCACGTTTCTGAAGTTTTTGCGCCCGCATCAGTGCCGGTAGTGCGAGTGCTACTCCGTCAAGAGCGCTCGGTTTTCGACCCGATTTAGCGGCGCGAGCATCACGTTCGGCGGCCTTTTGTTCTTCCCAGGCGATTGTCTGGCCGGCCGACGTCCGCTCGTCCTCTCCATTGAAGACGTGGGGGTGGCGGTCTCGCATTTTTGTAGCAATTCGCCGGGCCACGCTGTCGAAATCGAAGCCGCCAGCTTCAAAGGACATTTGGGCATGAAACACGACTTGGAAAAGCAGGTCTCCCAGTTCATCTTCCAGCTGGTCCATGTCGCCAGTCTCGATGGCATCGGCAACTTCGTAGGCTTCCTCGATGGTGTAGGGCGCGATAGTGGAAAAGGTCTGCTCACGGTCCCATGTGCAGCCGTTTTCAACGTCGCGGAGACGAGCCATAACCTCGAGGAGGTCATCGATGGCCGGGCGTTTTTTTGGAGAAGTTTCGCTCATAGCGTAAAAATAGTGGAAACTGTTGAGCCGTTCGAGGCGTTTTATGACGGCGGGCTATGATTTGGGTATATGGTTGTTTACTGGTTGAGTTTTAGATTCTTTCAAAGTGGTCGGTGGTTCTTAATTTTCTGTCAATATGAAACAAAGGATTGGCTGAGGAAAAGCACAACAACGGGTTATTTTGAAAGGCTCGCTGGAAGAAACCAGGTAAAAAACGGGTGTCAAAGCAGGTAGCGAGGGCAACTGGGCAGGGGCGAGCAGCAACCTTTGCGGCTGTCGTGGTGGCCGAAGGTGCGGTGACGGTGTAGTAATCCGCAGTGTAGTGATCAAGGTTGTACCGTTGAATACTGTGGGGGGTCCGAATGCGAGCACTGCCAACAAGACGCCAGCCAAAATGTAATTTAATCGGCCGTTGTCCCGTTTGGATAGGTGTTGGGGTTTCTTAACGATTGATGTCCCTACCTGGCGTAATTTTTGGTCGTTCTGAGGCGTTAGG
>TARA_B100000674_G_scaffold311427_1_pt1 | contig 43583 bp, 33 predicted proteins | sample TARA_B100000674 | Tara Oceans TARA_B100000674 (sample SAMEA2622759) | marine metagenome | biome: marine biome (ENVO:00000447); feature: surface water layer (ENVO:00002042); material: "saline water (ENVO:00002010), including plankton (ENVO:xxxxxxxx)" | depth 5 m | reverse complement strand
CGGCTGGGGGCCGTCAGACCCCAGTTCAAATCTGGGCGGGCCCACTTCTTCAAGTCAAATCGATAACCTGATTACAGAAATAGAATCAATGTCTACACTCAAAAAAGGTCATGTTTGAAAAATTTAGATTTCACATCGATTTTTTTTGTCTTAAAGAGGTTATCTTGATGTGTGGGAGTGAATACCAAGAGATATGCGAGCGTATATCGCGCTGTTCTTGGCTCAAATTATGTTGATTACTTTACTTTCTCCATTTGTATCAGCAGATGATGTCGAAACCTCTGGTGACGTATCCTGGAATGGGACGATTGTCTTGGATGGCAACTATACCGTTTCGTCAGGGGATACCTTGACCATATCTCCCGGTACAATGATTGATGCAAAAGAATTCTACATCTACGTTAATGGTACATTGATCGGCGATAATGCTACTATTTTTTCCAGCACACCCTCCAAAATTGGCGATGTTTCTAATGCCTACAGTCCCGGAGTTTGGGATGGGCTGTTTATTGGTAATAGCGGTCATGCAATTCTTGATAACATGACCATCTCAAATGCAAGTACTTGTCTTTCAGTTTACGGAGATTTAGATGCCAAAAACCTGGAGTTATCCAATTGTTTGCTCGGATTGGACCTTCATGGAGACGCTTCGGTTTCTATGTTCACTGCCAATCATACAGGCGCTTTTGGTATCCGAAATACTGGAAACTTGTCAATCAACAATAGTGTATTTACTCAAACCACAGTAGGAATACATTCCACTGGTAACTTGCAAGCAGATACACTTTCTTTCACAAATGTTGGTGTTGGTATTGATGCAGAAAATGGTGTTTCCGAAGTCGAGAATATCCAAGTAGAAAATGTGTCCACTTCATACAAAGTAAGTTCTGGAGTAACTGGGCAATTAATCGGCCTTTCTGGGCAAACAATTCTTGGAATTGATGCCCGAGATAGCCAGGGGCATGTATTCCAAGACATTTCCCTCACGGGGGAGCGACTTATCCATGCAGACGGTGCTCATGATTTGTATGTTCAAAATGTACAATTCACCGGATTAGAGAGTGCAATGAATGTGGTTGATGTTTCTGCATCTGGCTTAGTTTGGTTTGATGAAACAGTGATACAAAATGTCACAAAGGCCTATTCAATTTCAGGAACAGCCGAATATCAATTACAAAATCAAAATATTTCGGCAGATCAATTCGGCCTATCAGCAAGTGGAGAGATACATCTTGAACTTAGAAATGCATACATTTCTGCAAATGACACGGGCATCCAACTATCTGAAATTTCATCTACGATTGATAATCTGACCATCGAATTGAGCGCTTCTGGATATAGGGGAATTCACATTTTAGATGGTTTGCACAATTTATCTGATATTGATGTAAGTAAACCGATTTCTTCAAACCCTGGGACCACTGCTGGAATTTTTGCTTGGCTTTCTTCTGTGCAAATAGATGAAATGGAAATTTCAGGTTTTGATTATGGGGTTGATCTCTTGAACAGCCAAGTTGAATCTGCTGATTTAGATATTCGCTATTCAACACATTCAGCAATTCATTGCGTGAGCGATACTTTGGAGGGTGCAAGGCTCAAGATTACGAATTCACTTTTTACTCAGGGGACGCCCACAGGAATTGATGCTCAGAGATGTTCGATAGGGATTGAAAATTGGCATGCAGAATACCATCAGACTGGCATAGAAATGGATAGCTCAAATATAATCGTAAGATATTGGACTTCACAAGTCATCTCAGACTCGATGGCGACAGGCAATGGTGCGCTATATCATGATGGAAATCTGTTTATTGACTCTGAAGGTATTGGATCTGTAAGATTGTATGATAAAGCCATCACTTTGACTGATTTATCAGATAACCCCTTGCCGGCAATGGTATCTTTCTATGGAGGGCTGCTAACTTACACTGCACAATCCGATGGGCAACTAATCGTCCCGTATACATCAACAACATTTACAGTCATTGTGATTGAATATGACGGTGTTGGTACGAGCGAATATTTGACCCTTGATAACCAACCGCAAAACTTTGAGGTACCATTGATACCAGAAGGAGATTGGGTTATTGATTCAGGGCACATCAAATTAACCGCACGTCCTGATGGTTCATCTCATGTAGCTACAGGAAACATCACGGTAGAATCTGATGCGATTTTCCAATTGGTGGATACAAGTCTGATGATGCCAGCAGAATCCAATCTTTCAATTTCGGGGTGGTTCTTAACGGAACAAAGCACAGTTAAAGGTGCAAATTTGTACTACTCAGGGATTGCTCTTGACTCCCAGGGGCTCCACGTTGAGGAAGATGCAAAATTCATGTGTACAGATTGGAATACCTTCTTCAACATTGATGTGGCAGGAGAGATGCATTTTGAAGGAGATTGTACATTCCAAATGTATAATTTTAGCAACACTGGGTCAATATTAACAAGCTCAGATGCTAGGTTTGAGGGGTATGATTCGTTTACAGTCACGGTTCTTGACAAGGGGTTGGCCTCAGAAGGCCAACAAATCGGATTCACGGATGAAGACGGAATAACCACCTATGAAACAACCAATGAATATGGTTTAGCAGGGCAAGCAAGAAGCTCTGTCGTAATTGATTCGAATGGAACAACATATGGCGGAAGTACTTTGGTTACCTTAGAAGATGAGCAAGGAGGCATTATCGATGGTATTTCTTGGCATGAAAATGAAACAATGCATCACACATTTATGTTTTCAACACTTCAAAGCGGAGAAAGTGATCAATCTGTTGTGTTAGAAGAAATATGGAGCCCTTATCGCTTAAGTGAGGATTTAGTCATCAAGGCTGAACATTCGCTGATCATCAAAGATGGAGCCGAATTAAGGGTGAGTGATGGTGTATCGATTACCATTTACGGTATTGCAGATATTGGAAACGCAGTCATCTCTTCAACTGGAAGTGGTTCTCGATGGGCAGGATTCAATCTCGGTCATCAATTGACAACCTTTGCTACATTGCAAGATACAAGAATCACCGAAGCATCAACAGCCCTTCGTCTGAGTGGACCAGTTCAAGCCCAATTGTATAATGTTGAAATCCTCAATGGAGGGGCATCCAATGCACTTATTGAAATGGACTCATCCTCTTCAGGTACCTTCGAAATGACAGACTCCATTCTTTCAAATGCTGGAGGTGGCTGTATTATCAGTTACACTGATTTAGAAATTTCCTTAGAAAATGTAGCACTTTACTCATGTGGGGACAGAGTCATGAGGGCTCAGTCGTCTCATGTGGAACTTGACGGAGTCACACTCGATGACCAATCTGACATCGGGTTAGAATTGTTTGAAGCAACCGGACACGTGCTAAATCTTGATGCGCAAACTTTTGCTGGAGATGGCGCAGTGATTAGTTTAGATTCTTCAGATGAATTTTTGGTCAAGAATGCTCTGATTTCTTCTGCTAATCCAGTTCAAATTACCGATTCAAGGTCCGTCGAATTACAAAACTTGACAATAACAGGTTCTCCAGGAATTACGTTTGATGAATCAAGCGGCACCATTGACCAAATCAGCATTGATTGTTTGACCGGAGGAACGGGGGTCGATGTTCAACATCCACGAAGCAGTGGTACGCTTTCGTTTAATGATGTCATCATTGAAAATTGTACCACAGGATTCAATCTTCATGGCCACAGCGATCTTACTCTCGAGCCAATCGAGATTATCAACAGTGATTTGTCTGCGCAAACGTCTTTATCCATTCACAATATGAATATCGATCTCTATTCATCATCTATTTTGGGAATTATTCAACTAGATGGAGGACTGGTTAACGCGTATAATTCGAGTGTTGAAAATTGGAATGTGATCAATGGTAAAGGTGTGCTTTGGTCATCGCATTACATCACCCCAACCAATGTTCCAAGTGCAGAATTTAATTTTGAACTTCAAACAGATATAATTGATTGGAATGCTACTTACACCGGTTCATCACTCGTCTTTATGCCGTTTATGTTGGTGGAAACCCAAGGAGAAACAGCGATTGCAGGAGCCATACTCAGCGCAGAATATGTCGGAAAAATTCCACTCAGGCAGAGTTTTGCATCTGGTCCAGCAGCACCTTATTTGGTTGAAGTATCCTTCTTACTCAATCAAAATCCAGTAATCGAGATTATTTCGCCAACTGAAGGAACACAATTTGAATTTTCACAAGCAATTGCTGTTTCACTAGAAGCTTCAGATGATTACAACCTCCCTGAAGAGCTTGTCGTTTCTTGGTATCTCAACCATACTTCCTCCGCAATATCTAAACAAACTTCGGGGTTACAAGCCAATTTCACAGATGTAGAAGAAGGAAATTATGTCCTTTCAGTATACGTTCAAGATTCGAACGGAGGCAGCAGTTCTGATAGTATTTTGATTGAAATCTTACCCAAAGATAGTGATGGAGATTGGACGGATGTATGTAATCAAGATTCATGGTTTGATGCATTGAATGGCATTGATTGTGGACCGGATGTTCATGACAAAGATGACGACAATGATTTGGTCCCGGACACGGTTGATGCGTGGCCATTTGATCCATGTGCATCCTTGGATACAGATCGAGACGGCATGCCAGACCGCATTGATTGTCCAGATGGTGTGACCACAGATTTGGTCGAGGATGATGATGATGATAATGATGGAGTATTGGATGTAAATTCTGGAATATCGGAAAATACGGAGAACTCCTCATTTTCATTCTTGTTGATATTTGGTGTCTTCATAATTTTCGTTGGGCTTGTGCTTTCGAGGTTACGGAAGGAAGAAAATGCGTGAATTAGAACTACCTAATGCTGATTTTTTTGCGGCCTTAGTCGTTTTTTCTCTTGGCATTATTGTATTGTGGGATGGGTGGATGATTTGGCGCTCTACAAAGGAAATTCCATCGTTAGGTAACTTAGCAAATGGGGGCTTTGCCTGGTCATCAATTTCAAACCAAGAGGCCTTTCGACAATGGGGTAATCTCTTTTCAATGGCTGCGATGATGGTCTTGCCTTGGTCTCTTGCCAGTGTAACAGATACCTCCATCTACTGGCTCATTATTTGGGATGTGCTGTTGGCAATCCATCTGATATCGCTACTGGTCCCAAAGCGATATGCGGTGACCCCCTCCCATCTCTTTGCAGATGGTCAGAAATATTCTTGGGATATGCTTCGATTGCCTATCCGCCAACCCAAAAAAAGGCTCATTCTACATCGGAAGGGCTGGTGGATTTTCGCTCCACTTCCCATCGGGGGGGCCATCGAAGATCTTGAAGTGGTTCGCAAGTACATTCGAAGTCTTCTCTCTGAAGAACAATAAGATACATTCAAACATGGCCAACATTAGGCTCTGTTGTGCAGTGGACTGTGAGTAATGAAGACGTTTTTGTTCGTTTAGACCCGGGTGATGAAATCCATATCTCTTTGCAGAATCTTGCAGATGAGATTGGATTTGATGCTGCTGCGATAACCAGTGGTATTGGAAGAACCTCGAATACTTTGTACGGATACATGAATGAAGAAGGGGTGTATATTCGAAGAGAATTACTCCCCCCCTCTGAATTGGTGAGTTTATCTGGGAATATTGCTAGAACACAAGATGGTAAGCCATTCACCCACATACATTGTTGCTGGTCTGATGATGACAATGTTGTTCATGCAGGTCACATGTTCCAATCTGTAGTTCACGTAGTTGCAGAAATTCATATTCGTATCTTGTCTCAAGCAATCATGACGCGCTGTCCACTGCCTGATGTTGAATTGCTAGGATTGGAATTTTCGTGACATTGATAGTCCTTGGTGGTAGTGAATAAACATGGTCGGCGATGAGAGAATCAATGACTTAGCCAAAGCGATCAGATACCATCGCGAATTGTACTATAATCATGCAGCTCCCGAAATTTCTGACCGCGAGTTCGATGACATGTGGAATGAATTGCAACAATTAGATCCAAATAATTCAGTCTTGCATGAAGTCGGCCCAGAACCATTGCCGGGGACGGTAAAAGTAGAACATACATTTCCAATGCTTTCGCTTGATAAAGGAACATCAGAAGAGGACATTTCTCATTTTATCCACCAATCAACATCTGGCAGTAAAAGATATTTAGCACAACCAAAGCTCGACGGTTCCGCATTATCGCTTGAATATGTAGCAGGTAACCTTCACCGTGCTGCGACAAGAGGGAGTGGAGAGCGGGGTGAAGATGTTACGTTGAACGCAAAATTAGTTGCAAACATCCCGGTCCGACTCAAACATCCATACACCATTCATGTGAGAGGCGAGGTAGTAATGCCCTTAGCGACTTATCAGGAGAAATACAGAGACATATCTCCAAATCCAAGAAATTTATGTTCAGGGGCTTTACGTCAAAAGCACGGGGATGGAAAAGCCAAAGCATCTGATTTGGTGTTTTGTGCGTATGATGTCAAATTCCCAAATGACTCTCCGGATATTTATTTTGATAGTGATTTATTACATTGGCTTCAAGAGGCAGGAATAGAGCCTGCACCTTGGAGAGTATTTGAATCTCAAGACCTTCACAAAGAAATGATTGCTTACACAAAAGAATGGAGCCTAAAACGTTCAACATTTGAGTTTGAAATCGATGGCCTTGTCTTCAAAGTTGATGATATAATTCACAGAGAAAAGTTAGGTATGACTGCCCATCATCCACGTTGGGCATTGGCGTGGAAGTTCCCTCCTGAAGAAGCGATCAGTGTGCTGATGGGTGTTGATTGGCAAACAGGACGAACAGGAGCCATTACTCCTGTGGCCCGAATCGCGCCTCAAATGGTTGGTGGAGTAACCGTTGAAAATGTGACTTTACACAATGTTGGGGAAATTACTCGTCTTGGGTTAAAAATCGGTGACAGAATTCGAATCGTGCGTCGAGGAGACGTCATTCCAAAGATTATCGAAAGCCTTGGTCCAGCAACCTCGGATGATTTGCAAAATCGAAAGCACGCAGATGGGAGATTATTTTCCGCCTCTTTTCCACCAATTACCCCCATTAAATCCGTGGAGAATTGCCCCTCTTGTGACGGAGGGGTTGTTGAGGACGGAGCATTTTTGAGATGTCCTTCAGATACTTGTTCAGCAAAATCAAGTCTTGCTATCGTTTATTGGTGCAGAACGCTCGAAATGGATGGAGTTGGAGAGAAATTTATTGAGGCAGTACTCCATTCAGGAATCGTTCAAACGATATCTGATTTGTATCGTTTAACCGTCGAGGATTTGTTACCACTTGAGCGCATGGGCCTGAAGTCAGCGACAAATATTATTTCAGAAATTCAGAAAAAAAGAACCCTTTCTTTTTCATCGTTTTTACACGCACTCGGTTTACCAAGAATTGGCCCAGAAGTGGCCCAATCCATTGCACAATATTTTACAGATATTGAATCCTTAATCCAATGGATGAGAAATCCTCAACGGGATTCTTTAGTTGAAATTGATGGTATTGGTGAAAAAGTCTCCGACATATTTTTTGAAGGAATGAATCAAAGAATGAGCCTGATTGTAGATTTATTGGAATTGATTGATGTTGAGGCGGAATTACCTTCTGCCAGTGGCCGATTTGACGGCATGACGTTTTGTGTTACCGGCTCTTTATCAGCTTCTAGAAAGGAGATACAAGCCATGATTCAATCCCAAGGTGGAAAAACAGTTGGTAGTGTGAGTAAAAACCTTGACGTTTTGGTTGCAGGTGAAAAAGCGGGCTCGAAGCTTGAAAAAGCGAGCAACCTCTCAATTGAAATTTGGGATGAAGAAAAGTTGATGAAAGAATTAGCAGCAAAAACAGAAACGGTAACCGGTTCCATGGGTGCACAACCAACATTGTTTGATTACTGAGTCATTAAACAGATGGTTATAATTACCTGAGTTTGTAACAATCCTTATGAAACTCAAGATTTGGGCAACATTGGCGCTTTTGGTGTTTGCCTCAGTAATTGCTCCTGTGAGCGAGAGTAGTTCAAGCGGAATCTACAACCGTACCAGCGGGTGTTCTTGTCATTCGAACGGTAATGCCGTAACGGTGAGTATGTCCGGCCTTCCTAGCACTTATACGCCAGGCCAGACATACTCCATTGGCGTTAGTGTTACGGGATCTGGAGGCGGAGGCTTCAATCTCGGGGTAGACCATGGTCAGTTGTCTACCGGAATCGGAACCGGAGGGGTCAAGGTAGACACGGCATTAAATCAAGCAACTCATACTCATAATTCTGGCATGCGCTCCTGGGGCCTGCAATGGACAGCGCCCGGCGCAGGAACTGGTACGGCCACTTTCAATGTCGCAGGATTAGGTGCAAACTCAAATGGAGGGACGTCTGGGGATTCTTGGGATACAGCCCAATACACTGTTGCTGAGAATACGCCAGCAAACCAACCTCCATCGGCTGCAAATGTCATGCTATCTCCTTCTCCTGCGTATACGCTTGATACGCTAACATTGACTTATGATTATCAAGACGATGATAATGACCCGGAATCTGGCTCGATTATCACATGGTATAAGGATACAATCGAACAATCCTCCCTGTCAGGCCAGTCATCAATTTCATCTACTTTAACAACTCGTGGAGAAGAATGGTATGCAGAAGTGACCCCATCTGACGGAGAAGACGAGGGAGATACCCAGTTATCAAATACAGTGTCAATCATTAATTCACCGCCAACGGCATCCAATGTAATGATCAACCCAAGTGAGCCAAATTCAGCAGACAATCTCACACTTGTCTACTCAACCTCTGATGCCGACCAAGATGCAGTTAGCGTTTCATCAGTACGTTGGTATGTGAATGATGTGAGAGAGGCGACCTTCGATGATACGTTAACCATCTCACACATCGCAACTCGTGCAGATGATCAATGGTATGCTGAGATTCAATTTACAGACTCTTATGATTTAAGTTCGTGGTACATGACGCCTCCAGTTACCATCGAATCAGATAACCAGCCCCCTGTTTTGGAATCGGTGAGCGTTGAATCCATCGAGGTGAACACCACTACAGACTTTACAATTGAATACGCTTTTACCGATCCTGATGCCGATCAAATTACCGTTGTGGATGTTTACTGGCACAAGAATGATGTCAATGAATCTCAATATGATGATATGATGACGATTACATCTGATATGACCACAAAAGGAGATACATGGAAGGCTGTTGTGAGAATTTTTGATGGTACATCATGGTCAAATACACTTGAATCTCAAGTTGTGACGGTGATTAATTCAGCACCTGAGATTACAATGGTTGAAATCTTGCCAGTGGAGGCAACCCAAGCAGACACACTCAGTTACGAGTACACGTTTACCGATGTAGACGGTGACAGCATCGATGAAGTTTCTGAGTCTTGGATTATGTGGTATTCTCCTGAGTATGTGAAGGGAGACCCCATTTCACTGACATTGACTGTTTATGATGGCGAGGATTGGTCAAGCCCATATACGGTGACAAAATTACTAGAAAATGCTCCCCCGACGGTCGAATTGTTAACCCAAGGAGGAAATATCAGCGCCGTTGAGAACTTAGATATTGCTTTCCAATCCAATGATGTTGAAGGTGAAGAGGTTGTAGTCAAAATAGATTGGCAGAAAAATGGTTTCTTGCAAGGAGATTATGCAAATTTGTCACTCGTACCCTCTACCGCACTATCTCCCTTGGATTTATGGACGGTTACCTTAACCCCATACGATGGCATGGATTATGGTGAGTCAGTACAGGCAACGTTTACTGTTGTGAATGCTTTGCCAGTTGCTGTGATTGAGCCTCAATCGACGACTGGGATTATTGGCATTCCATCCAACTTCTCTGCGCTCGCATCATCTGATATTGACAGCCTCATTACAGAATTTATTTGGGAAGTAGACCAAGTAGTTGAAGGTACATCCTCTGCGTTTTCATTTACGCCAACAAAAGAGACCCACATGATCACTTTAACAGTCGTTGATGAATTTGGAGGACAGGGTACAGCCACATACACCTTATCATCAACAGAAGCAGTGATGCCCACAAATCTTCAAATTTCTAAATTCGACCGATTTGTCACAATCACATGGGAAGGAGAATATGCTTCCTACCAAGTCTTACGAGATAATGTCTCGATAGCAGAGGTATTTGGCAATGAGTTTACGGATTATCCTCCTGTAGTTGGTGATTATTCATATCAAGTAGCTCCAATCATTGATGGCGTTGCAGTCAATACAAATGCTCCCGCTCAAAGCATTAGTATAGAAGCATCAAGTCTTAACTCTGACACCTCTGGTGACGAAGGCAATACGGGGCTGGTTATTTCCTTGAGCCTTATTTTGATTGGTTTATTTGGCGTGGCGACGATGTTTATTGCTCGTGGTGATTGATTGAATTTTCGCATCGCATTGATGCTGGTGATTTTGACGCTTTTCTCTCAGTTGTCAATTGCCCAACCAGGCGGAAACGGAGATGGTTTGCGTTCAGGTCAATGCGGTGGGTCCTGCCATGCTGATGCTTCTCAAAATGCAACTTCTACTGCTGAAATTTCCATCAACACACCGAGTTCCACATGGGCAGGATTGCTGACATCGGTAACTATTGACGTTTCAGATTTCCCCGTCGATTCTGAGTCGAGAATCCTTGGTGTTTTTTTGCTAATTGATAACTCTGGTGCGCAAGATCGAGTGATGTATGATGGGTGGGAAATTATATCAGATCCTAATGGGGGAGTGAATAATTATGTTGAAACACGTTTGTCATCTTCCACAGACACGAAGCAATTTACTTGGATATTGAAATCTCCTGAGACTCCCGGTACATACTCACTCATGGGAAGTATACAACATGGTGGAGAAGGCAATCAAGTTCCATTTCACAAGAATTCTGAAATCATTTATTTTTCTCTTGTTTCTCCTCCTGACAACTTACCACGTTTATCTGAAAACTTTGAACCACCCACAACCAGACTCATCAATGAACAAACAACGATTACTCTGCTCACTGAGGATGTAAACCACACGCAAATCGAATGGCGCTTAGAGGGAGGCCAGACTCAAGTTGTGGAGGTTGTAAATGGTTCTTTCACTCTCCCTGCAGCAATTAATCCCGGTTTGATTGAATGGCGTGCAATCTTAGCAGGGGAAGGCCCCAATCAAACGACCCCATGGTTCCAACTGATAGCCCATGAGCCATTGTTCTCTGTAGCCTCTTCTTCGATGTATTTTCAAGGAATTGCTCTCTTGATATTTTGCATAGGGATTGTGAGGAGAGTAAAGAATTTTGAGCCAAGGGAAAAAGAAACCTGGATTCAAGACCCAAATTTCGCCATTCCCCAAGTAAATGGAGAAATGTCAGAACACTCCTTTGAATTGAGAGGTGATTTCTGAATGATATCTTCGGGAACCCTCCATGTCATCGGAACTGAGTTAGTAGTAGGTACGTTTGTTTTGAGCGGCATTGCTTTTTTGATGTTGTTTTTACAAAAAGGCGTATATTCAAGCGATATTGTGGCTCACTGGGCATTATTTGCAGGATTGGTGTTCACGCCTCTGGCCATATTTAGTGGCATATCGGCATCTCCTAATGGACCTGAGGGGAATGTGATGCTTTTCAACAAATTCTTGCTTTCTTGCGCAGCAATAGGCCTCTCTGTTGGTTTGTTATGGAACCGATATCAGAACCAATCAATCCATATAAATCGTGTTCATGCTTTACTTGGCATGGTGACTGTATGTCTCATTTTGATTACTGCCTCTTTCGGGGGCATGTACTCCAGGGGGGAATCTTTGACGCCTTTTCTGCCAAAAGATGTTGCGTTTGTGTTTCCAGCGTGGGCAAGTGTTATCTTACTCATCATGGGCCTGATTATGGCAGGGAAATCAGCCGTAGAGCATCGATGATGGTTTATCTGGACCCTTTGTATCAGTTGTAGCCTCCATCATTTGCCTTACCTGCTCTTCAATTCTTTCAGCCTCTTCGATGAGTGGTTCATGATCTAATTCAATGGCAGGAAGTAGTTTATTGAGATGCGAAATCAAGACCGCTGCTGCACGAGCATCGGGATAGCGAGGATCTGCTTCCACCATGAGACTCATGATATCGAGGCCCCTTCTTCTGCCTTCACTCAATAACAACCCTGTGACTCCTTTAATGACGCCCTGCTCTAATGGAAGGATGTTGAGATCTTCAAGGGTTTTCTGTGTGGTTTCAGTAGCGGCTACGCCAAGAACATCCACATCATCTGTCCCCTCATACTCAACCACCGGCTCCTGACCTTCCATTGAACTTTTCATCCCCTTTTTAGCAAAAGCATCAATCAATACACCTCCCGATAAATTAGCCCCTTTGGACCACTCAAGCATCCCATCAACAATACCCTGTACCAAGGGCTCGGGAATAATGAGCTCTGACATAAGAAGGATAATCTTGTCACATTCAGGTAACTTTGTTGAGCATACAGGACTTCCAGCGTATGCTCGGATGAGAGGCAATGGTTTTCCATCATTTACTAGACACATTGGAGGTAATTGAGGATCGACAACTCCACCTACGAATTCTAATTCCAATTTTTCAATCAAAAAATGTGCAATCACGCTCGAAACCATTCCCACAGAAGGAAAACAACAAAGCACGAGAGCATTCTCTGTATCGACGGAATCATTAATTTTCACATTCGCTTTTGCCATGATTCCTCCAAATGCAATTGGTGTATGAATCTCACTGAGAGATGGTCTCAGATTAGCCTTAACGATGAGCAGTCTTGATGACCCTTGTCTAGATGGCACATCATGTCCGGTCCTCCTCGCCGCCCCCATACACTTTCACCCTCAGCTTGGAACCGATTTGAGGCATGTCCACGACAATATTGGTTAAGTCGTCAAGGATTACCAAAAAAAGCAGGCATGGCTGCAAGTCTAGGTACAGCCGTCCACGCCTCAATTGAAGATTTAGCACAAATCGACCTCACAAACCGTGACGATGCTGAAACCAATTGGATGCCTTCATTGGCCGCTGATTTTCTCAAACACCGATGGGAAGAAGAAAAAAGTGTTTTCATGAAGACACCACGTCGTCCTAAGTGGAAAGAAGAAGATTATCCAAAGGCCAAAAAGCACCAAGTAGGGGCAATTTACCTTCTTCTCAAATTTGTAAAATTACCAACTTGTTCACTTGAGGAAATTACAATTGGAATGTGGAAAAAGGTACTCTCATGCGTTTTGGCCGTTGAAGCCGAATTGAGAACTTCGGATGATAAACTGATGGGGAGACTGGATTTACTTATGGCAGAAAAAAGCCAGAGTGGAGAGGTGGTTTCATGGGTCGTAGCAGATTTGAAAACAGGAAGAGCCCCAAAAAATGAATTAAAACCAGAAGTTCAAAGACAATTATTGCTTTATCGAGATATTTTACTATCAAATAATCCCAATGCCCCTCCTCTCAAAACTCAAGGCTGGTACTCTGAAAACGCTCATGCCTATTCTGCTGAAGGCGACTCTGTTATGGATGATGCCCTTCGAGCATGGGAATCCAGTCACGTAACAGATAATCCACTTGAAGCAACACCGGGGCCGACCTCTTGTGGAGGGTTTTGTGATTGGAAAGCATGGTGCCCTCATTGGATGAGTTGGCAGCAATCTTCTGGTATGCAATCAGATTTTGTTGATATGGTTGTTTTGATACACTCATATCAAACAAGTAATGGCCTAGCTATTGCAGAATTTTGCGAGGCTTTGGATACCAGTGGACGAGTTATTCCAACAGGAGATAGAAAACCTCTGCGTTTCGATCATCGTGCGAAAGAAGTGTTTGAAGTCATGCTTGAACAGGGGCACAAAGGCCCTGTTTTCATAAGCGGAGTGATGGCAAAAGGTGAAACTTTGCGAGCAGGTCATTGGTGTGATGTGCTCCCCTTCTCACCAATTCCTGATGCTTGAGAGATGTTCTTTGATACGTTTTCTCGCCGCTTCATCTTTTACGCCTTGACCGGAAAGTATCCATTGCATGTATGAGGGGTCATCGCGTTCTACTTGGGCAATTGTTTTACTTCGATGGCGCCCAAAAGCGAGGATCATATTCCCCTCATCATCGATTCTAATTCTTCCAATCGCATCGACTGGTTCTAGATCGTTGAGGCCCTTCCCTAACTGATTTTCTTGCGCGGGCCTTGATTTCGAAACAATCCATTCTTCTAATTCGTTGAGTGGTTTTCGAAAGGCTGCAGGGTGGTTTTGCATGATTTTCCACAACAAGAGAAGGCTCGCAGCCGCGTCTGCTGCAGCATCATGTGCGTTCTGGAGGTCAATGCCATGTTTTCTGCACAATTCACCCAGTCGATGAGATCGGGGGATTTTTAATTTTCGAACGATTTCAAGTGTGTCAAGAATTGCTTTTGGTTTTGGAGGTAATTTTCCACAACGTAAAAATTCCTGATTGAGCATACCTAAATCGAATTGTCTGACATTATGCCCAACAATGACGGCCCCATTAATCATCTGGGATAATTTATCAGCATATGTGGAGAATACAGGCTCATTTCGAACATCTTCATTTGTGATTTTGTGAACCCTCATGGCTTCAATCGGGATTCGACGCTCAGGATTAACCAACTCACACCACTGAATTTTCTCTCCATTTGCCTGTGAACCGATAAGGGCAAATTGAACGATACGGTCATTTCTGGTCGAGATTCCAGTGGTTTCTAGGTCCAAGGCGATTACTCGAACACCGTCAAGAATTTCGCCGACCATGGTTCAACATTGAGAGGAGGGATTTCAACTTCTCTCCAAAAGGGTAATGGATGTTAGATTTCAATTCACCTTCATGGGCATAAAAGATTGGTTCCGTAGGCCAGAGCCGGAACCAGAAGAAACTTTTGAGGAAAAAGAAGCCAAAACTGAGCAGAAACTTGCTGAAGCATACTCAAACTCGATGCAAACTGATTTGAATTCTGCAGTGGACTTGTTGAAAGAAGATGAGGAATTATTGGAAGAGGAAGTAGTTGAGAATCCAAGAGAGGAATACGATGTAGGTGAAGTTGATGCTGATGACTTATTGGAAGAAGAAATGGGTTCAAATTATGATGTCAATGTTGTTGAAGTAGAAAACATCGACGAAATGAGTTCTATGCTAGAGGGAGCAGAGATTCTTGGCGATGTTTCCGAAGAAGTTGATTTTTGACGTTCGGATGAGAATTTAAAGCGTCATGGTTAGATACCTGCTCAATCTCCAAGAATCATGTCACGCAATAGGGCTTTGTTTCCTTTGCTTGTCATCGTTCTATTCTTGGTTCCAGGATGTACGCAAATCATGGACTCAATCGTGGAACCAAGAGCAACATTGAATGCAAACCCTCTCAATATTCAAGTCGGCGACACCGTCGGTTTTGACGGCCGAGATTCGGATCCAATCGAGGGACTTATCACCGAATACCTGTGGGATTTTGGCGATGGCTCTACCCAATCCACTGTAAATGGCTACACAACCCACTTGTTTGAGTCTCCAGGGGTTTTTGTTGTAACGCTCAAGGTTGTTAATGACCAAGGTGGTGAAGATACTGCTACTGTGACCATTTCTGTAAATGGACCGCCAATTATCGACTTAAATATCCCTGAAGGTATTCGTGCAGGCGATATTGTCAGACTTGATGCAAGTAATTCCTATGATGCTGAAAATAGTGAGTTGGTCTTTATGTGGGATTTGAATCTTCAAGTTGATAGCGATGGAGATGGGAATCCAAGTAATGATATCGATGCTTTTGAAGCCGTGGTAAATGTTCAAACGGAAAAAAGTATGACCATAAACGGAATGCTAACGATTGACGATGGCCAAGGCGGGATTGCATCAGAGATTTTCACACTCAATGTTCAAACAAGGAAATACAAGGTCGTTTGGAAAACGGAAGAACTTAGTTGGGATTGGGGAGCAAGTACCGAAGAAGGCGAGACCTGGTCTTCGAATATCACTCCTGGTGAATCTGGCCGAGTAATTTCTTATTATGCTGAACTCATTCTTGATTCTAATGACATCCAACCAGCAGATAATTTTACCTTGCGAATTAGAATTCCTTCTGATGGGTATACCAAAAGCAATGAAACCTCGCCAGGTAACATCACGAGGAATGAAGAAACCCGAACAGAAATAGAAGACGATAACTTAAATCCAATCGGCGAAGATGGTGAATATGAATCTGATAGCGAAGAAGATTTACTCTTGAGGTTGATGACGCAATCAGATGCAAGGTTCGGTCAAGAGGATTGGATTTGTTATGTTATTGCAGATCAATCCGATCCAGACTCACTTCTCCCCGACATTCTCCCTGACCCAGATACTGGTAACAATTGGACGCTTGAAATTACGGTAGAAATTCAAGTGCCTATGTTAAGCGAGATTGCTTATCAGTAATTTTCAACTAACCACGGATGCACACTTTGTTGGGGTTGAAGAAATTATTCGAAAGCAACAGGCTGAACGGTCTTCCAATTTGCCGTGGCCAGTTTTTTTGCCTTACCATCAGCGATAATCGGATTGATTGTATTCAATCTTCCATGCATACCATGGACTTGAAATTTCACCCTTAGTTCGATTCTTCGGTCGCGCTGAGCAGCGAGCATGTGTTCTTCTTCTAAACCAAATTGAGCCAACGTATCTTGAGATTCGCCATTGGAAATGAACAGTGTGTTTTCAACAATTTTTAGCCTTGGCTTGAAATCCATGTCATCGGGATGTTTCATCCATACCTCTATGTCAACAGAAAGCAAATCTCGAACATTAATTCGGCTGACTGAAACTGTGTCTACCATGGCGACCGATTGAACCCAGCGGATGGTTATTGAAGTCTCTTTCCATTCAAGCGCGATTGGGAAAACCCCTGTTTCTTTGATATGGGAAGAAGGTCATTTTATTGTTTATGCCGCCTCCTACTCGTGGAAAGAATTCTCAAAAAACAGCAAGACTGGTAAGACTAATGAATGAAGTTAAACGATTTGTATTTTCTAATCCGGGGTGCTCTGCACAATCGATAGTCGCCTTCCTCTCTTTGGACAAGAATATGAAGAATCATGGATTAACTCCAAGAAAAATTGGCTCATTCATTCCGAGGTACCTCCGCCAAGATGTGACCTGGTGGCACGATCATCGTGCAGGTAGAAGGGTTTACGGCCCGGTACAAGATAAAACGACAGCATCATGAGGTGAGCCATTATGGGTGTAATATGGGCAGCGTGGCCGCTTATTTTGACTTGGACGGCACTTTGCTTGATGCCAGTTCGGAAAAAACCCTGACGGCATCATTGCTTTACCGACGACCATGGCGTCTCTTTGTTGGGTTACCAGCATGGCTCATTCGTTTCTTAATCGGTCTTATTCGTCGACAATCAGTATATGATGCTGCAAGAAACAGGGGCCATTTCACCTTAGCAAAATGGGATATCCTTTCAGCTTATTCTCAGCGTTTAGTCGATGAAAAATTACAACACAGAGTTCCTAGAGAGGCAAAGGAAAGATTGGATTGGCACAGGTCTCAAGGTCATCGTTTGGTTTTGGTAACTGCTACCGTTGCTCCCATGGCAGAAGCCATGTCAGAATGTTTGGGCATGGATGCTGTTTATGGGTGTGGTCCAACAGTAAGGAAGGGCTTGATTTCTGGTTCTGAGAAGCACTGGTCTGTTCCTCGCAGAAAGGGAAAAGTTCCCGTCGTCGAGCAAGATGCTGCAAAAAATGAACATGATTTGGAATTATGTTGGGCATATGGAAATACCTTTGCCGATTCATTTTTTATGGAGAAATGTGGAAATCCGGTTGCTGTCAACCCCGAAGGCCCTCTAAAAAAACTTGCAACGGAAAGGGATTGGCCCATTTTTTCATGGCGTGTTTAACCATACGTGGCTATTATATCGGGGGGGTAGGTCGGGCAAGCAGGCCCTATAGTGTAGCCTGGATATCACAGTGGCTTGCGGAGCCACGAACCCGTGTTCGAATCGCGGTGGGGCCGCTTAACTTGAGTGCCTTAGAACTATAAGCGACGATAACTTGCCTAAAGATATGTCGAACAAGCTAAAATCTCTATTTTTGACGATGATGATGCTGATATCCGTATCTTTGATGCCGGTTGTTTCAGCGCAAGATACTGACCAAGACGGTGTACTCGATGATGAGGATGCGTGTCCTAACGAGTATGGAGAAGCAGAAAACGGCTGTCCGGATTCCGATGATGATGGCGTGCCAGATAACGAGGACGAGTTCCCAGATAATCCTGATGAGCAATATGACGATGATGGTGATGGCGTAGGTAATAATGAGGATGCATTCCCAGAAGATGAAAATGAGCAATATGATTCGGATGACGATGGCGTGGGAGATAATGAGGATACATTCCCAGAAGATCCAGATGAGCAATATGATTCAGATGGAGATGGGCTTGGAGATAATGGCGACAACTGCCCATATGAATTTGCAGAGACTGAAGATGGCTGCCCTAAGGGAGCAGTCATGTATGTTCAGTACAAGGATTTTAATGATGAAACATACGATTGTGAGATGGAAGAACATGATTCTGAAGAAACTTGCTGGGATGGCTACCTAAGGCAAGATAAAAACGAAATAAAAATTGTAAGCGAGAATTTGGACAATGCCAAAGATTACACGCTTGAGATATCTGAAGGTATAACACACTATCAACAACCAACGCATTACCATGAATCGAAATTCCATTACGATGCAAAGAATATGACGGAAGAAGCGTATTCAAATTATGAAGAGCGCTTGCACTTTCACTCCGATGCTCCGCAGCACATCTGTCATAGAAGCATTGAAGTTTCCCTAATTGGATATGATGATGATGGCACGGAGCACCACATCTCCCATTTCTTTGACAACAATAATTACCAATGTGAGGAGCCTCCACAACCAGGTTGGGACCTACTTCTTCAAGGTGGAGAGAAAGCGGAGGAATCTGATTTCTCCCCAGGTGAAACCACCAATGTAGAGTGGAACCTATGGAATCTAAACAATGGAACAGATTATTGGTTTGAATGGGTTGCTCATGACGATATTGATGATTACCAACCAACAAATCAAAGTATTATCACTCAAGGAAATACTACTATTTTAGGTGAAAACATTGTTGAAGGTCAGATGACCATACCATGGGAAATCACCATTCCACAAAATTCCTGCGTGCTTCACGGTAATGCCCAACTGTATGAGTTAGATGATGATGGCGAAAAAGGTCGACAGGTTTACACGCAAGGATATGATTCTCGACAAGTAACCTTTTGCGATTGGCTCAAGGATTTACAAGGTTCAGCTGAAGAATTTGTGGCCGAGGCGCTATTAGAACTAACTTCAGAAGGCTTGGTCCTCAATATCGAAGAGTCCTATGGAACTTGGACCCATTTGTATGTCGAATATCAAACAGGTGACAGGGATGGAGTAATGACTCAAGAAGAATTTGATGCTTACTTTGAAGAGTGGTATGATGAAGTTCAAGGAGCCGATTGTATAGAAGCCGAAATTGGAAACTCGTGGATCATGAACGGCAAACCAGTCGGGAAAGACCACTCATACTGTGAAATTACTTTCGATGATACAGGAATCCAATTTTCAGCCTATGTCTTACTTAACGGTTCATGGGATGCAAATAATGACGGTGAATGGGTTTTAGATATCTACAGGGGCCATGTCTACGAATCTTGTGAGCGTGTGGATTACGATGAAGATGGAAATGTCGATCACTACGATTGCGTAACTGACAGAATAGAAGAAAATTGGCACAATATGGAATACGAGACTTGCACTCAAAATGAAACAAGTGGAGAATGGATGTGTCATCAAGGCGATTGGTCTCAAGGCCCTTATGATATCTGTGAGGAAAGAGGAGACTGGTACGTATGTTCCAGAGAAGGCGTATATGAGAAGAGGCATTACAACGTAGATGAATGCGAAGAGCATGAAAGAGGTCACTACTGCGCCCGATCTACCGAAATATATTGGGAAGAAATGAAGGGACAAGATGTTCTTTGCGAATGGGATGCAGATGATCGAATGTGGGAGTGTGAAGATTCAGATGGTAATTTCCGTGGAGATTATTCATATTGTGAACCAGCCGGTACTGATGATGGATGGTACTGTACATGGGAGTTCAACAGGAATGAGGCCTATGCCAACACCTCAGGAAATACCCACTATACTGACGGAACAGTGCCTGAAGAGGCCATTGGAACAACCGTTCGATATGGTGTCATAAGTAACAGCGAATTCGACCTAAAGAAAGGCAAGTTTGTTACAGAGGACGGCGTCTCTTTGTTGATGGCTATGTCATCGGGAGCTGGATACGTTGATATCCCATACAACTGGGACAACATCGATTATGGACAATTTGTCTGGAAAGCACCAAGCGAAGATGGTGGCTCAGATGGCAACAACACCAATGACGACAACAATGGCTCGAACGAAACCTCGACTGAAAACAGATTGCCGGTTTGTGAAGTATTTGCTGTGGCTGAAGTAGGTGCAACAGGGGCTATACAAGCGTCTGACATTTCAAAGAAAATTGAAGGAAGCCAAGCATTGGTTGCTCCATTGAGTGGAACTGCAACTTTACCACTCATTCCAGGAACATATGAATTCATGGTGGATTGTACTGACCCGGATGGAGATGATTTGGTCATCACTATCTCGGATGGTGTAATGACAGTCACTGCGGAAGCAATGGACGGGCACTTTTACGGTGGTCTAGGCTTCAGTGTTGATGAGACTGCCGATTTCACTCAAGACGTAAAGGTGACTTGGACTGACGGAACTGAGTCTGGAGAGTTGGTTGTCACATTTACCACAGATTTGGCAGATGCTCTTGATGACGTTGCAGAAAGTGGACTTGCAGGCTTACCAGGGTTCACAACTCCATTGTCAATGCTTGCGCTCCTTGGAGCCGCTATGTTGTTTGGCCGAAACCGAAGAGAATATTGAGTATTCAATTTGGGTCATAGTCGATAATGGATGCCAGCCAATACTCGACTTCACGTCGAGGCATGCGTTTGCGTTGAGCCAAGTCCATGACTTGCCCTTCATCGATTCGGTTGATACCGAAGTATTTCGCTTCCGGGTGACCGAAGTATAACCCCGAAACACTTGAAGCAGGATAAGTAGCACAGGATTCAGTAAGTTTGAATCCATGGGATTTCGCATCTAAAAGGGCGAATAAAGATCGTTTATCACTGTGATCAGGACAGGCAGGATAACCAAAAGCAGGCCTAATCGAGCGATAATCTGCTTTCATCAATCGTTCATGATTCATATCTTCATCATCGGGAAAGCCCCATTTTTCACGAATTATCTGGTGTAATTTTTCTGCAGTGGCTTCTGCAAGCCTGTCTGAAATAGCCTTGACCATAATCGAATTATAGTCATCATTTTCATCTTCATATTGTTGAGCAAGGATTTCAGTTCCATGAATAGCAACCGCAAAAGCACCTACATGGTCCTGAAATTCTTCAGTTTGTGGTGCCACAAAGTCTGATAAGCAATAATTGTGTTTACCTGCGTCTCTTTGTTGTCTTAGAAAACAGAATCTTTTTTCATCCTCATCCTGAATAATGAGGTCATCACCTTCCGAATAAGCGGGCCAAAATCCAGCGATGGCTTTGATATTCAAAGTCTGATTTTGCATGACCTTTTCTAACATTTTCTTTCCACCTTCAAACAGATCTCTCGCAGCCTCACCTTTTTGGGGATGAGAGAGGATTTCGGGGTATTTTCCTTTCATATCCCATGCAGTGAAAAAGAAATTCCAATCGATATACGGCTTTACATCTTCGAGGGTAAGATCGAATTCCTTGACTCCAACAAATGGGGGAATCAGTGATGTCTGTTCATTGAATGTTAGGATAGGTTTCTTTGCTCTTGCTTTCTCTAGCGTGAGTAGAGGTTGATTGATTCTTCTCTCATAGAGTGCAGTCAGTCGTTTATTTTCATTCTCTAATGTTTTTCTAAATTCGATCCTCTTTTCAGAATCTAATAATTGATTGAGTACTCCCGAAATCAATGATGCATCTTTTACGTGTACAACCTCTTTGTCGTATGCTGGATTGATTCTCACTGCCGTATGCTGGCGAGAAGTAGTAGCTCCTCCAATGAGCAATGGGATATCCATCCCCCTGGTTTGCATTTCCTTTGCAACTTTGATCATCTCGTCAAGGGATGGTGTAATCAAACCAGACAAACCAAGCACATCGGCTTGTACTTCCTCTACTTTGTCCATGATTGTTGAAAGAGGGACCATGACACCAAGGTCGTGAACATTGTAATCATTGCACTGCAAAACGATGCCGACAATATTTTTTCCAATGTCATGAACATCACCTTTTACAGTAGCCAATACTACCTCTGCCCGCTTTTTCTGTTCGGTTTCACCGCCATGCATTCGTGGCTCTAACCAAGCGACTGCTTTTTTCATGACCCTGGCACTTTTGACCACTTGAGGAAGAAACATCTTTCCCGATCCGAATAAATCCCCAACAATATTCATCCCATCCATGAGCGGGCCTTCAATGATACTGAGAGCATCTCCAACCTCTTCATAGGCTTCAGAAACGTCACTTTCGATGAATTCAGTAATTCCGTGGACTAGCGCATGGGCTAAGCGTTCTTTGACACCTTGTTCTCTCCATTCTTGTGCATTTTCTGTAACCTGTTTCTGTTTTGAAAAAGTGTCAGCCATTGAAACAAGCTGCTCCGTTGCATCAGTTCGCCGGTTCAAGATGATGTCCTCCACCATTTCCAACAATGATTGTTCAATATCTTCGTAAATCGTAAGATGTGCTGGATTTACAATCCCCATCGTTAACCCCGCATTGATTGCATGATGCAAAAAAGCGGCATGCATAGCTTGACGGACAGTGTCATTTCCTCTGAATGAAAAAGACAGATTGCTGATGCCCCCGCTCACCATTGATTGTGGGAATTTTTCGCGAATTAATCTGGTTGCATCAATGTAATTCTTAGCGAAATTATCATGCTCAGCCATACCCGTTGCGACAGCCAATACGTTTGGGTCATGAATGATGTCTGATGGACTAAATCCAATCTTGTCTACCAAAAGGTTCTGTGCTCTTGTTGCGATTTCTACTTTCCGCTCAACGCTTTCTGCTTGGCCTTTTTCATCAAAACCCATTACAACTACAGCCGCCCCATATCGATGAATCATCTTGGCTTGTTCCAAGAAAACGGTCTCCCCTTCCTTGAGGGAAATCGAATTTACAATCGGTTTACCCTGTACGCATTTGAGTCCGGCTTCGAGCACACTCCATTTTGAAGAATCGATCATTACTGGGACCGATGCAATGTCAGGTTCGGTGGCTAACATATTCAGAAATCTGGTCATGACCATCTCACTTTCTATCAAACCTTCATCCATATTTACATCGATAATATTAGCGCCATTCTGGATTTGTTCTTTCGCAACTTCTACAGCGTTTTCAAAATCTTGCGAGGTGATGAGTCTACGAAATTGAGCTGAACCGGTTACGTTTGTTCGTTCGCCAACCATAATCAGATTAGAGTCGGGAAAAATGGTACATGTATCCAATCCCGCATAGGTCGGAATTTCAATAATTTCACCTGGTATTCTCGGGCTTAACCCCTGAACGGAATCATGAATTGCTTGGATATGATCTGGTGTGGTTCCACAGCAACCACCAACCATATTCAACAACCCCTCTTTGACTAAAGAAGCAATATGAGCAGCTGTGATTGGAGGTGTTTCATCAAAGCCAGAGGGAGATAGAGGATTTGGTAAACCTGCATTTGGATATATGTGAGTTCGAGTATCACATATTTGGGCTAGAGTAGATAATTTACTTCTCAAACCTGTCGCTCCTAGACCACAATTGATTCCAATACAGAATGGTTTGGCATGTTTGACAGTTGTCCAAAACGCCTCAACACTCTGTCCAAAAACGGTTCTATCGCCCTCTTCTTGAATGAATGTGACTGAGATGATAATTGGTAGTTCCACTTTTTTCATATCAAATGCGTCTAGAGTTGCCTTTATCGCAGCCTTTGCGTTGAGAACATCAAATATAGTCTCAATCAAAATGATATCACAACCCCCTTCTATAAGAGCGAGGATTTGTTCAAGATAAGCATCGTAAACCTCGTCCCAAGTAGCGGCTCTTGAAGCGGAATCTTCCACATCAGAGGAAGCGGACAAGGTCACGTTTGTCGGACCAACCGCCCCGGCCACCCATCCCATTCTTCCAGTAACTTGCTGATGTTTGTAAACGGCTTCTTTAGCGATTCTTGCTGCTTGTAGATTCATTTCATAAGCACGGTCACTTAAATCATATTCCGATTGTGCGATGCTGGTTGCTCCGAAGGTGTTTGTTTCTATGATATCTGCACCTGCACTGAGATACTTAGCATGGATTTCTTCAATAATCTGGGGTTGAGTAATGTTTAGCATTTCATTATTTCCCTTCAAATCAATAGCATGTTCCTTTAATGATGCATCTCTGAAATCATTTTCATCCAACTTATATTGTTGAATCATTGTTCCCATTGCACCATCGATAATGAGAATTCTCTCTTGACACAATTTTTCCAAATCATCAATGGATGGCATAGCGTATCACTCTTGGAATTGCTGTAGCACTTGGTTGAAAACTTGACTGTTATTCATTGTGAAAAAATGAACACCAACAACGCCATACTCAAGTAATTCTTTTGTCTGATTAACAGCATGTGCAATACCAACTTGACAGACTTCTTCATCCGTTTCACAGGCCATAACATCATCCACTAATTTTTTTGGCAATTTAGTTCCAAAAATTTCAGGCAAAACTTCCAATTGTCTCTTCGAAGTAATTACTTTGATGCCAGGAATAAGAGGCACATGGATGTCCATCTCACGACACATTTTATCAAATTGAAAAAAGCATGTATTATCAAAGAACATTTGTGTGATAACAAATGAGGCGCCAGAGGTTATTTTGCGCTTTAGATTAGTGACATCATCGTGTAAATTCATAGCTTCAGCATGCACTTCTGGATAGCCTGCAACTCCGATTTGAAAATCCGTTGGCCGAGCCTCCTTGACATCTTCAACATACTTTCCTGCATTCATGTCAACAATTTGTTCAACCAATTCGTTGGCGTATGCGTATCCTTGTGGGTGAGGGTTAAATTGGGTTTCAGTTTTATTTGGATCGCCACGAAGGGCTAAGATATGTTTTAGTCCAAGGTAATCTAGGTCTACTAAGAAATCCTCGGACTCAAATTTCGAAAATCCTCCACAGATGACATGTGGGATGACATTGAGTCCGTACTGAAATTTTAGCATAGCACAAACGCCAAGCGTTCCTGGTTTTTTTCGGTTCCAAATTTGCTCCATTTGGCCATTATCATCAATGATATCGATTTTGTGCGCTTGATGATAGGTCACACTCACAAATGCTGGCAACCACTCGTGGAGATTGTTGAAAAAATCGTGGATATTATTCAAGCCAAGCCCTCTGTTGGGAGGAAGTATTTCCAGAGAAAATGGAAGACCACCCGGAGCGTTCCTGTATAATGAAGCGACGTCCACGCTAACCGCAAGGCTTCATCATTTTGAACCCTTCACAATTCTTGATGAAGGTTCTCTGCTTGGACGTACCATGGCGGTTACTCTTCACAGGCGCGTGGACTATCCAATGATCGATAGTGCAAAAATCGCCTATTTCCCCCGAATTTACGATTTATCACATCGTTTTTTTGAGGAGGCATGGAGCCACATTTGTGGGGTTTCATACCCAGAGATATTGGAAAAACATGGCATGGGTTTTCCAATTGTTCATGCTGAAACCGATTTTACACATCCACTTCGATACGGCGACACCATCACCGCCAAAATTTGGCTCTCCAAGGTAGGCCGAACCTCTTGTACCTGGGAATATCGTTTGTTTAATCAAGATGCAATCATGGTTTGGAAAAGTAGTCACGTTACTGTTTGTATCGATATGGAGTTACTAACACCAATTCCGATTCCTCCGTTTTTATCAGAGGGATTGAAAGCATGTAAGGAGGAAGCATGATGGCCGCTAATTCTTCAACTTCAGGTGATAAGTCTACGTTTACCATGCGTCTATCAGACGACCAAAAAACCAAGAAATCAAACAATAGTAGCCCCCCTGTCTTTCCTCAAGTCGTTGATAGAAAAGGTCCCAAAACCATTGGAATCATCATGATAATTGGTGCTCTTCTCACCGGTATTCTTGGTTTTGGGGATATGCAAAACCAGTTTATTGAAGAAATTCCAGATTCAGAGATTGAAACACTATTAGCAACTCCAAATAGCCAAGGTGAAAATCTCACAGTTGATGATTATCAGGACTTTCATGATGAGGCACGCTCAAATCATGCCTATTTATTCAGAGGGGCACTGATGTTTGCAGGCTCCTTACTCATATGTGCAGGTGGAGTAGGTCTTTTTCTGTTGAGAAAATGGGGCGCAATTACTGGATTAATTGGAGTAGCCATCACCCTGATTGGAGGCATTGGTGGTGGACTGAATATACAATCTGCTGCAGCGGAACACCTAGGGGGACAATTAGAATTAGCGTATTCCCTTCAGGTTTATTTGTGTGGAATATGTATGGGAATTTGCGGTTTAATTGCAGCCTTACCTTTGTTCAATGTTGGTGCAAGAAACGCGCTCAATGGAAAAGCAATGGAGATTCATTTTGAAGAAGAATAGTCTTTTTTTGGCCATTTTTTTTCTAAGGCTTTTTTCAAACCATCATCCAATGATGCATCCCACCAATTACTTCCTGCCCAGATTGCGTATTTTCCACGAATACCTCGAATATCTGCATCATCAAATTGACAATTTCTGAATGTGGACAAGTTGAGTCTTGCTTTCTTCAAATTAGCGCCTCTAAAATCACAATTATCAAATGAGGATTTCATAAGATCCGCCTCAACAAGAGACGCTTTTCGGAAATCAGAATGAGAAAAATTAGCTTCCGTAAGGTCCGCCTTATCAAGAATTGTTCTCTTGAATGTTGAGTTTGGATGTCTACCTCGACGAAAGTTTCTACCAGTATGGTTTTGATATGATAAATCCAACTTTTCCTCCTCATCCTTTGGACCGTCAGGAGAAGACATTACCATAGTTCAACCTCACTGAGAAAATCGCTGGTTCAGGTGTCTATGCCCTTCTTCTGTGAGAATAACATAACGATTCTTTTCAGAAAATTTTTCAGGAATTGTAAGAAAACCTCTGTCTCTGAGCCGATTTATGTAGAGTGAGAGGTTTCCAGGGTTTTCTAAATTAGCAGAATCAAATAATTTTTCAATCGTTCGAGGAGGACAGTCCTCTAGCTTCTGTAAATCACGCAAATGAAAAATAGCGGCAAGAATTCTATCAGATTTTGTAGTGATATTTGAATGATGAATCAGTGAAGCGAATTTATCTGCACCGAGTTCGTTTTTTGCGACAACTGTGGCTGCCTCTGTATCTTTCTTCGCAAGTTTAATCTTCTCCAAAATAGCACCCCATTCGTCAGATTGCTTCATTTCTTCCCATTTTTGTTTAACCTCGCTTTCGGACCCGACCATTTCAAATTCCTTTTGACCAAGAATTAAATTTAATTTCACCTCGTCTTCCATACAGCGTCGGGTGGTCCTAACGTTCCCTTAACATAACGATTTTTCATGATGAGACTCGATTTTTAGGAGACATCTCAATTAAAATCTTTGCCAATCCATAACATAATTGAAGTATACTTGGGTCTTGGAAGGGGTTTGTATGCAAACACGCGTGCTGTTGATGGTAGTGGTAATTTTTGTGGCACCTTTCCAGCTCATGCTTGAAACCGTATCGGCGAATGATGTATTCAATGTAACTACTTTTTCTGATGGTTCTTCAAGTCAGTCAGTATCTTTACAAGGTAATACAACAAATCAACAATCCTCACTCAATTTGAGTAAAAACATTACACTGAACAATGCCCAATTTGAGTTGAGTTATTCAAGAATCAATCCATCTCCGGGAGAAATTTGGCTCGATATCAATAACGATGGAATCAGAGAATGGTCGTTTGGAGGTGGTAGTCAAGGAGAACTTGGGCGGCAGACAGCATTCACGAATGGGTTAAATTACGGCCAATCCATCTATAATGCAACAAACAATCAATCAAGTTCATTTATGCTCCCAACCGCTTCCGAAGTTACAGATATTGAGTTTAATATTCAATTTACATCAGAACTTTTCACAGGCTTTCTACCCTTAGGGAACGTGATTGATTTTGATGGAAAAGATGTTGATGCCGATGGCCATGATGAATTAGTATTATTGACCGACGACTCAAATATTTCTGGATACAATAAATCGATCAATATTGTAGAATGGAACGCTTCAACAGGATTTCAAATTGGAAATTATTTTGAAACATGTGAAAACGGTACGTCAATTCACACAGAGGACTTTAATGGAGACGGGAAAAAAGACATAGCAGTTGTTAGTTTACTAGATGCAAAGGTTTGTTTACACATATTTAACAAAATCACAGGAGGTTTGCTACCAATGCAAAACCTTTCGCTTGAATCTTCAGTCACCCATGTTGATTTCGGTGACCTAAACCATGATGGATATTATGACATTATTTCGATTAGACCAAATGATGGAATCGACTTCAAACTATCAACAGGCAATTCCTTTGCAAGCACCGTTACAATACCGGTGATGGAAAATAACTCTGGAGGTTCCATTCAAGCAACGGTTAACGACTTGCTTGTAGGACCATTAAATGGTATTTCAGGACCTGATTTGGTACTCGTCAAAGATACTTCAGACCATTGGACAATTCATGAATACAATCTAAATTCGAATTCCTTGATAGAGACCACTCTTGAATTTGACTATATACAGTCCAACGCTATGATGGCCGATGTAGATCTAGACGGAGATTATGATATCATCGGTAATCGCGGTAAATCAATGGTTTATATTGAAAATACACCCTCTGGGTTGGAAACAGAAATGAGTCCGACATTTATCGACCTAGATAGAGCCTCTATTTTTGATTATGACAACAATGGAATTATCGATTTGTTGTCACACAATACCATCCCTATTGACAATAATGATACTACAATTGAAGGTAACTTTTCAGTACGTCATTTCTACAATGCGAGCAATACTTCGAGCCCATCTCAGCATGTTGTAATCCCTGGTTCAGATGCTCGAAAAATAGCAGGTTTGGATTTCAATAATGACAGTCTGCTTGAACACGTATCCATAGTTGGAGAAACGCAAAAAGGCATATTTATTGGCGGTTGGCAAGAAATAGGTATAGACTTTGATGGCGACCTCATCAATGATTTGTCGGCTTCTGGTTATGCCTCAAATGGATCACATGGAGTTGATAAGTTAGTAATCGAAGATCCGATGATGACTGCTTTATTTCCTGTCAGAGATAAAATCGCTGTGGCAACGCCACAACTAGATGGATATGGGCTGGAGTGGGGCGAGGCATCATTTCATTTGAATTCGACAGTACCAGGCGAATTTAATTTTAGTTACCTAAATATTGGTTATTCACTCGATGTCTTGGTCCGTGACAACCCCTCAATTTCAGGCAATTTGTCGAACGTAATTAACCAACATACAAAACCAGAAGCAGGGTATTTTGAACTCCCATTACCGTTTAATTCATCGAATCAAGGTATTGTGAATATACAGAATTTGGACATTACCTACATACAAGGGGCAGAGGTTCCAATCACAGCCCCTGAGATTATTGTAGCACTTTCCTCAGTTGATTCAGAAGCAGTGATTCTTACATGGAATGATATGTCTGAATTTGGCGAGCACTTAGAAGAGATCCGTGTGTATCGCGCTCTAGATTCACAGCCTTATGATTACGAAAATCCTCACGCTGTTGTGAGCGATAGTCAATTTATTGATGAGGATGTAAACATCGGCGAATCTTACCGATATATCGTGCGCTCTTTCCATCTCGAGGGCGTCGTATCAAATTATTCTAATCAAATTAACGTGAGTATTCCATTTCCTGCTCCGCCAGAAATCATTCAAGGATTGACTGCTTCTGATGTTTCAGATGATGAGGGGAGTGTAATTTCAGTGGAGTGGAATTTACTAGAAAATGATTACATTAGTAATTATCACTTATTCCATGCTACAACTGAATTAAATCCAAGCGATGATTTTTCCCAACTTCAATCAATTTTAATCGCTAATCAGACAAATACACATCTTGTCGATAATTTAGTTGATGGAGTTGGGTATTGGTTTGGGATTGTAGCAGAAGATTTGTTTGGAAATTACTCGAGTCAAATGGCGGTAATAGGTCCTGTTTATGCGAGAAATGATACAGCCATATTCTCGGAAATTTTTATGCAAACTTCCTCACAAATTTTCCTTGATGACGAGTTCTATGCCCAAATCAGTGTTGTAACTGAAGTTGGGGAAACAGAAATAGGATCCGTGGATTTGTATATGAAAAATGATACTGATTCTTGGTTGATTCAACAAGGTCTTTCTCCTCAAGTAAACTATTCTGCAGTTTCTTTCAGTGACTTGGGATTGTGGACTCAAAATATTCATGGCGAAGTATCCCTTGAAGCGATTTATTCTGGTGACGAGGGTAATGAAACAAGACAACCGATTTCTACAGCAATCAAATCCACCTCGTCTTTAGTCACCGTTCATGCAGGTATCAGTTCGGATTCGGCCAGCATCCAAATGAACTCATTTGGCCAGGGACAGATTTCACTTTCTTTGCAAGCGACAAAATCCAGCCACGATATTCTTTTGGAAAAAATGGAGTATAACTGGTCTCTCTGGGAATCTGGCCAGGTGGCTCAGACAGGGCAAGGTCAATTTGTCGGAGGACAAAGCGAATTTACCATTCAGTCGAGTGGCGGATATCTACACATTGAGCCCCAGGTTCCAGCGTGGGTCATATTGAATAATCCAAGCCTAAATTTGACTATTTTAAGCGATGGACAAAACAATTCTCAAAATCAAAATAATGATGGTAATATCGATCATCCAACCATTTCTTGCTCATCCTTAGAACTTGTTTTAGGAATTACCAATGACACTTCTCTCCAATGCACATTGAGTCATACAAATCCATTTGCGCTCGAAATTACCTTTTCTACAAATGGTTGGACGCCATTATTCGACGAAGTGATTTTGCAGTCCGAACAAACAGAAATACGCGTTGAAGCTAACGATGAAATCACATTCAGCGTACTCGTATCCATTTCTTCTTATGATCTTCTAGATACAGGTACCTTTTCTTCGACTATTGACGGCGTCGCATACAATGAAACCGCAGGTTCGATTACCTTTGAATCCAAAATATTGTGGACAATTATTCCTCAACCTGATGTTGAGGTTGGGGAAATGAATGAAACCATAGCCCCAGAGATTTCTGGCTCGACACTGACAACTTTCTATGTTGGCACAGGGGCGATTGCAATTATTGGTGGACTCGCTTGGCTACTCGTCACTTTGATTCGTAAGAGGCAAGAAGACGAGGCTTGGTCAGAAGATGAACTTGATATGGATGAAATGCCAGAATCTTATGTTTCAGAGAGACGAGCAAGTCAACCATTACCCGTTGGCATGGGGCTTGATGAATTTGAAAAAGAGGATATGAATGAAGAAATTTCCGCTCCTCAACATCGAAGGCACCAGTTGTTTGATGAAGCCGAAGGCATTGAATCTGTTGAAGATGAGCATGAGGCTCAAGATGACGGAGTCACAATAGATGAAGATGGCACCGAATGGTATGAAGACGAGACTGGGGTTTGGTGGTATCGAGAAGCCGGTATGGATGATTGGGAAGAGTATCGCGAACAATGAAAAATAATCGCACTTTGGAGTTGATTGAGGGACTACTATGAGTTATGCCCAAACAGGCTACACTTTGGTCCTGCATCAAGATGCAAATCCAAGAACCGGCGGCGTTGCAATATGCGGTTTTTCAACCGTAGGAATGGTTGGGGTCATTGCAACAAGTCACATTATTAATCAGTTGAATCTAAAACAATTAGGCACCGTAATGAATGCAGAATTTCCGGCCTTAGCTCTGATTCATGATGAAGTTCCAAAACATCCCGTCAGGGTATACCAAGGAGAAAAAATTGGTGTATTTACATCTGAGGTTCAGTTTAATAGCAAACACGATGTTCAATTTGCGAATACGGTTTTAGAATGGTTTACGAAAGGAGGATTCGATCGTTTGATTATCATTGATGGTCTGGTAAAACCCGATAAAAAAGGTGAACAGGGAGACTTATTTGGAGTAGGGTCAATATCAACGGCCAGAGAAATGCTCACCAAAGCGGGGGTTGAGCCAATCCAACAAGGTGTTGTTGCCGGAATATGCGGTTATTTGTTATCGGAAGGAGAGCGCTTAGGTTTAGACATTACAGCGATTCTGGCTGAATGTAGCCCGATGTACCCTGATGCTAGAGCAGCGGCACTTGCGATTGAAGCAGTGAGTGAACTGATAGGAATCGAAATACCACTTTCATCCTTAATCGAAGATGCAAGGGCTATCGAAAACAGTGTACAGGAAATTTTCGAGAATGCCCAAAATGCACTTCCAGCACCAGAAGACACATCATCAGACCCTAGTTTTGGTTGACTTAAATCTGATTAAGCAAATGCATGACTGAAGATTCATCAGCGTTTGTGATTAGCGTAGGTTCAGGATATGGTCCTCGTGCTGCTTCAAATCCATTTGCTTGTAAAATAGAAATTGATTTTTTGATACTCGGAGGTCCACCACGGCCTGATTTTTTTGCAAAGACATCCATAGGAATGAGCAGATGTTCTTGAGATAACAAAGGAGCAGCATCAGCGATATGACAGACCGAACGCCGGATTTCTCTTAGTACTAGATTGAGTCGTTGTTGGTCCCAATCTGTTGGCATTTCTTTGAGATTCAAACCACAAATCTGTTCTGCTTTCTCTTCGGTTAATCGGGATGCAATATCGCTATCGCATAATGGGCCAATCCAAAGAGGACCACTCGCCTTTTCGGTTTTTTCAGTGACCAAGGCAGAAAGCCCAGTTCTGTCTCGCCATCCAATTTGTTTGTAGATGTTAGTAGCTCCTTGTTTTGATTTTCTAATCAATAGACTAACTCGAACAAAATGTCCATCAAACATAGAAAGAACAGGCTCAATCTTTCTATCAAATTGGGCAGCAACTTTCGCAATATGAGCGATTAGAATTCGAATGGCGTCATCGTATCGGAATTCATCATTTAGTCCTCTACTGCCGTATCTTCTCAACCCAGAGGAGGGGGAACTGCCACACAGTGCTGCGGTATCGGTTGCAGTGACTTCCAAAAACCCAACCCTTGGTAATGATTGAATTGCAGAAGATAGAAAAGAAACAGGACTGCCGAATGGGTCTAAGTCAATCCATTGAAAATTTTGTTCGAACATCAACTGATTTGCATCTTGGTTTGACCATGTGATTCCAGCCTTGTTTGTACCTTCTATTTCATCAAAATAAGGATAGATTTTTTTTTCCGTCTCAAAAGAATCAGCCGCATTTTGACCTTGTTCAATGGCTTTGATGTTTCTGTCATTCACACAAATTTTGAATCTATTTTGATATTGGGCTGATATTTCTTTTCTCCATCGTCGAGAACGAATACCCGTCGATCCAAGCGCCTCTAAAACTCGTAATGGTTTCTCTTTCTTCCCAATCCAGCCATATTCGAGAGCATCTTCCAGCAATAGGACAGATCTTGTTCGACAGGAAGCCATTGCGGGGTTCACAAACCCTCCAGAGCCAATCTTCGCAGGCCCTCTGGGCATGTGAGTATCTGGCATTATGGAATTTGGCAGCAATATCTTTGTTCGCCCCTCAACCCAATAAGGCAAAGTATCGCCATGAAGCATAAGCTCACCTAATATTCATCAAAATACACACTTTCGATAGCATGGGTCACAATCCTTCCATGATTTCTTACATGACCAATTATTTTTGAACCGGATAACCTTTCTTGAAGCCAAGAAACAATGAGTTGTGCATGCTCAGCCTCAACTGCAATAATGATGCCACACCCCATATTGAATGTGCGATACATTTCTTTTGCACTTACATTTCCTAAATTTTGAAGCCAACTAAATTCTTCATGAACTGGTAATGGGTCGCTGATTTCCCAACCAAGCGTTTTGTGAAGACGTAGAAGATTGGATAAACCCCCTCCAGTGATATGGGCAATGCCATGAATAGCATCTCGGTCGAACCCTCTTTCAGCATTTGTTGAATCTATCATTTCCACAATCGGTGAACAGTAAATTGATGTAGGATTTAGTAATACCTCGCCGACAGTTAGTTCACCTTGCTTAAATCGTTCAATTCTGGTAGCGTCATTGATTTTTACTGGCATGGTTTGGTCATAACTGATTTGATTTTCTCGCAAGATTTTCCGAACAAGAGAATATCCATTTGAGTGAATCCCACTACTAGGTAGGCCAATGAGGACGTCACCGTCTTTCAAGGCCTCACCTGTAATTTCTTGGCCTTTCCCAACCCATCCTAGAGCCGTGCCCGAGAGGTCTAACTCGGTGACGATGCCTGGCAAGGATGCGGTCTCACCACCAGCGAGGGTTACCTTGGCCCGACGACAGGCTTCTGCCAAACTTCGACCAATCACTGCATGAACTTCAGGGTCAGGTTTTGGAACAGCGATATAATCAACAAAGGCGATGGGCTCAGCACCAACACAGAGTAAGTCGTTTACGTTCATTGCCATGCAATCAATACCTACTCCATGCCATGCTTGCATGGCAGAAGCAATCTGTAATTTACTACCTACGCCATCAGTTGCAAGAGCAAGGTAATCATCCTTGAATCGAATCAAACCGCCAAATCCTCCGGGAACTTCAACCGGACTTCCTAAAGTACCACTTGGGCGAGAGAATTTTCCTAGCGCACCAATCAGTGCCCCTACGGCTTCACCCTCTAAGGTGATGTCAACGCCACTTGATGCGTAATCCATCTCCTCTGCCATGTCCTCGCCACCACTGTTCTGCCCATGATAATGTCGATACTAATCGGTTAACTGTGCGTATAGCCACGGGAGTGAGAAATCCATTCTGTACTCAACGCCAGAATGCGTGCCATCAAATTCCTCGTAAGTGTGATCGATTTCGTAATCGAGTAACTTTTGATGGAGTTTCCTCAATCCATATTGGATGTGATATTGGTCTTTATCTCCCACATCAATGAAAGTCTTTGGCCATGTTCGATGGTCTTCAATCATTGTAAGAGGGTCCCATTGCATCCATCTCGACCAACGTTCTTCATCGATATCACAAGAGTGAGGATCAACTGGTAAGGAAATACCATCAACGCCATCATAAGTTGCTGCCATGGCACATAGCATCAAAGCGTGAATATCATCGCTGGAAAGTTTGTTGGTGTTTTTTGTATATTCAATGAAAGATTGGACGCCTCCATGTTTAGTAATGTGAGTCAGGCCATCTGCCATGCCGCTTGCGTAAACCAATTCGAATCCACAATCTCCAGAATGGCAAACAATGGCTTTCCAGCAAGAATCGAGCATTCCACGCACCATTGCACCATAGCCTCCACTGGAAAAACCAGTTAGTCCGAATGCGTGTATCTTAAATCTTGAACGAAGTTCACTTATGAGGTCTGTTGATAGCCATGCTCCCCAATCTCCCATGATTTCAGAATCGATAAATTGATTACCGCCAAGGCTGGTAAATGTATCCGGCATTACCACAACACACGGACCCATTCTACCCTCATCAACAAGGCGGTCTATTCGTTGTGGTAATGATTCAGAGAACGCCCTCCAGTTTGCATACTTGAGCCCCCCGTTGGTATAGGCGGCAAGCGCGATGATGCAAGGAAGGGGCTCATCTGATTGCACGGGATGATAAACCAATACTTCTCTTTCAAGCGGGTCTCCGATTTGATTTTCAAGAAGTTCCGAGGAAAAGGAAAATCGAACAAACTCGCCCTTTATTCTGCTGAATTGATGACTTGGCATGACTCACCCATATCCATCCGACTCATGTGCTTGGCGGTTTCGCAGTGGCAGTCAAAATTATTTTGAAAAGGGCTACGACTCACCAATCGAATTCCAGTGGAAATCAAGGGGTTCGAAAAACGTCCGAATAGATTATGTCCTCTAGCCTATCATGGCAACTTCCGGTGAGTGACTTGCTACAGAAATTTGACCTACCAGCAAGATGGAAAACCTTTCTTCTTGAGCAATTTCATGATGCAATAGAAGATTTGCGCGTCACATGGCCCGATTTGCAAAGCTTAGAAGTTCACTTTAGAGATATCGAAAATTTCGACCCTGAATTTGCTCAAGACATTATCGATAATCCTGACGACCATATAGAGGCCTCTATTCGTGTACTCAGAGAAGTGTTGATTGAGGCAGGCGCCAAAGGCATGAATCCGTTTGTGAGATTGGTTGGGTTTCCAAAAGATATGCATCGGACTGTGAGGCAATTAAGGGCAGACGATATTGGGAAAATGTTGAGCATAGAAGGCCTTGTATCAAAAATTACAAGCGTACGACCGCGAATTTACAGGGCGTCATTTATGTGTGAGAGTTGTGGACCAGGTCACCAAATCATCATCGAGCAGCCCAACGAACAGGAACTCATTGAACCGATGGAATGTAGCATCTCAGATGGTGGATGTGGGAAAGCCAAAAGGGACACAAGATTTCACTTGCTTACTCGAGATTCTGAGATGATCAACAATCAATTCATCGAGATACAAGAAGCACCTGAAGGTTTACGCGGGGGAGCTCAACCTCAACGAATAGGCAGCATTGCCGAACATGACCTTGCAGGCATGCTCAATCCAGGAGATAGAGTTACGTTCAACGGGACTCTGTTTGTTCGGTCTCAAAGAAAGGGCGGGAAAAATACCCCCATATTCGATATTTTCCTGAAGATACACAGCATCGAGAGACAAAATACGCCTTTAGAAGAGATTGTGATTGGAGAGGAAGATGAACAACTCATTCGAAATTTAGCATCCAGAGAAGATGTATATCAACTTCTGTGCCGATCCATTGCGCCCAGCATCTTTGGTTTACATCAAGAAAAAGAGTCGTTAATGTTGCAATTATTTGGCGGGGTTTCCAGAAAAAATGCCGATGGAACAAGAAGTCGTGGAGATATTCACATTTTGCTCATGGGAGACCCCGGTGTTGCTAAATCACAACTGCTTAGTTACATGTCAAAAATATCCCCTCGTGGCCAATTCGCTTCAGGAATGTCCGCTTCCGCTGCTGGTTTGACCGCTGCTGCGGTTCAAGATTCAATGAGTGATGGTAGATGGACGCTTGAGGCTGGTGCTCTGGCACTCGCAGATTTGGGAATTGCGGCCATTGATGAGTTTGACAAAATGAACGATAACGACCGCTCTTCAATGCACGAAGCCATGGAGCAACAACGCATCTCGGTTTCTAAAGCAGGCATTAATGCAACTTTGAGAACACGCTGTGCAGTTTTGGCTGCAGCCAACCCTACGAGCGGGAAATTTGAGGCACTCACTGACCGACCCTTTGTTCGTCAGGTCAACCTTGGCCCCCCCTTACTTTCCCGATTTGACGTAATCTGGCTACTTACCGACACGCCAAGCGTTGATCATGATACCATGATCGCCAATCACATCGTCGATACCAGAGTCAAAGGCGTATCTGAATTACAAATTGAAGAAGGCAGTGTCAGTGACCCAGAACAAGCACTGAATCATTCTGATACCTCAGAAACTGACCGTAATGGTGATGACATCATTGGGCGAGACCTCATTCGAAAATATGTTGCTTTTGCAAAAAGAAGCATCCATCCACAACTAACCGATGAAGCGAGGAAAAGTTTGGTTGATTTTTATGTAAAAACGCGAAGAGAAGGTGGAGAATACAGTGATTCAATTGCTATCGGGGCCCGATCTCTAGAAGCAATGGCCCGTTTATCCGAGGCAAGTGCAAGAATTCGTCTTTCCCAAGAAGCCACACTTACTGACGCGAGTAGGGCGATAAAAATCACTAAAGCATGGCGCTTAGGAACACTCGGCGAGGCCCCAGATGAAACTGATATGAATTCTGGCAAAAAGGGTACGCAGCGTAATCAATTAAGGGATTTAAAGAATCTGATTCAGCGAATGGTCAAGGAATCTCCAGACGATTCAGTACTCGATGAAGACGTTATTTCTGTCGCCCTGACAGAAATGGACATTTCGAGACAAAAAATCGAGGACATCATTGCACAAGAAGTTCTAGCCGGTGGGCTATATCGGCCAAGACATGACCGTATTTCCTTAGCATAGAGAAATCGGCAGGGGTATGAACCAGCACTTTATGGGTTGAACATGGCGTCTGAAACCTTCGATCCAGACATGCCAGAAAGGCTTGACCCAGAGGAACTTGGGTTCATGTGTGGCATTGAGGTCCACCAACAATTAGCCACAGGAAAACTTCACTCCCGCCAGGAGGGCGTACTCTTCGATGTAACGGCGGATACCATTCCAAAAGATTGGCCAAGTGTTCAACGCAGATTACGTGCGGCGAGCGGGGAGGGTGGCCAAATGGATGTGGCAGCGAAATTTGAAAGCAGAAGAAATCGAAGGTTTGTCTATTATCAATCACCCAATGCAGGGCTGGTCGAACTAGACGACCAGCCTCCAAAACCTCACGATGATGAGGCCATGCACATCGCACTTACCGTTTCGGCAATGATGAATTGCCGACCTGTTGGTTTGATGCAAGCAATGCGTAAGACGGTGGTTGATGGCTCAAACACCAGTGGTTTTCAACGAACAACTCTCGTGGCTACCGATGGAAAACTCAACACAAAAACAGGAGCAGTTGGCATTGACGTATTGTGTTTGGAAGAGGATAGTGCGAGGAAAATTACCTCAGAATTAACCGATGATGGTGAAATTGTATACTGGAATCTCGACAGGTTGGGCATTCCTTTGATTGAGATAGCCACAGCGCCTGATATACAATCCCCAGAGCATGCAAAAGAAACCGCCGAAGCACTTGGCCGTACATTACGTGATACTCGAAGTGTTCGAAGAGGCTTAGGGAGTATCAGGCAAGACCTCAATGTTTCAATTCGATGCGGTGATAGAGTCGAGATTAAAGGATGTCAAGACCTCGACTGGATTCCAAAAATCATTGAATTAGAGATGATTCGGCAGTGGCATTTTTTCCAATTAGCCAACCATTTGCGCACCATTCACCAATTGCCTTTGCTATCCAATGATCGAGATGTGTCTAGTGAAAGCGTGACCTCAATAGTAGCAGAAAAATTACCTTTGAGATTGATTGATGTCAGCACTATCTTTGCACAATCTAATTCATCCATGGTTCAAAATGGACTCAAGAAAGGGCATGTGATGCTTGCGCTCCCACTTCCAGGGTTTGATGGACTCATTGGAAAGAAAACAATTGGTATGCATGGAGCCCAAAACCCAAGATTGGGAAGAGAGTTTGCTGGAGCAGCAAAATTAGCCGGGGTGGCAGGTGTATTCCATTCTGATGAGTTGCCTGCATACGGTATTGAAGCAGAAGAAGTAAAATCGATTGTGAATGCAATTGATGGAATTCAAGCATTCGTTCTATGCCTTGCGCCGGAATGGCAAGCAAATCTTGCCTTAGAAAGTGTACATCAAAGAGCCATACAAGCCTTTGAGCGCATCCCTCAAGAAGTTCGACAAGTTGTCGTAAAAAGAGGTGCTCCTGAGGATGGTACCACTTCTCCAATGAGGCCATTACCAGGAGGTGCGAGAATGTACCCCGAAACAGACATCCCTGTTTATTCATTGTCACAACAAGATTGGCAGGATGTTATCGACCACCTGCCAATGAGCCTTGATGAGAGAATGGAAAGAATGAATGCATATCAGATCTCTCAAGACCAGAGAATCCAATTGGTTAACAGGGAATTAGATGATGCATTTGTCTTACATGTTGAAAACTTACCCTCCAAGGCTTGGGCCAGTATGCTTCTAGAACTGAATGGAGAGCCTGACTTGATGGCTTCCGTTCTCAAGGCAAAAGAGCAAGGATATGTCACAAAAGAAGGCCTACAAGACCTTCTTGATGCCTTTGTTGGGCAAAACCCCACCATTGAGAGATTGGCTGATGTAGCGGAATCTCTCGGCCTCAAACCGGCAGATGCCAGTGATTTAGCAACTGTTGTAGAGAAGGTGGTTAGTGAGCGGCTTGAGTTTGTCAAGGAGAGGGGCCTTGGTGCTCTTGGGCCCCTTATGGGTATGGTGATGAAAGAATTTGGAGGTGCTGCAGATGGGAAAGCAGTAAGCCAATTATTGAAGTCATCCATTGAGAGGAATCTTAAATGAGATTTGTGTATTTCCTACTCATATTCTCGCTTCTTCCATTTGCAACAGCCTCACAACAAACTGAGCAATTGCAATGGTCTGTAACACTCGATGACGGATATATTTCAACAAAACCGATTATAATTGATGATACGGTATTTGTTCGCTCCTCTGGTTTTTGGTCTGGAGATACATCGCCCAAGGTTTATGCTTTTACTCTTGACAGTGGTACATTAATTTGGGAATATGAAAATAAGAATGCCACATTCCATGACCTTTCTCCTCTGCTATTCGTGCATGAAGGAAAAGGTACCTGTGGAGATTGGCCAAATATGTTGCTTATGGGATGGACCACCGGCGAGATTATGGCTTTTGATCCATTAAACGGTAATTTGTTGTGGCATAATCAGACGGCAGCCTTCGATCTTGGAATAACAGGTGAGATGGCAATAGATGGAGATAAATTGATTGTGCCAGCAAGAAGAGGTTTGGCATCGTTTTGCTTGGCGAATGGAGTCCAACACTTCGAAACGAGTTTCTTGGATGCTGGATGGAGAAACGGAGTCTTGGTTACAGATGAGGGATATTTCACGGGTGATGAAAGCGGGAATGTGTATCAAGTTACTTCAGATGGAGAGCAAAAAAACTGGTCGGTAGGAGACGGCCATATCCGTCATACACCTATTGAATCAGATTGTGGTCTATTGATACACCTCCAAACAAAAAATGGCTCATCGTTGATTCTTGAAAATACAACACTCTTCGAATTTGGCCCATCTCCGGCAATGCCGCTTCAACTAGGAAATCAAACATTTCTTTCGACAAGCGAAGAATTTGTTGTGTTATCTTGTCAATCGAGCATGATAAATTTGGTAGAAAAAATACCTTTCTCATCGAACGGTGAAATCACAGCAAAAATAAATTCGCCAGATGATTACGAAATTTGGTTACCTCGAAATACACCTGAGGGAGGATGGGGTGTTTATTCAAATTCTGAAATGCAACTCTTCCGCACAAGTGTGGACTGGTATGGAACCTCTTCACCATCATTTCATCGAGACCATATGGTAATCGGTAACGATAATGGTGTGTTGATGGCATATTATTCAGGAGACCTGATGATATTAGACCAAGGTAATGACCTCTCGTCCAGTAGTCAAAATTCTTGGTTTTTTTATGGAATTATGCTCACAGGAGCAGGCATCATATTTGCTTATGCGAAAGGGCGCAGGGAATGGATTCCAAATCTCTCATTGATTGTTTTACTGCTTGCAGCCGTATATGCAGTACCTGATATTTCCAAACGATGGTCTACATACCTTGATGAATCGATTCAAATTTCGGAAAATGAAGAATGGAACGAGTCGTGGCCGGAATCATGGAAAAATACGCAGATTGTTATTTTTGAGTTACCAACTGGGGAAGTTGCATTTGGAGGCCTCAAAGATCACCAATCCGTGGAATCATTGACCGATGATGCAGCGTTTCGACTGGGAATAAGTATTGAAAAGGAAGAATTTGAAATCGGTAAATGGATAAAATCAATTAATGGAGTTGGATCATCTAGTTGGGAATTCACAGTTAATGGGCAGAGGGCTTCATTGGGAATAGAACATGCAGAAATCGATAATGAATCGATTATTCGTTGGAAAATGGCGTGAAGTTGAATACTAAGCGGTTCTACGGCTGGACATGGCCATTAGCCAAGGTATACATGGTCCTGTCTTGGGGCCACTTGCTTCATTGGTGATGAATGGGGTCCTCATCGGCATTTGTATGGCTTTATTGTTCCACAAAAAATGGCGACGAGATGATGGTTTTTTGCCGCTATTTTCAATGGTAATGGTAGTGAGTCTTGGACGAGTTATACTCGCTCCTCTGCCCAATATTCAGCCTGTTACTGTTGCTTGCCTCATCGCTGGAGCAAGCCTCGGTGCTCGAAGAGGTATGACGTTCGCCGTATTGGTTACCCTCATCTCAAACGCATTCCTTGGAACTGGAGTTTGGACTATATTTCAAGCAAGCGGATGGGCTGCTATTGCCTACCTTGGCTCGAAACTTGAGTTAGTGAATCATCACATTCTCAACCAAAAGAGACTGCTTTTAGCTGCTATATTTGTTTCACCACTTTTTAATTGGTGGGTGAGTGTTTCAATTTTCCTTGAAGGAATGAGCATATTCAATTTCATCATTTATCTTGCCCATGGATTGCCATTTGATGCCTTACATTTACTTGGAAGTGCGGCCTTTGCGGTTTGGCTTGGCCCTTGGATCTTCCAAAATCTAACATTGGCAGTAGGCGGTCAGCGCGCTGAAACTGTGATGAAGGATGTTGATGTTATTGTCCAATGATGCTTCGCATTCTATGGCAATAATCTGTCGAAAAGACCTCTCACTGTCGAAGGGGAAATTCGCCTCTCAATGTGCACATGCGGCTGTCCAATGCGCCCTATATTCTCAGAAAAATGCCAAGTCTGATTATGAGAATTGGAGAAATACAGGGTCTAGAAAAGTCGTGCTTTATGGAGAAGATATCGAACAACTACAAGAGTTACAACAATTAGCAAAACAAAAAAACATAGTCTCAGCACTTGTAAAAGATGCAGGAAGAACCGAAATCCCTCCAGGGACGATTACAGTATTAGGCATCGGCCCAGCAATCAAATCTGAAATAGATGACTTGTGTTCAAGTTTGGAATTGGTGAGTTAATGGGGATTCGGTCATTCATTCATCGATTGACAGCACCGTCGCCATCATCGTCAGCCCCAGCAGGCGATTACAAACTTGCTTTACTCGTCAATCATGAACTGAAAATGGGTAAAGGGAAAATTGGCGCCCAAGCAGGTCATGCTTCGGTCAAATCGGTCCTCAACCTAGGTAAGAGAGATCCCTCAAGACTTGATGCTTGGCTCACAAGTGGCCAGGCAAAAATATGCCTCAAAGTGGAGGACGAGGGTGCGATATTGTCATTGGTAAAGTCTGCAAAATCAATGGATATACCGGCAGTTATTGTTCGTGACGCTGGGCGTACCCAAATCCCCTCAAACTCGCTGACTGTAGCAGCTATCGGACCAGCACTGGTTGAGGATATTGATAAAATCACAGGTCACCTAAAATTGCTTTAATCACAACCCTTGGGCCAGACATGCGAGAGCATCCGTCCTCCAGGGTTGATTTGCGAAGTGACACCATCACTCAGCCGACAGCAT